>JAAUXU010164105.1_pt1 | contig 28428 bp, 22 predicted proteins | sample 7278151 | NCBI WGS metagenome assembly JAAUXU01 (sample SAMN14350113, study PRJNA611818) | marine sediment metagenome | isolation source: surface marine sediment (1.8m) | place: French Polynesia: Moorea | collected 2018-08
AAAGAATGAGAGAGAAAAGAGAGAAAGAAAGAATGAGAAAGAAAGAATGAGAGAGAAAAGAGAGAAAGAAAGAATGAGAAAGAAAGAATGAGAGAGAAAAGAGAGAAAGAAAGAATGAGAAAGAAAGAATGAGAGAGAAAAGGGAGAGAGAAAGAATGAGAGAGAAAAGAGAGAATGAGAGAGAATGAGAGAGAAAGAAGGGAAAGAAAGAAAGAGAGAGAAAGAAAGAAGGGAAAGAAAGAATGAGAGAGAAAAGAGAGAATGAGAGAGAATGAGAGAGAAAGAAGGGAAAGAAAGAAAGAGAGAGAAAGAAAGAAAGAGAGAGAAAGAAAGAGAGAGAAAGAAAGAAAGAGAGAGAAAGAAAGAAAGAGAGAGAAAGAAAGAAAGAAAGAGAGAGAAAGAAAGAAAGCAGGAGTGAAAAGAGAGAGAATTACTGAGAAAGAGACGGAAAGATGATGACAGAGAAAGAGAAACAAAGACAGAATGAGGGAGAGAGAGGAGTACTGAAGGTTGGGCTGGAATCTAGCCCATAGGTAAAATGGTCTGGTTGGTCACTACGTTGATGGCTTTATTTTATGCACAAAGTGCACCAACCTTTTTTTAACCAAAAAGAGAACTTATACGACTGGATGAGGACTCCTCGAGATGAGGTGTAGTTGGATGGGCTTGCGCTGAAGTCTGGCACATAAATAAAGGAGGCGGAAAAATATGTGACTCGCCCGCAAAACTCCGACGTCAATGAGGTTCGAGCCAGACAAATAGAGAGCCTGCAATTTGACGCCAATGAAAGTTGAACGATTCCTTGAACTGGAGTCATTACAGGTGGTTTAAAAAATATGTGATTCACCTGGCAACCCGGCCTCTCCTCGAGATGAGACGCACACAGAACATTTTGGACACTTTTGAGCAGGATCGAAGTTGTACTTGAGCTTAGCTGAGCACTCTTGAGTGCAGCCATTGGTAGAGGACGGAAAAATACGTGATTCACCCAAAAATCTGGCCTATCCTCGTGATGAGACAGCTGAAAATTGTCCGTACGCTACAGTATATGTGCCTCATCAAGAGAAGAGGCCCGAATTTTAGGTGAATTACCTATTTTCCCCTCTACGACAGCCGGAAGTCATTGACACATTTTCTGGAACAGTATTTAAGGTGTCGCGGAACTCCAATTGCTGTTGAATGCAGAACTGTAGCCTTTTTTGGCTCATTCTGCACTCGGCTTCTGAGGCGAATCGCAAATTTCTCAAAAAGAAAAGAAAAACAGGATGTGTAAATGCATATATGAACCGTACTATGTACATATGTTTGTTCTTCAGCCATGGCGTGAAGCCCTCGACAGTAATGTGAGAAGTGACAGTGTCGTATTCAGACGCTCTTCTCTAGCCAGGAGGGGGGGGGGGGGAAATTGCCACCATAGCATTTTTTTTGCAACTTTGTAGCTCGGTCGACCTTCGACAAAACTATTTAATGCTCCCGTGACGAGACACAAGTAATTACGGCACTTGGGATGATAAATGGGCGAAATCGTTGAACAACCACTTGGTGATGTAGTTGACTCAGCCCTGAGTCGAATCAGCAGTGACTCGAGTCAGCTTTCTTGGTGATTCAGTGATGATTCGAAGACCATTCAGTGAGTTCACATGTTTCTGATCTGAATCAGAGACTTATGAAAGGTGGTTTTTCTTTGAGTTTTGAACAAATTTAAGGCTTGACTGATTCGGTACTGGAAAAATCTGTGACATTGGCTTTTTCATATCGTGTGTTCACACTGCCATGCAAAAAAGCAGTGAAAAAAGTGCTAAATTTGTCTTCTGGCATAGTCGAGGCAGGTCGGATCAAGTCATTTGTCACATCTGAGTCCACACAGGTCAAACTTCCTTCCTAAAAATCCTCATTGACGCTACAGTCCTGATCAGAGAATCCTTATTCATATTAGAGCGTGATCGCAGGATCCGTTAAAGTCTTTTATTTGGTGAGTCAGTACAACTCTAGCAATGCTTGGACTGCGTGGGCATTTGTCGAAAGCTCTCCATTATTCTCACTGATTTCCTGGCTATTGTTTCTTGCAAAAAAATGCCTGGGCGTTGTAGCGTTGTGGCAGGCGGGGCAGGGTGAAACATTGAAGTTTTTTTTTGCAATGGCGTGAAATTACCGAGAGCGCTTTCTAAAGAAAAGTTTTCCTATTTTCTTCAGGGCGGCTGAAGAATTTTAACAAGATGTCTCTGGACAAGACTGTGTCGGAGTTTGACTACGACTATGACAGCATCATGCATTACGGACCCTACTTCTTCAGGTACGTCAGCGGCGTCTCTCTCGGGAGGGCCATCGATACTTCTATTTAGTGACACCGTCGTATTAGAAACTGCGCTACAGGGTGCGTCAGCTGAAACGGTGTCGGGTGGAAATCTGCTTCCAGACCAAAAACGAGTGCTTAGAGAGTAATGTTGTCCGAGCAAGAAGTGTTCATTCTGTTATGGTCACCTCTAGGAGCTTCCCGAAGGCACTGCAGTGCCGTATTCAGCGCTAGTGCAGTGCAATGTTCAGCACGACTCCTACAGAGTTCAGCATTACTGCAGTGCCGTGGAAAGCACCAACACAGTCCAGCGCAATGCAGTGCAGTGGTGGACAATTTAGCTGGCGGACCCTGTACCGTATTGATGTACATACTACTTATGCCTATATTAGTCCTGACCTGTCAAGAGTGTACTAATCTTGACTTATAAACTTATGTCACGTTGATGTCGTGTTGAAAAAGTATCAGTAGACGAGAGGGAGACAGGGAGTCTTTATAAAGTGGAACTTGACATCTTCCTTTATACCTTGACATTGCTCGTCTTAAAAGTGACTAAGCTGCAGCGTTCAAGAAGATAATTCTCAGGAACCTAACCCGTAATGCTTTTACTACCACAAAAATGTCGGGAAATGTTGCAAATTGGAGAGCAAGTCTGCTACTAGTAAGAGTTGCCCATATCGACGATGCGAGTTTGATGATGCCTCAAGGTGAGGGGACAACGTGAACCATCAGAAGTTGGCATTTGATTTGGGCTGTTTTCGCTCAATGTGTCTGGTCACCAGTCTATAGACGTACATAGGCATCAGTAAGTAGGCTATTGAGTCGCAATCAAGTCAAAGATGGTGTCTAAGGACACGTTAGCGTCACAAAGAAAAATATTTTGCTTTCTTAAAGTAAACTTAGCAACTGCACGATTGTAGCTCCAAGGGTTAGTGGAAGAAAAGTCTCTGCATTTTTCGCACACTTCTGGGAGCTTCTTTTTGTTACGGTAATATTGCAACTGAAATAAGCGGTTTCTTCAAAAATTAAACCCTCTCCGGTGTGTCTGTCATACGAGGCTGGCAAATCTTTAGTTCCTGACGTTACCCAACTGAGCGTTGTTTACAATCGCAAAAAAGTTGAAAAATTACTCTTGATTGCAACTTTTCTTCCTGTGTTCTTAGCCAATTCTTTGCTCTGCCGACTCATCCTTTACCTTTACATTAATAAAATTGATGTAATTTTGTGTTCGTTCCTTTCAAGCGTCTTATTCTTGCATCCCTTGGTCCTTGCAACCGTTCTGCAATGCACTGTCGGATTCTACCTGCACCTTAGTCGTCCAAGCTAATCGTGTTGGTGTCCATGTACTCCGCAGCTTGTTCCAATTTGTCAGCAGAAGATTTGGTGATCTCTTCCAGGCCCGACTGCCAGGCTTGAGGCATGTATGTGACGTTGCCTGACCAACACTTGGGCGTTTTGTCACAGCAGATGACGAAGTGCTTTATGACACCTGCAGTCACCACCACGTCACACTGGTCAGGCTGTGCATGCTTGCAAGCAGTCAACTTCCAATCACTGGTCACACAAAAGTCCTGGATTTTATCCTTGAAGGGCCTATTCCAAGCTCCATCAACGTCGTCAAGATTGCTGAGACATGTAGCAGTTGTCGCTGTCCCACACTAGCAAGCCCATCGTGAAGCAGATTGCGCTGTAGTTGGCATCCAATCTGCCCGCAGTCAGGTCATCATTCGCACCTTCCATTTCAGCTCCACCCGACGACAACGTCACGCCTTTCCTTCAAGGCTTCGCCCTCCTTTGACTTCCTTTGTTTCCTCGGAAAAAATGATGAAGGCTTTCACTTCTCCGTCAGCAGACAAGATCACCATTCTGCTTGTGCTGGCGGAAACCAAGGACACCATCTTCTCACCTGTGCCTTTGGTGACACTGAAGCTGGCCTTGCTGAAGGTTCATCACACAAGACACAGCATACTGTCGATGGTGCTACCAGAGGTTAATGTGTTTGTGTGGCAGGCAAGATCCGCCCAGAGGGGTGGAGGTGGAGATGGATTTCGAGGCCTCTTTGAGGCCGAAATTGAGGTCTGTACAGTCACTATGCCTACGGGTCGGGCAGAGTTAAGCCTCAATTTGACTCAGCGGGCTGGCTCACTCCTTTTCTTCTCTTCCCCTTCAACATGTGTAGTAGGTAAAACTTTTGACCTCGATCTCGGCCTCGAGACATTCTCAAAAATCCACCTCTAACCTTCCATGTTTCCACCCAGATGTCGACGGTCCTCCGCGCCAAATTCGGTCCAGCAGTAGAGATCGAGGTTGCGTGACCAGCAGGTTGGATGACACACATTGACCAACATCGACGCTTATGTAGGGAAGATATGAGTGCTGACCCTCACCTTGGGACCGCGTGCTTTTTGGAAGGGCTGAGACTGGTGGTTTCTGTGCCTCTAGGACACCGATTACGTTTGAGTCGGTTAGGTGAGATAACTTCAGGGAAGACGTGGTCATATTAAGTGTGGTAGGGTAAGGTTTGGTCAAGTTAGGTGTGTTTGGCGGATTCTTGAGAACCCCGGTGGTCCATACCAGGTTTTCTTTTAACCAAGTGTCTTTTAACAAAGGTTGTGTCGCTTCACACCGTTCCTGCATCATGCATTGCTGGCGCTGAGGCCTTCAAAACCTGATAACTGAAATGAATGAGAAGGGCTTCTCCCCCATCCCCTTCGTCCTTGGCTTTTTCGCGATCTGGTGCCTCGAAATACTGGGGGTGCGCATCAAATTGTGCTTTAGTGATATTTTCGGTCCACATTGCACTCTTGTGAGGAGGCTTTCGATAATTTTAAGTGTTGTCGTTGGTAGTTGAAACCTTTAACCTTAACTGTTTGTTACTTTTGGCATCAACACGATCTGATTTTTGCTCTGATTTCTGGTCTGAGTCACCAATATGACGTGGAACCCCTAGTATGAACCTACCACATTGGTCAGAACTTCGTTGTGACACTTAACAGAATGCACTCGCATGTGAGTGCAGACTAAATTGTTTCAAGTAAAAATGACTGAAATACAAAAAATCCCGAATACGTTACTTTCTTTACTATGCAGATCCACCAAATCTATTTACGCCGTTGCAAAGCTTGTGGTCTAAGTAAGTTATCCCCTTCACGTTTGGTACTTGCATATTTCAGGTGGCCGTGGCGATTTGGTCTGTCTTGTGCTTCTGTATTGAGCCTCCACACAAACTGTGCATTCGTTCTTGATAGGCAGACGTTTTAGACATTTATTAAGTCTTATTTTAGATATTTTCTGATTGAACGGGTGCGTTGCTCTGAAAATCTAAAGTCATGTTTCTGTACCATGATTAGCATGGCACTATCACGCTCACGAGGGGTGCTTTAGTACTGTCTGCACATGGTACTACTACATACTAAAGCGTGTGCAGGCACAGAGTTGACGAGACAGCAGCGGGATTTGGTGATTTTTCTCGTCAAGTTGGGTCATTTTGCCATCAAATTCGGCTGGTCACAAGCTAAACAAAGTCGATTGTCGGGCTTTCAGGCTTCCAGGTCAGCCAGATTCCATCTCTATTCTTTTACTTTAAGTTGCACGAATCCAAAGAAAGGGATGTTGGACATGATCAGCTCTCACATGATGAACGTGACTGAAGGCGTCATAACCGACGGAACTATTGCCATGCCGACGACGGTCTTCGAGTAGTTGCACGTACAGGGTACGGGGGAGTTGCCTCTAATTTTGAAACAAGCGCAATGGCCTCCCCCAGCAGAGCGGCACGATCAATTTCATTAACAACTATCTGGGCAGCAAGTAGAGGCACCGCACAAAGTTCCTATGAGTTGTCGCCTGCGAGATACTCATTTTTGTATGATTTCAAGACGTTTTTGACGTCGACAACTGATGCTGATCTGGGACGTGGAAGTCCGACCAAGTACAGTCAAAGGCGTACCATTGAAACTGAAACGAAGGTAGATATTTAAAAATATCTCCAAAGCGATTTGCTTACTAACTGTTGTTTTAAAGACATCTTAAATCGTCATCGCAACTGCTACATCTCTGGTTGAATAGCTACATGGGCCAAGAAATTGATCAGCGTTCTGCGCAACTGATTCTCTCTTCATTTGGCTGCTGTAGCGGTATTTGGCAACTGCAACCTTGATGCACATTTTTGCTGTGTACCTAAAATAAAGTGGCAAACTTGTTTACAAAGCCAGCTCAAGACGCTGCATTGAGTATTGACTTTCTGATCAACATTCTGATCTCTGCTAACATCTCAAAATCCGTAAGTGCGAGTCAGGGCGCTTCGAACTTTAAAGCCAATTCGCGCACACCTTGTACATAAACGAGGTAGGCTTGTTGCCAAAACTGCGAATTTCCCTTCTCCTCATTAAGTCATTAACATGTCCTAATGACTTTGGATACCTCTGTGTGCAAGAAAAACCTGTCCGTTGGGAGTGGCTGCTCACGCTGGACATTTCAGTGTAGGGAAGCAACTCTTCATCCCATGGGTAACATCAGCCTGTCTCTGAACGATGCCATGATCTTAATACTGCAATGGTGGACAAACTGTCCAACGAACCCCACAGATCCCACAGATGTAGCAACTGTGCGTCGATGAGTGGGGACACCTTGCTCCTCTTGACCGCCCTGTCCGGCATGTTGAAGTCCAAGGGCAATGTCTAGTCCATGACAATTGTTTACTTTTTGACAGCTGCTTACATACAGACCCAAATAAGCAGAGAGTCGCCACCAATGCAGGGGCTCTAAGTTTTGTTCATGTTTTGCCTCACCACACTGCACAAACAGTCGGCGTCAAGAACGCGGACGGACTCATCAGCTACATACTCTGAGTGGCTCTTTTTGTGCCAACATCGCGTGAGGGGATCTGACAGTTTGAGACAAGAAATTCAAGCTGAAAAAAGAGTAGAAATGCGGAGAGGCAACGACATAAGAAGTCTGTGCAGAAATCAGTAGCCTCATTTGGTTTCAGCCAAAAAAGAGGACACTTTCGTAGAGAATCGCGGCTGCAAATCCTGTCTGAGCCCCCCCTCCCGAGTGCACACAGGGGAGACTCGCGAAAAAGCCACACACACGCGTTGCGTTCCGTGTGCCCAATAGTGCCGGAGGCCAATTTCGGCATCAAAAACAAAAGCAGAGCAATTTTTGCACTTCTGATCCGAGAGAAGAAATGTATATAAAAAATAAAGTGAGGGGTTTGAAAGCCACAAAGCTCTAAGGGTCTGCACACGATTACGTGCTTCTGGAGCGCCCTGTAAAATGCCACTGACAGAGCGAATTCATTGCTACTACTAAGGGAAGAAAGAAACTTGGAAAGCCAATGATCCTCCATTATTTCTTGCTGGCTCTCGCTTTCGAGGATTAGGCAAATTGCCGGAGAAAAGGAGAAAGAAAAGCAAAAAACATATGCATTCAAGTGACCCGAAACTTTTTCTTCATTCGAGGCCTTCTTGACACCTTCTTGGCACCCCCACCTCCCTGGCAAAGTGCTCCAAGTCTTGTTTTGCTTTAACACAAGCAAATTCAGCATCTGGGGACAACATTGCGAAAGCTTGAACAAGCTTATTCTCCATTCAAAAGAAGTTCTTGGCCTGTGCAGTTCCACTGTGTATGGAGTTCCGATGTGTGTGCAGTTCCGATGTGTGTGCAGTTCCGATGTGTGTGCAGTTCCGATGTGTGTGCAGTTCCGATGTGTGTGCAGTTCCGATGTGTGTGCAGTTCCGATGTGTGTGCAGTTCCACTGTGTATGGAGTTCCGATGTGTGTGTAGTTCCAGTGGGTGGGGGCTCCAATATACTTGAAGTTCCACTAAGTGTGGAGTTCCAGTGGATGTACAGCCCTTGTGCCTGTGCAGTTCTTGTGTGTGCATGGTTTTTGTATGCGTCGAGCTCTTGTGTGTGTGACAGAGAGAACGTCGACGCTTACGCAAGTTAAGGAGGCAACCAGGCCTCATGAAGCTACGGTCTCACGAATGCGATGGCTGTAGCTGCAATTTTTGTTTTGACTGCTTCATAGTCAAAGTTGGAGTAACGTTAGACAGGTGCAAGTTGTTGCAACGATAGCTTAAATCCATGGGCTCTGCGGATACGATTACCAAGTCACACAACAACAACAGGGTACAGGGTGTCACTTTTTCTTAGAAGCCTTGATCGGGCTGTGGGTACTTGCAGTGAAGATCCGGAAGTAGCGATGAGTGGACTAGAGTCCATGGACAGATCTTGTCGATCTGGCGGCAGCAGAAAGTGTTGCCTTTTCCCAATCCTGCACTGACGACTCTGACCTCGTTGCCAATTGACTTTGTTTTAATTCAGTGGCCTCCGTTCAGTACAAACCACGTGACGAATCTGCAGTAAATTTTGGGATTTTGGTGCAATCCTCCAGAAATAACTGGTCGCAGAATATTTGCTAACCGGTGAAGGATCAGATGCAGATGTGAGGAACTTGGATCCAAGTATGCCAGCCAAGTTTTGAAGTTTTCAAATATGCTCCTGCAACGTATGTACGAATGTATAAGTGGGAATGCATTTAGTAAGTTGGAGGACCTCTTAACCTGCCGGAAGGTGAACATGACTGCGGGCCACATGAAGGACCAGACGAGAATGCAGTGGAAACAATTACCCCCCTGAAAAGATGGAGGAGAAAACCTTGCTTTGTTCCACTCTGGTGTCTGAGAGACGCCAATTCCAAAGGGGATTAAGCACCTTAACCACATCTTGTCCCATGATCCTGTCAAGGTGAGATATGAGAGGTGTCAAGGCAAAGCGTACAAAGTATGACTTCTAAAGCGAATTCGTATTCACCCTGTGCTTATGCACTGCTTGTGCGCATGTCGAAGCCACGATTCGGTACTCTGTCCCGGCTGAGATCCCTCTGCTGAGCACCAGTGTTGCTGCCCCTCTGGCACTGCATGTGTCACCCAGTGGCAAGTTACATCGGATTCGGTGAGGTTAGGTGCGCAGCTACCAATGGAAGGAACAGAGACCCTGGGTCCCTCTGCTATGGCCTAGCATGGCCTAGCATGGACTAGCATGGACTAGCATGGACTAGCATGGACTAGCATGGACTAGCATAGCACTGCACGGCATAGCAAAGCCTGCGATAATGTGCCCATAATTCTCAGCACAATGATCGTCTTGGCAAATTCTAGCTCAACAGCAGCGACAAATTGCCGACGATAGCAATATCCTTCTCGACTTTTCTTAATCCCTTTTGTTCTTGATCTTCCTCTTCTACTTTCTTTCTCACAGCAGGGACAAGGCAGGAAAGCTTCCTACGATCGTGCCACTGGATCCGGACGCGCGCATCGGCCAGAGGATCATGCTCAGCAAGGTCGACTGCATGAGGCTCAACGAGAGGTTCGACTGTTTTAAGGCGGATGAGCCGTGGCACAACCACAAGATCAGGACGCTCTGCGGCGTCCTCGGGTTTTGAACACGACGAATTGAATTGGTTTTTTTTGCAGTGCATCCCCGATTTAGTCGAGTACATCTTGAGTTGGGACAGCAAATAGCCAAGTCGGAGGATGCCCCCTACAAGGTGCAAAACTGCTCTAACTTGGTCCATGTTGTCACTGTTCTTCGGGAACTTTTGGTTATTCTTGCCCAACAAAACGCTGGATTTCTTTTGCAATGCTCACTTGCCTAAAGTCAAGCGTGTCGGGCCCTTCTACAATATTTGCTTGACCTTGGCCAGAGTCTTTTTGTTCTTTTCACCCTCACCATTGATGTTGTAGACAATGAAACCCACATTTTTGTTAAATTGCCAAGAAACATTGTTGTTTTGCCATTTTTGTTCCGTTTCCCAGTCCAAATTGAGACCTTTTTTTCTAGTACCCAAAACAATGGACTAAATTGGAGGTGACAAAATTTGCTGATTGAATGAGTCCAAGGTCGTCTTGAAGTAAAAGAATCGGTTGTCGAAGTAAAGATTGTCTGCATCTACTGAGCAGGACGCGACTAAATGCGACTTCACTGTGCAGAGCTGAACCGAAATGAGGCTAACGAACGCAGTGTGACTAAACTTTCTGGAAATTTTGAGCACAGAGACACAGGCGGGCGCATTAGTTCTCTTTTCCAAGACTAATAGCTTTCTCTCATGGCTCGCCAACGCACAGGGAGGAGGAAGTAGAGAGCCCATGTGCAAAATGGAGGTCTTGACGCACCACATACGTACGAAGCTACAGCTTCGACTACTTCCCAGAGGACATCCCTGGGCTCAAAACATGCTAAAAAAACTCATGGAACAAAGGCTTTGCTAAAAAAAAAATACAGTAATTACTTTTAGGAGAAGGGGGAAAGGTGGCATTCAAGGAGCTCCTTTTTCCTGACCAATTTTTCCACCGGGAAAAGAGGAGCAGATGCGAGATTTGGGACCCTCAGGGCACTAAATTCAGCCGGAGGAAATGGAGATATCACAGAAGATTAATGCCGCATATTGAGCAAGGACAACTTCCTCTCAGCTCTTGACGCTCACAGCTGAGCAGACGGTTTGCACTGTGTAGCAGCATTTCTGCACCGCCGCAAACACTTCCACGCCATTTGGCGCCGTGCACCACGAAAAAAAGCTACCCTTTTCCAGCATCATACAATGCTAGATTACATTGCAGGCCTCACGCACTTTCTGGCCACTTTTTCCGCCTCACACAGTTCTGGGCCATTTCTACACTTTGTGCATCAAAGACAAGAAAAGCTCCTTTTCTGCCTCAAACAGTTCCACGCCATTTTGATGCTGCGTGCATCAAAGACATCAGCCCCTTCTTCCTCCCACATACAGTCATCAGCCATTCTTCTAGTCGGATACACCTCTAGGCCACTTTGGGGTCGGCCTCATACAGTCCTCAGCCATTGTTCCTGCCTGATGCATCACTAGGCATTTTATGTGCCTCACACAGTCCTCAGCCATTGTTCCTGCCTCAGACAGTCCTTGGCCATTGTTCCTGCCCGATACACCTCCAGGTCATTCGTGGGCCTTAAACAGTTCCAGACCATTTTTTCTGCCTGATGCATCTCTAGGCCCCTCCTCATGTCCTTATGCACCTGTAGGCCACTGTTCACGCCTCATGCAGTCCTCAGCTGGCGTTCCGGCCTGATACACCCCTGGGCCATTGTCCCTGCCTGACACACCTCTAGTCCATTGTTCCTGCCTCAAACCGTCATCAGCCATCGTTCCTGCCTGATACACTTCTAGGCCATTTTTCCTGCCTCACACAGTTCCAGGCCATTTTTACGCCGCGTGCATGAAAGAAGAAAGCCCCTTTTTTTCCTGTCTCACTCAGTTGCAGCCCCAAACTAAGCGCGACAAAACCCACGCACACAGCACAAGATTATCTGCACATCCCGCGAACTGAGGCCACACGTCTATTTTCTTCCTCTCTGTGTGTACATGGAAAAAGAAAGCAACAGCAGCGTGGAAAAAAAAGAGAAAAGAGGCCTTTCGATCATCGCAGAATGGCCACAGCCTGTCATAAATTCCACAGGAGGGAGGAAGAAGGCATCGTTTTATCGCTTCTGTAAAAAATGAAGAAGAACGCGCGTTGTTAGCGTCTTTGGGGTGCAGCTTTTTTCTTCGTCTACCTTTTCTCTCCCCCAGTCCAAGATGAAAGAGAGGCTGAGAGCAGAGGAGGGACAAGAGGATCATACCCATGGACGAGACAGTTTTACGACGATTTTTTTCGCTAGTCATGTGGCAAAAATGAAAATTTTTCGGAGCATTTTTTTTTTTTTGGGGGGGGAGGGGGGGACCAACGGTTGCTTTTTCTTCCATCTACTACAGGGTGGAGGGAAAAAATGCTAGGGAGAAACAACAAGACATTATTTCCAGACAGACGTCCGATTGATTTTATTGACTGACTACAGGGTGCACGGAAAATAAGTCCAGCTGGAATGAAACGTTTTGTGAGGCGTTGCAATGGGAAAAGGCAGTTGGCGTCAGCTTGATAAAACAGTAGGGTCATGTCATGCAGTTATGATTGATGAAAAATGATGGTAAATGCTAGATTTATCGTATGCGATATGATAAATGACAATAAATAATGATGATAAACATCATCACTTTGCTGCTCATCGAGTACAGCAGGATTTCGTACATACAGCGGGGGAGAAAAGTCTTTGGACCCAGCCCCTGACAAATGAAAAATGCTCTCGTTGATTCCTTTGATTCATTAAATGAACAAAAAATTCGTTGGCTTCTTAAGGGGGAACAGTTGTTCCCCCACATGAGCCCGCACTGGACAGATGCAGGCCCCAGGGTTGTCAAGGCCCAAGTGGTGTAACATCCGACAGAGGGAGCAAAGGCCTCGCCCACTCGGATGTTCCTCGCTCGACGATGCTTCTTGAGTTAACCATATTTTTGAGCAGCCACTCAATTTGATGGACATCTGGCCTCAAAGGTCATCGCCACAGTAGTAAGTAGCTCTGTAGCTGTGGTCAAGTGCCGTTTTAGCCCGTGTAGGCAGGCAGCCCAGTGTGGTGTGAAGTGCCATTTCAGCCTACTGCCATGCAGCCCAGTGTCTTTAGTGTGATGTGGAGTCCCACTGCACAACACGCAGCTAGCACATGAGACAGGCACGTAAACTCAAGAACAGGCGTCTAGCATATGATCTTATGCAGTGAGACAAATAAATTTTCTGCCCAACTTTGTCAAGAAAGCTAATACGAAACTTCCCTTTTTTTAAAAGAAGAAAAAAATGACCATGTGGCCTCCTCCAGTGTCAATGTGGCCGCCTCCGAGGGCACTTCGCACGTACGTACCTACGTACTATGGGTGCGCTTCACCAGATGAAAGTCACCCTTGTCGAGTCTTCAGAGGCCGCATCGAGGCTGAAGGTGGCCACATCGAGGTCGTCTTTTTTTTCAAATGTGTATTTTACGACGTGTATACAGGTGATACCTTCCTGTACCTCTCTAGTGTGGCTACCAATGAAACTTTCCAGGTGCAGGGTTGCTACTAAGTCCTTGGGATTACAACTTACCCAAAAGTCGAAGTGCAGCCTAGCTGAATTAAGTCAGACCTTTGCATCAGCACACACCAAGCATCACTTGTTCAATACGAGGCCCAAGTGCTTCGTGGCCATCGTGAACAGCTTTGTCGGTACTGAGGAGCACTGCTGCGTGCTTTGACTGCGCCGTGGTGGAAACTTACACCGGGTGCACCATATCATTCGGGACAACTTTGTTGCGGTTTTGTGCAAAAGAAACACTTTAATTTGACTCCTCAAAGTTACGTAAGGATGCTAGGTTGACATTACAAATTTGACGTGGTTTCGCTTAGTCACTTTCCAGATGCTTCCAAACTGCTGGACTGTAGTCAAATAAAATTGAAAGCAAAGTGTGTTTAGCTTTGCCTTCCACATCTGAACACCTCGTTATGAGCTGAACTTTGGTCGCTGAACTTTAATGCAAGAGAGGGGGCATGAAAACGACTTCACTCAGAAAATAAAGTGTGACCTTTCACTATCCTGCTTCAGTCGTCTGATTCCGAATTAGAGAATGAGACAAACAAAGCAGGACAAAAGAACCACTATTTTTTTACAATACATCGTTGCATTGTAAGAAATGGTTTCTTTCTATAGGACAATGCTGCTCTACATGAAATTTTGCCGGCTCTATTTGATGGCAATTCTGTCCTACATGAAATCTGCACTTGCTCCTGAATGGATAGTGATATTAACTATATGTTGCATCTCCGTATTGTAGCACCATATCTTCCCAGTTTTTACCGAGGTTATTTGACAAGTCCAACGCCTCATATTGTCCGAGGGCAATAGCCCAAGGGCAATATGAAGCCGAGGACCTGTCAAATCACTGAGGAAAATGAGGAAAATATAGTGCACATTACGGAGATGCAATTTCTAATTTGAAGCAAACTTTTTTTCTTTTGGAGTGCTTTTCCAGCATTTTTGTTGTTGTTGAAGAGAACTTAAATGTAGTGGTGTACAAAGTGAAGGCAGCGACGTATAAAGTGGATCAGTATTGTCCGCCCCTGGGCCAGAGAAGGACAATAAAGAAAAAAACTTCATTTCAAAAAATTTGTAGAAAAAAGGAAGTGGAAAGAAATAAGGACAACAAAGTAAAATGAGGACAATTAAGTCTTTTCCTGATCGAAATTTCAAGACAAAAAAGCCATTTCTTAAAAGAAACCATCTTTTTTAACATCCTTCGACAATATTTTCAACATTTATCATCAGGCAACAAACAAACCTCAGTGGCACTCAGCAAAATTCCAAAATCTTCGTGTTTCGGTCTACCCTAAAACGCATACCTCAACGCGAAGGAAGGGGTGTCAGTTCGTACTGTCACATGAGCTGCCCCGTTTTGGCATCCCCAATAATAGCCACATGAATCGAACTGAGTAGCAACCCTGCAAAAAAGTATGTCTGCATTCAAAAGTTCACATCCACCAATTTAATAAAGGCTCTAAATCAACTTGAGCTGTCTTTCTGGCTTTTTCTGCTCACACCGCGCCTCCTCTGATGCCTCCGCCTGCCTTTTCCTCCATGATTGACTTGGCTGCAATTGGTAGAAATGATAGAGGAAGGATGCACAAATGGGAAATTGAGGCCCTGCCAGCTTCCGAACGAATTTCCATTCATGTGAAAGGCCTCCCAACTTTTTTGCAAATGACATCTCAAAGAGAGAGAAGAACTCGCGTTGTTGGAATATTGAGTTTCATCCACCCTTTTCTCTCTCTGTTCTGACGAAGGGGACGAAAGAAAAAGTGTGGGCTTTTTTCCCTTTTTTTCTCTAAGGCGAAAGAGGAGACAGCAAATAAAGATTGTATTTCCATCAACCTGCCATTCACTTCCTCCATCGTCTGTACTAAGCGTTAGATTGCTGAGCCTCATGCGAGCGTTGCACTTCAGGTCGAGCAAGGTGTTTCTGGAGGTGCTTCTTCTGCATCCGCTCAAAAAAAAACTATTGTCCTCATCAAATTGTTGTATCAGACCAGGAATCTGTACAGAAATCGGACGCCAAAGGCAACGAGCAGTGAAGGTTTTGACTGTCAATGGCAACACTTGAAATCATCAAAAACCTCCTCATGACGGTGCAAGGTTAACCCCAAATTACCTCTACTCTGCACCGATGGACCCAAATCTGGCAAGAGTGCATTTCCAATTGTTAGGGGTGATGCCGCAACTGACTTTCTCAACCAGACATTTGATAGTCAAAGGTAATTTGCGATAAAGACACATACTTTAGTTCTTCATTTTTCAGAGTCACAGGTTCTTCAGTAGAGTCATGCTGATGCCCGAATGCTTAGTTTAACCGATCATGTGATGGAGTCACTTATGAACACTGGCCTTGCATTCCACAGTCATTTGAAAATATACCTAAAGCCACAGAAGAGTTTGCTGCTAACCCTGAACTGCAGTTACTGCTGAGATTCCAACTTCATGCTTGGCAGCCATCACTGTTCAATATGCAAAATGCGTTGTCCACAGATTTGGGTCTAACAGTGTATACAGTTTGATGTGGAACCCACCCACCCGGTATAAAATGAGGACTCAAGTAGTTCAGGAGAATGAGCATTGTATAAGAGGGAGAAACCTGTCAGCATGATTACAGTGGATTCCTAATGGGGTGCCCAAGCGGTCCCTGAACGCTGAATCTACTGCAGTAGATGCAGATTACATGAGATTGTCCTCTCCTGCGTTCTTTTTTGGGTCCCCATTGCATGGCTACGCAGACGATTAGGGTGATTTTAAGAGCTGCCATCGACAGTCAAAACCTTTTTGACCTTCACTGATTTCCGTACAGATTTCAGTACAGTACAGATTTGTCAGTGGACAATTCGATGAGGAACCCCCCCCTCCAATATAAAAAGTGCTGCTAGGCGAAATCTTCGTTGCTATTGATGAACGTGCTCACTTAGTATAAAAATAAGCCATGTGTGTAAGACGTTCTGAAGTCTACAGACAGGTGAATGGACATGTGCACTTGACTTAGATAAGCCCCGATAATCTGGCTCAACATTTCATTAGCCCTATGTCCAGGCTCAGGAGTATAAGAACACGACTGTTATCACAATTTGACGTGCTCGGGCTGCTAAACATGGGGGGAAAAGAAACTAGTGCTATATCTACATTTCTTTTGATTATCAGAACAAGGTGAAGAGAACAGTGGATTTGCCTTGCTAACTTTCTTGGGTATAATAGAAAGTCAACAAGCTACAGACAGAAGATAAAACGACTCTCTGGGAATTGAATTAGAATAAAGTTGCCCTTCTCTTCCTCTCCCAACAACTTCTGTTTCCCCATAAATTTGTTTCTTCAGCACATACACAAACTCCTGTTCTTTCCATTGGTCCTGCTCTGTCTATCCACCCGGTCTATTTACGAGTCTCTTGTAAGCCAAGAATTTTCTTCTCTCTTCAGCCCCTGGCAGATTTCGTCAACTCATGGAACGATTTCAGCTCCATCTTTTTCTTTTTCTCTCTCTTTTCTTACTTCATCACTAATCTTATTCGGAAACAGGATTCCATTATCGGCTTAGGCAGATCTTCTCCTCACAGAGTCAAGCAAGGATCATCGGTGGGTTTCCAGGTGAGGAGCTCCAGACGCATGGTACAAGAAGAACTGACAAAAAAGGTGGTTCTCTGCAGGGTCGCTCAAAAGAATCCGTCAATTTATACAGGTGAACGAGGTCAAGGGGGATGACCTTGTCTTTGGAGAGAAATAAAAAATCAGGTGCCAAGACAATCAAGGCCCTCAGGTCTATACTGCACAATCAGGTGGTCAAGAGGAGGCCACAAACTTCTTCCAGATGGATTTCGGGAGCGACTAGAGAGGAACTTGACTGTGCAAAACAAACGAACCCGGTTGAAAACGACGGTTCTTCACCACCCACAATACGATTACAGAGCGCTTCAAATTTACCTCGCAATACTGCATTGGAAAGACGCACTTTATGAAAATTGTCGTAAAAAATTAACTTTAATGCACGACATAACACACACTGAGCGCTGAAGTCAAATCAAGTCAGCTATGCTGTGTTCTGCACGGCATAGAGTGATCAGTGAACGGTCTCTTTCAAGCCATCTCATCATTGGAAGTCTGGTCTTTGAGCCCTGAATATTATAGATTATTTTCCAGTCTTTTTAGGGCACCATCAGCCAATCATCATTGAACGGTTGAGAAAGCGTCAGGTTCAGGAGTCATTGTCAGAAATGTGCAAATCTGGAGGCCTCATGAACATTTTTGACCATGTGTGCAAGGTCATGAAGGCCTGCTTAGTCGACCAAAATACAAACCTACAGTGTCAAACCCTGACCTATGAATTGTGTGCTTTCCTCCATTGCACAGTGACTTCTGTTTCTTATCTTTCACCCCTTTTTTGCCAAGAGGCATCCCAAGTTTGGCAGCAGAGAAAAGAAAAAAGATTTTTTTGCGTGTCTATTGTTGATTCGGTAAAAATGTTTTTCTGCGAGGATCCGTAGAAATCGGTCCCCCGACGCCCTTGGTCGGAGAAAAAGCAGCCACCAACGGTGGTGAGCAAATAAGGAGCTTCTCCTGCCTGCCCGCACAGCAGTTCTCTCTCGATGATGAGTGGAGAGCGAGATTTTAGGTGAGAACAAATAAAAAGATGTATAAATATATATTTGAGATTTTTCCCTTGCCCTTTTGGGGCTGTGCAGCGGCGGGAATTCAGTGCATACATATGTATTTTTTGAATCACTTTCTTTAAAAAAATCTATTATAAATCATGTCTTTTCAACCATGCTTCTCGGTGTTCATGTTGTAAAACCATGTTAACAAAAGAATGTGAGAGGCCTCAAACAGTTATGGGCGGCTGCCGCAAAATCTGCCGTGTGTCAGCACCGTCATTGTCACCATCGTTGTTGCTGCCGCAGTCATTTACATCGTCGTCGCCACCTTCGTCACCGTCGCCATCCCCTGCTCCTGCAGTCGCTCGGAATGGCTGGAGACGATGGCATGCAAGCTGCCACTGCTGTGCGCGGTGCCGCCGTCCTCGACAATGGTGTCTGCGAAGGCGTACAGGGCCATTGTGGCAGAAGCAGAGTCAAGGGGGGAACAGTCAAAGAAGCAGTCTCTTTTCTTGGTATTTTAATACTTTTTTTCGTTATATTCTAACACATATCTCGCTATTCTGAAAAAAAATATTTTGCCAGAAGTGTCAGCCTAAAATCGCGATCACTAATGACGCCGTGCAATCAGCACTGTCTACCATACACGTACGCGCCGGAAAGTTAACCCTTTCTTTACCACAGACATTCACTTTGACATGGGAAAAAACCACAGAAAGTAACACAGCACCTGGTTGAAAATTACAGTGGGGCACGCTGATACAGTGGAAAGCGGATATAAGGTTTAAAAATCTCACTGCCAAATCTATGATATACAACAGTTGAGGTCGAAAGTTTGCCTACACCTGCGGAAAGACCTTTTCCTTCTCTACTAGACCCAGCAGGGGAGGACGCGGCGAGTGGACCTACTTGGAAGTGAGCTAGGATTAAACAACGTCGGAACATGAATAAAATTCGCTTTTCTCCTAAGCCAGGGTTAAAAATAACGTTGAAACATGAAAAAAGTTGGCTTCTTTTCCCATGGGCGAAGTTTTAATCTCAACTGTATATAAATCTCTCTCTCTTTCAGCCGAGCTGATTGATATAAAGAGATAGACAGAGCTCCTCAAACGCAGCTGCCCAATGCATGTAAAGAAGCATTTGGCAGCTTCAGTAGCAACACTGACTGTGATGGTTTTTCACATGGCAGCTGCTTTTACACAGTGACAACAACAACAAAAGTGTCCTAAGAAGCATGTATTTCTTTTGTCTTGTGAATCGAACTGAAATCGACCAGTTTCAAATTATGCTAATGAACCTATGTAAATAGATTCGACCTCAGCCATAAGTTTGCGAACTCCTTTTGCCATGTACAAATGTGCATATATAATATGATATATGCAGCGCGCAAAGAAAAAAAAGAGACACCCAGGGATTTGTCAAAATATGTTTAAGCTAAAGCACGGTTGCAAAACACTTGGTTGAATCATTAGCTTAGATCAGCTGCTTGATGTCATGAGCTAAAGCTGCGCAAGCTCCACTGTGGCTCACTGCACAAGCAAAATATCGACCTTCGCCTGTTTGCAGCTGGGCATGATGGGATAAATGATAGGGGACACACGCACACACACACACGCACACACGCACACACACACACACACACACAAATTCTTAACCTTGAGCTGACCTGAAGACCTCAAATGTTGAGCAATTGTAGCTTCGTCACTCTTCTGTCACGACCTAAAATTTGAGCTCTATTGGAGCTATGGGCACCTCTTGATTGGCCATCTTGAGCATAAGTCCTGGGACTGGAAAACACTGGAAGTGTCTGAATTTGTGACTCCGTCCACGCTGTATGTTAAAAGTATGTTCCATTCAGCTCAAATTTTTAGGTAGTAGCAATTTTGTAATGATAGCATCAGAGGATATCAGGTCAACAGTCTAACATGTGAAGCGGACATGCTTGGTTAAATTCTAAGAGCCATATGAAAGTCCTGTAGTCAAATGAAATGGGAAAAATCTGGTTCTCATTCTTCCTCTTGAAGTCTTGAAAGTTTTTATGCACTCGCCTTATGTAGTCAAACTTAAACCCTTGTGGGGCAGGATTAAAATTGACTTTTTTGACAAGTCTTTGACTATATCTTCATCATTGGTCCCTAGATGACAACCCCCGAGTGCACTCAGGCAAATTCAAAATCGACCCTTTTTCACCTAGCCTAATATGTTTACTGGTAAAAGGCTAAAAGACCAAAAAAGAAATTTTGTCACAGGTTTGAGTGCATCTTAGGATTGTTTCATAATGTCAAGCTCTCCCAACCGCGCAGTGTGGACAGAAGATCCCACTACAGTGCACAATTTGATGTGGACCCTCCCCAAATGTGGGTAGGGCAGGTACAAAAGAGGGTCGGAAGCCTGACAAACCGTTAAATTCGTTTTCAGTGTAATTTTTTCCACATGTCCTGTACTGGTGCATGGGCGCATACCATGGTACACACACATGACTGTACCACACTCCTACTTGATCGCGTGGTAGCAGAAACCGCAGTTTTCTCGTCAGCCCCGCACTGTGTAAACACACATGCGCGCGCTCTCTTGCACACCCAGACACACGCACACACAAACAGACAAACACTACCGCCACCTTCATTTTTTATTTGTATTCCAATGTTCGTAGGATGAAGAATCCACACTTCTGGCCTTTGTGTGCAAGGCCCAGGGTGGGCGCGGGTTAAGCGCCAACTCCGCCCAGATCGGGCTGGCCGACTTTGAATTGGACCTGGCGCCCCAGCTCACGACAATCATGAGTCAGGAGCAGCTGCAGTCAATGACGCTCTACAAGTGAGACATGTACAATTGCATCAAGATCAATAAAGGGGCAGGGGGCCATGTAGTCGATGCTCATCACAGCCAATGACGCGGGTGTGACCTTGCTGACCGGTCACACCTTTGTGTACTGCACAAAGAAGCTTTTACCGGGCTCGGGCTGGATTATCTCGGCCCTCGCCTGGTGTGAGGTAGGTGTGCAGTGCATCGAGACAGCGTCGGGCCTGGCCCGATCGACCTCGAATTTTCCCCAAGCCCGCATTACTTTACTTTTTTTTTTAAAAAAAAAAAAAGGGGGGGGGGGCAGACTCGCTAATGCCTATTGAGTTACCGCTTTGGCAGCTCTGCTGAGTCACGGCACAACTAACTCTAATGAAACCGGCAACACTCGGTGTTTCTAGAAAGAATTTCCATGAGTCAATTGTGTTGATATATAATAGGCAACCATACAAGAAAACGTTTTGTATCAACTGTTATTTGGCTGCAATACACAAAGCACAACCATTTCTATGGCCTACCAGGGACAAGTTCAGGAGGGAGGGACTAGCTCACTTCTCTATTGTACTGTCTTGAATTAATGGCTGAATTCATGTCAGCTTGCCAACCAAAAATCAAGGCGCATAAGCCTAAATCGATCCAGCCTGCGGCTCGGGCCTCCTGCACATTGCCAGCCCGCACTAGCCCTCGGCCAACAAATTATCGACCTCTAGAGTCTTCACCGCTGCGTAGGACAGTGCAGTCCACGTGTAGGAACTAACCGCATTAGACATTCAAATTCCAATGCTCTCAAGCAAACTGGCGTTTTCCTACGTGTAATGTACAGCTTGTGAGAATCGATGATGATGAGAATTTTGGTTGTGAGTATCGATTTGTACCAGAGAATAACGCTAAGTAATGCGCCATTTCCCTGAGTGAAGTTACAGAAGAGATGGGACTTGCCCAGGGAGTGGACGGGATGGAGGAGGAGGATGGAGACGGGGGAGAAGGTGAAGCTGCCTTATCCAGGATATTAGGGATGCCATGGCTACTCCGTGTGAAGGGCTGGTGTGGCACAGTTCTATATATTGCTCACTTCTTGATCAGTTTGAAGAGACCGTAAGTGATGCTCCTGGCTGAGACTTGACTCAATCCCACATTAGCACGTCCTTTTGTGTTCCTCAAAGAAAGAAAACTTGATCGGTGTTACTTGTTTTGGGCCTATTTTGCGTACGAGAATCCGTTGCGTGCAAGAATCAAATTGCCCTGTCCCCAAGTGATTCTTACAAGCAGACTCCACTGTTCCAGAACCTAGTTATATGGGACTGTAGGGAAATACTCCGGGTATATGGCTAAGGCTGAAGTTCGGCTAAGGTAGGAAAATGCTGTCTTTAGGAAAGGTTAGGCTAAGAAAGGCTCAGCTAGGAAAGGTTAGGCCAAGCTTGAAAAGATTATGCTCAGCTAGGAAAAGTTGAGCTGAGCTAGGTTACTAGGCTAGGCAAGGCTAAGCCTGAAAAAGTTAGGCTAAGCTAGAAAAGGCTCAACCCAGTTGGGCTGAGCGACCTAGGTTTTGGTCGGGGTATTAGACAAGGCCCACCTCCAGTAGTTGTCTTGACCAGAGGTTCTGTCCACGCGCATCCCTGGGTTAGATTGGTGATAGGCCAAGTTAGGTTTTCTCGTCCTATTGTACGGTTTCCCCTGAAGCACTATTCGAGCCTCCGTGCATTGGCCTCCACTGCACACATGAGAGCTACCCTACCAATGAATGCTGTTAACAGAGGCTGAGCGCGGTTCACTTCGTCTCTGTGTGTCTCCGTGTGTCCCAGCACGAAGAGGTTGTTCCACTTTGTGCCCACTTGAGCTTCTCTTGGTAAACTGGAGTCGTTAAGTCCGAGATTGCAGCCATCGTTTTCCAAGGAAACGCACGCGCGCACACATGGCGCAAATTGTTGGCTGGCTCTTCCCCGCGATGGTGTCGACGAGGCACATAAGGCCTAGTCAGGCCTGTCTGGCTAATTTCCCTTGCACCCACGTACGCTGCGCACTTGCGTAAGTGAGCAGCCGATATCGAACACGCTTGAACTGGCACGGCTCAGACACACTCTGTGTGTGCGATTATTATTCCGGTGCTTTTGGGGAGGGGGTAAAAAGTAAAAGAAAGGGTTGAGCCAGTACTGATTCCACCTGCTGACCACGACTGCGACTTCGCAGTTGTTGAAGAAATGATTTTGTTTGTTCAGCTTCAATTTACCTTCGCAAACAGCCATCAGTAACCCTTCCCTGAGGCAGAAACCGGCAGGATTTAACCAATAACTTTTCCTTCTCTCTTCCCAAATCTCATTTCCTGCGCCCGTTCTTTTGTGCAGATTTCCTTATCTTTTTTTGCCAAGTAAGCGTGGTTTATCAATAGTTGAGGAATCAGTATGGAAAATCTTCGATGTGTTTTCGGATAACCCTCGAGTGTGGATGATGAAGAGGAAGGGATCCTGCCTGGGGCTGCTGCACACGGACGTACAGGGTCATGCATAAATTTGGACATTAACTTTTTTATCAATATTGACAGCCAAAGTAATGAATATATCTTAGCAAAAGTTTTGATAGCTGCAAACAGCAACAGGACCATCTGGGGGGGAACTTTCATCCTACGCTGTCAAAGGGTTGACTTGTTTCAACAGACTGAAGAATTGTCACCAAACATAACCTGTCAAGGCACTAAATTCGAATTATTGTACCGGAAAATGCGCTCTTAGGACTAAGCGAATCAGTTCCAAATTTGAGCTGGGCGCTGAACATCAACGGATGCAATTTCGCTGTGGACTACACAAACTTGAACGTCATCCACTCGACTGTGGCAATCTAAGTTTTACGCTTGAATAGGTACAATGTGCTCGCCTTCATATCTTACAGGATATTTTTTAGGGGTTGAGTAAGAGACCACAGGACTAAGATTTTTAAGTGATTTTTATCACAGACCGCTATTGCACTGACCGCACTCAGTAATATCCATTGAACTGACTGGCGATGATGTGGGCCGTTTCAAACAAAATCTTTTAAAGTTCTAGTCCTAGTCATCACTAGACCTTAGAATGTTAGCTGAAGAATCATGGCCATTTTAGGCGACCAAATTGTACTCCATCCTACTGCCCTTGTACTTACTCTTTAAATCTAAAAGGAATTTCATTGCCTGTGGCTCCTTTTTCTTGATTCTTCACTTTTATTATTAAATTTTGGACCCCATTTCAAGCTCTCGACTTGCTCAATGAAGTGAGATCAAAGTATTTCGGCGAATATTTCATTTATAGGAGACTCCTAAGCAGGTGAAGGTGTCTGGAAATATTTCACGTGTAGGTGAGTTCGATTAATTGAAACGTTTGCTTTTTCCAGCTAAGGTAGTCTCACGAGAAAAATGAGTATTTGCATTGCTGCAGGATTCCATAATTTTGGCATTGCCCTCGTCATCATTGGGAAAACAAACTCATTGGAAAAAAAACTTCTGGCCTAGGATGGCCAAGAATTCCACGCCCAAAAATATCGTTCCTAGTGACAAGCCTCAATTCTCGTCTTTGCCTGACCAGCACCATCGATACTGTGATGTACACTAGAGTGGCCTCTAAAAATTGCCTCCTCAGCAGCTGAGCCCTACAGGCTCAAAACTGCCTATGTCAACAGGGTGCTTCTGTCACTGTGTGCACAGGACCAAATAGCTTCAAAATGAAATTTTACTAAAATAAGGGTCCACAACAAACAATTTTTGTTAAATAAACTTTTTCACTGATTAACTTGAAAGTTAAAGGTTTTTTTTTAAAAGAAGCAGGTACACTTCATCACTGCTGAAAATGTAGTGAGACACCTTGCCAGTCCAGCATGTGCAGGTATGTCCATTAGGTTGGCCCAATTGGGGAGTGTGGGAAGTGGGTAATGGAATTTGCCACAACAAAGCATTACCACATGTTTTGATGAATGTATGATGATCAAGGGGATAATAGCCCTTGACTGAGGGTTTAATTCTGCAACCTTACTTGCAAGTAAGGATGCACAAAACAGCACGAGGGAGGGTTAGAGGGATTCATTTAGTAGCACTACTCAGCAAAACCTTAACTTTTAAGTTCATAAGCGAAAAAGTTTACTTAACAAAAGTTGTTTGTTGTGGACCCTTATTATAATAAAATGCCATTCAAAAGTCATAGGTCCCCTGCACACAGTTGCAGAAGCACCCTGTTGACATGGGCAGTTTTCAGCCTGTTGGGCTTAGCCGCTGAGGAGTTGGCCAAAACTATTTGACTAGCAGAGTTTGTTATGACCAGTATAATTCCTTCAGGGGGTGCCACTTCTACACATTAGACTTTCAATTTGTAGAGGCCAGTCTAATGTACACCGTTGGACCAAACACGGTAGATAGGTAATTCCCATTGTTTTACGTGGTGGCAGATTCTTTGGACACCCACTGACTTGCTCAACCAGACATTTGGTAACGAAAGGTAACTTGCAGGAAAGACAATTCCTTCAGTACCTCATTGTCAGAGTCTAGGGTTTTGTGTACTTCACGTCATGCCAGAATGCCCAACATGTCAAGTTAACCTTGATCATCTGATGGGCTCACAAGTCAGCACCAATCTCCTGGTCTTGAGTTCCGCAGTTGTTTATAATAAATATGCCTAGAGCTGCAGGAGGAAGGGTCTGTAGCCGACCCTGCATCTCAGATCCTTCTGAGATTCCAACTTATTCCTTGAAGATGCAAAATGCATCATCTGCAGCTTTTGAATTCTTTGCCATTTGTATGTGTTTTGCTCAGGCCACCAGGTGCAAAAGGTGGCAGTGGAACCTAACTGTCGTGTGATCGATTCAATTTGTTCAGCGTCTGGATCTGTGAACTGAGGGCCAAGCAGAAGCCATCATTCTTTTGTGTGGAGAGAGAAAGAAATCTGACTGCCGCCGTCAATGTCTTCATATTTTGACAGGAAGAGGAATAGGGAGAAAAAAATCTTTCTTAGGCTTTTCTCGGGCACCGATAAAGGAAGGAAAACATACCCACTTCCTTCTTGTCTGTGCCACAGAAAGGCTAGAAAGAAAGAAAAAAGGGGCTTTTTCGAGATTAAACTTCAGAATTCTTTCTCTTCCTTGCTCGAACCGGGCAGGAGTGAAAGAGGAAGTAATGATTGGGCCATAAAATCTCTTCGACTACGAAAAAATGAAGAAAAAAGAGGCAGTGGCGGAATTTTATATGTCCTTTTGTGAAAATGCATAAGTGAGATTTGGTAAAGAAGGTCTTTTGTTATGCATCGCAGGAGATTGCACGAGAAGAAGAAGCGAGGACCCCTTTTGTGCTGCGCTAATGTCTGCTGCCTCCAAAAAGCTCGACAGTGAAGACTCGATTCATCGTCTCGGGCTGTCGAGTTAAAATGAGTTCTCGTTAGATTGCCCATATTGCATTTATTTCGTTCGTACTAGGGAGGTCTCTAATAGAACTACTTTTGGACCCTCCTTATGTACTGAGAGCGGGTGGCAAAGAAGAGGCCAGGACTCCCGAGGTGCTGCCACCAATTTATGGCACGCGCTGTTACACTGTGGCCTCGATAAAGTTGTATGTGCGTAATGAATGCAAAATAGACAATCTGATGAACACTTTCCTCCAAAAGTATTTGAGCACCCATCAGAGGGACGAAGATACTTAAATGTTGTGCTTTTTTGGAAGCATTTTCAAATTTTTTTGACTGCTCAAGGGAAGCACACACACACCCCTCATGGCTCTGCCACCACCCACCTGCTGCCATGTCAGCAAGTCCCTTTTTTGGGGTGTGCATAAGTATTCGAACACTTTTTCCTGCTGCTGTAACTACCTTAATATTTCAGCTACATGAACTGTATTTACATCATTGGAAAGCTTGAAGTTTTAGCAGTTGAACTTATTACATTCATTTTGAGAAAAATTGCTTATATAAGGCAGCACTGGCCATTTTGTCCATGCAGTTAGCTTGTCTACTGTACTACATAGAATCATGCAAAGCTCCATCAATATTGAAGATACACAAGCTATACTTACATCGTTGGAAAGCTTGAAGACTAAGCAGTTGAACTTTTCACTTTACTTTGGATGAACTTGTATATTAAAGGCAGCACTGGGAATTAAGCAAAAACAATTACTACATACGCTCACTTCTCCACCACGGAGCTGCTGTTCAACATCTTTTGGAGGCAAGTGTAAAACACGGGATGTGCATTTGACAAGTGGCATTTTACAAACACTCGGTCGTTGCAGCCCTGATTGCTGCCCTCGTTGCTCACGCAGCAACACTTCCAGGGTGCAGAGACCGCGTCTTCGTAAAATGCTACTTTGCCATATGCACGTAATGTACCATTCCTGCACCGTCTACATGCAGGGTGGCTCCAAACACCCTGTATGCCTACAGTACAAGGATCCTTCTAAAGGGTGTTCGGAGTCGCACTCGACTGTGCAGGGTAGCTCTGAACGCCCTTTTACACCTACATGCATCTGTGCTTGTAATCTAAATAGGGTGTCTAGAGTCACCCTGTACTGTACAGGGTTGCTCCAAACGGCCTCATAACTCGGTGCAAAGACCCTTTTAAGTGTCAAGGGTGTTTGGAGCCACTATGAAGAAACTTGGCTCCTTTTGTGAACGATGCATTTTAAACACTTTTGAAGCCACCATGTCTGCTGCACAACATTCCACACTCGGACATGCAGCAAATGTTATAGACTTTTAAGAGGCTGACGTGACTGTGCACTGGACTGCAAGAATTGTGACTACATTCGGTAGTGTGCAGTTCAAGAGTGAACGCTGGAAATGAGCAAATCTTGAGATGTCATGAATATCTTGGTGCCTCCTGAGTGTACTGCACGTAGCCATAATGTGTAGAACGCCAGTTATTGATATTCTGATCGGACGCTGTCCCAATCCATCCGTCAAAATTAACACACTCTCTTTTGAGTCTGTGCCAAAAGATCAGCGTGATTAGATTTGGCACATTTCTTTTGATGCCAAAGCCACTGGCCCAAGTTTAACACAGTGGAACTGGGTGCTGGGTGCATTTCCCTTCATTGCTACAGGGTAGCCCAAACGATACACACCGTCAATATCATTTTGTGAGCGAACTGCTCTGGCCAGGAGGAGGGCAGGTGATTGCATTATTGGTGATACAATGGTCAGCGATGAATAATCAACATTGTTACTCAATGTGAGTTCCATTGACCTTGTTGGCCTCCGGCAGGTTTCCCCTGGACACCGTGCATACCTTCATGATCCTCATCCAAGGATCCTCATTGGCTTGACAATGTAACTTAAAACTCCTCCGTGGGTGAGCACCTGACCTCTGAGAACTTGACCTTCGATGGCTTAAAGATGCCATTGACGAGCAATGAGAGGTGAAGAGTGTGGGCAGGCCTATAAATGCCGACGTGCCTCCCTTTTTGGTCAAGAAGGGAGGCGCCGAGTGCAGAAGGCTGAAGGGCCCCAATTGACTACTTACATGAGTCCTCCCTCAACGCCATTTTCTCAAAAACAAATGTGGTCCTTCTGTGGTCATTCCATGACCAGGTGCAAAACTTGCTCACAGTTTTGACCACCTGACCAAATGTGGTCAGATGCATGTCACACACCATGGTGGCCATGTGGTCACACACCATGGTGCAAAATTTCAGCTCCAATGATGTTTTTGCGCACTAAACTTGAAAATGCCCCCCCCTTTGGGAGCATGGCTACCCTGTACTACAACTACTGGCTTTTTTAAGGACCCATGTCCTAACGCAATGGAGTTACAAAAGGGACCAGGACAAAATGCTCC
>JAAUXU010122454.1_pt1 | contig 28423 bp, 38 predicted proteins | sample 7278151 | NCBI WGS metagenome assembly JAAUXU01 (sample SAMN14350113, study PRJNA611818) | marine sediment metagenome | isolation source: surface marine sediment (1.8m) | place: French Polynesia: Moorea | collected 2018-08
ACCGACTGGGATCAGAGTCCAGCTCGCTGGTGGGCAGCGGGACCTTTTCAGGCCTGGTGAGGACAACGAATCCGATCTCACAGCGTCTCGGGGCATTCGGACCCAGAGAGGCCTGGAGACGCTCTCGTCAAACTCGTAAAACGAAACCCATCCCTGAGTCTCGACTTAAGGCAGCGGCTCCGCGTCCTGGAACTCCCTCTGCCTGATGATCTGCCCTCTCCAACTGTAGTGAACGCTTCTGGCGATGCATCCTCAACAGCTTCGTCGGAGAATTTTGCAGCGGTTGTTACATCGTGGTCATCGCACCGACGAACATTCTCCCCTCACGAACCACTGCTCGTTCAAAGCAGACAAGACCTTCAAATTGAGGTACTTCACGGTGCAACGTGCTGCAACTGTGGATGTGGATGGACGTAACGTTGAAGTACGAAAATTGCAGGTTTTTGCACTCCTCTCGCTTAGCTTATTGTCCGCAAATAAGAATTGAAGTAGGACAGGAATTGTCTGGTTTCCTCTCTTTTTTTTCTTCGTCATGCGCGGTTTTCTGTCCGAAAAGAAGCGAGGAGAATTTTTTACCTCCTTTCTACCAATATCGTCGTTTTGCCTGCGGCAAGCAACGAAATGATGGCCTACGGATGCATCATTACAGTAGCCACCGATGAATGTAGCGGGTCCATATACAAAACTGCTGAATGCAGCAGGGATGTCTGGTCCTGAGGTCTTGCTCCATTAAAGGGCTATCGGATGATGAAGCAAGCTATTGTAGCTGGTTCGAACTTGTTGCCTGCCTCACATGTGAAGTTTTTTTTGTCATTTGACTGATTTGTGCACTTTTGGGGGAACCATTTTCTCCCTGAAAAACTCTGACTGTCCCTCACTGTTCATTGCCTGTCTGAGGCCTGACGGTTGTCTGGTCTCAGCAACGATTCTCCATTCAAAGCAGCAGAATTCACACTGACCACTGTACTCAGCTACACGTGGGGAGCTTAAAAGATGGCACAGAAAGTTACTTTTCACCACAGCTACATAGTGCATCTGCAGGGCAGTTCGTTGGCCTGAGGGAGAGAGAGGAAATATGGTGCTTGCTTTGCTTTTGGCTCGTACTGCACTGGTCACAGAGGCCGGTCAATGACACACTCCTTTGCAGTAGACGTGAGGGAAGCCGCGGATGTTCGTGCTGTGCATTGTGCACTTGAGCAGCAGAAGCCGAATGATCGCATGACTCTTATGCTGGGAAAGCTATGCTTGAGTGTGCATTCGAAAGACACATTTTGCGTGCAAGAAAAAATAGAGCCGCTGGGAATGAAGACATTGGTATCTCTCTACTGTTCAAGTGCGAAATTTTCGTGTGCTTAACCGAGAATTATTATCTCCTTTGTGCAACGACGGGAAAATTTGCAATTATGATGTCGGAGCCGGTTCTGACCACGAAGCCTTCTGGAAGTTTCGCCAAGGAGGAACAGGAGGTGGAGGAGAAGACATGCAGAACTCCTTGCTTTTCATCTGTTTGGCCAGCTTCTTGAGACTAGCGGCAAAGAAAAGAAAAATTCTAGTAACACCGAGGAAGTCGCCTCAGAGCATTTTTTGGGGGGGACAAATGGAGACAAATGTGTTCATATTTTAATATAGAAAAGTCTTGATTCAACAACAGCTCTAGGTGCTTGTGAACTTCAGTGTCGATTTCCTGATATTTGAGAGCGAGAAGCCCCAATGTAACGAAGAAGACTAAGCGATGATCCTTGAAATCGAAGTGATCGACAGACCCGGTAACAATGTAGGTGACCATGAGGATCATGAAGAAACTAGGGCCAAGAAGTGGCCAGAATCAGCCCTCGAAGAGCACTGCTTGTCCTCAGTTCTCAGTTTCACGTCTCAACATCTTGGGAAAACTGCCATTCAATGGAGAACCTACTGAGTGCTGTTCTGCTGTTGTCAGCATGTGGCAAAGTATGCATCCAGACTGGCCTGACTGATGGTTTTCGCATATGTGCGGGTGCTTGAGAATGGAGGAGCTAGAACAGGCAAAAATGCATTGACACCTTGTGGTTTGTGCAACATGGTCTCATGCTTGAATGTGGCAACACTTGGACGTCATCGATCTTTCTTGTCTGGAATAAAACTGATTATAGCTATGAGGAAGTACCTGGCAATTAAGCCATTGCAGCCTCGTGCAACTCTTTCGACGTGTCCAAGGAGCTGGGAAGAGGGTCGTCTTTTTTTCCCAACTTTTTTTTTTAGATAAATTTATGGCAAAAAAGGGTGACCAACGCTACTCTTGCGGGTAAAAAAAAGAAAGACAATTTATGGCATGGCTTCAGTCACACTTCAGTGCATGTTGAGCACGAGTTCCCCGCGCGGATGTCGGGTCTTGACTGTTGCACTGCAAGCAACTGTCAAGTACTTTCCAGACCAAAAAACATGATAGAGCAACAATCTCTGCGACGCACGTAGTAGCAACTGTCGAGGCGAGAAAGTATCTCTTGACATAAGGTTCATTTTTCTTGTCGTAAATAAGAAACTGTTAAGTATGCAGCATTCTCCCAGCAGATAAGCCTTGTAATAGAACACAAATAATTTGTTGACATCTAGAAAGAAAGAAGAGTCGGGAAAACATGATCTTGACAAGCTCCTTCTTCTTGACTTTGCCCATCTGGTTCCTGGGCAGTTCCTACATGATCTTGGTCTCCTTGCATATGGAGTAACTTGGAAGTTTCTCCTTTGCTCTGGAATGGGGCTGGAAAGAAGGTAGAATTTATATGTTAACTGCACTTGTTCATCTCCTGGTGCTTTGATATGCTAGTAAACTCGACGTCAGGCCTTCAAGGCCCAACTGCAGCAAGCCGGCCACCTCATTTCAGAGGGCTTCACTTCATCTTTTGCTTTTGTTGTTTGGTTAGTACGTACAGAGAACACGCCTGTACAGATTGCACATTTGGTCGTGCCTCATCCCAACCATCCTCCTCCGCTGAAATGTTTTCTGTCTTCACCAGGTGAAACGAGAGATGCACGCACAAAAACCCATAACTTGACATTTAATCGCTTTCAGCTACAAGGATCTCATGAAGAAATCAGGTGGGCTCCTCTGAAATATCGTTTCACATGCTCATGTTGTTAGGCAAAATCCATTCATTTCAATTTGTTCTACCAGTATTTCTGCAGCCAATTGGTCACCTATTCTCGGACGGGAGGGGTAGTTTGCAAGCTTGCCAGCTATTCTGTGCTGCTTACGTTATGGTTAAGAGCACAAAACTCAAGTACAGTACATGTAGTCGTGCACAAAATTCCGTATTAAGCAGAAGATGCATACGAGAATCAGCCTCGAGAGGAATGTTAAAAGAACGGTCACGCAACCTTTGAAAATCGTGCAGTTAAGACAAATAATGCTCCATATGCATGCATGCATGTGCATATATATGCATGTATGATATAGATATGTTAAAGCACGCGAAAAGTTTTCACGCAGCCCTTCTGCCAAGTTCCTCATGGACTGCCTGGTGAGCAAAGACGTCTCGAAGAAGCTCTACGTGATGAACAAGAATGTCTACAGCACCTCCACCATCGTCCATCAAAAAGGGAGCACATGAAACACTCTTAGGCTTTTCAAACAGTTTGGTGAAGTTATTTGGGTCCGGTCACCATCTGTGATTGCACGACTTTCGCAGGACCGATTCTGCTGATGCCATCAACACAGGCTGCAGGGGCTCAGTCAGATCAAAGGATCGGATCAAGAACTCCATTCTGAAGAGTGCCAATGAAGGTTTGTCAACGCCCGCCCATGTGAAGACCAATCTTTTAGCTCAACGTATATTGCATCAGCTCTTCGTGCCAGAAAATGTATGACAGAATCATTATTGCTTCAACAAAAATCATCTATTATAATTGCTTAATCCTTTAGAAGACTGAAGGGTGAGAGCTTGTAGGAATGTCCATGTTGCGTCTTTTTAAATACACTTGGAATTTCATACAATGCAATAGCATCTAAGAGTAAACTGATATTATTGTGCCGGCTGCTTGTGACATCTGACAAAAATACATTGACCCAGTTGATTTCATTTTATTAACCCAATTCACCTGCTGATCCGGAAGTGACCCCTCTCAAAAAGTCTTGTCTTAACTCACGGCCTTGTACTTAGTGTCGATGTCATGTCTCTAGTCGATGGCTGGCGTCTCTTTCTTACTTTCAATGGGTTCAGGTCAAATCTGTAACCTAGATGCCTAATCAAAGGGAGGTTACTCGAAATTTGGGGCCCTAAAAAGAAGGAGGGGTATTTCTAGATTTATTTTTCATTACTTACATGATTCTGGAGGTCCCCGATGTACTACATGCCAGCCACTCCTTTCTTTTCAGGACTCCCAATTTCGAGTAACGTCCCTATGCATTACATGAACTAGGATCAGAACAGCTTTACCTCTGTCACCTTTCCTTACATTCGTCTTATTCCTGCCGTGACCCTCCCTCTTGTCCCTGATCATCTCCCGATTGTTGACCTTCCAATGCCCTCTGAAATTTTTAGAGACTCATGCTCTGCGTGGACTTCCGCTCGGGTACGGCGCACAGTCCGCCAAAGGCGTAAAAGAACCGTTCTATGACTAAAGGTTCGCTCAACGTCAATAAGCTGCTATAAAGGTGAAGGTAACCAGCGAGTGGAGATACTTGCCGTGGATATCGTTATCGCCCCTATTAACCTCGAACGCTGACAGGCGGGCAAACATCCCCAAAAGGCGCGTAATCACTTCGGAGAAATGAGGACATTAAATCATTTGCTGCCTCAGCACCGCATCATTAAGCGACAGTAGCAATCCAGCATGACTGCAGACATCAATGGCACTCTTTGCCCGGATCCCTACGACGATCCGCAGACAGCGCAAACCTTGGCCAACTTCAACTTCTGGTTTGCTGGTGTCCTCTATTGTTGTCTGGGCATCCTTGGAATTGGAGGCAACATTTTATCCTTCCTAATTTTTAGCAGGAAAGAAATGAGAAGGTAGCGGGAAGAGCAAGAGAATGGTGATTACGCAGCCGAAATAACGAAACACAACATTTATGCTATACATTATGCATAACAGCACCTTTCACGCCTTCTTGATGTCACTGGCAACGTTCGACTGCTGTTATCTGTTGACCGTGGTGGCCATGGAGGCGCTGGAGCTGGACAAAGGCCTCCTATCGTCGCCGCAGGACCCGCCGCCGCTCAGAAAAGCATACGTCTACCTCTATCCCAAGTTCCTCTGGCCACTGCATCAAATCTTTCTCACTTGCTCCATTTACATGACGGTGACGATAAGTGTCAATAGGGGCGTGAGTGGGTATCTAATACTTCGTAATGCATTTTACACAAAATCGTGACTTTGTGCAGCGATACACCAGTTCAAGATATTTTGAAATGTTGTTTTAGTTGGATATTTTCATGAACATGTGGTATATACAATCCCCCACTGTCATACAGGTACCTGGTGGTGGCATACCCGTTCAGTCACTGCTGCCATCCGAGATATTTTTGGTCTCCCTCCACCAATGTTGCCGCCGATGGTACCGCCTCGCCCGCCTCCAGCTCTCACGTGGACGCGGGCAATGTCTATGGCACGTCTTTCTTCATCTTGTTCGGCTCCGTCCTGTTCTCCATTCCCCACTTTCTCGAGTACGAGATTGTGTTCAAGGATGATGGGCCTAGTTTAGCCTGGACGGAGCTCAGGAGCGACAAACTCTACACGGAGATTTACACAATCGGGCTAGACCTGGCGCTCAGAGTTATTCTCCCGGTTATCATCATCCTCTACACCAACATTCGGTATACACTTCAATGTAATCATTAACGACCAAAACAACTAACGCATACACACACCAAAGCATCACCGTTATCCTCTACCGTCACCGACATGACCTGGGTCGCCGCGATCGGCAGTATGCGGCCACTCTGTCGCTGTTGGTCTTGCTCTTCTTGGTCTGCCAATCCGGCAAAATCATCGTCAATATCAGCAACTTGAGCAATCACGACACGATGGCAAAGTGTCAGGCAATCGATCCCAAACTTGCGGAGACTGAATTTGATATCGTCATGAGTAAGGTAGCGAGGATGCTCCTTCTGTTCAATAGGTGAGTCGCTGTGCGCAGAAACTCCGGATGACCCACAGGTGCAAATGTCCTGTTTCAGTTCCTTCAACGTCGTCGTCTATTGCTTCACTTGCAAATGCTTCTGGAACCATCTTAAGGATGCGTTAACATGCAAGTGGGTGAGGAACGACAAGTCCAAGATGGCCACTCCGCCACCTACCATGGCAATGGAGACCAGACTATCCGTCGTTTCTTGGTACATTATTTTCGGCAGAAGAGCTTCCGTGGAAGCAGCATGTTACTGTCACTGAACGAGGATTGTGCATCCATTATTTGTTTATTTCTGAAGTTTAAAGAGATAGGTGACCTTGATAGATCGTACAGAAGTTAAAAGGAAATGTATTGTGTGATAACCGAACAGCAAGTTAAGGATGTTGCGGCCCATTAATGATGAAATAAATTAGGTACAAATTCAAATGCAAATGGCAACAAAGAGTTGTACTGCATGTTTTTAATGACGCATTGTTCATAAGGTTAAAACAAGTGGACAATCATGACTGAATTAGTACTCCTCGCCCTCTTCTCCTTCGGCCTCCAGAGAGTCCATGCCAACTTCTTCATAATCCTTCTCAAGAGCAGCCATGTCCTCGCGAGCCTCAGAAAACTCTCCCTCTTCCATGCCCTCACCAACATACCAATGCACAAAGGCACGCTTGGCATACATGAGGTCAAACTTGTGGTCAAGCCTGGCCCAAGCCTCAGCAATGGCAGTGGTGTTGCTCAGCATGCATACAGCACGAGGAACCTTGGCCAAATCACCACCAGGAACCACAGTGGGTGGCTGGTAGTTGATGCCAACCTTGAAGCCAGTGGGACACCAGTCAACGAACTGGATAGACCTCTTGGTCTTGATAGTGGCAATGGCAGCATTGACATCCTTGGGCACAACATCTCCACGATAGAGCATGCAGCAGGCCATGTACTTGCCGTGGCGAGGATCGCATTTGACCATCTGGTTGGCTGGCTCAAAGCAGGAGTTTGTGATCTCTGCTACAGACAGCTGCTCATGGTAAGCCTTCTCAGCTGAGATGACTGGGGCATATGTCACCAACGGAAAGTGAATCCTGGGATAGGGGACCAAGTTGGTCTGGAACTCAGTGAGATCCACATTGAGTGCTCCATCAAAGCGGAGGGAAGCAGTGATTGATGAGACAATCTGGCCAATCAGGCGATTCAGATTGGTGTAAGTAGGACGATCAATGTCGAGATTCCTACGGCAGATGTCATAGATGGCCTCATTGTCAACCATAAAGGCACAGTCAGAGTGCTCCAATGTGGTGTGGGTGGTGAGAATTGAATTGTACGGCTCAACCACAGCAGTAGCAACCTGAGGAGCAGGGTACACGGAGAACTCCAGCTTGGACTTCTTGCCATAGTCGACAGAGAGACGCTCCATCAACAGAGATGTAAATCCAGATCCAGTACCTCCACCAAAAGAGTGAAATATAAGGAAGCCTTGCAGTCCAGTACACTGGTCAGCTAGCTTGCGGATTCGATCCAGCACCAAGTCGACGATCTCTTTTCCAATCGTGTAGTGGCCTCTGGCGTAGTTGTTAGCTGCATCTTCCTTTCCAGTGATGAGCTGCTCAGGATGGAAGAGCTGGCGGTAGGTACCAGTGCGCACCTCGTCAATGACAGAGGGCTCCAGATCTACGAACACTGCCCTTGGCACGTGTTTGCCAGCACCAGTCTCCATGAAGAAGGTGTTGAAGGAGTCATCCCCTCCTCCCAGAGTCTTGTCAGAGGGCATCTGGCCATCAGGTTGGATACCGTGCTCCAGGCAGTAAAGTTCCCAGCAGCCATTGCCAATTTGGCAGCCGGCCTGGCCAATGTGAACAGAGATGCATTCACGCTGAAATAGAGAGAGGAGATTGCAGACCACTCTGTCGTCATTTCATATGAAGCAAAGGACCTCCAACCCAGGGCGGGGAAGGAGCGAGAGAGAGAGAAAGTATCTTCTTCGCGTGCAGGCGAGGCCATGGACTGCCTTGAGTAAGGCCAGACACGCTATCTGGACCTCCCTCAGGGATGCACGGGATCTTTCCACTCGAGCCCAACCCAATCGCTGCACTTTACTGCCCTCGTGGCCACCCCGCCGTACACGCCGCCTGCCGCCGAAAGGAGAAAGCGGGGCCCCAAACCAAGAAAGGACCTCCGCAAATTCCACGCCCAAATACCCCTACCCCTCGCACCCAAGGGGTCGCCCCGGGGCACCCCCCGATTCTCGGGGCTTCCAGCGATCGATCGACACTAAAATCTAGTTCAAACTCACCATTGTGGATCGAGGAGAGAATTTTTCTTTCTCGACTGCAAGAATTCAACTGTAGCGATGCGAGGGACGCCCAATTGAATGTGGAGGAGGAGAAGGAGCGGGCGCCGGAGCGAGGAGGCGAACGGCCAAGAAGTGCTCAACGACGAGGAAGAAAAAAGGGTTGGACTAGGTACGGGGTAAAGACCGTCCCCATCTAGAAGGGCGTCGGCAGGATCGGCGGGAACCACGGCCACTGAAGCGGCGCCGAGAACGAGGTGGCTCTGTTCAAGACATTTTACCTCATTGACTTCCTCGGCCCTTCACCTTCTGTCCGGTTCGTTCCGGTTCTTTGGCCCAACCGTCGTCGTCCCCATCGTTGTGGTCTCGGCCGGCGACACCGCCAAAAAAGAGAAAGGCATCATCATCCTGGCCGATCGGGCGGTTGGACACGCATCAGAGCTAGGAGCCTCCCCTTCTAGTCCTAGATGTCCGACATCCTCTCGGGGGCGGTAAAGGCTCGTCGCAATGACTCCAGGTAGAAAGATGACTACTGCGGTACGTGCGCAGGCCGCGCAGGCAGGTGCCTGCGTGCGTGCCTGCGTGCCCGTGTATGTCCGTCCGAAGCAAGCAGCAGGCAACAACCATTACCTGGCCGTACCTGGCCGGAGGTCTTCTTGGGCGTCATGGCGGGGTCGCTCAAGTTCGACGACAATGGGGACACGGACTCCCAGCATGATGCGAAGGAACAGCTCCTGAGGACGTCGGGTATAGTGACTTCAGTTTTTACGTGTGTGACCGTGACAAATGTGATTGTGTGCTTTGCATATTTCTTCACAGAGGTGTTGTTGTACGCCTGCCTGAGTGCGTTTGCCGGTGGAGTCCTTCTCATCGTGAGCTTCGCCAGTCCCTACTGGCTCGTCTCCTGGGAGGGCACCCAGAGCCCGTTCAAAAACATGGGATTATGGGAGTTCTGCTTCTACAAGTTCCATCATCCAGACTACCAGTTCGATCATCTCTTCAACGGTTGTCACGCCCTTTATGGAGATGAATATAGGCTCATCAGGGAGAAGCTGCTACCTGGTACCACGATAGTGTGCAGTCAGTGCACTAGGCCAGCACTAATGATGATGCTAATTTCTGACAGGCTGGTTGATGTCGGTCCAGCTTTTTGCCACTCTGGCACTCATCTTCTCCTTCGTGGGCCAGGCGATACAGGTGGGGCTGCTCCTCAGGTACCCCTTCGACGTCATCATCAGGTTTGAATACCACTTCTGTGGACTTACAGCGGTGTGTCACGCTATCGCAGGTAATCTTTTAAAGCCACTGTCAAACGAGAGCAATTGCTTCAGCTACTGGCAACTTTTATGCAGAGAAAAAAAGAGACAAGTCGGTGCCACTGTGACGCTGTATTGAACCTTCATTTTACTCCCACAGCCGCTTGTCTGTTCCTCGCGGTGTTGATCTTCGCCTGCTGCTGCTGGTTCCGTGATTGGCTCCTGTATCCCAACTTCAACTATTTGTCCTGGAGCTACGTGTTTGGTGTGATAGCTTGCCTGGTCCACATTCTAGTATCAGGACTCATGTATAAAGTAAGGCTGCACTTATCATAGGTAGCTATCGTGATGTTGTGCTAACTGGTCTTTTTCAGGAATACAAAGATAGAAAATCGAAGAAGCCCCAGACTCAAGCTCTTGTCATGCAGATGCAACCCCAACCCTTCCACACAGGATCTCATTACATGGGGTCTGGAATCCTTTGAACCAAACACAGCTCTCTCATGAAGCATCAGCGAGGAGTTCTCCAAGATCCTAAGGAATCAAAATGTACATATTGTACGAGTACGAGGACATAACCTTTGCGTAACCGTATTAAGCTGTTCCGAGCTGCTTCGTGCTTGACTGGTGTTACTCTAAGCGGAAGCGATAACGCGGACGGGCGCCAACATTGCGACTGCAATGCGATCAGGCCCCATTAAGTTCTCCGCCGTACGCTTCTGGAATGCTTTCATTTTGAATTTCCCGCCTTTTTATTTCACTGAGCTGCCGGGTCTGCCACACTTGTAAACAAAAATAAAGCTACCGCTCGCTCACGACTAGTTTGAACGTGGTATTTCTTCAAAAGTTTTAGTCCGGCCTTGTCGACGTCGTCATGCCTCAAGATCTCTATAGTCGAGAACGCTGCATGCCTTCTCCGGAGCTAGACACTTCCTGCTTTCATGTGCTTGACGGAGGCTTCGCCACTACCTTGTCTGAAAACCTGGACGATCCTTCTGAGGTGATGAAGCACGACCCCCTCTGGTCCTCTGGCAGAGTCTTGACAGACCCCGAGGGTGTCCGTGCAGTTCACAGAGCCTTCCTCAAGGCTGGAGCTCGGATCATAGAGACTGCCACGTATCAGTGCTCCAAGGAGATGTATATGAAGCATTTGGAGCAGCTCGAAGGGAAAGAAGAGGAAGCCATCAAGATGTTCGGCTGGGCCCTTCAGTGCGCTGACCAAGTAAGCGATAGCTTTTTGGATCTTGCGAGTTATTTCATCTATTTGTGTTTAAGGCTATTGAAGAAGAGCTCGGACCAGGAGCCGCTGCATGGGTTGCTGGTAGTGTTGGTCCGTATGGTGCTTGCCTTGGCGACGGCTCCGAGTACACTGGTAGCTACGTTGATGAAATGACCTCTGAGGAGCTAGAGCAGTTTCACTTTGAAAGGATTAAGCGACTGGCAGTGGCCGGAGTAGACTTGTTGGCTGTAGAGACCATCCCAGCGGTAAAGGAGGCTTCGGGTGAGTGCCCTCATGAAGGTAGTTTTCAGAAAAGGATTCTGTTGTACTATTTCTTCGTAGCCATCTTAAATGTGGTGCAAGACTTCCCTGGCCTTCGCTGCTGGGTGGCATTCCAATGCAGAAGCGACGGTCGTCACATTGCTCACGGAGAGACGATAGAAGAAGCGATAAGTCAACTTCTATCTCACAGTAGAGGTCGGCGACACCTGGTCGCAGTTGGAGTCAACTGTGTCGACCCTGCACAGGTCACACCGCTGCTTAAGAGGGCAAACCGAGTTAATAGAGGCGAGGAGAAGTTACCCTATGTCGTTTACCCTAACGCTGGAGAACACTGGGACGCCGAGAAGAAGTGCTGGACTGGAGAAAGGGTACGTACTAACTGTGTCACTACATCTCTCGACTACATTTTGTAACTGGCACAGAGGTACAAGAGAAAAACTTTCACTTATTTAGAGGATGAACTTTAGGATCTTTTACCTCTCTTACTTTAGGATGACGAGGCCATTCTGCGTCGTGTCCCCAACTGGTTGAAATTGGGAGCCAATATAATCGGCGGCTGCTGCCGCGTCGGACCCGACCTGCTCACCAAGATCGCGAAGAAGGTCCAGCAGTGTTCCTTCGAGGTGCACGAGTATCGACTTATGCGCAGAAAAAGTGAGAAAGAGCTATTTGAAGAGGCAAAGAAGAAGTCCTTCGAAGCCACCAAGTTGAAAACATCGAGTGAGAAGGATCGAGAGGTTCTTCCGTCAGACATTGTTGGAGCAGACTTTACGGCTACCCCTGGAATTCTGTCAAAAGAAAAGGCCGAAATCAATCTTAAAGCTTTGTTCAGGCACTTCGGGAAGCCTTATCCTGGAGACGAAACAGACAAAGATGCAAGTGTTGACGACTACGGTGGACAGTTGGAAGAAGAGGCTGGCAGTGTTGAGCACATGTCTATTGATGAATGAATTGACTTTTAACATTGGCCGCTATTTCTGTGATTAACTGACCTAGAAAGTTTTTCATACTTTGTGTAGGGAGGAATGGCGACTGCAGACGTCAATGCGGCATGCAAGCTCGAGGCTAGCGACGACAACGGGGAACCGAATCAAGGATCGCAACAAGTGTCCACCATAGAGAGGGAGCTCTCTTTGAGATCTGGTTTTACTTCGGAGAATTACAAGATCGAGCTAAGGAACCTGCCCAAGTAAGCAACGTAGGAAGCTCAGCGGACAACTCATTATTTCCATGCTGTTTTCATTAGGTTCTTTGGTGTCAGCCAAGCGAAGAAGCTTTTGATGAAGAACAAATTGAACTATCACAAGATTAAGCCAGCGGGTAACCTTAAAGCTGGCTATATGTTTATTAACTTCGTCGATGATGAAGATCGCAACAAAGCCATAGAGGTTCTCAATGGTTTCACACTCAAGGGAAAGAGTCTCCAAGCCTTTAAGGTTGATATAAATTGATCCGTTATTGGATATACTATTCTACGCCCCTGATGTAAAACTTATGAAGAACGATCATTATTTTGTTTCAAGGCCAAGCCAGCCAAAGATCCTCTGCTAAAAAAACGACAAGAACAAGAACAGCAAGGAGGAGACCTTGTCGCGGACCCGACCTCGGCCGCACCTGCAGGAGAACGTCTCTGCAGCGCCGTCTGCCCTCTGCATGTTCTCCCCTATGAGGAACAACTGGTAACAAAGATGACGCGAACTCAAGAAGTCATGGAACTTCTAAAAGAAGAGATAAAAAAAGCCATGGCAGTAGCTGGAATCACGCACCCGAGTGCGTACGACTTGGAGAATTTGGTCCAAGTAAAACCAACAGTGGCTTCACCGTCTATTAATGGCTACAGAAACAAGTGCGAGTTCAGTGTAGGCCTGCACCCGGACAATGGTGTGGTAACGGTTGGCTTTCGATTAGGCGGCTACCGGCAAGGCAGTCTGGGTGTTGTCGGGGTGGATGACCTGCCCATCGTATCCGACAAGGTAATGTCACCGTATTTCGGAGGCCGTGCATGTGTCAACAACTGACATCATTGATGCTGTTTGTTTCAAAAGATGAAGCTGGTGGTAAAGGCTTTCGAATTGCACATCCGTTCCTCCGGTCTGGTGCCCTTCAGCAGTCTGTCCAATCGTGGTTACTGGAAACAGCTCACTCTAAGGGAATCAACCGCGGACCACGGTGGTGAGGGTCTAATGGCTTGGGTGATCATAGATCCTCAAGGGATGACTTCTGAGGACAGAGAGAAAGTCAGCGAGGGGCTGAAAGAGTGCACCAGAAAGCTCAAGGAAGAAGACAAGAACTGCGACGTCACTTCCTTGCTGGTGCAGTATGCTGGAAGAAGGAGAAAAGGTAAAATCGATTGATACCGTACGTTCCCTTCTTGCTGTAGTTGTACGGCCTGTGTAATTCGTGACGTACGAGTAGCTATACGTACTGTCAACACTACTCCCTGTTTGAATCACAGTTCCCAATGACGAACGAAATGAACTAATGACCTTCATATGTTTTTAGGTGAGAAAGAGGCTCCCATCGAGCTCTTATTCGGTGAACCGTTCATCAAAGAAAAGATGCTGGGACTAGACTTTCTTATTTCACCAAAAGCCTTTTTTCAGGTGCGCAGTAGGTATCATTAGATGAATGTTCCGCTTTCTTCTAAGGCGAGATGACGATGTGCACCAGCGTGAACCTTTCTCTCCACATGCACTAGGTGAACAGCAAGGCGGCGTCGCTGGTTTACCAGACAGTGGAAAAGCTGGCGGACATCGACGAAAACACAACCGTCTTGGACGTCTGTTGCGGCACTGGTGCCATAGGACTTTGTCTTGCAGCAAGGTAAAAACATTTTAAGAAGGCTGGCGTAGTTGAATAGTCTGCGCACTGTGACATCCTAGGTGCAAGGAAGTTCTTGGCGTCGACATCGAGGAACAGGCTGTGAAGGATGCCAATGAGAACGCCAAGAGAAACAACGTAACAAATGCGCACTTCTTCGCCGGTGAGGGCCATCTTTCACTTGGTCTAATTTTTTTAATATAAAAAAGGACTTGTTCTCTTTCTCCAGGCAAAGCAGAAAACTTGCTGAATGATCTGTTCCGTCGCGCTCGTGGCTCGCGGGTAGTGGCTGTAGTGGATCCTCCACGAGCGGGGCTTCATCCTCGTGCAGTTCAAGCTCTTAGAGCCTCTAAGTGAGGAAACCGACTACTTACGCTAACAGATGATGAGACTGTATATGTGACATATATTTCTCTAGAGTGCAGACGCTGGTGTTTGTGAGCTGCGATGCCAGGGCTGCATCTTCTTCCAGCTTCCTTCCCCTGGCTAAACCACCGTCAAAGACAAATCATCAAGCTGGGGACCCCTTCTTGCCTCGTGCGGTGGTGCCGGTCGACCTCTTCCCGCACACCAACCACGTGGAGACGGTCATCCTCTTCAAGAGGATGGCAATGGACGACATCTACGGCAACATGAAAACCGAAGGAACGCAGCAAGAGGAAAGGACTGAAGGAAATACAGACGAGATTTAATCGGTCAGAATTGTCAGTGAACTCGTGAAGCTGCAGGATGTCCGTGTTATCTTATTTTTGCCTGGTCAAAATATAAGTTTCCAACGCTGGGACTTCATTTCTCTTATGTGCATGTGCTATGAAAAAAATTTCGTACAGAACTAAGCCTGTGCGATGTGTTCACAAATATGTATATCAGCCTCGATGTTTCAAACGAAGACTCGTTATCAATGTCAATTTTCGAAACCTTTTACAAAAGTAAGTTTATCCCATAAGTTGAGGATGTAGTTAGTACACTATTGAAAGAAGTCTCATGCTGACTTTTGGACTTGACTGCATCCGAACCGGACCAAATGGGAACTGTTCAACAGAGAACCATAAAAAAATTGAGAATTAGAAACTCCTAACCCAGACTCGGTCATGTTACTAAGGTCAGGCGAAGTGAGGTGAGGGTAAAGGCGGTTGGTTCTTGATTCAATCAGTTTCCAATAGAATAATCTACTGTAGAAAATATGGACTGTATCTCCATACTTTTCAATCACTCAACATTGACGCGATCTTTTGAAATTTCTCGACGTGGATACGGATATATGGCCTGGGCTCATACTGTACATAACACAGATAGTAGCTTTGTTTGTACGCACGTCCACCCCCTAATGTTTTGCAGACATAAACGAGTTCTCAGTGTTAAAAAATTCGTTAAATATTAAAATGGAACTTGTCTTAGAAAGTTTCAAGTGCTCCTACCCAAAGATTGCGATGGACTACTCGAAATTGGCTCGTTCTTATGTTAGGGGTCACACTTGTTACCATGAAATTACTGCGAGGTGAAACTGTTGCTTAGTGCTGCTTGTAGCCTTGTACTGGGTAAATACGGTGGATTCTCAAATTAACCATTAATCAGTGTAATCACTCATCTCTGACGCACTAAGTAGAGGTCACGACAGCAGTGGCAAGACTGAGAGACTGAGTGGGGAGAGGCAGAAAAGTCCACGAAGTAGCATCATTCTGCCAGAGTGAAGGTGTTGGAACTGAGCACTGCACGGACAAGAATTCTGATTTAAAGCGTCTGTAATTAATCAATCTGTGGCAGAGTAGTTATAAACGTGAAACACTATAACAAGTGAAGCAAAAACTATCGAGACCGATAGAAATAGAAAAGCTAAAAGTGGGAAATCATCGATATAAAATTCATCTCTAAATATTCAACACTGTACTCTCATCACAAGATCACAGAAGTAGATTCTTCCCATCTGGTACTAGCCGCCCTAAGAGATTGCTGAGTCCACGCGTTGAAACAGCGAGTCCTCCTTCGTGGTATCGAGAGAGCCACAGAGCTTTGAGCTGCTCAGTGAGGCCCAGCAGTCGATTCGCCATGTCGGTTCTAAAGGTGGGAGTTAATTTGTCGATCGAGGTGACGCTAGTCCCGGTCATGGCCCTTACAAGCCTGGTGGCCACCAGTAAGAGGTCGGAGGACAGCTGCAGCTCGTGCCTTACGGACTCGAGGATAGGGGGCAATGACGCTGCAGAGTTGGTGCGTGTTGCATGTCTGACCGCAGCAGAAGCCTCAGATTGGGCCGTCGGCCTGAAGAGGTTTGTCTGTGCTCTCTTGATGGCGGAAGTAGCAGCCTACATGAAAATATCGTTATTATCACACGTCAATCGGCGTGTCGCGCAATCGTCATTAAGGTCATTGACTTGTGCAGCAAGACTGACATAAAGGAACTTTGCTCACCGCGATATCATTGTCGATGGAGACATTCTCCAGAGACACGTTGTCGCCGTCAACAAGCACCCTCAGGAGGAGACTGGCCTCTCTCGCCGTCGTCCTTTTCTTGGCGAGGTCTGCTGCAGCTTCGATAGCCTGTTCTGCCCGACCCAACTCAAGGATAGTCTGTCCCCAGGGAAACCGGACGTCACCGATTACGTGAAGGTCCAGGAGATCAGGAAGCGCACCCTCCAAAAAGCTCTGAAGTGATCAAGACCATCAAGTCTGTAACATGCAACGTTACTAGATATGAAGTACCCTTGGAGTGTCCTCATTCCAAGCCAGCCCGGCAGCGACAAGAAAGCCTGGCCAAGCGAATACTGCGTGGGTCATGGCGGGATCGCTGCTCCAGTGGGCCACGATAGAGACGCCACTACCGCCAATGCAAGCTCCACCAAATCGACGCACGGCACGACTCGCAGAGAAGTGACTTGCTATCATTGAATCTGGAGCGCCAGCCAGGTTGCTCCAGGCCAAAGTCCCGGTGCAAACCCCAAGGGGGCGACCCAGTTTTTGATACTTGCTGAGACTGGAGCAGAATCCGGTCGGGGTCTGAAACATACAACTATTTCGTCAGCACTAGTACTGTATCTTCAACTAAGCTATTTGCTACCTGAAAGCCATAGTGAAGCAGCACGACGTTGAGGGGCAGGTCTAACCTGTCCAAGTCCGTGAATCCATTGGCGCATACGAACAAGGTATCACAATGCGGGAAGAGCTGTTGATTGAGTGATTGAAAGCGGCAATCGTGACTGTCAAACAATAAGGTGGCGAGTTTTGGGCCAATATGGGCAGTGCTGAAAGACATCGTCATTTGGTACAGTTATCAACTACCACCATCACAGTAGTGAAGGCTGCACTCTCTGTTGCTACCTGCACTGGTCGAAACAAGAGATGACCTCATGGAACTGAGGAACCATTTGGAGGAGGTCATTCAGTGTGACTGAGGAAGGGACATCGAAGGCCGGGACGAACTGGATGAAATGCTCGTGGCAAAACCGATCAAGAGACAGAAGTTCGCTGAAACAGGAATTGCAGGTAATCCATCGCCACTCAGGGCACGTGTAGTTGTTCGTTGTTATGCAGTATGCACAGCTTTCCAATATCACCTCTTGCTGATCGAGAAGCCCCATTTTCCGTCTGGTTCCATGCGGACAAAAGCGTGCAGCTGGTTCAACTTGAGCGAGGCCAATCCCTCCACCATTTGTATCATTAGGTCCTTGAAGAATAAGAACATGCACAAATGGCAGGTGTCGCCACGTTATCATCCAAGGTGTTCTTACGTGAACCACTTACATATTTCGGCACCCTGCCATAGGGATTCATATCCCACAGTGCCGCCCTGACCCCACATTGGGGTCCGTCCTCTATCATAACGGGGACCAATCCCTCGTCTCCGAACATTGCGAACATCTGCATGAGGGTGAGCAGGGCGTAATTGAGGCCCTCCAGATCGCCTGCCCCAACCGTCACTTGCCCCTTTGTAGACACATGAAGGCGATAAGAGCCCCTCACAGGGAAAAGTCCGCTGTCTTTGTTCGACAAAGAACAGAAAATGACACTCTTGGCGTTATCATCACCGGAGGCAGGAGCAACGACGGGGAGGCTTTCGTTCAGGTAGATGTGCCGTCGAAGTACCCTGAAGCGGTTCCTGTGTCGGTCAAAGACATCGAGTATCCTACAAAATAGAGTTAAGACGTGCTATCCCCTCTCGCTGCAGTACGACGACAGTGTCCTACTTGTGTACAGACTCTTTTCCAGGTGACACGGAGAGAGGCATCTTCTCCGGGATAAGAATTGGTTCTCCGGCCAGCTGTTGGACGCTGGAAGGCTGAGGCCATAGCAGATTCAGGCGCTCGTCAGTGATGACTGGATTCACAGGGCTGGAGCGACCGTCGAGGGATTCCAGCTGCATTAAGTTTAGTATCAGCCTTATAAAAATCGGCCTACAAATATCGGTCGGTGAGATAAATTTAAAATTTTGCCCAATGTAAAGATTTGCAGAGGAAAACTCCGTTTTTGGCAGCTATCACTTTTGACGGGACAGAACTACAAAGGATGACCACCTCTCTATGGAAAGCTGAGCACACAACGTGTACAATAGTACACACATCTTACTTTACTTACAGAACTTCTCCTTTATCGAGCTTTTGCACGTTACCCATTTGTCAAAAATACAAAATCCTAACTCATTTCTACGACTGAAAAAGGGAAAGTGTGTCAACTCCATCTGTTTTTATAGCTTAACTGATCAAAACAAGTACCTAACAATCACTTGTGCGCATGTTCATGCCAGCACTACGAACTATGCTGCATCAATAATAAACAATTTCCATCCTTTTTCCTGCCGCTGCTGTTTGTAAAATTATTGCATCTGTTGTTGCTGGTGTTGTGGTTCTGATTGTTTTGATGATTACCACTGTACTCCCCAATTTGTTGATAATTCAACGTTTTCTGTCAGTCAACACAAGCTCACACAGCGCCAACGATGCTGTGTGCATATGTGGTTGTCAAGTGTGTCCAAGCTTGTAACGGCAGACTTATAGCTGTCTGAACATATACGCAGATTTCCCGCCGAAATTTGATATCATGTAGAGAAGCAGCCAGAACAGCGAGTCGTAGCTCGAGTCCACTCGAGTCGCCGAAAATTTATAATTTATCTCACTACCTGTGGACTGACCTGTATTATAACCTACTACAAAATAACGTCATTCTCATTTTGTGCTAAAAGTGTCAAAGATATGATCATACCCTAGATCGCGGCGGTGTAGGTGCCAAGTCAGACTTCACTTTTTCAATCTCGGTTGTCTTGTCTTCGTTGTCATTGATGTCTCCGTCTAAGGCCTCATACCCGTTGCCAATCGGTAGGATGCTGAGGAAGGCGGAGCTCCAGTTGTGGCTGCTCGTGCGAATCATGTCAAGAGGGCTGCTCCCCTTTAGTTCTCTGGAAGATCACATACTTGTGGTCCATGATCAAGTGAGGAACAATGTATTCCCACTAAGACTCCAACGACACTGGAGGCCTTTTAACTCATACTTAGTGCGATGAATACTGTCCGGGTTCACAGTACACAGGCAGTCCCTTCACAACCTGACGTGAAAGATGAGGGTTTCCCGTCACCCAACAATGTAAAGTCTTACCCGGCATGAGCAACAATGTTGATGTCGGCGCCAGCTTTGACCAATTCCGTCGCCAGGGCGTCGTTCTTTCTTCGGACTGCCTCATGCAACGGCGTGATGCCATCGGCATCTTGAACGCTAGCGTCGGCGCCGCACGACAACAAGAGGGCGGCCAAGTCGACCTTGCCGCACGTGCACGCCCAATGGAGCAGGGTCAAGCCTTTGGTAGTTCCGTCCACGAAATTGGGGGACAACCCCCCGAGCAGCAGGCGGCCGACCAGCTCTTCGCTACAGGGAGACGAACAATGCGTACAGGCTGATGATGAACTTCTGCAAGGCCCTACTTTGAAGAGACGATGGCCGCGACCGCGGAGGCCACGAAGACTTGATGCATGTCCTTGGAGGAGGCGAGGGCCAGGATGGGCACCTGGCCATCCGCAGAAGACGAGGGCAGCGAGGGATCAGCACCGCAGTAAAGCAGAGCCCGGGCGATGTCGCACTGATCGGCCTGGCCGAGAAAAGTTCATTCAAGCTTCAGCCGGACTGTATCGTCCGGTACCAACGTGGAACTTACGAAGATTAATAAGAGCGTTAACTAACGTTACTGAGTTGCAACAGGAGCCACGCTGACCGTGTAGCTTGGCTTGTGCATAATGTTTTTGAGTAACTCCTGTTCAGTTGGACTTGTACCTTAACGGCCAGGTGCAGGAGCGTGTCCTCTCCTGCTCGGGGGGCGTCTAGGAAGGCCCGAAACTCCCTCTCTGGAAGAGACAAGACGAAGTGTCCGAAGATCAGTGAACGAAGGCCGATCGCAGACTGACCTTGCTTGTCCGGGTCGTCAGGTGACGCCCTATTCAACTCGGCCCGGACCTCCTCAAGCAACTTCTTGACGATGTCCGTGCGGCCGACGGACAAGGCCTCCAGCAGGGGGCCATCGGCGTCGGACAGCATGACGAAGGGGGAGGAGGAGGAGAGCGGGTCCCGGAGCAGTGGTTGCGACTGGGAATAGTCTGAGAGCGGACGCAGGGCCGGAATGCTTCTCCGGAAAGTACCAGTGCACTACTGTTTCCTCGGTGTTGACTTTTTCGTTGATGACGTTTTAACAGGCAGCGTCCGCCCGGCTGCAGCAGCTGGCTGCCTGTGACTGCCGCTGCATGCTCCCTCCACCACGAAGCTTCAGGCGCGCTCCACGGGCCACCTGCCGAAAGCCGGAGGTGAAGAATAAACTGATCGGTCGGTCTCCTCCAACGCCGACGTCACTTTCATCCAGCAAGACTCTTTTCCGCTCGTGAGTCTCAGGCCTCAAAGGGGAAGAGATGAAGGCTCTTGAGAGGCATGGATGGACGCGGGGAAGGGGAGCAACCAAGTTGGACATAGACAATTTGCAGTTGTTGTGCTGCTCAGCAGGTGTCAAGGTAAGCCAAGCTATTGGCCTTAGGGATCAAACGCTTAGCTTGGATCCATCACTACTGTTGACAGTGGGTGTCTTCGTCGAGGACTGAAAAATTTTCTCCTGCATCAACTCCGAGTCGAGGTCCCACTATCCCAGGGTCCGAGCAAAGTCCACCACCGCTTGCGTCTCGATTATCTATTCGAATGTTTCGCGGGCCTCGGGCATCATCTTGCCTCGTCTCTTCGCCCAGGTAAAGGTGGCAAAGCGGGGAGAAGTCTCGCTTCGGCGGCTTCGGGAGGCCCCAGGTAGTCAGATGTCGGTAGCTTCACTTTGACCCGCGTTTTCTTTCATCGACGTCGGACTGATCGAGCGGGAGAGAAAGGTGAGAGGTGCAATAAAGTACTTTTTATAATGCAGGTTTCACGTGTCAGAACGTCTGCTCCCGTTCGATGGCGGAAGGGGGGCCAAGGATGTGACGTCGGGTGGAAGGAGAAGGAGGAGGAGTATCGTCAGTGAACCCTCAGCTTTTATCTCATTGTCATGACACTGTAGTTCAGTCTTGCTGTTGACAGTAGCGATCAAAGAAGCAATCATCAGACCACACGTGCAATTACTGTCAGTGCTATTGGTGATACAGATGTTCCACTTTTTGTGCTTGTTACAGCGTCTCCGGCGAGGGCCTGTGAGCATTTTGTGGTGAAGATGTCGAATAACTACTAGGAGGGACATAAGAAAGCCGAACGACAGCATGTACAATCTGCGCTCGAGAGCCAAGGCGGTCGGGTCTAACGAAGAAGACGAGGAGGAAACGAACGGAGACATGTCTGCTGCTGGGGACAAGGTCAAGAAGGAGGCGGCCGGCGGGAGGGCGTCATTAATCATGTTTGGGGCATTGCTCATCGACCTACTGGCCTTCACTCTGATTCTGCCTCTCTTCCCAGCCCTGCTGGACCACTATAAGCGTCACGACGACGGACTTTATCCATATCTGGAGGCCAGCGTGGAGCATTTCGGCTCGGCCCTCGGCGCTCCCGCAAACTTCAACTCGGTCCTCTTCGGCGGTTGCCTGGGCTCGCTCTTCTCCTTCCTGCAGTTCGTGTCCTCTCCATTAGTGGGTGGACTGAGCGACCACTACGGACGACGACCTCTGCTACTTCTCACCGCCGCCGGCGTCTCGCTGTCTTATTTCATGTGGGTGCGCGCCGCCTCCTTCGCCGCTTTCGTGGCTGCCCGCGTCGTTGGCGGCCTAGCCAAGGGTAACGTCAGCCTGGCCGCCGCAGTCGTCACCGACGTCTCTACGCCCAAAACGAGAGGCCGCGGCATGGCGCTTATCGGCATCGCCTTCTCCATCGGCTTTCTCGTCGGACCCATGGTGGGTGCTATCTTCGCCGCCTGGGCTAAGGACAGACAACAAGAGGACTGGTTCGTGTACCCGGCGGGTGTGGCTCTGTCCCTCTCGCTGCTTGACCTGCTGTTTCTCTACGTCTGTTTTAAAGAAACATTACCGGAGCACCAGCGGCTGCAGTCACTTTCGGCCGCACTCCGCCAAGCCGCAGTCTACGTTAATCCGGTCTCACTGTTTAAGTTCGCCTCGCTGAAGAAGTTACAAGAGAGCGAGAAGAGGTCACTACGTACTCTAGGCCTAGTTTACTTTATCTACCTATTCCTTTACTCTGGGTTGGAGTTCACGCTGACCTTTCTAACGCACCTGCGCTTCGGCTTCACCTCCGTCGACCAGGGCAAGATGTTCCTGTTTGTAGGCGCATTGATGGCAGCCGTCCAGGGTGGCTACACGCGACGCATTCCAGCCGGCAAAGAAAAGTCTGTGGCATTGTGGGGCCTCATCATCATTGTGCCCTCCTTCGCCGTGGTCGGCTTCGCCTACAATCTAGTAACGTTGTATGTTGGACTTACTCTCTACGCTCTCTCAACAGCAGTGTGCGTTCCCTGCATGACCACCATGGTGTCCGCGTATGGGGACGCCAGCCAGAAGGGTATTGTAACGGGCGTCTTTAGATCCCTGGGGGCCTTAGGCAGGGCGCTGGGCCCCATGGCAGCCTCTGCTCTGTACTGGATGACTGGGCCCGAACTGTGCTACTGTCTGGGGGGACTAGGACTCCTCATCCCTTACGTGATGCTTAAGAACTCTTGATACGAACTGCAAGGGGAGAACTGATACCTGAGCCCTCAGACTAGGTTCAACATCAAGGCCAATCTAGGACAATCACAACCACATACATGTTCAATGTTCACAATTGTACTTTGGTCGAGAGAAACGTTGATAATCACAAATAAATCAATCTTTGTAATGTATACACACCCATCATTCGTCACAAATTGTTCAATCTAATCTCTTCCTGTCTAGATATGCCCCGGCTCCTTTCCTTAGTCACCTTGCTGGTAACAACGCCCCTGATCTCGCAACATGGGGTATCTGGTGTGGGGTCCAAGTCCCCCAACTTTGTGGTCTTTCTAGCGGACGACCTTGGCGTGGGAGATGTCGGTTGCTTCGGCAACAAGACAGTCACTACTCCTAATATCGACAGGTGTGTGGATTTGACACCATGCTTAAGCTTTCCGTACGACATGCGATCTGTCGATAGGTTGAGTCGGGAGGGAGCCAAGTTCACTCATCACCTGGCCACGGCGCCCCTGTGCACGCCCAGCAGGGCAGCCTTCATGACCGGACGCTATGCTATCAGAATGGGTGAGAGAAATTGCTCGCACAAGCTACAGGCCGTGTATGATCTTGCAAAGCGTTGTCTCTTTAATTCCATCCTTCGTTTATTGTAATGATCCGGCTCGATCCCATCCACCCTATAAAATACCACTTATCGTACAGTTTACTGTTGCAAACAAAGTCACAGGTGTTTCTTAAAAATGATAGATAGATGTAAATCGGAAGTGGTAAGTACAGGTGGCGTAGCAATGTCAAAGCGTCGTAACGACACATGCTCAGCGTCCGCTGTACCTACACGAATGGAATGGGTCCTACGCATATGTGTCATGCGTACTGTACGTCATGTGTTACAAAGGGGGCATGTGTCGTACATATCCGCAACATATGTACTGTACATAGTAGCGTAGTAAATAGGAAAGTAACATTGCTCCCTATACTGATGGAAAATACAGTAGCACACATCCCGCATCTCTTATTTTTTGGTTGACAAGGCATGGAGCAACCTCCTGGTGGTCCCGGGGTGATGATGTATGTGTCTGGCAGCACCGGATTGCCGGAGAATGAAACCACATGGGCGGATGCCCTGCAACGGAAGGGCTACGCTACAGCAGCAGTAGGTACGTCAGGAAGACTCAAGTCGCTGCGTACGCGGACACGAGAAAAGCTTTGTCGGTAGGAAAGTGGCACCTTGGCTGGGATGGCAGATGGAAAGGTGACAATGCGCACGGTCCTCTCACCCACGGCTTTCAACGCTTCTTCGGACTCCCCTTCACTTTGGTTGACGGCTTTGAAGTGGCTGATCCGCCGTTCCTCACCTACTCGGCGTTCGCCAAGATGAGGCTGCAGAAAGATGGAGAAGGGAGCCAGCCTCTGCACAATCACGGGACCGCCCTAGCGCTTTCACTACTCACTGTGAGTGCGATCAAGAGCTTTTTGTCATACATCTACACGTCCAGTACGTCCATGTATTCATTTCAGGTTTGCGCAGTGTACAGCAAGAACTTTGGATACAGCGTTCTGGTTGCTATGATCCTGTGCGTCATCGTGGCGTGGTTTTTCATCGAGCACTTTGCCTTGCACACTGAGACATGGCATGTAGCACAATGAGTTATGTTGGAATGATATAACGACTTCACATACCTCATCAGGTGGAAACGAAGCCTCTTCATGGAGAAGTTCCTCAACAGTGTCCTCATGAAGGACCGTCGAATCAGTGAACAGCCAATTACCTTGTCCACGCTCACCGAGAGGTTGACCGAGGAGGCCGTTACGTTCGTCAGGGAGGAGAAGGATCAACCCTTCGCCCTTTACTTCGCCTTCCCTAACGTCCATACTCCTCTGGTTCCCGGGAAGAAATTCAGAGGGAAGAGCGATCACGGGTCCTATGGTGATAGGTACGAAGTTTTTTTTATCACTGCATGAATATCATGTGCCGTAAATGCTTATTAATTCCTCATGGGAGATTGTTTTTTAATCTCCTCTTGTGTGTGTGTGGTAGTTATTAGAGAAGGGATTTTTTTCCATTTTCCTGTCAGGCTGTTGCAAGTCGCATCTTTTGCCGAGCGTAAGATGTGCTGGTACTTTAGATGGGTAAGGACGGAGAGCAAGTTGTAGTTTAGTTTAGAGTTGCTTAGTATAGCTGGTTTAGCGTCAATGACATGCAGAGCTGAGAAGGAACCATGATGTCAGTTCCTTTCTGGACTACTGGATAATACTGGGAAGGGGGATAAGTACAGCAGGGGGATTTTTCAACCCCCTCGCGTGGGGGAGGGAATAATGAGGGAGGAGGGACTATCAAAGAGAGAGGGATTAATACAGCATTTGCGGTATATATCGGGCAACCTAATATGAACTACTCTCATTCCCGCAGCATCATCGAAATGGACGATGCAATTGGAAAAGTTTTAGGTGCTCTAGACGACCTTGACTTAGCCAGAGACACTTTTGTCCTATTTGCCTCTGACCATGGATCTCACATCGACTTGGGTAGAATGGGAGGAAGCAACAGACCTCACAGAGGTAGTCATTTTTCATCATTACGTTGACTTCGTATTTGTGGCACGATACTTCAGGCGGTAAGGGAATGGGCGCTGTGGAAGGAGGCATCCGTGTCCCGGCCGTGATTCGCTGGCCAGGTGGAGGAGTCCAGCCTGGTGTGGAAATAGACGCCCCCAGTTCGCTCTTAGACTTTCTCCCGACGGTATTGGATATTGTACAAGAGGGCCCCAAATCTCAAGTAAGCCGAATTACAGCGTGAACGACGTCATACATATGCTTAGAGACATGCATGGACCTCGTGACATAGTACTTAAGGAGCACTAACTGTATTTACTTTTAGCTCGACGGCAAGAGCTATTTGCCCCTCCTTCAAGGCCGCCGCACCACTTCTGCTCACCGGGTGCTGCGACATTACTGTGGAATGAGTCTCCATGCACTGAGACTCATAGAAGACGGTAGGAGATAGCGAGAAAATTGCGAATGATCTCGAGGTGTGCCAATCTTGGCCTTTTCCGGTCACCAGACGGCAGAGTGCTGAAGGCCTACTATCGCTCCATCGCGACAAACTCGGACGGTCATTGTGGATATGCGACTCTATGCCCGTGCTTTGGTCATGGAGTCGAGAGTCACGAAGATTCTCCAGTCATATTCGATCTCCTGTCTGACCCAGCTGAGGAGTCCCCCTTGTCTCCAGACTCGACAGAGTAAGAGAAGTCTGAATTCAAGCTGAAATGCTTTTCATTCTACATTCCTGCCTTTGCAGATACGCTGCCATTGCGGGGAAGTTGCACCGCTATTTTATAGAAGCGGAGAGCGAGGTTCATCCTCCTAGTCAATACTCCAGCATGCTGAACGTGATGCCCAGGCCATGGGTGCAGCCTTGCGCACGTTTTCCCCTCTGTCGCACCTGAAGTGCGGCATTCCGAGACTGTTTCTTACTGACACACAGTACCAAAATGCAAATACGTACGGAGTACATTGTGTCCCGTATATGTTGTACTCACGCCGGAGTATCTGGAGTAGCCTGAGGTAATAAGATGAGTAGTTAAAAGCCGATTATTGGAGGGCGTTGACTGCCCGAGTCAATGTACTCACCGATACTATGTCCTGCGCTGGAGCTACGAGAGATGCATTCAAGCCGGGGACGAACCCGTTAGGCCCGATTTTAAGACGCACATGAATTACCATGATCACAGCACAGCAACAGCTATCAAATTAGAAGAACGAAACGGATCATCCCTTTCGCTGAAGAAGACATTCGGTCAGAGGTCGATTACTTAATCTCAGCTAATTCTAAGGACCTGCTGTGCTTAAATCGAACTGCGACAGCCCATGAGACTGTAATCAAAGTTTTGTTCTATGATGGCATACGACACTCGACATTTTATGAGGGCTCACGATGCTGTACGACACATTCTGGGAGGGCTTATGATACTACTGAAGCTATGAGGGACTGCACTATGGATCGATCTATGCCTATGGATGTAGAGCTCCGTGGGCCTTATAGAAAGTAGATGAGAGTGTCATCTCTGTTGGCCTCTGTGGAACATAGACTAGAGCAGCGTAGGCCATTGTAGTTGAATTAGAGTGCAGTAGGTTCTCGGAATTAGATTAGGTCTCTGACCGAATGTCTTTTTCAGCAAAAAGGATTTGTTTTTTTCAATCATCTGTCTTGTTTACTCAATTCGGGATCTGATACTTTGGTCACAGCCCTGAAATTGCGACGGCCAGATCATGGTCCGACCCTACTGAAAAGCTGTTCTGACACATCTCTAACTCTTACGGGAATTTGCAAAATGATGACAACGTCGTGGATCTTCAGAAAATATTCATATCGTTCCTCGATGTTTCAAACTGCTCAATGTCAATGTTGATGATACTTGACATTTTTCTGAGGTGTGGGACACAGTACAGAAACTGTTGGTCCCCCCAACACCTGGACTGGATCAACCTAGGTTAGGTTTGTTGTTTAGGTCGGGCTGTTTCCCCATGGAACGAATTCCCCAGAGAGACATAACTGTCGAAAACATCTATGTTGTCTTGATATCTGGAAGTTGCTCAGCATTGATGTCTTCAAACTCATCGACGTCGATAACGAGGTTAGAAAAGCATCTCTTCGTCGTCAGGTGGGTCGTGTACGATAATACTTGGGGCTGCAGTGTCCGGGAGGCGTGAAAATGTCATAGATTACACACATTCGAACAAAGGAATCGAAACGAAACGAGTCGTTCCGTTCGTCTGCACATCTGTCCGAAACGCATCTCCTCTCTGACTGCTGGACCTATTAACGTTTGGCATGGTGACAGAGCCCTCCCTAGCTGTCGATAACAAGGGTCATACCCCCAATTCGTGCCCCTCGGCGACAGGCGAGACGCAAAAAAACCCAGGTTTTTTTTCCGTAAAACTAGCTTTTGACATGTAATGGCTACCTCGGGGAGTCAGCCCGGACGGACGACGATTGAGAAAGCTACTGATTGTGCATGGAAGGTACGCATGATCATGCATGCTAGTGTGCACATGAGTGATTGTAGACGAAAGGGGGGGATGGGTGTGAGCCCACACACACCCTCCTTGTAACTGATGTAAGGTAAATTCTTGCAACGGAACCACACTTATTTATATTTCGACTTTAGAACTGGTAATGCACGATGTGTTTGTATAGCTGTTACTCCATTTCACGTGAAATCTCAGCAACATGAATAATACGTGGGGGAGAGCATAATACACATTCAATACATTTGTAGTATCCCTATGATCTCTGCTTTCTACTTAACTCACAAAGCACTGTACGCCGCATGCTGATACACTATACATAATATATATATATATATATAT
>JAAUXU010071456.1_pt1 | contig 28380 bp, 27 predicted proteins | sample 7278151 | NCBI WGS metagenome assembly JAAUXU01 (sample SAMN14350113, study PRJNA611818) | marine sediment metagenome | isolation source: surface marine sediment (1.8m) | place: French Polynesia: Moorea | collected 2018-08
CCCGCCCCCCCCCCCCCCCCCCCCCCCCCCCCCCCCCCCCCCCCCCCACATGGCCCTCAGGAATAATTGCAGCTGGTATCAGTCACATTTTTGAAAAAAAAAAAAAGTGTGTTTGACCATGGACGTTTTTACCCTCCGCACGTCAGGTGCGGAGGGTAAAATTTTGACCTGAACAAGGGACAAAAAGACAATATTTAGAGCCAAAGAGTTTTGAACTCAGAACAAAAATAACAAGCAGTGACGGTTGAAGGTTTTAACTTTCAGTGATAACTTATCGAAAGCCATGCAATGTGCACCCAAAAGTACCACTATGGTGCACAATTTGATGTGGACTCCGCAGTGTAATCTCAATGTTTTATGTTGCTGACCAAAAAATATGTCACATGGAGATCCAACTGTCCCGCTAGTCCAATTTGTTCCAGTGGCATCTTGTGTACTGAGAGGATAGTTTTGGGGCTTGGGAATCCAGAAGACCCTGTTGTCATCTGCGTCTCCCTCTTGCTCCCTTGACTTTCTAACAGACAGTTTGTCGTGGCAGGAATGTCCATGGTGGGTGCCGTGTGCGACCACTGTGAGGCCTGGGTGTGCCATGGCAGGAAGTGCCTCTCCACACATGCGTGCTCATGTCCAGCTCAGGTGCCAAGTTGTTCTTTTCCAAGATGTGGTCAGCTTTTGTCCACATCGACCTTTTCCTCTTAATATTTGCACATGTCACCCTCCTCCAGGATGCGGTATGTGTTGAATGTGAGCGTGGCGTCTGGGACCATGGAGGCAGAATCTTCACGTGCTCGTTCTGCACAAACCCCTTGTGCGAGGACGACCAGTTTGAGCACCAGGCGTCTTGCCAAGTGAGGAGTCAGCATTTTAGATGATGGAGAAAGAGAGATCAATTGTGCTCATCGGCTGTTCTGTGATTTAGGTGATTGAAGCTGAGAGCTTGAAGTGTCAATCGTGCAACCGCCATGGGCAGTTCTCTTGTCTGAGGTGCAAGAACTGCTACTGCGACGACCACGTCAAGAGGAAGGGAGTCAAGTACGACGACAGCAGGTTCTAAAAGCAGGCATTGTGCACATTTTACTAACGCTTTTATCGCCAGATATGAGAAGAACCAAGCCATTCCTTGCCCCAAATGCGGCTTTGAGACCTCTGAGACCAAGGGCTTGTCCATGTCCACCAGGGCCCACAAGTTCGGCAGGCAGCAGCAGCAGTACGGGGGATATGACGACGAAGAAGTTGGAGCTTCAGGTGCGTACGCTGATCACATGAAATCCTTTCACGTCACTCCAATACGCTCTTGGCCACCGTCAGGCTACTCCCACGGAAGCTACGGTGCTTACGATGATGAAAACGCTTACGCACAAGACTCTGACGGCGAAGATGTTGGGGAGGAAGCTTCTGACGACGACGAACAAGACAGTGAAAAAGAGAGAGAATAATAATAAAGAAGTGCTCCCTTTTTCTTGTAACATGCTTATACTCTACTGGCGCTTACGCGTTACCTACTTTGTTGCGTAGGAAGGTGGCAAACTTACAAAACATCATGTGTGTGTCCGTTCGTCTGTCTCCGTCTCGTACCACGCTATTCGCGCTCGCGCGCGGCCCCCGCGCAAAGGCCGGACAGACGGACACACACGCACGCACGCACAAACACACACATGAAGGTTTTCCTACAGTCATCAACAGAAGTTACCAATGTGGAAACACGTCCTGTGTGAAAAGCTACGAGCGTCAGGGAAACCAAGGAGATTGTTGAGCTGGCCAAGGAGAAGAACGTGAGAGATGATCCGATCTAATCTTGGCCAATTTTGTTCAATAATCACCTCACGCTGATGCGCTCCGCAAGATCCTTATAAGCTCAACGCAAGACGACGTCTTCTTGTCATTGTCAGGTGTTCCTGATGGAGGCCGAGTGGCCCTGCTTCTTGCCCGCGTACACGCGCTTGCATGAGGAGATCGAGAAAGGCGCCATCGGCAAGGTCTGGCAGGTCACGGCTTCCTTCGACTGGAAGGAGACCAGAGACAGGTGCGGAGGTAACCCGAACTCTGATGGTTCAAGACTGTGATTGTAAAGTAAAGGCTTTGCCACTGATGTGCACCAACACAAGAGCATGAATAATTTCGCTAGTTAAGGATTTACACTTTCCCTGGTTAGCATTAAAAGGTGATTCCATTCTATTCTCAACAGCTATGTGTCACTTCTGACATTCGTACGTCACCTCCTGGTGTCATTTTACTCCAAGAAATTGCCAACTGTGAAGAGAACGCACGCAAACTGTGGCACTTCCAAGGGGTTGCGATCTTTTTCGGTCGCAAATGTACGTGAGTACACGATACATTAGACATTGAGCATTCCATACGAAGTGCTTAACCGACAGCACACATTTGTGCGCGCCAATGGCAAAGTTGACAGTGCAACTGCGCTCAACAGCAACCTATTGTGACAGCGTTTTAACCCTTCCCCTTGGTAATAGATTTCTTTTTTCCCCACGTACACCTTTTTCCCGCAATTACTTATTGATCTAATGCAGGCAGGGGGGAAGAAGCCTCACAAGCGTTATGGATTACACGGTATTGTATGAGCGAGAAAGAAAAGCAGCTGGTCCCCATATTCGACACCATTTGCGCCTCACACGCGAGTCTCATCAGCCCCATGGGGTGTTGGTGGTGCTGGCGTCTCTGCCCGGGTTGTTGTTGTTGTTGTTCCTGCTGCTGCTGGTGCACCGCCTGCCAAGAGGGCTGAAGTGCATTAAGGAGAGAAGGGTCCCTTTTGCCTCACAGTTATTCAGTTGAGGAATGCCACTTACACCCCTGCCCTCATTCTTTTCTTCTCTCACACCCTCGTAAAATTGTTGGGGGCCAAGAAAAGAAATTGGGGACAATCAAGATAGTTTTTCAGGAAAAAATGGAACAGCTTCCAATGGACTAAAGACGCATTTGCCTTGACGATTTCCCTGTACACTATGTACCAGTGAGCACTGCTGTGACCCCTTATGTAGCTGCATTTGCATATCAGTGTTGTTGCAGGGTGTTTCATCAATTGGCTTCCTTAAGAGAGAAAGACACACACACAAGCACGCGCACAGCAAGAGAGAGAGAAAGAAAGAGCAACTGCTGCTGTGTCTCGGGATCGCCAACATGTCAAAAGGACTCATTTTTTCCATTGACTCAGCTGTCAGGTAGCAGCTTCCAGGCTCGAGTTGGGCTCAGCTTTCGAGTCGCTCGCACCACATCCCTGCAGGCAGTCAGAGGCGGCGCCCAAAATGTAGAATGGGTCATCACAACACTCGCCCATAGAAGCTGAGCGAACGACACCTAATTTGGGCTATTTGGGCGCTCATATTTGAGGCTATCTGCGAATCAGAAGAAACGGCTGGTGCAACTTCTTGAATGAAGAGGGTCCGCAGCCTCCTGTGCTGCCAAAAAGCCTGGTCAAAGAAGCTCTCAATGGGACGGTTCTGACCTCTGGGGAGCCCCATGGCAGTCGGGATGACGACCACGACCAAGTACACGCACGCCATCGTCGCCAGGGTGCCAGACATCTTCGGCAAGCAATACAGCGTGAGTAACAACGGCAGCAATGGCAGATGATTGCAGAACGCTTCATCACCTCCATTCACTTTGTCATTGTGGCGCAGAACTCCACAAACTGCACTGATCCCATCGACGTGAACGTGGCGCGCGAGCAACACAACTCCGTTTGCTGCTCCCTCCGGAGCCTCGGGGTCGATGTATTAGAGCTGCCCCCGGACGAGGCCTCGCCGGAGTCCGTCTTCACGCAAGATCTGGCCGTGGTCGTCAACGACATCGCACTCATGTGCAGGCCGGGGCCGCACAGACAGGCAGAGGTATGACTAAGAGACCAAGCAGACCTAAAGCTGGTGATGGAAAAATTAACATTTCATCTTCAATTCTTTTACTCTTTCCCCATGCTATTCCTCTTGTCTTTCGTCACGTCCCTAATCACCTCACTCATTGCGCTCGCCCTCACGCTCATTCCCGTCCCCTTCCAACTCGTTCCACGTCATCCTTGAGTTTGATGCCTCCTGCAGCAGGACTGAGTGATCAGGCACACCAACTTCTGCACACACACCAACATGTAGTTCACGAACATCCAATGACTTTTCAGGTCGACAATGTGAAGTCTGTCCTGCGCAAGGAGCTGTTCCAGACGGTGGTGGAGCCCAGCTCCTGCCAGGCCCTGCTAAGCGGATCAGACGTGCTCTTCACTGGCAGGTAGCAAAGTCACTTGACGCTAAGCCAAGTGTGACACGGTACAGTTTTCTCTGCCTCTCTCAATGTCTAGGGAGTTCTTTGTGGGACTGAGCCAGTGGACCAACACGGAGGGAGCCATCGCGGTCGCAGCCACTTGGCCAGAATATCCATGCACGCCAGTCAAGGTACTGACATTTCAAGGGCATCGCGCGAAGGCAGACAAAGATCGATCGTTACTCCTAGGTTGATGGCCCCTTTCACCTCAAGTCTTTCCTGAGCATGGCCGGCCCCGATGTGATCAGCGTGGGCGCCGGACCGGAGGCCCAGAGCATCCTCAAGAGGGTGGAACGGGAGGCCACACACAGGTGAACGACTAAGAAGGACTCCCCCCACCAAGTGTTGCCCACTGTTTTACATTGAATGATGACAGGTATCGCACTCTGACACTGCCTGAGGACCGTGCTGCCAACTGCCTCTTCGTCAATGGGACCCTCATCCACAGGGGCAGGGAGGAGGCGCCGAAGTCAGACCCAGTATGAGCATTATAGTGACCATCAGCGTGTGCAAAGTGTCTTTTTCACACGATCTTCTTCCCTTTAGGTATTTTCTGCCAAGATCGACTTTCCGCGAAAGCCAATTTTGGTCTCAGAGTTCTCCAAGACCAACAGCCTGAGATCCATCTCTTCCCTCTTTGTGCTCATCAGGAAGTCGAAGAATGCAAGGCCTCGAAAAATCAATCAGAGCTAATGGAACTGCACAGTTGTACAACTGCAATTGCACACAAGTGAGACAAAGAAGTTGTTTTTCTTTCTTTCAAACTCAAGTGCCCAAAGATGATATAACTGGCACTTATTATGAGGAGCCCATTTTGACTCATTGGAGTTTCTAGGGCAGAATGGAAAAAAAAAACGTGGCCAAATCTCAGTAATAATGATGGCTTTTTCCTGTGACATATTCCCATCCAAGTGCCATAAGATATGACTTCACAGTACAAGCAAGAACCATTTCCTGGATATGGAGCAGTAATAACAATGACGTCCCTGCCACAGTGAATGCTTGAAATACACATTCTTTGTCGATCTTCTGGCTTCTTCAGTTCGCCATTGGCGTGTTGAAAAGTTTTTTCCTCTTCTTCGTGACTTGGTGAGAATCTCCATGGGAGCAGGCAGAAAAATGACCCATACTTTTCACAGCTCTGATAAACTAGCGCTCACACGCTACCCCCTTCACTGGGTAGGAGGAATGGCCAATATGGCGCTTTGAGTCTGTCCGTCGGTGTCTCCTACCAGATGCTTCGCGCTCGTCAGCCGCGCAAAAGCTGGACACTGGACACACACTGACAGACAGAAAGACGGACACGTGGCGCCGTTTTGAGGCCGAAATCGAGGTCCAACGTTACATTTACTGCATGCGGTGTCAGTAGGTATCTATGGCAAGAGGAGTGGAGAGAAGAAGGTCAGTAGGGATGGATACTGAGCCGGGCAACCCAGCGAGCCAAACTGCGGCTTGACCCGTCACCTGGTGGCCCGCTGCCATCACTAAGCTGGGGACGGAGTGAAGAGTGTCCGGATCAGCCAGTTTCAAAAGTAAAAACAAAAGGGATTCGAACCGGGTGCGAGATCAGCTTCGAGGCCGAGATCAGCTTCGAGTCGAGGCAAGACCAGCTTCGTGTTGAGCGCCAAGCGCATGCGGAGCAAGGGTCGAGTCCTCTGGTGGGTGGGATTGCGACGAGTCTTATAATAACCCGAGCAACGCCGGCCACCTCTGCTAGTAGATTGTTAAAATCATTACTCCTAATGACCTTGTCATCCAAGGGCCTCCAGGACTTGAGCTTCTCCTCGGAGGAGGACTCGATGCCTGAGGGCTTGACTGCCTAAATATGCCATAATTCAATGATCGGTCTGTACTGTATCAACCAGTACTGCTTGAGCTACTTTTATGTCTCAATGGATACCTGGCAGCTGGCACCGTCTTGTTGCCACCACCATAGTTGTCCCTGACCATCAAAAGTACCAAATGCCAGCACATTCATAGCAAAAACTTCCTCAGAGAGCTGACATTTGACTTGTGTATTGATTGGAACGGAGCATCCTGTATAGTTTACGTTAACATCTTTTCTGATTTTATGTAGCCAAAAAGGGCAGAAGAATTAAGTCAAAAACGTTCATTTTATGTAAAAAGTAGTTAAAAATTTTAAACTACTTTTTACATAAAATGAACGTTTTTCTGACATTCGAATCACTGCTATTTAGAAAAACACAACTGGGATCGAAACTGCGTCGACGTCAGCTGAGCCATAAATGTACTTAACACACGCATTTTTGCGTTCAGTGGAGTCCCGAATGTCTCACTCACCAGTTGTTTGCTCCACTTGGGATCCTCAGGAACAAGCGGTGATTGACATCCTTTTTTGTCTTGAGAGGGATTCACCGGACGCTTTCATCATGACGAAAGAGCTTCTTGGCCTTTTGGACGCAGCCGACCCTCCTCATCCGGATAAGTTGTGTTGCGTTTTTCACAAGGTCAGCAGTTTTAGCTTGGTACATTCTTAAAATTTCAGCAAAATTTTCCATCATTTATGGCAGCACTGGTCCTTTTTCACATGAAAACAGTCCCATTTACCCAGATTTTCATAAAACTTTGTCCAGTGCAGCCCGGGCTTAGTAAGAAATTCGCTTCCTTGAGAAAAGTCCCGTTTATCTGAGTTCCACTGTACTGAGTGATAAAGACGTTCTCGTCGTGATCTACGAGGTTGCGACTTCGCTCTGGTGAAAAAGTCCCGTGAATGTTGTTGGTCTGACTGAGGCGAAAGGAAGTTCTGGCAGATTGGGCTGACGCGGTTGCAGGTCTTGCCTTTGTGGCCTTAGAAGATCATACAGGGCGAGCGAAAGTGACTGTGGTAGTCGGACTTCGACTTTGTGCTCTTGCTTAGCCTTCTTCTCGTGGTCATTCGGGGGCGACTCTTTGGGGTGGAAGGACGACTCTTTACACGTCACCTACGACCTGGTGCAAGGCGGGACCCGTGCAACATATTTCGGGGCCGCGTAGTCCGACCTCGCAATGATCCTGAGTGAGAAGAACGGGGACACGCGCTGTCCCAAGAAGAATCTGTGATCTCTCTTTGGATCGTTTAAGATGAGGAGCTCTTCCTCGACTCGGCCGCGGGGCCTGCGGACGTTAAAGCAAAGTTTAGTGGTGAATAACCTTTCGCGGCTGACGTCCACGTTAGGGATCCTTGCGGCACTGCTGCTGGCGTCGCCCTCCGGGGTCCGGGCGATGTCTGCGGAGGAGAAGCTGACGCTCAGGTGAGAAGGGAACATTAACTCTGGGCATCCTGGCTCATCGATGCCGGAGAGGAGGGGGCAGACACGTCGGCTCTCTTCACTAGACCGAAAATCAATATGCGCATGGAAAGACGTCATGAATAAGTGATGCCCGAGAGACCTTTTGACTTTGCCAAGTGCAAAGTATATGCCAAGTCTCAATATTTCAGAGATGAGGCCCGTGACATGTTCTACCACGGATTCAATGCGTACATGGACCTCGCGTTTCCAGCCGACGAGTTGATGCCCCTGAGCTGCAGGGGAAGGTTCAGGGGGAAGGAGCCGAACAGAGGAGACATTGACGACGCCCTGGGAAAGTAGGGTTGGCCCTGCTGAACTGGCTGACTGAAGTAAGCTGATAATGTCAATGTGTTGTTCCAGCTTCTCCCTGACTCTGATCGATTCCCTGGACACGCTGGTGATGCTCGGCGACCTCGCAGAATTCGAGCGTGGCGTCAAGCTCGTCATCGAGAACGTCAACTTTGACCAGGATATCGTGGTATCTGTGTTTGAGACCAACATTCGGGTCCTCGGGTATGGAATGTTCCATCATACATACACATAGGGCCATGCACCCTTTTACACCTTGTTAAGCAATCGTTCATGATGCTGTAATATGTAAGGACTTCTTTCTGTTTGGAATGAAACTATGAAAATTCATGAGAAATATGTGAAGTAGAACCACTTGTGCACCTTCTGTTTTCACCCGTTGTACCGAGCAGCCATACACGCCTCAGAGCAGGAGCTTACAGACGTGGCGGCCTTGATGACGTGGCCCTTGGCATACATGCCGGAAGTAGTCGAGAAGATACTGTACAAACCAGGTACTGAAGAGGCCAGTTGTCAATGCCGCCACGTCTTTCTGCTCTGCAAGTGGTTCAACGGCTGATGTTATTGATCAATTTTCGTTCTAAAGTAAAGTCCCCGATGTCCTACATCATCGTGATGCCAGTCCTTGTGTAAAAGGGGTTCTGCACAGCCCTGTACAAACATTGGTCGATGTTGTTTAGTGTGGACCTTCACTTGCAGAGGACTTATCTCAGCGCACATCCTGTCTGAATATGTCCGCGACCGTTATGAAGAGATGTCCTGGTATCAAGGAGAACTGCTCACAATGGCGCTTGACATTGGCTACAGACTTCTTCCAGCATTCAACTCAACGACAGGTGATTTTAGCAATATGCTTCCTCTTGAACGAGTAGCCAATCTCGTCCCTTGAAGGCCTGCCTCACCCACGCGTCAACCTGCGCCACGGGACCAAGGCCGGCAAGATCCGCTGGATCGGCGAGACGTGCACTGCATGCGCCGGTAGCATGATCCTCGAGTTCGCAGCGCTCTCCAGGCTCACGGGAGAGGCAGTCTTTGAGGAGAAAGTACTCACTCACAGTCAGATGGAGCCAGAATTTAGGTGTTCTTGACTGCCGCTTTGTTTAAAGGCCTCGCAAGCGATGGACGTTCTGTGGTCTTCGCGCCATCGCATGTCTAACTTGGTGGGCAACGTGCTCAACATTCATACTGGCGATTGGGTGCGAAGGGACAGCGGCGTAGGTGCCGGCATCGACTCCTACTACGAGTACGTGGCCAAGGCTTACGTCCTTCTAGGAGAGGAGAAGTACTTGGGGAGGTGGCAGACGCACTATTCGGCTGTCATGAAGTACCTGGGCCAGGTGGGTTGTGAGCAGTTCGCCATAGTTCTGACTGGACTCTAACGTGATTGGGTCAAGACAGACAAGTTAGATCGATGTATTTGACCCACAAGTTTTTGTCTCGTTTCCAGAGCCCCCTTCTTCGAGATGTCCATATGCACCGACCTCAGACTAACTCGAAGCACTTCGTAGACTCTTTGGGCGCTTTTTGGCCAGGCCTACAGGTCTGTACCTATTTAGTGTTTGTGTGCAGTATGTAATAATTTGTCCAATTCTTCATTCATTTCTCTAAGGTACTCATGGGTGACCTGAAACCAGCAATCGAAGGCCATGAGATCCTCTACCAGGTGATGCAGAGGCACAACTTCATACCGGAGGCATTCACCACAGACTTTCAGGTAATGGATGATTGCGTACACGAGCACTCTGCTTAGGTACGCAGATTTTCTCCCGGATCAGCCCAGACCAAGCACAGTTTAAGGCGATTCACATTGTTTCATTGGACTGGATGATCTTGAAACCTTCTGGATCCTTGACAGAATGGGATTTGAACCCCAAACGGTTCATTGCATAATTTGAATCTAAATCTGAAACTGCCTCCAAGTCCTTTTCAACAATCAAGCACACCTGTATAACATAGAAGCAGGAAAATGTATGATATTATTCGGAGTATTCGGAGTAACACATGATTCAGCTACGCTGAGTGGATCTTAAATTCAACGCATGATTCAAGTGCGTGACGGTAGAAATGAGTCTAAATGAAGCGCACCCTTCCTCCTTACCATGAACTGTACGGTTTCTTCAGGTTCACTGGGGTCAACATTTTCTTCGTCCCGAATTTCTGGAAAGCACTTACTTCTTATATCGGGCCACTCATGACCCCCACTACCTCGAGGTTGGAAAACAAGCACTGCGAAGCATTCAGAAGCACGCCAGAGTCACCTGTGGATATGCAACCATCAAAGTAAATATCTGCTCTAGTCATCAAGCAAGTATACGCCAGGATCTGATTCGCCCACTTCTACTCCCGTAGGATGTTCGCACTCTGCAGAAAGAGGACCGCATGGACAGCTTCGTGTTGTCTGAAACGTTCAAGTATCTTTATTTGCTGTTCGCAGACGACAGGTTGGTCCCATCCATTAGCCCACAAGTTCCGTAGCTTGATCATCAGACAATTTACCTATGTTTGTTTACAGGAATGATCTTATCATAGACATTGATGCCTTCGTCTTCACAACAGAGGCACACCTCCTGCCTCTGACCCTTGCCCGCCTCTCCAACAGGACTGTCGTCCCGGTAAGTGAGCTGGACATGAGCAGAAGTCTTGAGTTTTTCACGCTTAGAGTAAAGTGTCGAGTATCGCCGATGCTCGTTAGCCGACACAATACAAGATTCTGTACTACAAAAACAGTGTCGATCCTCGATTCGATACTCGAGTATCGCATCCTCATCAAGTCTTGTCCTCTCCCACTTCAGCTTCCCGAGGGCCAGAGCGATCCTCCCATAGACGAGGACGTGGAATACGATCGGTCTTGTCCAAGCATAAACTTTCTTTTCCCTCATGAAGAGGGTAGCAGGGTGAGCAAAATGGAGTAAGAATGACTGTCCGTCCGAGGTTTTTTTTTAACACGTCCCTGTAACTCTTCCGCAGCCCGTCAGTAGTAGGAACACGGCTGAGTTCGCGCAATCCGTGCGGTCGCCCCTGGCCAACATGGTGTTCGACAAGTGCCCCAGACATAAGGTTGTCAAGCGCAAGTTACTCGCCTCAGACTTCCAGAGCGCGGACCACGAGCATCTGGAAATCATCAGGGACATGGGCATATCCATAGTAGCGCTGCCAGACGGCAGGGTTCAGCTGCTTCACACGATGGCAAACGTGAGTCTTTCTACGTACAGAACGTAAATATTCAGAACAGTGGAACTACGTTACGTTATGTGTTACGTTAAGTTGTTCAATATAACATCTCCTGACTAGGCCGCCACTCCAGAAGACGGAGAAGAGGGTCTCCTGTTCATGCAGGAAATGATCGAGCTGAGCAAGCAGTCGAGTGAATTGCCGGAAACCCCACCCAAGCAAGTCATGTTCAAGTCGCCGGTCTCCTTGTCCAAGGGCAGTCACTCGGGCAGTGTGGTCAGGCTCTTTGCTGGACCAGCTCAATTCGGAAAGGTCTTGCAGGACGGCTATGAGGTTGGTGTTCACGAACTTCTTTTCAATCACCGTCACTTTGGGCATTGTCCACTTCGTAGTTGACCGCGCCCATTGTGCTGGCCGACCCCGTCACCGCCTGCACCGTCAAGGCGAACAACGGGCAAAGGTTCAAGGGCAGGATTGTTGTCGTCGAAAGAGGAGAATGCATGTTCATTGGTAAGAGTTTCTCACCTATATTATGACTACTGTTCAAACTGTTAGTTTGAGCATTTATGGGAACATTTTGGAGTTCTCGAACATTTCGATGTCAGGTACTTCCTCCGTCCGAGAGTAAGTGGCTTTCGTGCAGAATTATTGGTGATACTTGTGAAAATAAGTTTTCATGCCTGTCTTTTTTCCCCTCGATGAAGACAGAAAATGTGTTATCGGAGGGTGATAATTTGCTTGATGCACGACCAAATGGCAATGAGGTCCGCCTCCTCCAGGGGGAGGGGCAGGCAGAGCCAATGGGGAGTGGCAGGAGGGGGCGTGCTAGAAAATATCAGCACTGCTCTTCTTGCCCCTGTTTTTTGCTCCGTTTCACTCATTCTTGCAAGTAGGCCGCTCATTCTGGGACACCAAAAGGCGGGAGGGGGGAAGGCCACTTATCCTAGGACAAAAGGCCACTCATTCGGACGGAAAAATTGAGGAAGGACCTCAATTTTGTAACAAAAAGTCCTGCTGTGGAGAAAGATCTTTCCGCCTTCGAACTGTTTGATCTGCAGACTCGAGTCTGAAATATTACTTGGAACATTGTTCAAACTTCCGAATATTCGATTTTTCGGCTGTGACATCCACTGTTACAGGGTTTTCTTGTCTCGTTGCAGAGAAAGGCAGAAACTTGCAGAGTCAGGGCGCAGTCGGCGGCATCGTGTTGGACAACGTCCCTGGGACTTCCACGGCGGGCAATCCGCTCTTCGCCATGTCCGGCGACGGAAACGATGACATCACCATCCCTATGCTCTTCCTCTTCAGTGTGGACGGAAAGACGTTACTCAGGGCTATGGTTGCCAAGGAGGACCTGGAGGTCACCATGGCCGAAGTGGAAGGTGAGCCCGGACAGTCATGTCCTACGAACGACATTCGCACAATGTTCGCGAACCTTCCAAACATGACCTGAATGTCTGCTTAGTCTTCTTGTACGCGAGACATCGACACAGGCTGAACACCCCGCGAGAGTTCACGATGCCAACCCGGCCGCCCAGGGCGAGGCACCAGATGAAGCGGCGACTATGTATTGAAGGCATTTATTTGTGAACCTTAGGGGCTTACACCGGGGCCAATATGCGAGTTTGGGCAGTGTCGCTGGCAGAGAAGCAGCACTTTTAGACCACCGTTTTTGTCTTGTCTACAGCACCCAGCACCTATTTTAAGCTTATTTGGCACTTGAAGTCGGAGACCTGCGAGGTCGAAGTCCTGCACTCATGCACGAACGTGACCGAGTCATAATGATAACATAACGTGTATCCAAGCTAAAAACATCCACACACAGACATGGTGAGTGGGTATGTAACATTTTCGTGATCTTCTGAGGGATGCTAACAGCCACAATGTGTCCACCTTCCCGCAGGACAAGGCAGCTGTTTCACTGCACTTGTCTCTTTCAGCCAAGCAAGTCAATGACGACGACGACGATGCCGAAGAAGCCGATTCTGTCTTTGACTTCGCGGCTCCGGTCAAGTCCTTCTTGGACCGCTCCAGGCGCCAGATGGAGAGCTACTTTGGAGTCGAGAAGAGGGAGCATGAAGGTACAGCATGGTTGCCTGATCTCTTTTGATGGGGTTAATGATAAAGTTGCCTGAACAAGTGAATGACGACAAAGCTGGATCATTGGACGAAGGAGGATTTCTCTCCAACCCGTTTTATGCTGGAGGGATGGCCAGAGCTCAAGTTGGACCCGCAAAAAAATGAGAGGATTTTGTTCAGTTGCTCAGGACTTGCACGGTTCTTAACATCATGCCTACGTACAAAAGAATGGAGAATGTGAGGAATCATATTGCCCGGCGCATCCGTGCTGTTAGACAGTGTTGACACACCCAGAAACAACAGCCTCTTTGGTCAATATCAACTTCCGGGCAGAATGGGTGACTGCATCCAGCTGGTGACTTTCCCTGAGGCCGAGATGCAGGCTTGGCCGCAGCAGAAACTGACGTCAACACCGTGGGCCTGAGCGAGATCAGCACTAAGGTCAATGTCAAGGCATGAGCCAGAAGGGTAAAGAAAAAAGAGCCTGATGCTTCCAGAGTCGACGTCTGCACGTTGCCCTCTTTGCATGTAACATAGGCCAGCAAAGTGTACAGTTTCAGTACAGAAAAGGAATTTAATGTAACTCTGGTGAATAGTGAACGTAGTTTTAAGCTTTGCTACCGACCGACTGTTGTTTGCACCACTTGTTTTGTTCGGACATTAACTGATTTTGCATTTCTGCAAAATAGACCTAATTTGATTCTTGGAAGCAAAATGAAAAAAACCCTAAGATTTGACTTCTGTCCAAGAGACGCATTCAACCTTCCCTCCCCAAATTTCCTGGCACTACAAACTCTCGCCAATGCCAGAAATCTCCACTCTTTGAGACCTCACCTGAGTTGTTCACTCCACAAGGATTTCCCCTGTGAGTGGAAATGCTGCCATTGCTAACTATTCGGCACCATTTGACGGAAAAAAGTAATCCAAACAGGGTTTAGGGCAAGATTCACAGGATTTCCCTCCTGGAATTCCCGCTGACCTCGCCCTGACACGGGAACATTTCCCGTTCCTGCCGGGAAATGACTTTTCGATGAGAATTTTGGGTTCTCATGTAAAAAGTGCCCCAGAGAGAATACGTTTAGAAGGAAGTGAAACATGTGAAATATGAAGTCTATGGTGCTTTGTTTACACACACACACACACACACCTGTGTCCCTGTGTCCCTCATCGCCTTATTTTTACGTGGTATTTTAAGTGTGTCAGAAAAAAGCAACGGGGGGCATAAATTAAACTCTCTAAAGCATGCATATATAGACAAATTCACAGGAAACATCACTAGAAACAGAGCAATAACCTGAAGATTTAATATCAACTACCTGCGTTCAGCGAAGAAGTGCCACTTTCATCATCAATGTTAGCAAGATCCTCTATCGTGTAGACCCTCTGCTCCTAGCCCACATTGTTCTTGGCGAGGTTGAGGCTGTTTCTACTTTACTGTGTCCAGTTTTCGTGTTACAGTCAAGAGGACTCTAAGTGCACATGCATATCAGGTGTACATGCTGTACAGTAACCTTAGTTCAACTCCAGTTATGATTTCATGCTGCCCACTCTGTTCTATGCTGATCCTGTACCCGCTCTTACAGAAAATCCGGATAAAATTCAGGTGAGCGTCTCGTCGTACGACAACTTGGTGGCCACGGAGGGCAGTGTCAGGGGCCCCAACGACGAGAAGGTGGAAGAAGTCGTTCGGTTGTTTCGACGACAAGGACGTGGTGAGCTTAATCCTAGGTGTCTCTGCTTTTTACAAGTGGCCTAACTTTGTTACTTTTGGAAGCTCTTGCCGTCGAGACGTTGACTGAGGAAGAGGAAGATCGACTGCTGGCCTCGCAGGACGAGCAAGAGGACGTCGACGATCAGCAGTCCTCTCAGAGTGAAGAAAGACCCCTGATCGAACCCAGGCGATACCTTGGAGTGAGCCAGAAGCTCTCTTACTCGCACCTGAACCCTCTCGGCGCCGGCCTTGGCGATCCAGCTAGCGTAGCTCTTCTGGCCGCACCCACGTCGGACCTGACGAAACTACTCGTCCAGCTCATGTGGGAGGACAAGGACCTTGGGCTGGAGGAGGCCTTTGGAATCCTCCTTGATCTAGTCAAGCGCTATGGTTCCAAGAAGGCCGTTGAAAAGGTCGACAAGGCTGTGTCAGATTATGTCGAGGCGTCCTTCAGCATTGAAAATGGAGAGGCCCTGGTGGCAACATATCAAGAAAAAATTGCTTCAGGAGATGCCAAGTGGACGCGGGATCACCGACTACTTCTACTGGACTTCCTGGAGGAGGCGTCCTCTCGGGTGGCTGGGCACAATAGAGAGGAGACCGTGAGGAGTCTGGTCGTCTTCCCTGCCATCTTTGATGCCTTCGAGACGCTCAAGGAGGACATTGACTTTGAACTGAGCAAGTCTGATAGGATGGATGAGCTGTGATCAACAGACGCATTTTTAGGGAATCATTTTCTTTCTCATAGCTTTGGTAGTGGGTAAAGCACAGCGGATTCATGCAGAATGTCTTTATATGTGCTTCAAGTTATCTGGATGCTTACATTAGCTGATGCAATGCATGTGAGTTTATCTGGCCTCAAATGTAGGGGTTGTTGACGGAGAGTCCCTCTTTTTAAAAAAAAAATACAGCGATCTTCCACTGGTCTATATATCAGCACCGAACATGTCGAAGAGCTTCATGCTTATTAAAAAGCCGACGATGCTGCCGGTGAGCACGATCAGCAGCTTTTTCTGAAATTCAAAGTCGCCTCTGTGTGTCACGTGGTATAAACTGAACGCACGCACGCACGCACCTTCCTGGCCTTCATTTGGTACTCGTGGGCCTTCCTGGAATCTGCCGTGCCCTTGCCCACGTAGTTGGCGGCGCTCTCCACGTGATGGGACACCCGATTGATCATCTCACCCTAACAAATATCATGGGAGAAACTGCCGTACGTAGGAAGACTGCGATATTCATAAAGTACGGTATCGCCGACACTCGATGTTTTTCCTGCGTATTGTCCGATACTCGAGTAACGCCCGGTCTTAGGACGTATGTACACTAGGGTGGGCCCCTTGAAGCCTCTTTTTTTTTCCCAAAATGCACACTCATCAGCAGTTGCGACTGATATAGAAAGTCAGATCCCACCCAAGCAGACTGACTTTGGTCGACAAAAAAGGTGCTGCAAGGCTGAGAAGGTCCTGGATCTTATAAAAAAGTATGCTAAAGTTAAATTTCTGAAAACAGTGCATTAATACTGTTTTGACCAGAAGGATCACATTTTATAATAATTTTTTCATATGGCGACAATAGCATTGGACCATGTCCTTCAGGAGGGTCCCCTGCTCCAACACCTTGTCAACCTTGTAGCACCTTTTTGTGCAGACCAATGTATGTCTGATTGGGTGGGATCTCACATTCTTCATCAGTCGCAACTGCTTATGAGTGCATTTTGGAAAGGAAAAAAATATTCGCCTCAAGGAACCCACCTTAATGTACACAGTTACGGCGTCGAAAAGAGTTGGTACACACAACCAACACGAGCAGGTATGTATATCCAGGGCGGATTGACTCACCTGGCTGTCGACTAGCATGAACATGTCGGTGAACATCTCGTGTAGTTGGGTTATGGAAGTCTCCAGATCGTGGATCTGCCTGTATCTGGCCTCGATGTCATCCAGCTTCTGCCTCAAAGCTTCCTCGGACGCTTCTCCGAGTCCGATTTGGATTCCTAGAGCACGTGGACACGTCTAAGTTAGCTAATGTAATAATTGTGTGTCTACATCACATGCAAATGCATGCATTAATAAATTTATAGGCAACGCCGCAAACAAGTGGTACTTGCCCGAGGCGGCGGCGAACACATTGGGATTGGACTGATTGAGTAATTCGTCAGCCTCCTGGGCAGACTTCCCCGCCAAGTCGCACAGTCGCATGAAGTTAGCCTGCAGCAAAGCGTCGTCATTCTACGCTGTGGGCACCTGACACTGGCACCAAGTCTGCCTCACTCTGTACTTTTCTCTGTAGTAGACTTGGGCAGCGTTGTATTCCTTCATGGCGTCCACGAAGTCCTTGGTAAGCATGTTGTGCTGTGTGCGCTTGATGTGTACTTGATATGCGATTGTTTCTGTTTTAGTTTCTCGGCTTAACTTTTTGGTCTCTTCGAAGGAGCAACTGCGTTCCATACCTGGAAAAGAATAGAACAGGGTGGTGCAAGAGATGCCAGCGTTCTGGCGGCCTCTTTTGCTCACTCTTCAGCCTATGTCTGACCCCGTGGCCGATGTTCTTCAGGTCGGCTCCCGCCAGCTCCAGCTCTTCCTTCAGTTCTGGAGATGGCAGTGCATGAAAAAAGGATCGGCGTCATTATTGGCTCGATGTACATGGTTGTTGCGGTTGTCATTGCGTCCTCACTTTCATTCTCGTGGGGCGATGAGAGGACCTTCTCGTGCAGCTTCTTCATCTCCTCCACCTTTTGCTGAACTTGACTGATGAGCGGCCGTATTTCCTGGGCCTTTTTTCACCCAAAAGACCAGAGTTGCAGGATCTTTTGTTCGCTAACTCATTACGAGTGTAATTACCTGTTGGAAGAATTCAGCCATGCCCTCATCCAATTCGTCGTTGGTTACAAAATTTTCCGCATCCTCCTCCCACTGCTCCTGCATCAAGAGCGCTGCGCTTAAGACATTTTGTGCTCAGTGACCAATTAGACTTGGCTGCACTTAAGCAACACCAGGTCATTATGCAACATTAGTGCATCGGGCGCCCTCATAAATAACAACTTACGGCCAGCAGCTGGGGCAACCGATCCACAGGCATGACTTTCGGGTAAGGATCAGCAGTGTTTCCACGACACCGTTGCTCAGCGAGTCAACTTCGTGGTGATGTCAGGGAAGACTGTGCAACACTTCCAGCTGCGGATATTGATGTCCTCAGGAGCTTCTTGCGGAATGGGGGAACCGCTTTACGGCACCTCTGAGACAGGAAAAAGGGTTATAAGTCTGGAGTCTCATTTCGCCTCCCCCCTCCTGTATATCGGGTGAACCGAAAAAAAGTTTACGTCGTGCTCTGTTTTCCCCACCTTGGGGAAAAACAAATTGCGTTGACTAAATAGACGAAGGCTTCACCAAAGTTTGTGACCAGGGGGAAAAAGCATCTGGGAGAAGTCTTGCCACAAGAACGGAAGAAGAAGATTCCGAAGACAAAGTGGCCCCAAAGCCCTGATAACTAGAAAGGGTCTCCCTCCCCCCCATCTAAAGTAATGTCTCATGCACACGGTTCAGCTCTTTTTCTTTGTGGGGCACACGATTTACTCGCGGAACCCTTTCGCAAGCCACTGGACTTGCGTGTGGGCTCTCGCTGGTCGCCTTTCTCCACCCCGCGCCTACAGTCGTGTACGTCTGGTGACCCGGACGTCATTCGCCCCTGAACGAGTGGGTGAAATCAGGAAAATTGGGATCTGACTCATAAGGGAGGGTTTCTTTGGCCGAACGAATCCCCCCCCCTTCCCGGCGGCCGGGGAGACTAAGACGGACCACTTGTCGGACGCCTCTTTAATGCCTCCTTACGTATGAAGCAATTGTTGAGTAGACTGGCAACAGCAACTCATCGATCGGAACTCGTTAAAAAAGTATGAACTGTTGCGTTCTTGCATATGTGCACATTATAAATGTGTGAAAGGAGGGGGGGGGGGGGGGGAATGAGCTTTCTGTAGAGCCTTTTGCACCAAGCACGTTCGTTTAGCACAGTAAAACGCAAAGTTGTTTGGTGTTGCTAGGTACGAGGAGCCTCTGCTGTGTATGTTCAGCGGTCCAGATTATTATTGCCGTGCAGGAGAGAACAACAGTAACATGAAAAATGTGAGCAAATACTTGAGTGCAGAGATAAATGGTCGCGCTGAATGGCGCAATCAATGCACTCATTAGTTACAGCTTATTTTTCTACTGTTGAAAAGTAACTGTTCGCAACTTAATATGCAAGTATTTTTAACATGCTGATATCAGTCTGCAGCTAAAGAAGCGCCTCTTTTTTTCCCTACTCGTCCACCGAAGGCTGGTTTTACAGAGCCGTAATTATACAGAGCAGTGGGGAGGAATCTACGCATATATCGGAAAAATTGCCTGTCATAAGCAATGTGCACCGCTCGACATGGTCGAAAAAACACACACATGTGCCTGCGTTAGACACAGGCAGGCAGCTCAAATGCGTATAAGGTCGTATCAAAAGCTTCCTCTGTGGGTTGCTTCATTCCCATGAAATCGTTGGGTATGTGAAGGATCAAAGGAGGTAGGTGTAAACGACGACGACGACGAAGAACAAGAAGAAGACGGCGACGACGACGGCGACGACAAAGACCGCCTCCATTTCCGCTCCGTTAATCGGCTGTTTCGTGGCAGCCACCAAGAACTATTTTTTGAGTTGCCACCACCCATTTGATACGACAGTTGACTTTATCTTTTCCTCTTCCTCCGCAGAGTGAACGTCTCTTTTTTTGTCTGCAGCTGCATCATACACACATTCGAGCAACTGCAGCACAACAATCAATCAGTCCTTGCATGTACTTGAAGTTGCACAGGCTCATGAGCTCGCAGAATCTGCTGCAGTCGACGAAGAAGTCGACGGAGGCGGACTCATCTGCAAAGCTTCACTCATCACCACTTTTTAACACCTGCAGGAAGCAGACAAGAAAGGGTGGAGAGAAAAAAAAAACGTGCTTTTTGGACATTTCTCGTTCTTCCGTCATGTCGATTGGCAGCCACCGAGTTGGAACTCACGGGCCAGAACGTCGCCGTCGGCACGGCGTCCATCCTCCTGCCTGCCAACCACTTTCTCAGTCTGTGCACAGAAGGCAGAGCCTGGTGTTGTTGCCGTCGTCGCCCATCTGCGTCGTGTCGGCAACCCTTCGCAGGCGATCCCGTACTTCATCACCTTGATTTGTATCTGCTCAGAGATTGGCCACGGCATTTTTCCTCACTCCGCCTCACCAGGACGACGTGCCTGAAGGCTTCTTCTTCCTGGAGCTCCGCGTTCTGCGGGTGACAGGGTCTTCATGTACGTCGCACGTCCGTACGTGCACGTCCGTACGTGTAGCAACAGCAGCGGTTGTCATTAAGCTTTTGACCTCAAGCTGCGAGGCCAAACCTGCACGTGCTTATTATCAACCAAAACTTAAGTAACAAAGAAGACGTTAGTGGCTTTTGCAGCATGATGCATGCACATACGACCGCACGCACCCATACAAAGTCGGCAGAGGATGAGCGCAAAATTAGTAAAAACAATTATGCGTTTTACGTCAGGCATCCTAATTGTTCGACATAATACATTCGCATGATAGTTCGACAATTTCTCTTCTGCAAAAAGTCAACGAGGCAGAAGAACTTCATTATATGTATGTATTGCAGGCAAAGAAGACAATGGTTTTAATGTGATTGAGCAAGCGCAAGTATTGGGGTGTTTTTTTGCTCTACATCGAGGACAAATATATGGTTCAAAACCTTTTTTCGAGTTTATGCCAACATTTTTCTCGAAAGTTGCTCTAATAATGTTTGAAGATCCTAAGAATGAAGTTATTAGCCCTTGGGCGGGTGCTGGAAGTACAAAAGGAGTCTTGGCGTCGTTAAGGTTTCCTCTGTTCAGCCTTGTTGAAGTTCTTACTCGAGCGCAGTCTACAAATGAGTCATTAGACGAGGTTAAGCAGTTAATGGGGGAAAATTGCCAGTTCTATGTGCAAGTTTGCCACGTCAACAGCTGCTGCGTGTCACTGAGATCCCCGTTTGCCACTTGACTGTCAGATCTGGAGCCAGAGTCTTCGTCGGAGAGACTCGATTGTTGCCAAGAAAAAAAGAAAGAAGATCTGACAACCCTGAACACCGGAAAAAAGATGTGAGGATCACCTGGAATCGATCCTCATGGGATAGCGAGCAGGAAATTGTGTGAATCTTCTAAAACTCAGGGCTTCAGCCACGGAGTAAGTACAGCATGAGTCAAAACAAATGTCTCGTTCAAAAGATAAAGTCAATGGACCATCTTGCCTCGTCTGTCACAGTCAGTGTCTGGAGCAAGAGAAGAGGCCACATTTTTGAGCATATCACTTATTGTTCCGACCTCTGCTCATAGTTATCAGCGTCGGATCTTTGTGTCCACCAACACAAAATACTGTTAATTTGTATCAAAAATGATCCCTCTATCTAGAGATCTACACATCCTATGAAACGTATATTCAGTCGTCCTTAAAAGATGAATAAGAAAAAAACTTAATAACTTGAGTTGGTGGTGGAGATTGTACACCTGAAATATCTTCTTGTTCAGGCTGGCGGGAGGCAGATCAAAAAGGAAGACTGCTATTAGTCATGTAAGCTGTGCCATCAACGACTTTGTAGTCATGTTGTATCAAAATTCTATGCAATAAATATCCACTCAGTTTATTTATGCATTTTTGCTTTTACGCCTTGTGTAGACAGTGCTTCGCATGACCATTGATTGTCATATTCATAGATTCTTCTATCCAAAGATTCTTCTATCCAGGTGTCCTTATGTCCATTTTAACCACTGATGACTCCTCGTGTCCATGTCAGAGCAGAGATGTTAAAGTAAGACACACACGCGCGTGTACACACGAGGTATCTTCACATGTGCGTCCTATGTCAATACAGCTCTCACCTACCCACTCAGCACTTTTTTTTTGGGCGCGAGGTGCGATGAAGAATCCCATTCATTCGCTCTGCTTCAGGCGGAAGTCAAGATGGGCAACAACGAAGCCTCCTTCAACACCCCTGACCTCTAATTGTGGAGAGATCGACAGCAAGACTTGCATGCATCTCGCGCGCCTATCAAAGGAGTGATAACTGCGCTATTCTGTCGTTTCAGTGTGTTGTTATTTATCTCTCGTGCAGTCCACCAATTGTGACGATCATTCAGCATAACAAGTGAGACGTACCCTAGGACTTCGAAGGCCCTCTTGAATGATCGGATGAGGCCTATGAACTTCTCAACCTCTTGAAGCTGCTTAAGGTCATAACTATGCTATGAGCAAATCTCAAGGCTGAAAAGGCCTACATGGTGCCCTACGTACATTCAATGAAACTCAGTCTGGGCTTCTTCCGGAGCAAAATGCCCGTCTTTTACTCCCAGCAATGGATCCTTGCCAGTGCCAAGAACCACGCGTGCACTCAGCCAGGAGACGCAGATTGGCAACGTTGGCACGTCGACTCCAGGCACGTGTCAAAGTTTTCCGGCTGACGCACAAAATGCGTTGAAATTCGTCTCCTTTACTTTGGCTGTGACACTTTTCTTCCTCCTAAAAGATGCGCTGTGGCTACATTGTTTTTTTGCACGTAGTCTCAGAACAGGTGACGTCGACTTCTGCGCGTATGTACGCAGTACATACAGTGACGCCCGGATAAAAGAGACCACTTTTTTGCGGTGCTGCTAGAACAGTAAGAAATCCTATTCAACCGAACTTCCTGACCAAGCCAAATTAAGGCCTTCCAGGGCTTTTTGTTGGCAGACTTCTTCTCGACGAGAAAAACAGAATGTGCATCTGCAGCGCTCTGGGGATGAGCAGATATTGCATATTCAGTTTTGCAGGCCCAAAAAAGCTCCAGAAAATCTATCCCTTCATTATAAAATGCTTTATTGCACGAATGCGTCAAATATCAAGGTTGGCAGGCCCCCCAAATCCCAATTATCCGATCATGCCTCGAGTTCATTTCCCCCTCAAGCATATGAATCTGAGTGACACTGACGAAAAGTCCCCAATCATCCAGATCCCGATTATCCGAATCCCCCTGTGTCTACACTTGGCTCTGGGGGAAAATGGGTTTTTACTGCATCCTCCTTACACAGGGTGTTGCAGATAAGGCGAAGAAAAAACATCTTCTGACTGTCGAGAAGAAGAGGAAAAAAACACGAGGTTCACATGTCGTGGCTGCTGCCAGTGGCTGTACTGGGACGCTGTTCGATTCTACCATATGGTCCAATAAATAATCATGCAAAAATTGCTTCCTTAATTGCTAGCATTTTATCACGAGGGATAAATTCTCGATTTATCTCTAACACCCTGTCTACAACCGTAGATTAAATGGACTTTTAAGGGCAAAGACCCTTAAAAACCACGTTGTTGTCAAACGAAATCAGCGAATGGTTGAAGAATTTGTTCCCAGACCCCAGTCGACTTGGATCCGCATGACGGTGAAGCTTCTTACGGAGTACAGGGTGGGAACAAAATTGGACGCGTCTGTTGAGTCACGTTCCACCCTTTGGCATCTGCTCTCTTTCTGTCTCTCAGGGTCAGGGCTGCCAGGACATTCTTGGGTGGGTGCCTCATATTGAGTTCTGGCACAATGGCGAAAATGGAGAAAAAGACGCCGCTGCTGCAGCAAAAAATGCCAGCGGTGTCAACACTTTTGACACACCCTGTAGATCCTCGCACATGCTGCAGTCTGGTGTCACCCGGAAGTCATGAACTGGAGGAGGAAAAATCGCCCAAGAATAAAGGTGATTTACTTGGCAGCTGGAATCGGAGCTCTTGAATCAGGTTTAAATTGCACCCCAATCACTCCTTGGCACTTTCTTTGCGAGGCTTCCAGACGTTGCTGATGCCAGGGAGGCAGTTGTCACACTTGCCACCAGGCCTAGGAGGCCCAGTTAGGCCTCCTGTTAGGCCTCCTGGCGCGTGCTTCGTGACGACAACTGTGTAACGTGACTGACGCCTTAAACCCACCTGCGTGACAACAAGCACATTCACCTCTCTGGCGACGCCTCCGAGAAGTTCTGGGTGTGGCCCGTCCGGGGCTTGCGGGCCGTCAACTTCGACCTCGCCCCTGACGACGTCGTCGTGGCGTGGAGCCCCTGAGGAAAGACATCTTCACGTCGACACAAGTCAGGACAAGCAGAGAAGTGGTGTGAGCTCTTCAAGGCTGACGAGGTTCATCCACTCCTTTTTACCCTGATCGTTCTGTGCTGACACACAAAAAAGCAGCTGTGTTAACTCGACAAAGCTTCGACACAGAAGCGTTTTCGGGTAAACCCACACGAGCGCCCAAAATTTGGCGCTTTCTACTCCTTCCGTCACCCAGGGAAGCAAATTTGACTTGGCATTTGGTATGGGAGAGGCTAAACATCAAAAGGCTTTTGCACCAAAAAAATTCACGCTATGCCACGCACAACACATTGCAGAACACGCACGCACGCGCGCGCGCGCGCCGTGCGTGTCGCATGTGTGTTTGTGTGTGTCCCGTGCAATGTGGGACAAAAAAAATCAACATTAGCCGCGCGCATTCTGTTTGCTCCACCACGTCCACCACTTTGTGGCTGGCGTAGTTAGCAGTGGAAGCCGCCAGCCTCTTCTGCCAGCGGAACTTTGTGCAAGGACTATGACTTTCGCTGCAACTGCGCGCGTGAGTGCGTGCGTGCGTGCAAGTACGAGTGGGACATCATGTTTTACGGTGTGTTGCGACGCGTCCGTCGCCTTCCTCCCTCCCTCGCTCCCTCCCTCCATCCCCCCCCCTGTGCGTTAAAGATGAGGAGGATCCCTTCGTTCGAAGCTGTTGCCGTTGCCGCCAAAAAAAAGTAAAAAATGCACGCGCGCACATTCACTTCTTATAAATATGAGGAGGGAGTTCCGGGGATCCGAGTGTCAGTCGTATGGAATCTGTGACCCCCACCTGTGCATTGGCATTATTTATTACGCTTATTTATTCTTCACTTCAGCAGTCATCATGAAGTGGGTGAGTAGTACAATGTTTGTGTTTGGACGCTTCCGCTGTGAAAAGCTTCGGCCGGAACCATCCGGGTTCGTCCGGGTCGAGAAAGAAAGTGTCGTGGGAGGAATCACGGCCCTGGTCTCCAGAGTCTGTCTGCTCTTGGTCGGGTGGATCGAGACCGTGTACGATGCTGGGATCAGTTCCACCACGCACTGGGCAAGCTGTGGTCGTGCAAGTAACAACAGTCCAGGCGGTCATGAAATGCCCAGCCAAAGTGTTTTCGTTCATCTCCCCAGCCTGTGCCAAAAATTAAAAAAAAAAAAATATTCAAGCTCCCACATTAACTCCATCCATCAGGCGTCCTCCACTCAAAAGCTCATGGTGTGGGGAGATATGCGAAAAATCTCATTTGACGCGGACGTAGCAATGAACCCACGCGCGCACAAGATAATCGCGCATAAAATTAAAGATTGGCTACTTCCTCATGTATTTTGTCCCCTTCTTCCCCATTTCAACAGATGGCCGCCGTCGTCGTCGTCGTCGCCGTCATGAGCCTCTCGCTCGAGGCCTCCAGGACAGGCCAAGAGGACGCCGAGGACGCGCTAAGCAGGTAATCGATGCAAGTGTTGCAGCAGATCATGGGGAGGTTGAAGACCGCGCATCCCCCGTAAATGGTGACGGCGCACGCGCCACCAAAGCTGCTGTCGCTGCGGGTCTTCCAAGTGATGTGCAGGATGACCCACGTGAACGTCCGACAATTTGCTGAAATCACCGCAAAAGTGGCGGGGCTAATCTAAAGAGGTTTTTTTTTGTTTTGCTGCGAAAAGCTACTTTGAATGCATAACCCTCTTAGTTATTTAGGCTCTCTCGGTTGAGCGCCTGATGAATATGATACTAAAAACGTCATGGCAAAATGGGATGTTGAGCTCCGCCACCCTGTAGTCGTCGCTCAACTCCTGCATGGACACTTTGGTCCCCGTGAAGTTGGTGGCGCTAATCACTTGAGTCATAACTCACTAGACAATGGGAGGATGGGGAGGGGGAGAGTCAAGACTTGTTAGACAAGAGTGTCAGATCAAGATGCAAAAATCACGGTTGGCACGATTTTTTTATCTGCTTTGTTAGATGTGATAGATACGCTACAGTATGACATAACTATTGCTATTGCATGTGCATGTTGACGTGATGGATGCAAGTGCTGGTGCTGCTTTGTTCACGGCCAACATCCGGTCCAAGCACCAATGCTGCCAAGACTATAGTGATCAGTCAGAACTGCGAATTTGTGACGTTGACGTCCTTCCAGCAGTGCCTAAATGGACCGATCTTTTTTGCATGTCTCCCTCTTACATTGCTTGCTCCATCGCACCTTGATTGACTCAGTCTCATCAGCTCCCGCACAGACTTTAAATATGACTTTTTTGGCCAGATTTTTGCTCATATTTAGTCTTCATATTTGGCTCGTATTTGGAGCTCTGTAACATCTACTTAACAATGAATTGTGAATTAAAGTGTTTCGAAGTTGCTGATTCACCTTTTGGCTGAATCAGCAACTTCGAAACACTTTAATTCGCAAAAGAACTGGGTCAATTCTCAACGTCAAAGGAACGCACACTTGGAAAAACTGAAGCCTTCCTATGCGAATATGAAGGGTGTAACAGCAAAAATGTCCGTGAGTCTCTCAATCTCCGTCCACACCTTAGTGATGGAGTCTCCTCAACTCGACCCGGGAGTCAAATTGTTAGAGTCATTTTCTTCCTTCAACGTTTTGACTCTCGGGTCGAGTTTCAGAGACTCCATCACCAAGGTGTGGTCAGAGATTGAGAGACTCAGTCACATTTTTGCTGTTACAACCTTTAGTCATGTATGCAAGCTCAAGCCGAGCTTCTCACTGTTGGCTTGAGGATCGTTCAATGTCCGAGTTGACAAGATCCTTGACCACTGGGCAGGCCTGATGTAGGCAACATGTCCACCCTGTCCTCCGAGGACGCCTTCACCCATTCAGTCAGTAGAGGCTCCATAGACATGGAGATCGCAGCCAAGTCCACAGACAACTCAGGCATCCTTGGCTACTGACCAAATTTCTTCCATCACGTCTCTGTTCGGTCTGTTGAGAAGTCCTTTCCGTGCAAATGCACAAAGGACGTCAGTATTAGAAGCCAGAGAACAAAAGGTAGTTTGACGGCGTTTTATGTCCAGGATGCGTTCGATGCCTTTACATTTATAATCTGTTGGGTCTTATGGGGAAGAGCGCACGTCAGCCAAGTAAAAAACAGATTGACAAGACTCTTCCTTGACTGCAGAGGACGAACTCTCAGTAGAAAAGACGCACCGCAATATGCAAACAAAAGGTCCCTTCAAAGGACTGCGATTGATTCTTAATTCCAGCATGTCAATCTTCCTTTTGTAGCGTTCTCCCTTCCCAATATGCATACTTTTCGGTGCGGAGGTTGTTGTTGCTGCTGCCGCTGCTGTCGACGCCCCATGACCCCTCCTTCTCCGCCTGCTGCACTGTGCACATCCTGCCTGTTTACAGAAAGGAAGGCAACGTGACTAATGACCCCTGTCAAGACGCAGTCACGATACGCACGTACGCATTTTCAGCGTCAACTCCCTCGGCGGAAATGCTTGCGCACGCACGACGGGGTTGAATTGATCGATCCGAGGGGACGGGGAAGGGGGGGCTGGCGAAGGGCACGACAGGGATCCTTTAGATCGTGAGACAGAATAGGAAGGGGACGCAGGTGCAGTAGCAGTGCAGCACGTTGGAAAGTAATCGAATGAGCCCGCCTTCGATGGACGAATGACATGACTGTGCACATCCACTCGTGACTTTCCAGCAACCCGGGTGTTGAGGACTTCGCTCACCAGGTGAAGAAGAGGTCAGCTGAGCCCCGGCCCCTCTTCTTTCAGTTCTTGAAAGGAATGATGCGAAAGATGAGGTAAATAATGAATATGTAGACCCGGAACATTCCTTCACGATCCCTTGTACCCCAATTACAGAGGACGCGGAAAGCACGGCAAGGGGAACCAGGGCTACGGTGCTCCGAAAAAACCAAGTTCTGGGTATGGCGCACCCAAAAAACCAAGTTCTGGGTATGGCGCACCCAAAAAACCAAGCTCTGGGTATGGCGCACCCAAAAAACCTAGCTCAGGATATGGCGCTCCCAAAAAACCCAGTTCAGGTTATGGCGCACCGAAAAAGCCAAGCTCAGGCTACGGACCGCCTAAAATGCAGAGCTCAGGCTACGGTCCACCAAAAATGCAGAGTTCAGGGTATGGTCCACCAAAAATGCAAAGCTCAGGCTACGGAGCGCCATCAGGAGGCACCAGCAGTGGCTACGGCGCACCATCGGGAGGCACGAGCAGTGGCTACGGCGCACCATCGGGAGGAACGAGCAGTGGCTACGGTGCACCATCAGGAGGCACGAGCAGTGGCTACGGCGCACCATCGGGAGGAACGAGCAGTGGCTACGGTGCACCATCAGGAGGAACGAGCAGTGGCTACGGTGCACCATCAGGAGGCACGAGCAGTGGCTACGGCGCACCATCGGGAGGAACGAGCAGTGGCTACGGTGCACCATCAGGAGGAACG
>JAAUXU010180109.1_pt1 | contig 28379 bp, 36 predicted proteins | sample 7278151 | NCBI WGS metagenome assembly JAAUXU01 (sample SAMN14350113, study PRJNA611818) | marine sediment metagenome | isolation source: surface marine sediment (1.8m) | place: French Polynesia: Moorea | collected 2018-08
CTAACTCGAGCTCAGCGGCACGTAACTCTAAAGTCCGGCGCGAGCGTACTTTGCTTGGTATTTGAGCACTTTGTCCGGGTCGCTCACGCTGAATAGTTATCGTACGGACAAGCATGAGTAGTATTATGTCTATATGTCGAACCCTTGTGCAGCTACCTTGGTGATGGCGCAACCATAACTTTGTGGTCCAGACTCGTTGGCCTCTGGCGCTTTTGGGGATTTTTTGGCTGCTTCTCTCCAACACTCCTGGATCTTCCCTCCCTGGAGCTGGAGTTCTGTGATGACGTCAGCAGACCTCTCGACGGCTGCTCCAGGGCGGCCAAGTCAGCCAGGGTGGTGGGAACACTGCAAAATTTTGTCATGTTGGGACACACAAAAGAGGTGAAAGCAAAGATGAAGTCTTTGCCTGACCTCATGGGCTTGCTGTGACTGTTCTCCAAGAGTGCAGCGGCCTCCATCAGCCTCACCAAGTTGTCCAGTTGCTCAAAGCCACCCTACAGAAAAAGCAAGACAAAAGGCTAAGTCCTCTTATTCCCCTCGAACATTACATCTATGGTGAACAAGTAACCCTTTATGGGTAGAGGCTCATTGCTCAGCCTGTGTAGAACACACGAAGGCGAGACTGGGCTCATCTGAAAGAGGAGATTCAAAATATTCATTTTGAAGAACAGCTCTAAATTTGCAACAAAAATTAAGCAAGTTCTGGTATGACCAAAGTCAAACTTGCTCTTCCTGCCTTACAGTTGTATGCACGTAACTGACTGTTGTCTGACGTTAGGACGCAATGATTTTGCTGCATCTAGTTTTGCAAATGAATGCTTTCTCCTCTTTCCACGCGCCGGGTTAAGCGTGGTCACGTCCTACACGAGCTGGCCGATACTGACACTTTTGGTCCACCCTGTCCAACGTCAGACATTGATTGCTGACGTAGGAAATGACTGGTCCTACCTGAGTATGGGGTCTGCCTGGAGAGGACTTTCGTGTGAAACTTCCACCAGGCGAAGGCGAGCAATCTCGGCTCGAAGAGGCGACCTATGAAGATTGCATGCAAATCTGCACGCAGATATTAGTTTCGCTTTCTTTACCGGCAGCGTCTTTAGATAGTCCAGGAACTCTTCCTCCATCCTGAGCGCCTCCTCCATGTTGTGAGCCCGGTTGGAGTCCAATCTAAGCGGCAAAAGGAAGTGAGCGATTTCTTCGTTGACTCCTCTGAGGACTCTTACAGGGGCTTCTTGACGATGATGTCGGGGCTGGAGGAGCAGCTGCTCATGAGGTCTCCTCCGGACATGGATGAGCAGTGCTTCGAGTCCTCAGAGTGCCTCACTTAGACAAGTGTACCGTATATTTACTCCTTGAAAGATACAAAGCAACTTTTACGTCATTACCTGGATCTTTTTCGCTGGTGGCAGCAATTGCACAGTACTGGTAATGAAAAGACAGTTAATCGATTCGGGTGTCTGGAAAAGTCGCATGTGCACAGTAAGCAACATATCTGAGCAGGAGATGACAGCATTGGGAACGATTATAACAAAAAAGAATAGTCATCAATCATCATCATGATTATTCAGGTCATAATGATGATCAGCATGACGCGAATAATAGACATGACATGAATTTATTCAAATGGCATTTGCTCTGGAGAGTTAAAACTCGGTGAGACAAAAAGCCATGTACAGTATGGGTACAGTACCATCGTACTCGTTGATTTACATATTCCGGATCAGTGTTCTAAGATCTTCGGTGCAGTTTTTAGTTTTTACGGTATCCAACCAAGATTCTTAGGAATTTGCTCGTCACCTCAAAAAAGGAAGAAAATCTCCTTTATTTTTTTTTTTTAAAAAAAAGAAAGAAAGTTATGAGAGATTCCTTCTAGATGTCACAGAAGGCTCTGATTTACCGTATTTTTTGTTTCAACTAATGTGACTTGACAAAGTTTTGAAGTGAATGAACGTTCCTCTAGCCCCCAAAAGTGATTCCCTGTGACTTTTGAATCTCTGTGGGTGCGAGGAGGAAGCGTCGAAGCTTCAGGCTCGTCAAGGCACTCAATTGTTGTCCTTTGACGTTGGTTTTCTTCTTTTTCACTCACCTGATGTCAGAGTCTGCGTTCGCCGAACCCGCGGAAGAAGACGTTGATCTTTTTCATGGTGAGGCAATCTACGAATTATACGTAGATATTAACCTATAATAATTGTTCGCCGCATAATGTGTTGCGTTTCTCTGTGAACTCCCCGCAAAAACCAATCCCAGGCCTCAATGGGCTCTCCTGCACACCTTGACTGAGAAAGATCGAGAGAGCAACTGCGTTTTTTGGGTGTGTGAGAGGAAAGGTGTGATTACACGAAGATAACTAAGGAGAGCCCCAGATTCAAACACTTGTGGAGTACGAGCCAAAAAAAAAAAATGTCCCCTTCTGTCTACGCTGAGTAGATCTGAGTGTCCACCTGACCTCTCACCCAACAAAATTTGCCCCTCCTCCCCTCCCCCGCCTTTCGTCGCTGAAGCATGAGGGGAGGGGGGGGCACGTGTGGGAGTCCCACTGAGACATTCAACGCGGACGGAGTCGGAGGAGATGTTGACAATGGTGTGAAAGGAGCACTGAAGTCAGTGCACGACTTGAGGGTCAACGACGGCCAGGAGAGCTAAAGAGACTCTTTCCTTCTCTCTGTCTGTCTCCGTACACTTGCGTAGAACGTGGATTTGTCTATGACACTGAGCTTATCCTACGTCAGCGTTGGCCAAGTCCAAAAGTTCACTCCAGGTGAGGTGAACAATCACCCCTTTGACGATGACTTGGTCAACTGACTGGAGTGTCTAACTCGGCTTTCAGTCAGCACAGGGTGAACTAGCGAGATGTGGCACTTCTGCTGAGGGAGCAAAACAGCTGAGACGAATCGCCTTACGCCACCCTGTAGGTGAGGCCACGTTTGCTTACCTGAAGGTTGTCTTCCCACTCGAGACACACGAGAAATCGCAGGGGATGCGCAGCAAAAATGCAATCACAGGTAAATTAATCAGTCCCCTTACTTTCCTGGGGGAGAAAGAGACGAGGAGAATCAACACGCCCAAAATTTGGCAGATTTCCATTTTCTGCTGCTGTTGGTAGGCATCTGGGTCAGGAAGAAGTCGCTCCCTCGAGACTCTTTAGAAAGCAAATAATGGGACGAAGAAGAAGAGCTTGATCACGCTGTCCCCGCTGCTAAATCCCTATGATGTGAAACATTTCATTCATATTTACGACGAGTTAGCATTTTTGCGAAAATGTGTGTCAGGAAAGTTGCCTCAGTTCATCCACGCTTCTACTTTCCAGAAGTGTAGTTGACCTTTCCAGAGAGTTGCGGTAGCGCGATTTTATTAATTTTGTGTTTATTAACTTTGCAGCACTGTTTGTGGCCTTTGTCACGTGTCCAACAGCTTTAGCGTGAATAACCAAAGCAAGTCCTCCCCCACCCCCCAGAAAGTTCTGGTCGTGATTGGAAGTATCTTCCTCACAATCAGGATTAACTGTGTTAATGGTTGTGAGCACTTGATCGACCTAAGTGAAGGCTTGTCCACTTGGCTCTTTCTCTCTGTACTCGCTCTGCTTAGTTTTACGTGCATATATAGAGCCCGTGCCGTCAGTCATATCCGCCGGGATGACTTCACTGCAGGTGCAGTATTAGAATACCCTATGTGCTCGAATGCAACCCCCAGGGTTCATAGGGTGCACTGTGCCCTGGCAGATGGACCATTGCTCTCTTCCAGAAGAACTTACCACACAGGGTGGCTGATACAAGGACTTCCACAACACCTTTACATTCCCAACAATACTAAATAACAGTGTTGAGCAATAAAATTTCCCTCTGTGAGGCTGCCGCAACCTGCCTCCTCCTCTCTATCTCAGCCTGTGACCCGTCCTCTTTATGGTATGTTTTAAAGTACTTGTGAGACCGACAGGGTGATGCCTACTCAAAGGGGGCTTCTATTCAAGGGGGCTCATGAACCCACTAATGCCGCCTTGGGGGGAACTTCTATTCAAGCGGTGGGGATTGCAATCAAGCAAATACGGTATGTTGAGGTGAAATTTTCATGTGAAATGTGTAGATCTAATGCTTAAAATGCAATACAGTGGACCCCACTTGTAAGAGATACGAGACAAATCCTGAAATCCCAATTGTCTCTTCATTAGGTAAATTTTGTTGGACACAAGAGACGACTGTTTTGGAAAATCGGTTATGAGAGATAGAGCGATTTTGTCATTGTTTCATTGGAGTTTGTGCGCTGCTGCAGCACTAAAATCAGATTTTGAAAGTCTCAGTCAATGTAAAACCAAAATAAAAGCATCCCTACATCACACCAACCAGCAGTAAAAGTGTGGTAAGATCTCCTTTCACTTTTGAGCAAATTTGAGGCAAACAAGAAAGATGCTGGGAAAAAACCTTTCCCAGGACAAATTTGATTCGTTTTTCGACAAGTTGCAATTTTTCTGGCAATAAAATATATGAAATATTGGCCTATATTAGCTCTATTAGCCTCCTCTTTGTGATCAAAGGTGTTTTGCATCGCATTAGCAAACTTTTTGGACCTACCATGGGATATGAGAGATGGTCTGATATGGGAGATAGAATTATGATTCCCCAAGTGTCTTTTACAACCGGGGTTCACTGTACAAAGGGCTGGAGTTTCAATGTCATTTTCATGCTACAGTGCTTAAAAGTCAGCAAGGTGCAGAAAGCTTCAAATGTACCTTTTTGGGGCGATTAAAGTTGATGGAATTGGCTGAAGCTTCCCTGGGAGGTTCCTCCCCCCCCCCCCGGCCACCTATTTGACCCTAAAAGCATGCGTTCATGGAGAGAGGTGGGAAATGTTGAGCAACACCCACATGTAGTAAGATCTATGAGTAAGATCGAAGAGTGGACTGTCGATTTAACGATATGATCTGTCACTCTAAAAAGTTGAGAAAATATCGTTAAATCAAGAATCGACTTTGCAATCTCTGCCCACATGAACATGTTTTTGGCATGCTTGTCTGCTAGGTAGGGTCGGGCAGTTGGGACCCCCCGGGAACGTGGGCCCAGTTTTGGGGGATCACCCGTCATGGTCTCCTTTCAATGCACAAAGCAAAAAAGGCAGTAAAAAGGGAGAAAGAGGCCTCCAATATATAACGTTAGTGAAATAAACGTTGCAGCGAGACCCCACATTAGTGTCTTCAAGACTGACCTCTAAGGTAATTTGGGGTAAAAATTGTTCTTCAATTTTTCTTTCAATATGGCTTGACTTATCATTCAAAACAGAACTTTGCAAGGGGTACCCGTTAAGTGTTACAGGGGTGTCCGCGTGTCTGTCGCGGGGTTGGCGCTCCTACCGCTGGACCGATCGTTCCCAAACTTGGTCAGCAGACACATCTTTTGACGGGCCGTCGCTTGAATGGGTTGGAGGTGGCTTTGGAGGTGGCTTTGAGGCCGAAGCCCACAAGCCTATGGAGTCCGAAGAGGGGGGGAGCTTACAGGTTACTCTAACTACAACGAAAGACAACTTTTTCAAACCAACGCAAGATGATTATATCACAACAAAAAATGGGTTTTTCTCTGCACGATTGTGTGTTTTCATAAGCAATTTAAGTACCTTCACTATGTACTAGAGTTCAATGTATCCAAATTCACTATGGGCGAGGTTCTCTACGCACAAAGAGTACAGCCTAGAGCCAAAATGTGTAAAATCATCCCGTGTAGCCTCTTCTGACCTTGACTACGGCCCCTCAACCGCCGTTGAAAGACAGTAGGCAAGTCGGGCAACACCTTCATGACGGAGGCTTCCAGGCCGACCGTGCCGGAGTTCATCCTTTGCCCTCCGCTGATTCACACCTACCCGACCAGAGCGGACAAGTGGAATCTGAGCTATGACATGTCAAACTTCAGATTGACTTGGCAGAGCTTACTTTAGTTTAACTGCACTAAAGCTAGATGTTACGACGGCCTTGTTGTCCTGACTGAAGAGGTCTGTTTCATGGACAGTGAACGTAGGGCAGAGCCTTCCTCTGACTTGTCAGCTTAACACGAGAGGCCTATTATTGGACTCGGAAAAAGTAAAAGTTTCACATCAAGCCACAAATGTCCTTTCTCAAATGTCCTAACGTTGTAGTAGAGGACTAAACATCGCAGCTGAGTGTAAAGTTGAATCAGTCTGACTCGTTGTCGTAACACAGATTAGCTGAGCTGATGCTCTGTTCAGCGCATTCGCGAATTGAGTGATTCGGGCTCGAGCTGCTACACCAGATATGCACTGCTCGCATCGAGGAGGCTCAGATCTCGCAGGTGGAAGTCACGCTGACGATAGCCTCGACACTCGAGAGCCTGAAACAAGATCTTCCTCCCCTTCCTCTTCACGTCATGCGCATGACGCACACAAGTGAGCTTTTTCCTCTACAATGATGCATAAAGGCCACTTTTTGCCTTATCTCGTTCACTTCGGCGAGGATGAGACCACCGACCTTATCTTAGCCAAGCAAAAAAGGCTCCTTACCTAACAGGCAGGCGACAATAATCGGTGCACCTCGGAGTTTTAGGGGAACATTTGGGGCCGACGATAACGGCTTTTTCATTTTTGGTTTTCTCCATTTCAGTCACTTCGTTTTTTTGAAAATTCAAAAACTGATTGCCTGCGGCATTTTGTTTCTTTATTGGACAATTGCTTCGCACCTCCGTTTGGGCCCCAAACAGGGTGATTTAGGTCTTCTGCCTACGTTAGCACCTAAAATGCAGAGGTACAATGTTGGAATGAGTCATTAACCGTCCCGATTTTTTACGTCAATCGATAGCAGTCACATCATCTTTACTTTCACTCAAGTTTTCGGGAAGTTTGTCACAAAAGAGCGGGAAAAAAACCCTTGTCAAGAATTATTGGGAGAACTTTTTTTTGCAAAGATGAGTCTTTTGCGCAAATTTGGCATTGTCCTGTGGAAGAATTTCCTGCTCAAGAGACGGCACTGGATAGGTACGACCTTTGAGGTAAGAACAGATCAGGATTTATTGTTCCTTGACACAGTTTGCCTGAAAAAATGACAAAAAAAGTCACCTCAGACTTTTTCAAGTCATGAGTGCGTCTGATTGTGTTTAACTGTAGGAAGTTCCTTGTCTACTACAGAGTGAGGAAAATCATCAATGATCGAGCTTTAGCTGTTGCTGCTTCTCTAGAAACATGAGTGGTTTCTTTTAAAGTCAAGAGGTGACATTTGAAGGCGTCGATTGGGTTGAATTGTTTACGCCTCAAATGTGGTTACGAGATCAACATGTGGCAGACCAACGTCTGGCAGCAGGACGTCATCAGACACACGGTGGAAGCCGTGAGAACCAAGGACAGCCGCGCTGTCCTTGGTCACCTGTTGGCTGCTGTGGACAAGTACTTTAGAGAGATTCAGCACACAGTAGCAGAAGGACAAGGTGCGGCCGGTCCTTTACAGGTTTCACCAAACTGAAAAGAATATTAGTTGAATATGTCAGAACTTAAAGTAAAACTCATTTATCTTTTCATATTCAGAATACACTGACGAAAAGTCACAGGTGTGGCATTCTTAGCTCAAACAACCATGAATCGTTGTGTGAAGGCTGCTTCTGGGGATGGGCAAAGCATCCCTCACATTGCTAAGGCTGGGAAGATGCTCAAGAGCCCAAGTACTTAGGGACAGGATTTTAGAAGCCTTGACTGAAGTTTTGACTCCTGAAGGAGTCAAGCAGACTTATTCAGGAGTAGAAGCGCACAAAAAGGGAGCCTTTTTGGTATCTATACCTTGTAACTTTAATATTTGGCATGAATGAGATGCGGACTTAGTTTGTAGATCTAACATTCTAGGTTCAAAACAGGACGTAGTTATTGGCATACAATACTTCATGTTCGATCAGATGATTTCTGTTTTGTCTGTCGACGCCAAAAGCCCAGGCTCTGTATATCATCACATACAGCTGTTACAACAACTTTTACAGATTTTGATACCTGCAGTGCTCTTCACAGCAATTGCTATCCTCAGGTAATGCAGATAGACTCTCAAGATTTTTCCTCATTCCTCAGCTATTCTTTCTTCTCTCCCAGACAACCGCAACTCCATTGCTCGTGCTACTAACATGTTTGTCTTTCAGAGCCTCTATGGACGTACCCGAGAGAAGGACCCAAGCCCAGATCTACGATCACAGATACAAGTAACATTGACTTCTTTTGCATTGTAGGCACGAATAGTAGAAATCGTCGTGAAAAATTGGGACGCAACCTAGACGTGATCAGCAGTAGACAGGCTGTGTTGATAGCCGCTGAGCACAGGTAGGTTGCGTTACAATTTTTCACAACGATTCCTTACATGTGTACCTATCCACATTATTACATACGGTACAAATGTATTTTTATGTTAAGAATGCTCAACATTTCATTCAGCTTCTGGGACGACAAAGGGAGCTACACATTCAACGTGTTCGAGTACTGTGACGAAGAGGGCGAGTTCTATTTCCTTCCCGAAGAGTCCGACTTCGCCGTCGAAATGAAGGACAGGGTGGGAAGGCTTATAGAGGACGCATGTGAGACCACAGGAGAAACCCAATACTTGAGTGAGCTTTAACACTTACTCAGTGATGACGTTTTAAAGAGATGACGTCTCGCGATGAGCTAAGAGCACTGTTTTACGTCAGATATTGCAATGTTTTTGCGTATCTTTGCAGAAACATTCATGGCTGAATCTGAGGGTTACGTCATCAGTCGTTACGAAGCATACGCTACCCAAGAAAATTCTCAGGTACAACCCGGGGAGATGGGGTGGGTGGGTCCGTGCATGTGTGACTTCCCCCTGACGTCATTCTAGGGCGGGTTGGGCGATGGCAACAGCGGGGCGGACAACATCCTGCCGCGAGTATACGGAGCTGCCATCTTTCCTCCGGATCAGACCTGGGATTCTCCGCAGTTCACCTACGAGCTCAGGTTCTGCTACGACTCCAAGAGCCCCTACGAGGCCAACACCGACAGGCTCTACGGCTACATCCCCTTCATCGAATACAGCACTCCCCAGGAGAAGTAAAGAATCCAGACCCTTGTTGTTGGGAAAGAATTGGCCTCATTTTTCCCACCATCCAGATATGAGACCAATGTGGAGACGGTGATGCAGGCTATCATCGACTTGACCTTCATCCAGGCCCAGATGGACCCTGGTGAGGAACCCTTTTTGCCCCTGACCTCTGGACTGGCCAATCATAGGATAAAATATGTAAGACGTATTCAGATTTGTGTTCTATCTCATCTCTCAGCTCTATCAGCAAAAGTCACACGTTGCTTCGTGCGTGTATTTTTGTGGCTCATAGTGAAGCCCTCCTAAAGGTGGGGAGGGGGGGGCTCAAGTTCTGCCGGGGCATGCATCCTGCTATAAAAGTCTTTTAAGATCATTTTGAAGTTGGCTTTCAGAGGCCAAAATCGGGCAAGGAAGAGGCCGAATTTGGCAGAGTATTATGCTTACTGCATAAAGAGTGCGATTTGTTTAGACTGCGTAAGTGAGCGATTTTGGGGCATCTACCCTGTCTAAATGACTCTAACCCAATGTTAATCACACAGAAAGTCTCACAGCTGAATGTGGATGTCCAGAAATCGCTCTTTTACACGCTAGCACATCAAACTGAGATCCAGTGTAACTTCTGCCACTTTGGTCACAAATTGGTCCCCACATCCACGTAATCCAACTGTGAAGGTTTGCATCAGCAACAGAGAATGAAATTTTTGTTCAAGAGGAGCAAAACAAAAAAAGAATCGACTTTTTTGTCACCGAGCACTCCCTTTTTCACCGTTGAGACTCGCTTTGCCCGTCTTTCATCCCGGCCATAGCGCGAAGAGGCTAAAAAGAGTGTGTTTAACAGGGTCAATTTCGGCAGGTCCACTGAGGGACGTTTCTAAACTCTTCCGAACGCTTTAAACTCTGGGTTCCCTTTAGCATGTTGCGCATCATTGGGAGCTTTTGAATAAATCGCACCCTTTATAAGCTGTTGAACGAATGTGGTCAAAGTGCGATCCGACATTTGATTGCTGATAGCATGAAGTTGGGTATCTTTTTAGTACAATTTGGTGTGTAATTCACATACCTCGGCACAGAATGGAGCTTATGGCTGCAGTTGATGGTCATGTGGAGGACCAACGATACCATGGTCGTTGAGAGGCACCAAAGTGCCTGGTGGGAGCTTTATGACCCTGACTTACATGCTAAAATGTCCTGTTGCCAAGCAGACTTTTAAGCGTGCAAAACTGAATGAAGTACCTAACTGTTAATAACAATGGCGAACTATGTGAATGGACTGATTCAATCAGATATTGAGACAAAAATACTTGAGAAACAAAATTATGCTCTTGATTTAAACTCATAGCCATTGGTCTTGGTCTTGTAGAGCCTGTCCGACTATGGCTTGTCCGTCCCCGAGCACTCAAGCAACGACTTGGCCATCATTCTGGAGTCGATTATGCCAACCTTCGCTGCGCTCTCGTTTGTCTTCGTAGTTCCCCCCTTGCTCAAGAGGATCGTGCATGAGAAGGAGACGGGAGTCAAGGTAATTTGCGACTGTTTTTGCACATTCCAGGAAAGTTTTGCAGGTCCTTGGTGAATTTCCAGTTCTAGCCTCATTGCGAGTATCTTGCTCAGCGTCGTCATGCAAACTTGCAGGAATTCATGCGTATGATGGGTTTACCCGGCTGGTTGAACTGGGTGTCCTGGTTCGTATCTGCCGCTGTCACTTCCGTCGTCACCAACGTTGTGATCGTGGCACTCCTGGCCATCAACTTTAAGTACTCGGCTGTCCTCCCCTATTCCAACGTATTCGTCGTCTTTCTCTTCTTCACCTTCTACAGCGTCGCCCTCATTTTCATGATGTTCGCGATCTCAACTTTCTTCAACAATGGTGAGTTCCGTCCCTTCTACCGGGTGTGTCAGAAGCACTGGCTCAAGTCGGAATATCTTGCAGCCAACTTGGCCCTTGCAGCCGGCGTGATCATCCACATGCTCACCTACTTCTGGCCCTACGGGATGTTTACCAGCACCGACGACGTCTACGCTTCCATGAGCCTCGCCACAAAGCTCTCGTTCTGCCTCCTGCCCAACGTCGGCCTCTACCTGGGTATCATAAGCATGCTAACACAGGTCACACGCCCTTAAAACTTAGAGGTTCGTAAATAATTTATACCATTTACAGGAGCAATCGACCACTGGGGCACAGTTCAACAACTTGGGAGAGCCGATTAGCGGTGACGATCAGCTTACCATGGGCCTGGTGTGGACCATGTTCGTAGTGGACGCCGTTATTTACGGCGTAATCATGTGGTACGTGGACAACATCAAGCCTGGTCCGTACGGGCAAGCAAAGCCCGTCTACTTCATCTTCTTGGTAAGCAAAAAAAAAAAAGAAAGAAAAAGAAAAGAAAATTTCAGCTCTTATTTTAACCACACACGTACACCCTCCTCGTCAGCCTTCCTACTGGTGTGGCAGTCGAGAGGCTGAGGTTAAGGAACTTGACAAGGTTCAGCAGAGTAAAGTCGACCCAGAGGTTTGGGAGCCTGAGCCCGAAGGCACCCCCGGGGTACAAGTGAGGGACCTTACGAAGGTGTTCAGGTCGACGACCGGCAGGCGCACTGTACATGCCGTCAAGGGAGTCAGGTTGGTCTATACACAAGAATAGAAACTAACAAAATACAAAAGTTAGTTTCTTTACTCTTCCCTAAAATGTATTCCAAACTTTCTACATGTCTCGTTCTCTCCAAGATTCTCGGCCTTTCCCGACCAAATCATGGCCTTGTTGGGGCACAACGGGGCCGGAAAGACCACCACCATGTCCATACTGACAGGCCTCTTTTCCGCCACCAGCGGTACCGCCGTCATCAACGGGTACGACATCAACACGAACATCGAGAAAGTCCGCGGCCACCTTGGGCTCTGCCCTCAGCACAACATGCTGTTTCCTTCACTAACAGTCAGGGAGCACCTATTTTTCTTCGGAATGGTGAGCCCCTGAGAAGCCTTGAAGGGCCTTGCGAGGCCCCAGCCCCACTGTATTAGGTGCCTTAGCATTTCCCCTTCCCTGCAGTTGAAGGGGTTGCCGTGGTCGCAGGCCAAGACGGAGAGCGTGGACATCGCGGAGAAAGTGATGCTGGGGGCCAAGAAGAACAAGCTGAGCACGACGTTATCGGGTGGGATGAAGCGCAAGTTGCACCTCGGCATCAGCATCATCGGCCATTCCAATGTCATCCTTCTCGACGAACCGACTTCAGGTAATCCTCGAACAACCTTGGGGTTTCACCCCAAAGATCCAGATTTTAAAGCCTTACTTTATGGCGATGCAATGTATTGTTACTAGCATCAGTGTCCATCTCTAGTGATAGGCACAGAACAACTTGTGAGAATACGAGTGGTTGCACGGAGTTGCCTGCAAATCTGACCTTTCTTCTTTAGGCATGGACCCGGAGGCGCGGAGGGAGATCTGGGACTTGCTGCAGGAGTTTAAGATGGGTCGGACGTTGCTGCTGACGACGCACTTCATGGAGGAGGCTGACGTGTTGGGTGACAGAATCGCCATCATGGCCGACGGCAGCGTCAAGTGCTACGGGACATCGCTCTTCCTCAAGACTGCTTACGGTGAGTCCGAGGAGTTACGGAGTGTGCAACAAGAAGTGCATTACAGCTGGAAATCACTTCATTCGAACCAACGTGTGATCGAGGCAACTGTTTGTAGGGTACTGCTAACTGAGGATCTTTGAGGATCAAGCTCAGAGGGATTTTGCAGGAGTTTGAAAGCATTATCCTATGAGGAGGTATTTTTGGCAAGATCTGAGGAAACAATAACACTCTTCTTTAACGCCTAAAAGGCGTCGCCCATCCATAAGGGTGAGTTGAGGTATCTCGGCAACAGTGCTGAATGCCTCCCGTTTACAGGGTGTAAACGGCCTCTTATGGTCTTTTGCTGAGATCGGTCAAATGTCGAAAGCAAACGATTCGACAGTGAATAGTCATGATGACCACCGAAATCGGAATGAATGAACGAACCCTCCAGTGCTCATGACTATGTTCCATCTATCTATGTTGCATCCGTCTGTAGGCAGTGGCTACAGGTTGACCATGACGAAGGCGGCCGACTGCCGCGAGCGCGCCGTCAAGACCTTTATCCGCTCCCACGTGCCGTCGGCCGCTACCGTCAGCAACGTCTCTGGCGAGTTGGCCATGAGTCTCCCCAACGAGGACGAAGAAGCCTTTCCCCAGCTTCTCAAGGAACTCCAGGTTGGCGAAAAACGAAACAAACTGGGATTTTTTTTCCCCACCACATAAGATCATGCTGCAGATGTTCTCTTAATAAGAATTGTTGAATTGATAGGAGAAGAAGCCCTCCCTGGGTGTGGACAACTTTGGGTTGTCCGTCACCACCCTCGAAGACGTCTTCCTCAAGGTCGGCGCTCAACACGCCGACGATGACGACAACGGGAACCAAAAAAATGTATGAACACTGTGCAAAAAAAAAAAAAATGATCCTGTACCGTATGTCACTCTTTCACTTCTCTGCAGGACGTGACCAGCGGCCACGAGCGCACTTTACTTCAGAGACTTGGCTCCATCGACAGCGCCACTTACGGCGCCCAGGAACTAGCTGAATTCCAGACTGGCTACGCCAGTGGAGCAAAGTTACTGCTGCTCCAGCTCAAGGGTCTTCTCAGCAAAAGGTTCGTCCAAACCAAGAGGAATTGGGCGCTCTATCTACTCCTGGTAAGTCAGACTGGCACGTGCATATGTACATGAGGACAGCATCACCTGAACCTTGTGGTGCCTGCCTTGGTTGACTGAGCGCACCGAACGTTGTCAATAGTGGCTGCTAAACCAAAATTATGCACTTGTCACGCTTAGCTGCTTCTATATGACAAGTGCTGTGTAAGCCTGACATGACTCAAGACCTCACCTAGCCCATGACCTAAATATATCGTGACCGACGTTGCTTAGCTGACCGGTGATACCATCCCGTCAGTCCGTACGTTCATCGAGATCAACGGTATGGGCAGAAGGCAGAAGCTTCATGCGTAGTAACTTTCTTAACTGAAATTGTAAGCATTTGAGCACAACAAGGTGGGGTGACAACCCATAAAAAACCACCTAAAAGTCTCGCAATGCTTGGTCTCAGCCACGCAGTCCGTGTCCAAGACCTTGACTCACTTGTCGCTCGTCACTGATTCTGCGGCTCCGCTAAAATCATGTTAGGGCATCACTCCAATCGCACTGACCCTGGCAAGCAATGCGATCCTGGCAGCGTTTGACCTCGCTGGCGAAGTCGTGGACACGAACGTGCTAGTCCTGACCTTGGGAGATTACAAGGAGTCTACGAACTTCGTCGATATTAACTCCACCGTGCTGACGGACTTGGATCTCGTGGAAAGATTCAACGACAACATGTTCAAGCTCATGGAAAGTTCGGGCACGAAGGTCATGAGAGTGAGTGACACCGACGACGTCATCCTGGGTAGCGAGGACTTCACAGGCATCGAGGGCTACGGGAGGCAAGCGCGTCGAAGCAAACGTCTGAGATATCCCAGGTTTTTCTTAATCTTCTTGTTCAGACAGTACATAGCGGCGTCGGAGGTGAACGAGTTCAACGTGGTCATCACAGAGACTATTGTGGGCGAGCCAGACCTTTCCGTGAGTGGCATCGATTTCTCCGGCCGCTTCAACGTAGTTCCGTATCATGCGAGGCCCCTCGTCAGGAACTTGGTCGACACCGCCATCCTCAGGACCTTCACCGGCGATGATAATGCCGCCATCATCACCTCCTACCACCCAATCATCGTCACTGACTATGTGAGTAATGTCCTTTCTTTCACACACCCAAGTCCATGTTTTTACTTGCGTCTCACACACCTTTTTTAAAGAAAAAAGGGGGAAATTTTTGCGGCTCATACGAATGGCTTCATTCTTTCCAGTGGTTGTACCAGTGGCAGACCGAGGATGTCTTTGTTTACCCGTCGGTAATCGTGTACAGCGTGATGCTATCCGTGGGGTTGATGCTTTTCCTCGCCGCGTTCATCATCTTCCCCATAAGGGAGAGACTTACCAATGCCAAGCAAGTACGTACTCATGACAAAGATAATGATTTCTGATCGTGGAGTATGAGATGTGAAACTTTTTTAGGTAAGCTTGTGCATTTTTTACACACAGTAGTAGAAACCGCTTGATGAAACGATGCGTGGAAAAATCGGTCTCATTTCATAACCAGGTTGCTCAGGACAACTTCAAAAGTGTCTTTTTTACGTAATTACGTAAAAAAGAAGGAGAAAGAAAATGATAACAGTGATGAAAATCAAAGAAGCCGCTTTTTGCATCAGCAAAGTTTGCAAAAGTGCTCTAAATAATGAGTCTAGTCAAGAACCGACGGTTCTTTCACTGTACATATTTGCCTATTTCAGCTGCTCATACTTTGCATAAACAACAAATTTGTAAAAGATAAATACATTAAGGAAAAAATGCGTCATTGCGTCATGCAAAAAATACTTGCAATGCTACTTTTTCTTAAAGCATTAATGCGCAGCAGTGGTGTAGTGTACGGAAGCCAGGAATATCAGGGACACAAACAGTGTATCTAATGAATATTAAATGATATGTGTGAAGGCTGCAGCTTATTAACATTCAGAAGGTGACTGAGAATCGACTGTTTTGTGTCCTGCTGTTGTTAAGAAAGATAAATACATTAAGGAAAAAATGCGTCATTGCGTCTAGCAGATGCAGTGTGATGTAAAATATCTAACACGTGATATTTGTACGACCGTCAGGTGCAGATCATGGCCGGCGTGCATCCGATCACCTTTTGGGTGTCCAACCTTTTGTGGGACTTGAGCATCTTCGTCATTGTCAGGTATTTGCAAAGATGTCCCATGATAGTACAAAATGAGGATGAAAACTCGCTCGCTCCAGCTTGATCACGACGGTCGTTATGGCCACGACCGATCGGCGGGAATTGCTCAACAGCAACGGCGCCGCCTTTGCGCTCTTCCTCACTCTATTCTTGTTCGGTGTGAGCGGGCTCCTCCTGGCGTACGTATTCACCTTCGTGGCCAAGTCCGCGCCCTCCAGCTTCGCCCTCTTCATCATCGTCGGACTTGTGGCTGGTGGGGAAACCTAAGAAAAGCGCTCAATCAATACAAGGAGTCAAGCGTATTTACTTTTAGGCGTCGTCGTGCCGTTCATCGTGTGGTTCCTCCGCCAGACGGCTGAGGACATCGTATACACCACTGACGAGGACGGCAACCTGGTATAAATGATCGTGTATAACAGTACAGTACATCATGCTATGTTACATGCACGTAAATCATACCAAATTTACACATAGCGTACATCGCTTTAAATAATGTAAAAGCCTTTATGTCTAGTTAACCACGTTAGTTTTCTGCTTCAACAAGGTTCCCAAGGACAACTACGACGGTCCCAACTTGATCCTGATCAGCGACGTTCTGCGCTATATCTTCACTTTCGTGCCCTTCTTCCCACAAGCCAGGTCTCTTATGGCCATCTTGCAGGTGTATAAAAGTTGTGTTACGAATTGGACGTAATATTTTCATCTTTGACGTATTGTTTTAAAAAATACATTTCAGGTGCAAGAAGAGAATCTCAAGTGCGAGAACCAGGTCGACTTCGAGGATCTGTTGTCCCTCTGCCAGCAGATTGCCACCGATCCAGGGTCCGCTTTCGCGTCGGACGACGACAACGTCTTAAAGAGCATCGGTAGCTGCTGCACCGTGGACGCCGTGGGTGAAGACTACGCAGTCTGCGGCCGGAGCTTTTGGTACGACGGATTTGACGGCACCCGCCTGATTGCTCAAATCGATGACTGCCCTGAGGTCCAGACCTTCTACAGTTTTGAAGCGCTCACAGGTACGAAGTCTGCTGGTTCTCGTGCTTTTCTATGTAAATAATTATGTACGTCTGTCAGCACGTAAGCGTTAGTACAGTATAGTTTGTACTGGCGGAGATAACCGGTCTTGCCCGAGTTAAAGAATACACTAAGACACTACATAAAATATGAACCCCTGCGATCTACGCTTTCAATGATCCGCGCTTTTGTTCCTGTAGCATCGCCATGCACCGCGTTCACCTACACACACATTCACACACTTCTTTAACATGGCGTTACGTATGCATAATTATGTACTGCACTTTTTGTGTTTTGCAAAGGAATAAACATCGACATCATCTTCCTGATCGGAGACGCGGTGCTACTTTTGCTGATCCTGGTGGGGTTAGACTCGGGATTCCTTCAGAGGAACTTCACGGAGATTAAATACAAGCTGCAGAGGAAGTTCTCGGTATGCTAGGAAAAAATATACCGTGTGAGTTAAAAATAATGTCCACTTCGCGAAGGGCATTGGCAAGGGCACGCCCACATCGTTCATGTACAGTACTTGTATTTGTGACACTCAGGATGAAGACAAGGAAGGAGTGTTTTTCTGACGCATACGATGTATAAGTCATAATTCATAAAGTGCATTTTGTCTTTGCAGCGAGGTTCTGATGCAGATTTTGCCCTAGAAGCTCTTCTCGACGAGGACGTTGAGGTGGAGCAGCGCTTGGCCAAGGATGCTTTCTCAAGGCGTCAAGACAGCAACAGCGCGGCGGCGCTCATCGTCAATGACATGAGCAAGAGCTTCGGTAGGTTCAAGGCCGTAAAAGGGCTCAGCTTCACAGTCAGCCAAGGTGAGAGACACAAGTTGTACCAATCGTTTGACGCCGGACCCTGAATAGATTTTCATCCTAGGTGAGTGCTTCGGGTTTCTCGGGGTCAATGGCGCGGGCAAAACGACCTCGTTCCGGATGTTGACCGGGGACGAGTATATGACCACCGGGAGGGCCAGACTTTACCACTACGACAGACACGAACACAAGAGGAACTTCATGAGAGTGAGAGAACCTTTCTCCTAATATGGTTTTTAATGCTCATATGATAGGATTAATTCTTTTCATTGTTAGGTTATAGGCTACTGTCCACAGTTTGACTCCATCATCGAGGTATTGACGGGGAGGGAGATGCTGCAGCTGTTTGCGCACATTAGGGGCGTCCCGGGCGAGCTAAGGGACCAGGAGGTCAACAAGTGGATCGACTTCGTAGGTTTGTCATTACCAGTCATTTTTTATTTTCAAAGCACATATGATAGGATACAGTTAATATTATGGGTAAGTGAGAGGGGCCTCAGACTTTTTTGTCGCTCACACTATGGTCACTGCGCATGTAGGTTTGCAGAAGTATGCTGACCGCCAATGCGGCTCCTACAGCGGCGGCAACAAACGCAAGTTGAACGTGGCGCAGGCGTTGGTCGGCGATCCCCCCATCATCTTCCTCGATGAACCCAGCACAGGGGTCGACCCTGCCGCCCGAAGGAGGCTATGGGACGCGATAGACAACATCAAGAAGAGAGGACAGTCGGTGGTCCTAACCTCACACAGGTGATTGACTTTGACTGGGGAAATTTTGGTAGGGCTATTGCTGGGGAATCTTCCTTAGCTTCATTCGCCCTGCAAGTTGGGGTTTCGTCTTGACCACATGATCACTTGAACCTGGACCGTCATCCTGAGGACTCTATTCAAGTACACTCATTTTCTTCATTAGCATGGAGGAGTGCGAGGCCCTGTGCGATCGGCTCGCCATCATGGTCAACGGCCAGTTCAGGTGCCTAGGCGGGCCCCAGCACCTCAAAAACAAGTTTGGTCAGGGATTCTCGGTTATCATCAAGCTGGACAGGACATTGGACGACACCAGCGACAAGAAGGAAATGGTAGCGGACTTTATGGCCAAGAGGTTCCAGGACTGCACCATCAAAGACGAGCACAAGGTTGTCCACCTATCTCTTATTCACAGCAAGCAGGGATAGTAACCGAGTTTTTGTCTTATCTCTTACGCTCAGGACTACTTGCACTTTCACATCGGTGACCCTTCTACTCCTTGGCATTACCTCTTCCAGACAATCCTGCAAGCAAAGTCCTACTTTTCCTTTATCCAGGACTATTCACTCAGTGAGACGTCACTGGAGGAAGTTTTCCTATTCTTTGCCAAGAATCAAAGTTCTTCTATCAGCTCTGGAGAGGTCGACTCCACTACAGATTAACATTTTTGCTGCCACAACATGGAAAAGTCACGAACAAAGACAAAAAGCAAAAGTACACAAGTCATAGTACTGAAGTATAATCATATGTATAATAGTATCAATAAAGATATAGTCTATCTCGAGGACTGCTGGGTTCATGGGGATGAAATTTGGATGGGAAGAGGCATCTAGGGCTAGTAATAGGGTGTCATACGCTATAGCCCAGCCTTCAACATTGGGTGGGATCAGCCCCAAGAGAATTCACGTATCTAGTAAAACTCTCTCTTTAGCTGAACCAATAAACTTGAAGCGATGAAGTGGAGGAGCACTTGGGCAGTCTTGTGGAGGTAAACAGTAAACCTTTCTGCATGAAGTGGAAAGTTCCCATTTCTCATGGCCTGTCTTTCTGGTATCTGATCGAAATATTCTTTTTTTGATTTTGTGATGTAGATGTTCATACGACCAGAAGCTCTGGTCCCTCTCTCCATGTGCTAGTCCATAAGCAAGTTTTGTCTCACTCTTCTTGGTCCTGCCGTGTCCTGTCAATTCCTCGGTCAAAATACAATCTGTAATGTTATGCACTAAATACGCATATTTTACCGCATACGCATTACGTACAGTACATGTGTTTAGGAGGAGAGAGGTTGCGTGATTTGAGGGATGGAAAGTTGCTAAGTTTATGTCACAATTCACAATAAACTGGCTCACAGTCGGGTTGGCAACAACCAGCAACAGAACAGAACAGCTCACGAGTGTTAAGTGCCAGTTCAGCTCGGTTCTACTTGGGTGAAGAGAGGTCGCCGAAGCTCCCAACAAGTGGTGGGGCCCTCTGAGCCTCTGGGAATGTGACCTCTGAGGCCAGCAGCCACCTGATAGCAGGGAGAGACAGCAATCTCAAGAAGGGAGTCACGTAGACATGCATACTCCCTGATCAATTTCAATCGTCAGAAGCGAAGGCAAGATGGAGGTCCGCAAACGTCGAACGAGGGGACCATCTTCATCGGTCTCACCTAAGGGTGGCAAACGACGGACTCATGCAGAAGCCATCGACAACACGTTCACGCAGCTGCTCAAGCATTTCTTGGTGGCAGCAATTCTCTCCTTTATCCTTGTCTACACGCTTGCAACCTTCTGGCCCAGAGAGTTGGACAATGCAGCCGGAGCTGTTGGGCTAAGGCACCTGGAATATGTAGTCGTAATTGATGCTGGCTCATCCGGGTCTCGGGTGCTTGCCTTCACCTTCCATCGCTGCATTGCCACAGGGTCTCTCATCCTCGATGATGAGCTTTGGCACGAGGTTAAACCAGGTATCTCTGCGCATGTGGAGAGACCAGGGGATGCCAAAGATTCCATCAAGAGCCTCCTGTCCATTGCTAAAGGGAGGATTCCTGAGGCAGCTTGGTCAACCACACCAGTCACTCTCAAAGCCACTGCCGGGCTGAGACTACTGCCACCTGATCGTGCAAAGGTCATTTTGGAGGCTGTGAGCGAAGCACTCAATCAATCTGGACTGGCTCCACAGGGCGAGATAGAGATCCTAGACCCTGAGAAGGAAGGCATCCTGGCTTGGTTCACGGTCAACTTTCTGACCGGACGTCTCGGAAACGAACTGGACAGCTATGTCACACTTGACTTGGGTGGAGGCTCCACTCAGATATCTTTTGCCCCAGAGAGCGGAACAAAAATAGAGGGTCTGCAGGGTCGAAAGGGCTTCCTTCACAACGTGACGCTACAAGGTCAGATGCTCAATCTCTACTCGCACAGCTACCTAGGCTTGGGCCTGAACTCGGCACGTGAAGCTGTTTTCAAGAATGGTGCCCAAAGTGATACCTTTGAGCTGTACTCACCGTGTGTCACTCACCATCACGAGCCTCTCATTTGGACACACATGGGTCGAGAATACAAGATTCACAGCAAGGATGCATCTTTTGAGAACTGTATCAAGGTGGTGAATCGGGTAATTAACAGTGGAAATGTGCATGTGCCACCTGAGCTGCATCGTCGTGAGGTTGCTGCCTTTTCATACTTCTTTGACAAGGCAACTGAGCGCCGACTAATCCCCGAGGGTCCAGTGGGAGGGCCCCTCAAGATCTCAACCTATATCTATGAAGCACAAAGAGCATGCGATCCGTACAGTAACTCGCAGTTTTACTGTGTTGACCTGGCTTACATCTCAGCTTTGCTGACTAAGGGCTACAATCTTCCGCCAGATAAGGAGATCAGTCTCTTCAAGAAGATTGGGGGCCATGAGGTCAGCTGGGCCCTGGGACTTGCATATAATATCTTGGACAAGAAAATGTAAAAGATGATGACTTTACAATAGTGTCAAGTGGACATTCCTTAATTCACGATCATGAAATAATTATGTATGATGTTTACACTGGGTCGCAGCAAGCATGCCATAAGTATATTAAGCAATCTTCATTTCAGATGTGACGTAATCATGGCCACCAAGCGAGTGCTCGTGCATCTGAGGTCAACCCAAGGAGGACCTGTTGTTCTGGCGCCATTTACTCAAAGCGTGATTGGCACACTTAGCACCAACAGCAAAGGCACCAATGATGGCAAAGACGAAGATGAAATCTTCGTAGACTGCGAGCTCAAGTCTGATGGGAAACTAGTTCTGGGCTTGGTTGAACAAGACAGGGCTGCACCTGACCGACTTCATCACTATGCACCTCTACGTCGCCCACCACAGTGCCCCATCAAGTTACTTACAGCTGCACAGGCTGCACAAATCTCAGAGGAAGTAACGGCTCGAGGAGTTGCAGTTGGCTCTGTGGCTCTGGTGGAGTCTGCCGACAGACATGTACTTCTGACGAGACGAGCCAAGCACATGCGTACTTTTCCTGGTGTATGGGTGCCTCCGGGTGGAGCAGCTGAGCCCGGGGAGACTCTCCTAGCAACAGCTCTGCGCGAACTGCAAGAGGAAACAGGACTGGATGTGGCTGAGACTTCAACATCGGATGTTCTATGCCTCTGGGAGTCCGTGTTCCCACCTTTCCTGGAAAGGGGGCTCCCTTCTAGGCATCACATAGTAGTCTACTTTCATGTGGAAGTGACGAAGAAGAGAAACGAACTAGACCAGGCGTTAGTGCTGCAACCAGAAGAGGTGGACGCAGCAGCCTGGCTGTCAGAGAGTCAGATCAAACTTGTGATTGAAGGGAAGGATGAAGATGACAGTATGACCAAGAATATGGAGTCATCATTTAAAATGAGAGTGCTGCAAGAAGATGGAACCATGGCCTCCCTGGACTGTCCGTCGGAGGTGCTCTTGGCAAAGGCTCCCGTCAAGGGGATGGACACTGAAAGGATGTCTTCAGGCACCCGCTATGCACTGTCTGAATGGCTTAAATTGCGGAAAAAACGAGAAGGCAGCAAACTGTGAATAAGAATGCAAATCATGATTATTGTTATTAATTGTTTGAGTTAAATTTTGTGCGGTATAACTTTATCACTTCTTATTTTATATTTTTTACAGATGGCTTCTAAGTCCAAGAGCTCGCTGGACAGCCTGATGATGTCCTACACAGACTTGAGCGCTCCAAGCAGAGCATCGACCTTCAAGGGGCCTGCACTTAAAGATGTCAAGGTGAACAAACAAGTGGCACCGTCATTCAAGCCCAGCGACAAGTCAAGGGACTGGTCAACCTTAGCCCAGAATCTGGAGAATGCCTTTGGTCACAATGGTCAGTCTTCTAGTGACCAGTCGCAGGTGCAGCCAGTCATATCTTCCATCCCACCACCTCCTATCAAGACCTTTCCATGCGATTTGGATGACTGGGGAGACTTTCAGACAACCTCAAGTGCCGAGTTCTTGGTCCTTCAAGGTCCTCCAAGTCAAAGTGTCCCACTTGGAGTGATCAGCAGTGGTGTCTCACACAGTCAAAAACCAAAGACTTGTGTCAACCCAAATATGATGATTGCCTTTACCAGTGCTCCAGCATTACGAGTCGAAGCAGCCGCAACTGTGACCACTGTTGAAGCTATGAGCCAAATTGATGAATTCTCAGACTTTATTTCGGCTTCATCAATTCCGTCCATCGATGAGTCTGTATGTATTCAAGCACAAGCTTCGACTAATGTTGAACGAGAAGATGAGAAGCCTCCACTTACAGTTTTAAATGCATCTGATGCCAATAGTGATACCCCAATGTATGCAAGCAGCAAGAGTATCTTCAACACTGAGGTCCGAGACAACTTTGCTGACTTTGCCAACTTTCAGTCTGCTGTCCTACCTCCTCCACCAAGCTCTGAGAAGAGTATTAGTGATGCAGCCGTGACCAACATGACTAATGGCTTGGAGTCGGCTACTGTGGAAGGCCACCCTGTGACGTCTCTCTCACTTCACCAAACACCTATTCCTCAATCAGGACCTACCCATGGCAAGGACAGATACTCGAACCTCAGAAATCTTTTTGAGGCAGAAGAGTCCTCGTCTGCATCCAAGCTTAGTGATGTCTTCTTCCCTCTGTCCAACTGTGCTGCGAGTAGTGCTCCTCAGAGTTCGCGGCTGAATGTTCAGTCCAGTCAAGAGGAAGACGATGATTTTGGAGACTTTGTTACTCCAAGTCCCACGGCTCCTCGGATAGAACCATCAGCAACAATGCCTCCCATCAAAAAGGCCTTTGAAGTAACATTTCCAGAGTCATGTAGGACTGACCTACTGTCCTCCCAATCACTAACTGAAATTTCAATTACACCAGCGGTGTCCCAACAACAACATGAGCAGAGCTTTCTCTCTGAGTCGGCAAAGCTGTCGCCAGTGTGTATTAGCCATTCCACCATTCCTGATGTCCTTGTCAATTCTGTATTCATGCCTCAGCCAGCAGCGACCTCACCTGCCTTTGCCCCCTGGATTTCAGACTGCCCTCCCCCAGATGACTTGATTGACGATGAGCAAGTCCCGAGTGGAGGTGTCTCAGAACTCGCTGGTGAGATTGGGGATGATCCTTTGGGGTTGTCTCTTGATGGAGAAGAAATTGAGCAAGTGGAAGATGAAAATATCAGTCAAATTGTTGGCAACTGCACCTTATCATTTCAACCTCAGTTTTCTAGAAAAACACAGCCTGAAACAGGTGGCAAGATTGTGTCAGAAAAGCCTTTCAGTGGTGATGGCGACCTAGTGCAGCATCTTGACACTTTGTCGGTGCATAATGAGAGAAAGGGCTCCATCAATTCTCTCCACTTGTCCGAAGACATATCAAGTGCCAATGCTGAAGCTACTCCAATCCCCTCCACTGAGGGGGGCAAGGACAAATACAGCAGTCTATATGAACTTTCCTCGACTCATCAGTCTGTGGAGGGATTGTATGAGGGGTGGATGAAGGCCTTGTCACAAATACACCGATTACTCTATGAAGCCTGGCAGTTGCTAGAGGCCATAAGGAGCGATGAGACTCTTCAGAAAGAAGTCCTGGAGAGCCGCAGCAGCATTAGTTACTTGGCCAACCTGAAAGAGCTCCACCGCATTTATTGGCGCATCTCGCGCTCCTACGACACCTTAGTCATGCCCAGGCTGGAGCTGGCATCCAAGTGCAGTGACATCGAGAGGTCCTGGAGCCTTCTTGCCTCCTCTTTCAGGAGCCACCTGGAACGGTCTTCTGATTACAGCCAAAAAGAAGAGGAGGCAGGTCCGAATTATAGTTCTGCACTTTGCAGCGTCTGCTTGGCCTCACTGGACCTGGAAGATGTCGGTATGAACAACGCAGTGCTGACATTGGACCAAGCCTCTGACGATGGAGGCTCTCGCTATCATGCCGCTTGCGCCAACTTCTGGGCCAACTGCGTGGAGAGTAACATCCCAGACTTGTCATGTTGGTTGAGTAAAAAGTAATGACTTCACTTCCTTCCCGTTGTCATATCGCGTCTGATTCATCGCGTTGGATGAGTGTGCTTTGGAGAAGAATACATTTGTGTAGTGCTTGTCCTCGTCCGTGTCCCGGCAAAAGGTTCCAGAACCCTTAACCACTGCAAGTAATTGCTTCTAACACGTTCACAAACATCTCCACCACCAACGGATGCACATCTGTGTGCTGTTCTACTCCTTGGACAGGACTTCTTGGCAAGTTGTGCAGACCACCATTTACTTGGCATTGGCAGACAAGGCAGAGGAAGAAAGGAGAGAGTTCTACATAGACTGTGGACTTTGGTAGTCTTAACACTTAATCTTCACCAACAGACTCATGGGCGATCAGGGAGCAGAGCTCAAGCTGTACAAGATAGGCTGGAGGATGCTCTACCTTCACAAAGCTTCATGGAAATGGAAAGTTTGCTTTTCTTCAAATGCCCTCTCTCATTCGACTGACGCAGCATTTCCAACATTGCTAGACAATTTTTGGATTAAGTTCTTCGTCAACCATGCAAATTTTTCCTATCACTTTCACCTGGAGAAATTGTGTTGTATACATTTAGGCCAGCTCATTTCCAAGAAACTGTTCCTTGAGCTGCAAGAGATACTCTTTAAGGTCATCTCCTTTGAGGTCATCTTGTGTTGCAACCAGGCAGAGGCGATTGTATAACCGGACGTAGTTCAGCCTCTGAATCTCCGATGCTTGGGGGTTGGGGATTAGCTGTGAAAGATGGTCCTGACAAGGTGTCCCGTGGTGAGTAATAAGTACTTACCACACTTGTCTGTCTCATGGTGCTCGCCATCTCCTCTGCTCGCTGGACAATCTTCTTGGGGAGTGCACTGGCCTTAGCCAGCATGATCCCATAAAGTTCGGTCTCAGCATCTGCCAAAAGAATATAACACTACAACTGAATGGATTTTCAACAGTGTACAAACGTCAGTTGATGTAGCTCATGAAGTTGCTCATGTGATACACGTAACTTTGTGGAAAATAAGACTCACCCTGCTGTGGATTGTACTGCTCCAGTTTGTGCATGTAGGTCAAGCCCAGGGAGGACCCACTTTGCTCGTCCTTTCTCTCTTCGGTCTTAAGATGATGGCTGAAACAGGTGAGGTTTGTTTGCTGATATGGTACCAGAACTTGGTGGGCATAGCTGGGACACGGTGGGTACAGGAATTAAAAGGTCAGAGTTCACATGGAACTGTAGCTGTCCTACTTGGTCACTGTACAGTAGAATCTCTCCAGCTGCCTGAGCATTGTAAAGTGCGTGGCGAGAAAACAAAAAGCCCCAACTTTGATCATCTCCTCGGCAATGGCCCAGCAGAGGGCAGAACCCTCTTGCACAGAAGTGCCCCGTCCGAGTTCATCCAGAACAACCAAAGACTCTGAGGTCAGGCCAGACAATATGTAGCTGAAAAGAAAGACAGTCGGCTGACTCCATCGCGATGCTATGGTGCTTCTTTCGTTGAAGCCGGAACCTTGTCTCCTTCATCTCCAGCTCAAATGTTGATGCATGGCACTCGATGCTGTCACCGGTGCCCATGCGGGAGAAGATGCAGTCACACACGCGAAACATCGCATGCTTGGCAGGAACATAACTGCCCAACTGGGCCATGACCTGAAACAAAAGACATGTATGGAATCGCCGAGTGTCATGTCTTTCATCCAGGGCTGATATGCTCACTTGCAACAGTATGACTTGCTTGAGGAAAGTGCTTTTGCCACTCATGTTTGCACCTGTGATCACGTGGAATGTGCTTTCCAAAGTTGCCGTGATGTCATTAGCAGTCACATCCTGTAATCAAAAATGTACCCAATCAAGGACTTGTTGACGAATCATTCTTCACCCCATTGTACCTGGCCACTATTACTCATCATCCCATCCAGAATAGGGTGTCTTCCCTCCACGACACATGTGCTTTGGCCGAAGGTTGGCCGGACAAATCCTGATCTTGTGGAAACCTCAGTCAGCGCCAAGATCATGTCCAGAAGACTCACGGCCTCGCTCAATTTGTACAGACAACCAATTCTCTCTCGAATGTCTGACAACAACTATAAGTGGAACGTTGTAAAGCCACCTATGTAAACGTGCCAGTTGTTCAATTCATTATCCTCACCTGGCGAATGATGGTGTCACTCATAACACTGATCTCACGTAGGCTCTCCTTTCCCCTTGCGTCTGCCTGGACCAACTCCTCTGTGGTGAAGGAGATGACGCCGCTCTTGCTCTTCTGAGGCTGAAGGAATTTGTCCGGGAGGTACTTAATATCCACTGCTGTCGGGCCCTTCTTCCCACAGGGCAACTGTGTATGTCCAGTACTCTCATGCAGTATAGCTTGTGGCAGCAACAGTAAATTTCGGATTTCTAACCTGTATGTGATATCCCCTGGATGCATTACATCCGACCCTGAGGGGAAGCCCATGCTCTGCAGCCAGAGATGCAACCAGTCGTTCGATGTCATCCACAATCTCACAGTAGGTCCTCCTGAATTACATGTATATTCCCCTACAATAGCGCCAAGCCCTGAAGATCAACCCAATTCTTTTTGCACCTGGCAATGTCGAGCAATCCATCGAGTCCTCCTCTGATGGCGAAGCATCGCTGCAGCTTCATCCCGGCCGAGCACTTTTGCACGCGGGCGTTGTCATTCAGCACACGACTGACGCTAATAAAAAGTCAAGTTCATAATTGAGTCGGCTTCAGTCGTCACATTACAAACAAAACGCATACCTGGCAAATATATCATTGTAGGCAGCGTCCTCGAGGATGTGCCTGCAGCGTGTAAGCAATCGGCCACCGTCACACTCTTCTCCATCTGTTTCAGTGATGGCACCAAGTGCCTGACGTAAAGGCTCCACTAGTTCAAGGGCGTGACGCAGGCCAATCACGTGATTTAGACGACGTTCGTAGGCAAAGAGACTCTCCGATCTCTGATGTCCCCTGGCGGCGTTATCCTGTGGCTCGACGACACACAGCGACAACAGCTGGTCAAGGTCACCGAAGCGACTCACCAAAGCCTGCATCGAGTTGAAAAGTCCGGGATTTTCTGTAGAAGTAATACTTACAGAGCTCGTCAGGATTGGTGCGACTTGGAAATTAGCAATAAGCCAGTGGCTTCACATTTATATTTAAATTTCCCGCTTTGAATAAATTGTCTCAACTATTTGCTGGCTGCAAAAAAAAAAAAAAATAAACACAATGAGACAACAAACAACAGTGCTACATCGGGTTGAAGTTGGAGACTTTGAGGAGCTTTGCACGGACTCTCTTTTAGTGGCTATAGAGTGATGTCAGCCAACCTAACCATCTTTCAGAGGCATGAAGTCTTTCACCATTTTAACGCAGGAAAAACTGTGAATCAGGTCTGCAAGTTAATGGGTGTTCACAGATCAACTGTCTACCGGATTCTGCAGCGGCAGAGGGTTAGGGGCACCCAGGAGAC
>JAAUXU010105537.1_pt1 | contig 28374 bp, 19 predicted proteins | sample 7278151 | NCBI WGS metagenome assembly JAAUXU01 (sample SAMN14350113, study PRJNA611818) | marine sediment metagenome | isolation source: surface marine sediment (1.8m) | place: French Polynesia: Moorea | collected 2018-08
GATGGGAACTGAAACTAGGGATGGGAACTGAAACTAGGGATGGGAACTGAAACTAGGGATGGGAACTGAAACTAGGGATGGGAACTGAAACTAGGGATGGGAACTGAAACTGAGGATGGAACTAGGGATAGGAACTGAAACTGAGGATGGAACTAGGGATGGGAAGTGAAACTAGGGATGGGAACTGAAGAAGTTATTCCTCGACCTCCAGACTGATGAGCTTTTTGTCTCCGGCCCACTCCGAGCCTTGCCCAGCAGTGTGACCTTCGATACTCGATGCCGAAACCGCGTCGATATCAGCGCTGCTCTTTGCGGCGTGGCAGCTTTGTCTCTGTGCGGAGGCCACTCCAGTGTGTGTATCCAATCAAGGCAAGACACGACCATCACACAGGAAAGAAGATTCTTGGAAGAGAAAGAGTTGGTCTTGCTTGGCTGCCTCGTGTAGGGACAAGAGAGGACGTTAAGAATTAGAGCTCATAAACTTCAGGCCAGAGTCATGATTTTCTCCTCACAGAGGGTGTGATTTTTTTCCCCCTGGCTGCTGCTGCTGCTGCACTCATTTTCCAGGTTAGTCATTTTGTCGGACGGTTAAATACACGCTCTTTAAGGCGAGTTTAAGTACGGTGTCGAGCAAGTCTTAAAGCCTCTTTTTTGTGCACAGTCAGCACTGAGTGCAGGACTCTTCTGCCAATCTGTCCAAGACCAACTTTCGTCTCTACAGGGTGGTGAAAGTCCTCCAGTGTTGGGGGGCAGCAGATGTTATCTGAACGTCTGGCAATTGCTTTACTGCACTTCTCACGTAAAGCAGCAATCGAGAGCTTTGCAGCCTGATGGAGAGATCTCTGCTTGCTGTCAGGGGTGCGTTGCAAAACAAACAAATAAATGCAAAGGCACTTCTTTCCAGTGCAGCTTGGCCCAAACAATGTTTCATTAATAAGACAGTAATGAGTCATTCCTCTTATAGAGTAAGTTATGGCCACATTTTGATGGACTCTTTGTTGCTGCTGCTGGTGCCCAGTGCGTCAGCTGCTGCTGTACATCAACTTTGATAAGATTTATTCCCAAGAATAATGTCTTCTGCTGTGGTCACCTTTGGCACTGACTCCCCGCTGGCGTCGTCGACAGCTGTGCTGACGTCGTCGACGTCGTCCTCCTTCCTGATCCCCGCGCCGCTGCTCCAGTGGCGCCCGCTGCAGGCAGAGAAAGGCGCGTTGACATCTTCAACAGATGTTGTCGCAGCCCTTCAGCCACGTGGACGGGGTTGACAACGGCGGTCTGGAGCAGCAGCACCAAGCCTTTCCTTTCTTGGCGACACCCGTGACTAAGTGACTTTGCAGGCTTGACTGCGCATTATGGCGCAAGCCTTAATTAAGACTCTGGCAACAGCTGAAGCACTTAAGCACAATTAAGAGTAATTTTGCCATGCAGCAAATTGGGGAGAGCAGACGAGGACCAATCTGGAGAGGTGTGAGGGAGATGGAGGCAGTCAGCGTGAATGAGGAGAGCAGGAATGACAAGGATTCGTAAACAAGACGAGTGCGAGGGACCCAGGCAGAAAATTAGTTTTACAGTACAAGTAGGGGAATTCCATTGGGAAAGAAGGCAGATAAGAGACCCCACTGTTGTTTTTTCCTTCTCCTTCCTCCTTCACCTAAGCAGCGCCTGCTGCTGACTTAAGCTGGCTTAGCACTGACTGAGCTGCAGCTCCGTCAGACACTACAGGGTGTTCAGAAAGGAGCAGCAGGTGCGGCGTGCCTCAGAAGTGGGGGCCAAGCAGCCAGAAAGATGTCGTGAGCAGCGAAGCCATTGATTCATGCTCGATGCTTTGCCAATTTTCAGACCAAAAGGGTTGCCAGCAACAACTGTTCAACGCGCACCTTCAGTCTCAGCTGCTGAACTTTTGCTGTTCACCCTGTAATGAGGAGGAAAAACAACGCTGTGAGGATTGGAGAGATTTCCTGAGTTTTCACCAGCGGAAAGCTGGTTTGTTTTGCAGGAAAATGCCACGACGAATTTTGTTTCGGAGGGGGGTAAGAACCCCCTTACCCCCCCTTTACAACACCTTTTGGCACTGTTATTCTATGGCATGACCGTCTCACCTCATCCTCGCCTTCTCCACCTACTTAATTAGGCGCTTGTCTTGCTGAATCAGATTTGAATGCGATTATTGCGCTTTCGCATAATTTTTTTTTTTTCGGAATTTCATGAATGGAATTTCTGATTGGGGAAGAGACCGAGTGTTTTCTCTGCGGGTCACAATGACCGATGGTGTCAGGTGTTCCTCCAGAGCTGACACAGACATTCTTAGGTGCAGTCAAATATGGCCAAGTTGACGCTCAGCACGTCTGTTTACTATATCCGACAATAACGTTCGTGAGGAGGAAATATGGACAACGACCGTGAGCACAGCAGCAGCAGCAGCAGCAGCCACACGTCTGGCAACAGCCTCAACCACGTCGAGGCTGCGCGCGTCCCCGATGGACCAGAGTCGGAAAAAAAGCAGGGATGTATGAGCAAAGTTGCGGGTCTTCTGTGGCCTTAGGTACAAATGCTCAGGACTGTACGCATTCTGGCCTCACCAGGGAGTTGCACGCAAAAACCTGTGGGACACATTTTTCTGCAATTAAAAAGAAAAAAAAAACAGACAAAAAAACAAGTTCCCTTTGCTTACTAAATGGTGGAGAAAATCAGCTGTTCCATCTCATATTATCTACAGATTCTGGTCCTGCAGAGGTCATTTTCTGGAATGTTTGGTCATCAGCCTCTACAGACTGAGTTGACCACAGCAAATATGAAATCTTGTCCAAGTCCTGCACCCACGAGCTGACCAACGAGGTCCGTAATGTATACAGCTCATCCTGCTGTTCTATACATCCTCACTCACACATATTGTACGGGATGACGCGTTGAAATCTCCAACTGCGTCTAATACGTGGATTCTCCACATAACGTCACGGAAGATCGAGAATTATTGCTATCGTTATAAGCGACCGAGAATGATTATTATTATTAGAATGATCGTCATAGATTGTATGCCAAGAGCGTTTCAGTCAGGTGAAGAGCTCGTTTGCCAAAAGGAAAGTATGGGGAATCCACTTAATTCCCCTGCTCGCGCATGCTTTTGGAAAATCCCCCCTCCTCCCATGCGTTTCCCTCATTCTGTCCACATTTTCCACTGCCTCCTGTGCTTCGTCATCCTCCCAAATCTCCCCATCACGCACAAGTCCGAGAAGCACGGGGAGGAGAGCGAGAACAGAGAGTCTCTGTGTGCATTCGCGTAGTTCAAGACCAACAAGAGCCCTTTTCTTCGACTTCGTCGTGCCGCCAGCGCTTGTGCAAATAAAGCCAGACTTTTCGCAAACAGTTGGGCCAGTTCGTTGTACACTTTTAAGTCTTTAAGGTTAAAATATGAATGTTTTTTTGCCCACCTTGCCAAATCACTCCTCGTCATCCAGAAAAGGCTTCAATAATAATAAAAAAAGAGGACGAAGAAATGTCTCCGGAATAAGTCGGGTCATGGCGCACCCCAGTGACTGGTGGCGCGTGTGCTTCGTGCACGGCCACGACCAGACCAAGTTCTACCGCCAGCTGTACGGCGCTGCCAGCGGCGGCGGCGGCGGCAGGAGGCGCGCCAGGGCCATCGCCGTCGAGGACAAGCACAGACACTACAGGTGCTCGCTCGCCATGGAGGACGTGCAGGAAGGGTGAGAGCATTATCGGCATTTGGCGGTGTCCAAGTGGTCAGAGTGAAAAAGAAGACATCTTCTAGTAGTCCTAACAAAAAACTTGTAGCTACAGGACGAAAAACAGACCAAATGTATAAGAACTTGTGATCTTAGGTAGGCTCCACTGAACGCACTACAGGGTGACGCACTCGTCAACGTAGTTTTTTTTGCCCAACTGAGCAAACTTTTTGGGGGAAGTTGTAACTAACTGAATTGTCAGCTGTCAAGTGCGTATTCTAAGCTGTTTAGGCTGAACGACACTACAGGGTGACCCCCCAAAATGCTATTAGTATATGTATGGAGTCCGCCTTTTTTTGCGCCTCACCCCGGAGAGAATCTGCTCATTCAGACATTATCTGAGTCCACTTGAGCGGAGGCACAAAAAAGTGTTGCTCTGTTTATTGTATTCACGCTCATTGGCCGAATTTGTCTCGCCTCATATAGCAGAAGAGTCTTCCAGACCGAAGGGGTCAAGCAAAGCTTGGACGATGTCTCAAGCTAATCTTGATGTCTGATTCGTTCAGCCCCATTTTGTCAGAACCTGAACCTTCACCGCTGACTGGTCGGGTATCGGCCAAGATGATCAATCACGCTTTGACATATGACTTCTTAAGGGTAGAAGAGAGATTTGGTCAATGTGATTCTTCTTCATGCAGCTCACAATTGTACACAGTGTGTTGATGTCAGCTTCCAAACTTTGCTTCCACGCTGACAAGCATCTCCGGACATCTCTCTTGCCAAGGACTCGTTGCTGTCATAGCTATTCAGACCTCAAGTCTGAGATGTGAAGTCACGAAGAGGGGAGGACTCATCCAGGACTGGACTGAGCAGAGGACCTCCGGGGACGCTCTTGTCTGGGTCATCTCACGTGTCGACAACGTGTCTGTCAAAATCTTTGCTCACTCTGCTTGTCCGACAACCTCTGGTGGACTCCGGATATGAAGCAGCAGCCCAGCAATTGATCTTGATCAGTCAGCTTTGCCCACAATCGTCATCGAGTTGGAGAACAATGAGGTCCTTGCACTGTACAAAAGTACTGTGACATCCGGTCGTTTTTTTTTTGAAACGTAATAATAATCTAAAAAAAACCACCATAATAATAATCTTGGGCCTCATTCTGTCCCGTGTTCTCCACTTAAAGCTTGATTCTGCTAACAATTCTGTTTTATTGACCCACTACAGAAATGATCCACCCAGTACACAGTGACTCCTCGCTCATTTCTAGGACAGTTGATACCCAAGTCAGCTCAGTCAATGTTTGGTGACTTTCCAATCATACTTGTGTAGAAGTAGTTGGAAAATGTCGATTTTACTTCTTTGTGCCACTATTTTAGCTGGTACAAGTTCTTTTTCAAGCTTGTTCAACTTTCAACATATGTATACTGTGTGCAGTGCACACTTCTTGTTTCAGTCGTAACTCTTGACTGGATGGAGCTACAAAAGTGGATCAACGCTCTATGGAGAGCTAAGAGTCTCCTCTAAAGTTGAACTGAAGTGCACTTTTGCTCCAGGACCACTGACTGTTCCACAATCCGGGATCAAAGTTAACACATGACTCCCTCCATTCAGAGGCTGTTCCGCGCTCATAAAACAGCCGCCTTCTCCATATTGCCGTAAAGATATCTGGTCCGACAGAGCGAAGAGGAGCGGCAAAACAAAAAATGCTTTTGTTACGCGTCTGCGTGCCCAGATTCTTTTTTCTTCTTCTTCTTTACTGCTGTTACAAATCGGCGAGGCGAGCCAAGGGGGCCAAGGGGGCCAAGGTGGCCAAGGTGGCCCAGAAGGCCAAGGGGGCCAAGGGGGGCCCAGACCTGATCCCTCCGTCTCATCTTTGCCGCCGAGAACCAGTTACGGTATTGTAGTAAGTTGGCGAGGCAGCACTAAAGTGTTGTAAAAACAGGGTTGCCTTTTCTCCGGGCGGCAGGTAGAAATTTGGCTTGACGATGGGCGTGCACTGGCCAATTGTTTCGCCAAATATGTATACAGTAGTGCGCGCTGTACTGGCTATGAGCAGTGGAAGGCTCCTTTGTCTTGACAGATGCGGGCAAAAAACATTTCCTCCGGGCAGTGACAAGACCCAGGTGCTGAGCAGTAGCAGTCGGCATCGCTGGAGACACCCGGAGAAGGGGTGGAGTCGGGTTTGCCAGACCAGACCTGGCTGACCTCCCAGCGGCCGGCCTCCAAAGTCATGTTGGGCTCGAGCCCAACCGAACAGACACTCTGTATATGGGTACACAGGTCGACCTACACTTTTTGAGCAGCAACTCCGTCAAGATGAACCTGGTGTGTCATGTCCTTCGTCATGCCTCACACGAGACACTTTCGGGATGTCAGACCAACGTCATCATTCTCTTTTGTGTCGTTGTCCAAGGAGGAAAAAAAAAGCAATCTTGTCTTTAAAATAGCCCCAAACTGAGCAGCCAAAACCTTGAACAGCACTCATGATTCTCAAGTGGCGTCCAGAGGATGTCCAAGTTGCTGATGAGGTTGCACTTGAAGTTGTGGAATTCGACGTCTCTTTTGATGACTTTGGAGACCTACCAAACAGTGGGCGAACGCTTTGAACGGGTGAACGTTATCCGCCCACCTGGACGAGTCCACCTCCAGACTGTTGGAGGCTGTCGGGGTCGACCCTGAACCCCCAGGAGCGAGACACTTTTGCACCCACCTGCACGCTGCACTGCATGTCTGCACTGCATTCTCCTGAGTCATCCCAAAAGTCCCTTGTCACGTGTGTGGACTGCAAGGTACAAGTGAGTGGAGACGCCGACTCCATCCAGACCCGGAGCGAGTCAACAGCGTCGAGTCGGCACCCGTTTCCTCACCCCGAGCATCCATTTCTCTCTCTTTCCTAGCCTCAGTAATAAGGAATTCCACTCCAAATGCTCTGGACGACAGCAGGCAAACTTTTCAGACCCACGCTGTTTCTTAGACTGCATAATAATAGCCCCGTTAATTCCAAGCCCACGGGGGTCTCCCCGGACTTGGGGAGTGAAAACGGGCGGACGAAAAAAGTCGACCGTTAAAGCGGGAGGCCAAAAAAAAAAAATTATGCAGACATTTTGCTCGGGTACTTCCCAGAAGCAATGAGAGAAAAGATTTCACTGGTTGCAGCTGCTGTGGCAACCCCGGCTGCCACGTGGCCACAGCTGTGGCAACCCCTCCTGCTGGAGATCACTCCTCGGTTGGCAATTGGCCCGGACTCGACACGGGTCACAAATTTCTCTCTCACTCCCAGGTCTTCACGTATGTTTTTCTCACTCTTCTTGTCTGCTCAGCCCCTTGGTAAAGGCCTCGGACCCATTATTTGATGCATTTTCTCTCTCTCTCCTCCCTTTTTTTTCGTCCCGTGGAAGAAAAAGGCCGAGGATGAAAGTAGGGTTGCCAACGGGCATTCCTCATTACCACTTTTTTTTTTTTGCAAAATTGGCACTTTTTTGTTCGAGGCTCTTGGACGTCCAACAGCTTGGCATAATTCAACGTCCGGACCTTATTTAGTGGTTGGCATGTCTGAGAACACGGTAATTGGTAAAAGTGCCAACTTTTTTTAGCGGATTTTCCCGGTCAGAGTCTGGCAACTCTGGACGAAAGTAAATTGAGAGAGAGAGAGAGGGAAAAAAAAGGGAGGCGAAGTCGATTGATGAATCACCCTCATTATAGCTCAAACACTAAAAAACAAAAAAAAAATGATACCCTAGAAGTTTTATTGTCTGTACGCACAACTATAGAGGTTCTTCTTTTTTTTTGCTGCTGAACCACCCGGTGTGGGGTTGCAGAGCCTCCATGTCCGTGATGTTGAGGAAGTGCCAGCGCCTCCACGTTTCCTCCGTGGACAGCGCGGCTGCCTGCAACACCCTGTGCCACAGAAGCCAGAGAGAGCAGAGCAGCTGTCTCTCGTCATTCTCAGCTGACATCGTTTCCCTCAAAATGTCTCGCATGCCTTCGTCGTCCGCACACAAAGAAAGTCTGGGACGGACGTGCGAAAGACACGTGTGGCGCGCGCGCGCACGCACGCAGCGCGCGCGCACACACACGCGAAAAACGCGTCGTTTTTCGCATGCTTTCAAGAAGAGAAATTCAGCGTTAAGGAATGCAGGAAGCGAGGGTCAATTACGCACGCACACACACATATACTCACGCCCGGCGAGCGCCGGAGCGAGCGCAATGTGCGCAGCCTTGGCATAGTCGGACGTGCTGCTGGGGCGGACCGACAGACGGACCGACCGACAGACAGACAAAGCAGTTGTTGCAGTGTCAAGAAAGCACTTGACTACTGACAGTGCGAGCTGCCCAGCATCATGGGTCTGATCATCTGACACTCATCAACCGCAACGACTTGGTCCTGAACAATGACGTGAGTGAGCCTCCCACAGTTGTGACAATGCCCGGCCCATTCTCTCGGCCTCTCTCCCCGCTGTGATATATTGCGCATAATTGTCAGGTAGAATTGGTACCTGTGTTGGCAGACATTTATTGGTCACAGTCAGAGGTAGGGTGAACAAGAGAGCCGAAGAATGGACGCAGTAATTGACTTGTTATGCCCGCTTAACAGAGATGTCACTCGGGTCATTCCGGGACCGCCCGACCCCGGCCGGCCCGGAGAACGCCCACCGAACCTGGGTCAGACCGCTGTAAATTACAGAGTCTCGTTTAGAGTCTCGTTGGGACACAGCAAAATAACGTCGGACAAGAACTCCTCGTCCCAGTTTCCACGCACTTGGCCGACGTCAGCTAAATGGTGTGGACGGATTCGCAGCTCCAAAACAAGTGCATCGTGGTAGTGACGATGATGAAATATTTGGCGGAATGAGCTGTTCTTAGTCGAGATATAGAGAAGAAGGTGGTGTTACACAGGTTCACGTCATAATGACTTGAGTGCCCTTGGAGAAGAGAATTTGGGGACGTATTAATCACTTTGAAGTCGTTAATTGCAAGTTGCTGGTAGAATAATAGCAAATGATTCTATTTTGGCCGCATTTCGAGGACAGGAAAGGGATCTTTCCTGAGTCCCACGTCAGCTAGTCTGGGTCAGCCACCTATTAATGTTTCATGCATAAGAGTAACGATTCCTCCGGACACATTTGGCACTGACTCTAGCCTGGCCAGAGGGTGTGGACAATAGAGCTGTTGACCTCATTCGCCCTGACCATTCTGGTGCTGCCGTCAAAGAGATGCAAGTTTGCTGACCCTGAGGTGACTCACATATATCGTACCTCTATACGTACAGCATACGCGTATGCATATGTAGAGTATGTGGCACATATGTACAGTACATGATGCTTCATGTGCACGTGATTGACCTCTTTCAGGAAAGTCTGTCGTCAGTGCAAGCTGAGTCGCGAGGACCATCCTCCGTCGTCATCCACGACGTCGGTCCCCTCGTCCACGGCCATGCCGTGCCCGTCGGCTTCGGTGCCGGCCGAGCAGGCATCGCCGCTCAACAGTTCCATGGACAGCGGTCCTGGAGGCGGCGCCAACGCCGGCGCTGCCCAGGCCTCTGGCGACAGCCAGAAGAACCCCGGCAACCCGGCGGGACAGGGGAGAGGCGGGAACGGCCAGCAGAGGCCGGCGGTTCCGGGCCAGAGCGACGACGACTCGGGGTGCGCGCTGGAGGAGTACACCTGGGAGCCGCCGGGGCTGAAACCGGAACAGGTAAGGCACCGGGCCGGTGGTGCCGGCGTAAAGTGCGTGTATAAATTACCACTGCCGAGCTTTGTGACGTCACACACGCGAGCATGCAGAGATGAGAGCAAATGGGCGTTCTCAGGGAATAAATTTTGAAGAGGTGTGTGTGTGTGTGTGTGTCTGGGTGTGTGTACACACATGTATATACAAGTGTGTGTATGGGTGTGAGTGCGTGTACGTAACGCCACGTTAAAAAGTACGCAGGCTTTTTATGCCCCTCCTAATTGCAACATGTGATCACGAAGGCAAGAGGAGCCCAAGCTGTGGTCCTCCCCACACATGTACGCATGCATCATGACGCCGATGTGCTCTGACAAATGTTTTTTTCAGCAGGTAAAAAGTAGAAGGGGGGGGAGGGAGGCAGGGTAGGGGGGGGGGAGCCTCCAGTCCCCAACTCGTCGTCGTCGTCGTCGTCGTCGTCGTCGTCGTCGTCGTCGTCGTCGTCGTCGTCGTCGTCGTCGTCGTCGTCGTCGTCGTCGTCGTCATCTGGCGGGTTATTCACGACTCTTCCTCTGCAGCGAACTCACGAGAAAGATGTAGAATTCGTGCAGCGCGCCTTGAGCGCGTCAGGACTACTGTATTGGAAGTCCAAGCTGTAGGGAGGCAACTTGCCATATAACTTATGTATGCTGCTATTTTTCTCAACTGATTGCCTTCATCTCATTGTTGGCCAATCGGTTGGCTTCTCTCTCTCCTTGGCATTGGACTTATAGCCAAGAGCATGTGATGCGATCGAGAAATTTGATGGATCGACGACGCTCCATTCGCCGCTGATTTCCCGGATAAGATTTAATGCGAATGAGTGGAGGAGAGGCCGAGGCCGCTCGTGCCCAAGTCCACAGAGTCGTCGTTGGCAGCAGCGCTGCACGTGTTGGCCGCCGACTTGCTCGACAGCCCGTGCACAATCAAAGAGTATTAAGGTTAAGCATTAACGGGAGAGAAATGTGCAACTCCCAACTGTACTTTTGGGATTAGCGTATCCAGGTACTGAATTCAGGGCTTGCCTACCTTTAGCAGAATTTCAAATTCTGCCTCCGGATTTACGTCTTAGCACTGTTCCAAGTCGAAAATCACCACATAAAGTCATCCTGCTCATTTATCCCCTCGTAGAGAAACCCATCCACGTGAACTGAGACCTATTGCTTAGTCCTAGCACCTGGGTATCCTATGTACGTAGCCCAATGAAGAGCCTTGAGTACCTTATGGTACTTTATGGTACGCATTCGCTCATACGTGTACAGGGTGTAACACAATTGATCCCCACCTCACCCTATTGCCAAGACTTTTGTCTTCACCTTTTCTTCCTCTACTTTTTTTCTTCCCCTCTGATGAATTTTGGCAACCCTGACCCACACGAAGAGACATCCGACACAGATGAGCTCACATTATTGCACCCCCAATGTTGGCGAAGGGGGGGGGGACAGGAACAGAGCAAATGAGCAGCAAAGGAGGAGGGGGGGAATTAATTTCGTTACACCCTGTGTTGTAAGTGGAACACGCCTACAATATGAATGAAAATTGGAGTCCCCAGTCAACCAAGAACATAGTACAAGTCGATGTTTTGTCCTGTTCAAGTGAAGAGTGGACTGTCCCCATTGATCGAATTTTGACGGCCAGAACGTTGATCAAGTCCATCCTAGCTTTGAACCACTCGTCCACGAGTGTGCTTGAGGGCTAGAAGCGCGTTCCACTGTCCAACTCATCCGCTGCTTCCACTGCATCAGCTCACGTGGACTCGCATATCTGAGAGAGGCTCGCCATTATGAGATTTTTTTTCCTCGCCATCTCCTCCGCTCCAGAAATTTATGCACAATTTGTTCCCTGCGTGCACGTCTGGTATCTCACGTCTGGATCCATCGTCAGGCTGAACGCGTTGGTCGCCGTGCACCTCTGGGTCGAGGTGGAGGAGGAGGAGGAGGAGGAGATAGGAATTAAAGAATACGGGAGAGGAGATGATCAAGCGAGATATAAAAGCGTCTGATGAGCGTGACAGACGAAGAAGGGTCCGCCGAGGCCGTCACGAAGACAGCTGTGATCAAAACAGCTCATTAATCAACTCTCCCGGAGAAAGGTAGGGGGGAAAGGGCGTTACGTGGAGGAAAAAAAGATCGTGATTTAGATTGGTTAAGTTGCTCCTCCGACTACTGTGGGTTGCATGCACGCATTGCAGAGTCATCACTGAGAGAAGCCATTAGTCCTGCAGGCAGGTTGACAAGCGTCATCCAATCTCTCAAGACCAGGGCTATTTATAGGGTAAAAGGGGCTTAAAGTATTGGCAATGATAATCAGGTCGCTGCTGCTTCCTGCTGGCACCGACGGACGTGCTGAGGTGGGCGCGGACGTGCAAAACTGATTGCATGGCTACCGACGGGAGGGACATCAAAGCAGTGCAGCGCAGTGGGCGCAGTGCAGAGGAGGAGGAAGTGGAGTGCAAGTAACGTTGTGATCGGCGCAATTCAAGTATCGTAGGAGCATTATTGAAGTATCGTAGGAGCATCATTCAAGTATCGTAGGAGCATCATTCAAGTATCGTAGGAGCATCATTCAAGTATCGTAGGAGCATCATTCAAGTATCGTAGGAGCATCATTCAAGTATCGTAGGAGCAACATTCAGGTATCATACGAGCAACATTCAAGTATCGTACGAGCATTGTTGAAGTATCATACGAGCATCATTCAAGTATCATACGAGCAACATTCAAGTATCATACGAGCATCATTCAAGTATCATACGAGCATCATTCAAGTAGCACCAGAGAATCAGCACAAGTACAGCAGTGCAGCAGGCATGTAATTCACAGCAGTGGATCGAGTCCGTCGGCGTATGAATGATTGTTTTCGCATGTTGCAAGTTGGACTGGTGTAATGGCTCTTGGCACGGCGGCGCCTCTTTGTGCCCATGACGTCGGCCCCCAATATGGCCACCACCAGCTGCAACCGCACACGCTCCAAGCTGTGCCGGAACTTGCCAAAGCGGAGACGCCTGAACCGTGATGGCAAAAGTCAGTGTGCAGGACGGAAACGTGGACGTGGTCAAGTGGAAACAGGCTGCTCAAGCTCATCTCCAACAATGTGGGCCAGGAAGGCGAGGCAAGGATCTTGATGACGTCGATCATGAAAATGGCACCTTTTTGCCCAGAAACCTTTGCTGCTGCATTTGGCGCGGAGGTAGTCGAGATTGATGATCTCCGAGCTGTCGTACTGGTTCTGGCGCGGGATATTTGCGACTTGTGCATGTCTGCGGAGGTTGAAATCAGCGCTGCCCCCCTCGCCAACGTCTCTTTTGACGGGAAGTTTGAACGCATCTAGAGCTAAAAGCCCCCAGTTTCTTCTACCTCCTCCAAGACAGTTACTTCATGATGAGAATTGGCGCAAAAATGTGTCGCTGGGCTCGTTCAGGCTGTTCTTACGACACAACCTTCCCCCTTTGGGTTCCTGCTCCACATGCTCATTATGGTCTCTGGTGAGGTTGGAGCCTCGCTAATTAACCCACATTTGCACAACCGCAAAGTGAGAGGCTCATTTCTCAAATGGTAAAAACTACTGCAAGTCGTGCTCGCTCTCCGCTGTCTCCTTCGTCATCGGGCTCATCCCCCTGTCCATGAAGTGAAGCCCGAGCACCACATTTCTGCCCCATATCCCTTTGTATTCATGCCTTGCATCACACGTACCGAGGCTTAGATCTCTATCTCTCTTGTTATCTCTCCCCCCCCCCCCCTTCAGCCACCTCGACTCTTTTACAAACTGGGTAAAGTCTAGACGCGTTGCCTCGGCGTGACGGCTGCCAGCTCGTCTGCGGGGGCCTCCGGGCCGCACCAACACTTGCTCGTGCTTGGCCCCCGCAAGATGATGCGTTGCTGTATACATTTTCGACCGAACCTGTGGTGGGATCAAGGTTTTTGGGGAGGCGATGCCCGCCTGCCCGGCTGGCTCGGAGGAGTGGCCGGCCGGGCTCGGGCCGGCCCTGCCTCCAGGCTATCATTGAATGCAATGAGCAATGGGGCAGACGCGGTGGGTTGGTACGGGGGAACGGTCGATCTACGATGGATGGTGGAAGCAACGCATATAGCAGACATTCTGCTACCCTCCCGAGCTGCACGTGAAGAAATAAAAAAAAAAAAAGCTGCACTGACAGACACCGCGCTTGCTTTGCTATGTGGCAATTTTCTTACAGTGTTCCCCGCCTCACTGTGACTTCACCATTCTTCATCTTCTCCTTCTTCCTGCCTGCGAGACAAAAACTTTGCCCCGGGAAAGAGGGGAAGGTAAAAGTACTGTTCAGCCACCCAGGTCTCCCTCGTCTGCGTCGGCAACAACGGCTTGAGCGCGAGAGGCTGCTAATAGCGCAAAAATGGTGGGACGAATCTGCTACGGCTTGGGCTGGCTGAGGGGGGATAAGTGGTGGACGTGTACGTATGCCTCTGTTATTAGTGCCTGGCCTACAGAGTGTGTCAGCAAAACAGACCTTTTGATGGGCAAAACAACAGCAAAAAGAACAACAAGCAGTTCATAAACATAAATAGCTCGACTACTCAAGAGACTCGACTGCTACAGTGGGTTATTTTTGAGCCACCTTTACGACATTCGCTGCTCGGCCGAGCTCTAGACGGCCGCCGCCGCCGCCGCCGCCGCCGCCGCCGCCGCCGCCGCCGCCGCCATTTGCGTCTAGATGGGTGGTAAAGGGGCAATTTTTTGCTATTGGCCGGATGATGATGGCCCCGTAGCCGCGCTCGCTGGCGAGCTACACAGACATGTTATAAGCACAGAGCATTTCTGAGTTGTGGACGTGTGTGGGAGGGAATTCAAAATGACTTTTCATTCTCTGCAGCCAGAGCTGGTGTAGCTATTCTTGTTGCGCCGCCCTCACTCTCACTTTGTGCGTGCTTCTTGTAGTAGTTGGTGCGTGTGCGTATGTAGTAGTGGGCGCGTGTGCCTCAGTAATAGTAGTGGCGTGTGCGTGCGCGCGCGTGCGTGCGTGCGTGCGTGTGTGAGAGAGAGAGAGAGAGTACGCGGAAGATGGCATGTGCGCGCTCGTAAAAAGAGATTGCAAAGTTTGGGCTGAGTGAATTCCCTCCGCTTTGTTATACTGCTTCGAGACCAATATACTCATGCATAGAAATTGCGACCGTTTCGGCCCAGCGGCCCGGGCAGCCGGGCCCAGCTTGTTACCGAATACTTTTCGTACGCATTTCTTTTGCAGAGAGGGCGAACTAATTGGCTGGCTTGACTTATACACCTGTAACATTAATTCAAACAGGGGCTATTGAATTTAAGTTGCTCATTAAAGCTTTTCTCCCTCTTCCAGATCCACCTCTACTTCTCCAATCTGCCCGACGACAAGATCCCCTACGTCAACTCGGTGGGCGAGAAGCATCGCATCAAACACTTGTTGCAGCAGTTGCCACCTCATGACAATGAGACCAGGTGAGCAAGTTAACTGGATGGCGCCACCATCGGACGTGCCAGTCTCGAAATTTTTAACACCACCACCCTGAACGTCAACAGTTGCCAGATGATTTCTTAGCGCACTTATTGTTATTCCAAGCAGCCATAACCAGACATGAGCTCTGGTCATGACACTGAACCAGAGGTCACACGACTTGGCCAGGGTTTACCTGACTTCAGCAGAGTTGAACCAGACTTGAGCAAAGCTACAATCTAGCTTGAGCAGAGCGAAACTCCACTTAAGCTGAACCTGGCTTGAGCAGAGGCTAACGAGACCTGAGCTTCAAGTGTTGCACCAATTCCTGTAAGCGGCATGAACAGTGTGTGTTTGACCTTCAGCTGCTGTTGCTGCACTGCCCGGCAATGAGATATTGGTGCTGACACTGATGACTGTGACACGTTCTCAATTGGTCGTTGTTCTTCAGGTATTGTCACAACTTGAGCGAGGATGAGAAGAAGGAGCTGCGCTTGTTCGCCTCCCAACGCAAGCGGGAGGCTCTGGGCAGAGGCACCGTCAAGCAAGTCCCGGTCACCCAACACGCGCCGGTCAAGTGCGACAACGTGAGTCAAGCTGCTACAACCATTGTACTTGCACTGTGCCAAAAAGTCCACGAGCATTTTGTCTCAAGTGGCCTCGTTCGCTGGTTTTTTGCCTTTTTGCATTTCAATAGGAGGTTTGTCTACTTCATCTTTATGGATATGTCCTGTACACACTTTTTGCTCTGTTCCATAAGTGAGCAAGTCTTGAATAGCTGCTACTACGCATGGGACAGTTGTTCTCCAGTGCTTCAAGTACTTACGAACATCACTTGGCTCGTGGCTTCCTGCATTTCTGGTCGTAGAAGCCGTAAAGTAGCGCGCCAGTGTAAACTAAGGAGCTTCGTGACACCCACAGGGCTCGCAGAAACATAAAATGAAGTCTCCTACACGGAATGACTTGCCTGAGCAAACTTTTTAAATGTTAAGAAGCCGTCTGAAAACGTCCATTGCTGCATCAAAGGTCCGAAATGAAAATTCTGGAATTTGACGAAGTGCATTTTGGGTTTGTTTCCTCACGCCAAATAGTAACTTGGTTTTTGAAGCCAAAAATGACTTCCCCTCCTTACTAGTGATAGTTTCTCTGTCCTCTAAAGAACAACTTCCAGAGCCCAAACAGCAGTACGACAAGAATGGCTATCGCTGAACACGCGAATGAAGCGAGAACTGGATGTTCGAATGAGCCAATAACCGGTCATTCGAATCAGCAATAACCGATTATTCGAATAAGCAATAACCGATTATTCGAATATGACAAAATGACATTGCGGCCTCCATAGATAATTTTAAAAACACTATTTTCTCTGTCCTGAGACGAAGACATGGGCTCACCCTGTACGTACGTTGGTGTTGCAGTGCCCGGTGTTCATCGGTGGAGGTGACATTTGTGTCACTGCCTCTCGTGCGGGTCCTTCCCGACTGTGGCATCCACGCTGCTTCGTCTGCTGCATCTGCAAGGAGCTGCTCGTCGACCTCATCTACTTCTACAAGGAGGGCAGGCTCTACTGCGGCAGGCACCACGCAGAGACCATCAAGCCCAGGTGTTCGGCCTGCGACGAGGTGAGATACGCGATACGCGACCCTATCGATAGATGCACTGGAGCAACTTTTTCTATCTTTGCAGATTATCTTCTCTGATGAGTGCACGGAAGCTGAAGGCAGAGCTTGGCACATGAAGCACTTTGCCTGCTTCGAATGTGACCTTCAGCTGGGAGGGCAAAGGTAAATACATTGAGCAAGCATCGTATGTAACAACGTAAACATGAGAAGCCCTGAGTGCGCTCGTATGTTTCACGTCCTACGTCCTCTGCAGGTACATCATGAGAGAAGGTCGTCCGTACTGCCTGATCTGCTTCGACTGCATGTTCGCCGAGTACTGTGATGCATGTGGAGAGACCATTGGGGTGGACCAAGGTGGGTCATTCAGACTTATCTGATGATATTGCTCGGCCAGAAAGAAGTAGCTGTATATCTGACTCTCTCTCTCTCTCACTTACTCTTGTAGGTCAAATGGCCCACGACGGCCAGCACTGGCACGCCGACCCCAAGTGCTTCTGCTGCAAGTGCTGCGGCGTCTCGCTCCTCGGGAGGCCCTTCCTTCCCAGACGAGGCCTTATTTACTGCTCTGTTGCCTGCTCCAAAGGTGAACAGCAGCAGCAGCAAATAAAGGGCCCTTCGTCGGTCAAGGCGCAGAACCAGAACGCCAAGAAGAACGAGACCTCCGACTTGTCGTTCTCCGAGCAGAGCAGCATGACCATGTCTCCACCAGCAGGCAGACGAGAAGATGAGGCTGGAGAAGGCTGCAATAGTCGAGTCTTGCAGAATCAGGCATCACCAACTTCGTCATCGTCTTCCCAAGACCAGGACAACGCCAGACTGGAGGAGGACGACAAGAAGTTCAGGCTCAAGTCCCCCCTGCAAGTCAGGAAGAAGGTGCCGCCCCCCGTGATGGAGAAGCCCAGGCTGAGACCTGCTCTCATTCTTCCCAGCAACGGAGTGAGTGAGACCAGTGCTAATAAAGTGAGCAGCTTCAACCACACAATGGCGTCGCCCCAGCTCAAGCGGAGGGAGAGCTGGAACGAGTACGATGCCAAGTACGACAGATACGGGAGCCTGGGGAGAAGGGAAACCCTGGGCAAACACAGAAAGAGCAACTCTGGAGAAGGAATGAGCGGTTTCGCCTCTTCAGAATTCATATCTCCCAAGTTGGTGACTCCAAATCGCCCAGTGAAGGAGCAATTTCAGTCTGGTCAGCACGCTCAGCTGGTGCACCCCCCACCAGAAGACGTCGCCGCCCACCAGTATCAGTCACAACTAAATCAAGGCCCCAAGTCCCCGATCATGGGGAGGAAGGCCTTGCAGCAGCAGCAGCAGCAGCAGCAGCAGCAGCAGCAGCAACAACAACAACAACAACAACAACTTGTCGGCAACGTTCAAACACCTCTCAACTTTATACACTTTCCCCCAGCGGCCAGTGCTGGAGCTGAGACTTCCTTGTTTCAGCAAGGCAGTGATTATGCAATCACTCGGCACTACGAAAACACCGAGATCATGGCCAATCTTGATCAGCTTAGGTCACCGATGTTCCGCAAGCGCAATGACGTTCCACGACCAGCTTTTGCCAACCAGAGCGCCAATCCAGAAGGGATGTTCGAGACGCCACGCCACGAAGTCACACCTCCAGCATACTATGGACCTCAGCAACAGCATCATCCTCAGGGCAGTTTCACCGGCGATCCCAGGGACGCCGCTGACTCGTCGTCGGCCATGGCCAAGACGTTGGACAGGCGCCAGCTGGAGTACAACCTCGGGAGGCTCATTGCCGAACGCGGAGTGGACGTCATCAGTCAGCTGACGAAAGAAATGAGTCCGTACCAAATCCATCAACTCCTGCAGTTGACCAGGAGCAAGCTTGATCACCCCAGTGGGGAGACCAGGAGCAGGCGGCCCTTGGATCTCAGTGCCATTGACGACGCCAGGCTGGAGAACATCCTGTCCGAGCTGTCGGTGAGGGACGATTCGCAGCCAAGACACCAACCGGCCGGAAGGTTGGTCGGCAATGGCGTCAGAGGCGGGGTCGGAGGAGCCGCTTCATCCTCCGACGACGAAGGCGCCGATGAAGGTGTCGTCAGGCGACGAGACAGCGGTCGAATGCGACATTCCAGGAGGTACCAGCAGCAGCACCGCAGCTCCAAGAACTTGTCCGTTCACTTCGACCCCAGCCAGGTTCACCCGTCTCCGCCTCAGCAGCAGTCGGTGGCCGCGTTTGGCCACCAGACCAACAACTTCATGGTGCCTCAAGGCCCCAGCGACCTCAGACACTATCAGCTTTCTCCGCAGGTCCAGCGACGAAACATCGTCACCAGTGGCAGCGGAGTTGGCGGTGATCAGAGACACCACCAACTCGGAGACAGCAGATATGGCTCTCTGCCCAGAAGCAACTCCTACTCAGGCCAGTTCCCTGAGGAAGATCTCTGCAACGGTAGGCGACGGTCACGACGGAAGCACCCCCAGCAGTACCACCGTCGGCATCGTCGCGACCACTACGACGACTACTGCTCCTCCTCGTCGTCGTCGTCCTCGGACAGCGACGTCTACGACCCCTACGCTTACCAGTTGCCTGCTCGAAAAGCCTACGGCGGCGTCAGGGTATCTTACGTGCCCAACGACAGACAGGCCGCGGCCAGGAGCCAACAGGAGAGGCTCCGCGAGCGCAGATCCGACAGAAGACAACAGCAACAGCAGCAACATGTGCAAGCTCGACGTGATCATGACCGCCAACAGATGTCCATGATGCCTAGGGTAGCACAAGCCATGTATGAGGACGAGGCAGGTGCTGTCAACAACTCTAAGAGTGGCAAGGAGAAAAATTGCATCGTTTCTTGATGCCTCCGAAACCGTGTATATGGACTATGATGCACCTGTACGTTATATCACGTATGTCTCGTTACAATGAATGAAATAGGCGCACACTGTTTACGATTCAGTAAAATACATCTGCTTGCTAGTCTTAATATCTACCCTGTACGTACGAGTCATAGCCATTTAGGTTACATATACTTGTGCACACATCTTTTAGCTAGGAGCATAACAGGACTTTTAGGATGTTGCGCAACTTTACGGTGAATCTTCTATAACGTTAGGTTATACCTAAGGTTATAAAAGAAGAAAGGATGCAATTGGTCCCCTTTTCAAACTATTGTCATAGGTGTCTTTCTCCATCGTGCATGGAAAAAGTGCTAGAGCAAACAAATGGCGGAAATCACGTGGGGGCCACCCTGTGGAGACCAATTGCTGGTCCGTGTTTATTTACTTCTACTCCTTCCTTCACTGGTCAGGGTTTGCCAGGGAGGAAGCAGGTGTATTAAGCACTTAGCCGGAAAATGACCTCTGCGTCTGATGTGGCAGCCTCGAAGCGCTGGAGGCCTGAGGCTGTTGTGAAGGCCACAATACAGATAAGCGTTCACTGATGCTGTCCAAGGCTTGTAGAAGAGACTACTAGCCTTGGTTGCTGTCGGTGTCTCTGTCAACATTTTCCAAAGAAATGATACCTCAAGATGCCGGTGGCAATTTTCGTGAAACACACTGTAAACGTATCCCAGAAGACACGACAGAATCAGTTGCTGTCTTGTGAAAGATCTGGTCTCTTGCCACCGTGAACTACGACCGGTGCCTCCCCAGGTTGCTCGGTCTGATGACTGCTCTTGCCATGAGACTGTGAATGAGCTCCACAAAAGCAATTCCATATGCAACGACGACTCCGACGGCGGTCACAGCGAAGGGGAAGAGGAGGTTGTCGTAGCCCAGGGCGCTCGCAGTTTCCGCCGACAGAGACGCGTCGAACGCCTCCACCCCTTCTGTCGTCCACCTCATGAGGAGCGTGGGCATGATGCCCGAGTCGCGGATCTCTTGCAACTGGAAGTTGAACAGCTGGCGAAATTCCGACTGGTTCTGGAGGACGAACGCAATATGGGAGATTCGGCCCTCTGCTATGGTCAGGACGCGCAGTCTCGGGTCGCTGACGAAGGCAATGGTGCTTCCGTAGTAGACAGAACCGAAGTCCGTCAGCAGCCGGTCGGTGATTTCTTCCGGAGTCTCTGCGGAGAACACGTCCGGGTCGTTCTGCACCCTCACGTACGCCTGGTGCATGGGCGAGCCGGCAGGGGCGTTCTTCAACACAATCTCTGCGCTGGAAGAAGCCCAGGAGAAGACCCTCAAGTTCTGATCGTTGATGTCCTTGAAGGACCTGATGTTTGTCACTGCTGGCCGGGATGTCATGAGAGACGTGAGGACAGCGTTGTAATACGCGGATATGAGGAAGGCATAAATGCATGTGACGTTGAAGAGCAGTCTGGAAGAGTTTCTCGTCAGTATCAGGTCGTAGTCTCGTTGCAGGAGCGTTATGAGGCTTACTGCAACTCCGTGTATGAAGCCAAACGCTTCGCTGTCGTCCTGTCTGTGAAACGCCTCAACCTTGGTCCACGACAGGACCGCGAATCCCGTGGCCAACAGGAGAACCACCAAGAAGCCCACAGCCCAAGACGCTGTCTCAAAGATGCTTACGTACGCCATGATGTTGATTGCTTGGCCTCTGTTTGAGAGACCCACGACGATGCCATGAAAATCTTGGCTGACTGAATCCGTGTAATCCACATATCTCATCCTCTCTGTATTGACACTGAGTCCACCGGTGCTGATGTCTGCCTCCCCTCCAGCCATTTGGCCCATTATTCCATTCCATTGACCGTCATCATTCTTACTGCCCCATTTGCCATCTGCTGGGGCTGTGTAAGTCACCTGTAAAGCACAACGGGCATATCAAGAATGCTACAGGATGTAGCAAAATTGATTCCCTCCCCTTCAAGAACAAAGTCCCAACTTCTCGTAAGTGGTTCTCATTTTCCTCCCCCCTCCCTACCCCGGTCTCTCAGCGCCAGAGTTGCCAAAATTCGTCCAGCGCGCTTGGGTCTGCTTCGGCCCTGGCTCTCAGCATCAGGGTTGCCAAAAATTGACGCGTCAATGATCAAGGAGATAGTTTGCTCGACCTCCGACCACCTACCGAAAAGTTGAGCGCCGTTTTGAGTAGGTCCAAGATGTCTTGAAAAAGTCCCTTGTAGGGAGAACCACCCTGTCCATCGTCCTCCACGCGCTGGTTGAAGTACATGACCGGGAGGACCGAGTTCACCAGCCGCACCCCCCTCAAATCCGATCGTCTCTTCCACATGAAGCGCTCAGAATCCCGGGTCCTGGAGATGGCGTCAGAGCTGCCATCGGGCTGGGACATCGCACCTTGGAGCCATAGGTTTCTGACTGGTATCTCGCCCTTGATTGAGTAGATCTCGTCGACGAACACCGACGAGGCCTGATCGTCGTCCCCGCAGCGATAGAGGAAGAACAGGCTGTCCAGTCGCATCTTCTCCACCGGCACCTCGGTCGCCGCCGGAAGCAGCCAGTGGACACCAGGTGAACGAGTGACGTCTACGACGAGATCCCACTCGATGGGGGCGAGAGAGTCTCTGAAGAATATCACAGTCTTGGCCGATGTCAGGCTGTCAATGACCGTGGTCAGGTGCTGCCGGTTCTTGTCGACGGCGGCCGCGTGGTCGTCCTCCAGCAAAAGGCTCCCGGCCATGATCCCCCTCGAGCACAGCGACTTGAGCATCCAAGAGAGCTCCTGATCATGCAGGGAGCTGGTTTGAAAGATGACCGTCTCTATTTGCAGAGCGTCCACGGCCAAGTCGAGGGCAGCTTGTCTCTGCGCCTCCGAGCACCAGGTGGTGGCATCCGCCGGGTGCGTGACCATGAGGTGCATGATGGTGCTGATCCCGACCAAGTCCAGCACTCGGTGCAAGTGCATTGTCCACTGTTCACACTTAACTGCGAGCTCGCGGACGGTCACAATAGCCTGTACGGGTTTCTCCAACGTCAGCCACTCGATAATCCGCGCCATCGCAGGCGGCGACTTCCACCAATGGCACATACAGGGTGGGACAGAATTAGCTTCCTTACGCTCTACCGTTGGAGCATCTCCTGAAGCGATATTGGCACAATGGAAAGCAAATTTTGGAGCGACCAAGGACATTTTTTTTGCATAAAAGAGCAAGTCAATATTGACTGCACAGTTTCAAAAAAAGTGAGTCAGCTGCTCTTTGCACTTCTCAACTTATTCAATGAGAGGTCGACACTCCCAAAGTGAAGCACTTGCAGAGACTTTTGAAACTGTCTTCAAATTTAAAATTGTTGTGAGTCTCTGGAAAAAACTTCTTGCGAGGGTTATTTGGAATCTCCACTTGATACTGTCAAGTACTGATTTTCATGTCTCTACTGGCTGTAGAAGGAGCTTGGCAAACCCTAGATCACCCTCAGCCACTTCATTTTAGAAAAAATGGTGAAAAAGTCAAATCTAACAGTCCAGGAGTTTTGTTTTTGCTGCCCAAGTTGATCCTGCTACAGTTGCACACACTTGGACAACGCAAGAGGCTGTCGGAGCAGAGCTACTTCTTGGACACCCGGTGCACTAGCATGCTTGAGAGAGCCTTCTCAGCCTTCACGAGAGGCACCCAATGTGGCCTAAATTCGCTACTTTTCGACAGAGCAAGTGCAGAAAAGGACCAAGAAACTCCTACAGAGATGAACGCTTGGAGCAAGGGACAAGTTAATGTCAACCTACGTAGCTTTTAGCCATATATAACTTTTAGCAAGAGTAGGCAACGTTTAGCAAAAAATGCGTCACTTTATGTGAAGAAATGACTACAGTAGAAGCTCGATGTAGTGAACTGATGGGTTGCCCAGGTATGTCGAGGGTGGTTCACTGTTTTAAAGGTCAGCAGCTACAATGACCTGAAGTGAGGGGAAAATGACGACATCTTTTGTGCTCCACTGTCTTGATATTCGTGTCCACATTGAGGATAATCTGATGTGGGCAGTGACAACCAGAAAAAGAAATCTCTAATGTTGCTTGTAAGCTGTGGAAGTTTGCGTCAGGCACTCAATATTGCATATGCAACAGATGCTCACCAACATTGACCACTGCTTCTTACTTCAGCAGCATTTGATCTTTGACAATGTTGACTGACTTCATTTGCTCACCGAGTCTGTTCAATCCCATTTCTCATAGTTGCTGTGCGTCCTGCACTGTACATGGACCGCTAGACTGGTACAATATAAGAAAAGGACATTTCTTCATCTGTGCAAAAAGGGTTCCAAAAGAGAGGTTCAAGGGGTGCAGGAGACAAAATCAAATCAGGTAGACCATGAAAAGAAACCTTGGATTTGCAGTAATTGTACTAAATAAGTCTCCTTATAAAAGTTCACTACGTTTCAGGCAGGAAATTTTGCCAGTTGTCCACTATGGGGGACGTTTTGTTCAGTAAAAACTTGGTCGTCAGAGGAAATTTCATTATAGCAATGTAGTTCACAATACGAACAGGAATTCAATTTTCGAGGGTCACTTTATTGAGGTTCCACTGCATTGCGTACAGCGCAGTGGTTCAGTTTGGCTGGGTGGGTTCGGCTAATGTGGAAAGTCCGGTTCGGGCTGCCAACAAATCGGTTCGGGCTGCCCTCCTTCCACCCCCACCCCGAGGAGGTCTCTGCATCCCCTCGACTTCACCCCTGGAAATTGTTTAAGGAAATAAATGAATAACGTGTTCGGGATTAGCATAAACTTTCTACCTTCAAGGTGCATATTACTTATAATAGATGGCGTGCCATTATTTTTGACAGCTACGACGAGGCTCTTATGACACAGTCGAGTGCACTCGAGACCAGTACATTGGGTCCAATTAACCGACTGCTCCACTTAACTGACATCACTCCTTACGTTCTAACAATCTTCAATATATATAGAACTTGCCTGCTGTCCCCAAAAGGCCCACTTAATCAGAGGCCTTACTTAAAAGAGTAACACCGATGGTGGTTTTCTTACTGGCAAAGTCCCTCAGCCCTTCTTCGTGTGACGAGCCAACATAATAGACATGACTCCAGATTTTAGGTGATTCATCTAAAAGATAGATTTTCACCTTAAATGTTGGCCTTTTTCAACCTCAATCATGGCTTCCTCTCCCTTCTCTCCATGCTCTTAAGCCTGGCTCCAGTGCCAGTTTCTCCTGGTTCCAATTCCAACAGCTACAGTGGAACGCTCTTAAAGTGTGAGTTTTGCTTTTCTTCTTCTTCGAGATTCTACTGTATTGTCCACTGGTGACATGTGCAGTGCCCCTGGTCTGACCATGTGTGGAACCCCCCTGCTCAGTGAGCCTAGTCCACCCCTGGTTCAGCGTGCCATTTTATCCAGCTTCAGAAATTTTGACTCCCTTCTTTAAATAGTCAGGGTCTAGAACTTTTCAAGTTTATTTGGTAGCTTTGTTGCAAACTGAACTTGATGAGGCAAGCTTGGCCTCATCATGTCGACTGTTTGGCTCCTTACAATGGTCAGGAAATTGGTCTAGCATTATGATCAAAAGTGCTTTTATGCCAGTCGAAATGAGAATTAATGTATAGCGAAAATTATCTACTTGGTGTCTTCACAACTTCTTGCGTCGTCTTCCCTTACCTAAAAGAACGATTTATTAGGGCCATAAATTTCATCTAAAATGTGAAGCCCTACTTATGAGCAAAAATCTCTGTTGTCTCGCAGTCGTCTTTGTATCCATTTTACAATGCACCTGATGTCAGTGGAGTCAAAGTCCCATCATGGTAGCTTCCAGTCTAAGAAGAAATGTGACTTCTTCCTGCTAACAGAAATTTCACTGCATAAAAACATCTGCTTTCAGAGAATTTTTACATGTTGCTCTATTGCCCAGCCTGATTCAATGACTCCCTATTCTGCAAACTTGCTGCTGCTCACCGACAACTGAATAAAATGTGAGGTTATAACAACTGTATTAACAGTATCATCACAATGCCTTTCTCTGAGGTGTCGCCCGGCCATAGCCAAGTCAGACTTTTCACCAATCCACGATGAAATAAGTAATTCTGTGTGCGGAATGGAGCTAACACTGGAGTATGAGGCATACATGACGACAATGGCCGAACATACACTTCGATTACCCTTTATATAACCTCTATATAAGCAATACACTTTGTGTTGAGTTCGAAGAAAAGATATTACTCCCTTATTATAAGCTTTTGACACCCAGTGACGAGACCGTTCCATTAGTTTATCACCCTTTGGGAGCGGAAGTAACTTTAGATTGGTATAGAAACAGCTGTGCCAGCTTACTTTTCTTTTATATGTCCCGCTTTTTCTCCCTCATGCAGGCCACAAACAATAGTTTTTTATCATTTGTCACAGCTGCTGTTGTGTTTGCACACGAACTCCAAACACCGGTAGGTACACAGAACGCACAGGTACTGCATTCCTGCTTGGTTACCTGAGTATCGGCGTCAGCGATGGTTTCACAGAACAGAACTAACTTGGCACCCAAATATCTCCATATCTCCCGCGCCAGCGTCGATAAAATCAAGTCGTTGATGAGTAATTGTTGCAAATTCTCTTTTGCTCTGCTTCAAATGACGGCAAAGCCATCAAGATCAAAGCCTCCAGCAAGGGCAGCAGCCGCCAGGAAGTGGTCAGGGTCAAGGCCGTCGCCCCTGATAACGACGACACTTCCAGAGCTGTTGCAGACTGCAAAAAATGGCGCCGAATTGATTCCATTTGTTGCTGTCACTCTTCAGCTTCTTCTAAGTGGGAGAGTCGAGTCACACTTTTTGTAATAGACACACATTCTTTAAATTTGTTTAGTGCTGAAAGCGCCAACGCACTCATCAGTGCAGGTTTGCCACAAGACAGAAACATTGAACCAAAGGGATGGTACAGTGGTCTCCGCTTATAGCGACCCCGGATGGCGACATTGGGCTTAGGCCGACAATGATCTCAGGTCCCGACACCTTACAAAATTGGACAACATTTTTTCCATCTACTTCGCATTTTGGGGGGTACAGAAAGGAGCTTCATTTCTGCCTGTTTCCCAGAAAATTTCACCTCAGGTAGAAATTTTGCCTAACCCACCTTTTTCTCCATAATTTATCATTGTCCGAGGCCAAATGTTAAGCATTTGGTGAGAAATTCGCAAAATTGTTGCGAATTTTTCCAGACGTAAGTTTTTGGTTTTTTTTTTTGTAGAGTTTTACATTTAGTGAAAATTGCACAAAAAACGTGAAAACTTTTCAAAAATGAAGGCGTCTTTGGAGCTGTTTAGAGTCTCTTTCTTGCCTTACATTTGGTGAGATATTTTTACTCGAATGCTCCATCAAAAAGTGTTTCCAACTCAAACAGGATGCACAAGCACTTCGGATATGCTCACAGTTTGTCAAGGGTGAGGGAAAAAGCGGTGAAAAGACATAATACAACGTAGTCCAAAATAGTGACATAACACTGTGCTCCCTCACTGTATAACAATGTTTACTCCTTGCACTGTGTCTTCTGTTCATTGAGTGTCATGCCATATATAAGCGTACATGCTCTGCTAGAACTTTCGAGGTAAAGCAACGTTGATATGAATGGTGCATTATTTCCCTCGTTCTGACTCAGGTCTTGACCCATGCTCGGCCTCAGATTGAGCTGGGGCCTCCCTCGGACAGGCCTCGGACAGGCCTCACACAGGTCGAAGTCACCCCGGGCCAAGACGATAATGCAGTGCTACAACACGACCACGCAGTACGTGCAACGGGCCTTCGAGCAGAGATGAACGGTCAAAATTTTGTGCGTTTAATTGTGCTGCAATTATCGTAGTTAGTGAGGCATGCGTACCTCATAATTACAGACGGGCGGGGCCTGCCTAGGCCTGGACTAGGCCCATTACACGACGGCATGACGAATGTCACGACTGGACGAGACTACAAGGAAGTTCAGTCTCATGAGCTTTGCCAAATCCAGTTGTTTTTATCTCTCATCTTGATGATTTCACCTAGAGAATCAAGCATGCGTGATCAGTGACAGCCATATCCACTGGTCGTTCTAGAGCTAAAACTATCATGTTATTAGATATTTTTAACGAAATGTGTAAAAATATTCAAAGTTCGAACCCACGAATTGCAACAAATCCTTCTATTTAGCACACATCGCGATGGAGCTATGATGAGTATAGTTTTTAGGAAATTCAAAATTTTCCTTTTTTTCTCAAAACACAGAAAGAAGTGACTAGTTTTGTCAAAGTAACTGAGCGCAGACACGTCTCGAAAATTTGAACCTGAGGTTTAGGGCGGCTCCAGAGTCGATTTATATAAGTTTGGCCCCTTATGCTAATGTCTAACTGCGATGCCCTTTGAATATTATTTTGCAAACGGTGCAAAAAGACCTCCCGCCAACTTGTGCTCCATAAACGCAAACAAGTCTTAATTCATGACCTTCTTCCTGCACTAACAATTACTTGAAGGAGAGGATGATAACTGACATGTGTGCATTAATTACTATTCCGAGGAAATGGCTGACTGATGAGGACTCATTACTGCCAATTAATGGTTGCTTCTTGACTCTTTTGGCAATAAGAATCTTGCATTTCAGGGATCGTCTGGGAGGATCCTCTCTGGCACTCGAGGACGCTGACGGAGGCCACCGACAGTCGGTTGTCCTCACTCATAGCAGCACTCTTAGTTCGAAAGTGCTTGGGCAGGGTGAGTGCAGAAGAGTCCTGCTACCGAAGAAGTTCTTCAGCTGCCTGGAGGAAACCAGCCTGAGTCACTTCAAGTATAAGATCTTTCACAGCCACAACTCAGTGACGATTGGACTTGCCATTTGCTCCTGAGGCTCGCCTTCAAGTTCTTGACTGGTGGCCGTGAGGGCCGTGGACATGTTGAGTGCCACAGTCAACCCCAAGGTCAAAAGTGGCTGCAACCACGTTAAAGCTAATGCACTATCGAAGAATGTGGTAACCCCATTCTTTTGGGCAGCGGGACATCTTTTCGAAATTCGAAATGCGCAGTCCACAGCTGGGGCCACAGACCAGTAGCTGGTTGAATCGAGTGGGTAAGAGGCCTGATACCA
>JAAUXU010141121.1_pt1 | contig 28374 bp, 36 predicted proteins | sample 7278151 | NCBI WGS metagenome assembly JAAUXU01 (sample SAMN14350113, study PRJNA611818) | marine sediment metagenome | isolation source: surface marine sediment (1.8m) | place: French Polynesia: Moorea | collected 2018-08
ATCACAATTCCAACCGCCACAAGTGAACAGTGATGTGAGGCCTGCAAATGGGTTAGATGTAGAAGGAGTTTCTTGCACTGCATCAGGTACATAGTGGCCAAGAGAGGCCTTTTGGGGATTTGGAGCGAACAATATTGATGTTCATTCGTGTGATCACTTTTCTAAGCAGCAAGAGAAAAAAACCCTGTGATGTGGGGAAAAGTGAGATTTTCTGTGTAGAAAGGTCCACTTTTCCTCAAGCATTTTGTTTGTGGTGTGCAAAAAAGTGAGGTCACCGAAAAAACGAGAAGTTGGAAAAATCCCTTTGCTGTGTCACAAAATGTTGGCCACTTTTTCAAAAGTTGACATTTTCTTTTTTTACTCCCGTTATCTGTTGCGATTACCTAAACAGGCTTGACCTTATAGATTTGGCTAAACCAATTTTCTCTTCTTGCATGCTAAATTTTTTGTGTCAAGGACGTAGTAATCGTTAGGGAAATATTTATCAAACCTACTTCATGTTTCCAAAGTCCTATACTAGTTCCAAGGGTCAGTTCCTCGCTTACAGAGCTGATTTGGTTGCCATTTGACCCAAGTTTTGTCTGTTGTGAGTGCTTCCACTTTTGTGCATCCATACATGCAAAATTTCATCAAGTCACCTCGCCCAATGCTCCCTCTAGGGCTGGTACAGCCAAAGTTCACTGAAGAATCAGTAAAATCTGCTCATGAGAATAACTGCACTCTTACATTCCTCAATCAAATAATCTTTCTTTCATGGTCAGTTTCTACTCTTCTACTGCCCTTTCTTGGCTCTTAAACCTCCATCGGTGCTACGGGAACTCCGTTGGGGTATTGAAGACAGATAACATTTGCAGCTCGAGAGGAGGAAAAAGTCATTTAAAAACTTAGTGAGAGGATTGTGTCCTGAAGATCCGTGAAGATGATTTCCCTGCACAACTGACTTGAAGCTGAATTACTTCTCCACAGTATTACTAGCTCTTTGAAAAGTGTAGGAAGAAACAACAGTCTCAGAAACATTGCTAAGCTCTATCTAATTTTGATCAAGGTTTTCCAGCCTGGATTCAGTGGAAAAGGATGCCCGATGACAGATTGTGGAAGACTTTCTAATCTGTGTAAAACACTGAGAGATTTTCTATGGTGAAATGTGCATGAACATCCGCATGAAAGTAAAAGTGACTTTTAAAGGGGATTCACCAAATTGGGAATCCAAGGCCAGGAAGCTTTGAGAAGTTTCTGTGAGGCCAGAAAGCTTGAAAAACTGCTAACAGATCCACCTTGCAAACAAACGGAGAGCAAGCAAGGGCAACAGGAGAAGGGCATTTCTCTGCAGTGGGAATGAATTGTTATCATACCTGCGGTTCCTCTCTGAGCACAACCTTTGTGTCCATATGTGCAGGTAGTGCAAGTAAAGGTGGAGTCTCTATCCTCTGTCAGGACGCAAGCTGGACCCTCACTGTCATAGGTAAACCAGTTGCAAGCATCGAGAGCATGGCACTCCTGTGCACACTCATTGACGTTAGTGGCAGCATTCATGTTGAGCAATAAGCCATTCACTCTAGGAAAATACAAGACTTGGACTTTCAGCATCACCTCCAATAACTCAGCCAAACCATTTACCCAGCATTTGTAACAAAGCATTCATCATCAAAACAAGAGAGGCCACCAGAAGTGCAATCAGAGCACATGGAATCACTTAGCACCTCACAGTTTGCAAAGCACAAGCAATACTGAAAATCAGACATTGGATAAGAAGCATTCACAGAAGAAATGTTCAATAGTACTAACAGAATTTTGTGGATCATAGCTGAAGTAGTTGCTGCCTTCAACAGTTGTGCAGTATTCCAGGCACTGTAGATCACTCTGTGGGGTGGAGGTGCCACTGGTTGTCAGTGATGCCATACACTCACCCCGCACAAAGCAACCAATGGAGGACTGTCCAAAAACACTGATTTGCATTTGGGCTTGCCAGATCACAAAGAACAGCAGCTGAGTTGACCTCATGTTGAAGTCTCACTTCTGCATCAACTACCTGATCATCTCAGGAATTCACGAAACATATATCTACAAAGGTGTCCTGCCATGTAGAATTCATGGGTTCGTTCACAAAGCATCATGACAAGATAAGAACGTGTCACGATGCTTTGTGAACGAACCCATGCTGAATTCTACATGGCAGGACACCTTTGTAGAATTCAACATGGGTTCGTTCACAAAACATCGTGACACGTTCTTATTTTGTCATGATGCTTTGTGAACAAACCCATGTTGAGTTCTATGTGGCAGGACACCTTTGTAGATACATGTTTTGTGAATTGGAGTTTATTTCAAACTGCCTGAGAAATGATGAGAAAGCATTAAAATAGGATAGGAGCAAAGAAGGAGGCATTGAATAAGAGCTATTTCAAAGGCCAAGTTATGTAAACTAAATATTGAGGAGTAATGTATGTAATGTATGAGTCTACCAATTGGAACACTGTGCATACCAGGAGGAGCTGATTTAGCTTCTACATTCCCCATGTTAAGTGATTCCTGTAGCGCGGAACACAACCTACTGCACTAAAAACATGATGAACACAAAGTAGAGACTCGATACTGAACTCGGACGCAGTGGCACCCTCAACGCATCATGTAACACCTTCCACCCTTAAAGGCTCCAGCAGAAGCTGATCAGAGACCTCAAGAGTCCATCATTACACAAACAGTCAAAGGCATGACTATCAAATTGAGGCCAAAGTAAGGGCATCAAATATAACTTTAACAAACTGACTTTTTGGCTTAAGCATCTGTGTATCGCTGCACTCTCTGATGAGAGCATTTTGCTCTACCCGCGTGTCAGGCCCTGTGCACTTCTAGAGCAATTATTAAGAGAAGATAGGTGAGACAATAGTTCTTATCACTGCTTCGTCATTTACTGACAGCGCTTAGGTTCTGAGGAGCACTGTACAAGAGAAATCTTCCATGCAGACCTCAAGATGGTAGAGACCCGCAGAGTTCAAAGGAGAGACGTATTGGTCGTACGTGCTGTGGTCATTCGCAATTTGATGCCGTGAGTCCCTAATCTTGTGGATCTGACGTTTGGGAATGACTGGTCTCGGTAGTTTGGACTCTACCTGTGTCCATGCCCAACTGAACATGATCTGAACAGAATTGTCGCAGCCATTTGAGGCTAGTTCCTCTGTAGCCTCCTGACAATCATATGAGTATTCACTTGAAGTTCTGCACTGAACTAACACTTCATTTTCATGAACCTGGCGAGGCCTCTTTGGTCCATGAGACCCCCTGAAATGAGTGGTGGGTGCCGGGCACTCACAAGTGATACGAGTAACCTGCCCGAGTCCCATCCTGTCATAATTGAAGCAGATATGGCCGACACACCTGAGTTTATCCAATGTGTCAGCAGCAAAGCCGATTTTTCGTAAGCACAGTCAATTTTTCAATATGGCTCTGGGGTGCACCATACTTGGTACAAATACGTTGGTAATCCTGTTGCAACTAGAGTGCGGCTACTCTAGAAACATTGAACTGATTCGATTGATCCATAAAGAAACATTTTAATATCCCACTTTCTGTCCTGTTCTCTATCCTTACATGAGCAATTATCTTGCGCAGAAGGAATGAATCTAACAATGGCACCTGTTCCTTTGCAGACGTGACCATTCTATATCATAAGGTGTTGCTGTACGCAGTGTCCAGTCTTGTCTGATTGGTGTAGCATCCATTGATACAGAGTACGAAAGGCGTGTGGTCAAGGGCAAGCACAGGTGGAGGAGAGCTTGATCTTATAGCTTGACTGAGTTCTGGAACAAGATGGAGTAAATATGTGAAGGAAGGGAAGCTAATGATATGTTTGGATATGTTTCTGTACTGCTTACGTTCGTCTGTATAAGAATAATGACTTAACAGACCAGTTAACTGGTGGGTAAAAAGCCTCGAGATTAATCCAGTATTTTTAAAGAATTCACCTCTTGCCACAGCACTCAGAATGATCACGTCTTTTTTCGTCAAAGCAATGCTTCCCAAATAGAGTCTCTACACAGGCTTGTTCAACTCTCGCAGCGCCCACTTCTTGCCCTCGATCTGCTCCATCAAGGCTGCATACTCTGTGACGACGGTCTCCATGTCCTCGAGGGCATCGTACTGCAACAGGCGGGCCTTCGTCTTCTCCAAGTCAGCGTTAACTTTGGCAGTGCAAGCGTCCAAGTGCTGGCGAATCTTCCGTAAGGCCGGAACCGTGTCAGGGTTGTACGAGGAGGCAAGTATTTCCAGCTCAAGACATCTGGAAGAACGCGAACGACCCGTCGTACATGGTACAATCGTTGGGTTGGAAGGAAGAAGAAAAAACTTACCTGAGTTTCAGCCCCAGTGTCTTGCATTTAACAGCGAGATACTTGGTGTTCAATTGACTCCTCTCAGCCGAGTAACCCATTTGGTGCGTGGCTAATTTCTTCAGCAAGTTGAAGTTCTTGCACAACTCATTCAAGTAGCTCCACTTGACACGACTCTCCGTCACCTTCTTCTTCTGCTGCTGCTGCTCCAAAGTGTCCAGCTCGGCCTGGATCATCTCGGGCAGCCTGATGGCCCGCTCAAACTTTTCTCTCGCGTTCAGAAGAGGTTGCTCCTGCAGTTGACCCAAGAGGACGGAGCATCTCTCCATTAGAAGCTCCTCCATCTCAGCCAACACCACTTCGCGTTGGTCGGACGACAGTGGCGCAGCAAGCAGAGAACCAGGCCCTATGCCTAAGAGGTTAGCTCCCGAAAGGTCTCCCAACAAGTGAACGTAGTCTTGGAGCTGGGTTGCACAGAGTAAGGACTTCAGCTTCTTTGTCACCTTCAAGAAAGATCAGGTCACCAAAGTCAATCTTCAGGTCGTATGGGTATGCCTTACCGCCTCCTCCACTTCCGACCTGACCGCGGCCCCCTCCTCAATCTTCTCTTCGAACGTGGCGACAACGTCCTCCAAGACATCCTCGGTCAGCCTGGAGACGATGAATCTCGCCCGCTGCCTCCGGAGTTCGGCCTGGAGCCTCTTCGTTTGGGCACTCAGCTCTCTGGTCTCGCATCCAGTCGGATGAAGCGTCTCACGCAGTCTGGTTGCCAGAGACTCCAGACCCGGCAGGTCCGACACTCGGGCCAGCAGAGGATGCATGGAGCGCCTGGAGGCGACCTCGCCGAGGTCGCAGATCCCGCCGGCTGCCATTGACGATGCGATGTTTTGGTATTTGTTTGCGCGCTCTCGTCTTTTGAAGCTCTCGCCTTCACAGCAAGACCTGTGACCAGAAAATACAGATGTGGGCTGAAAAGGAAAGAGGACGACAAACTGACGCTCGTCAGGAGTCAGATTTCAGACAGCAACGCAGTGAATACGGGCGGGCTCGTGTCTATCGGCAGCTCATGGAGCAACTTCTTCGTGTGGGCTACCTTCACGGAGGTCCCCATGCCCTCGCCAAGTCAGGCCGTTCCATTCGCGTTGTTGGTCGCAATTCGTTTGCTTCTTGTGGCAACAAAACAGAGTTGAGCCAGAACTGAGTAGTGATGGATTTCAGGCCTAAGAGCCTACGCCAAGCCCAATCTCCTGATCTAGCTCTTCAAAGTGATCTTGAACTGGCCAAGCTTGTGAAGGTCCAATGGAGTGTTTACAATGCCTATTAGAATTGTGGAGCTTCTGCTGATTGTTGAGCCAGACCTTATGGTCAGAGCTTGAGTTGGGGTTTGGCTGGAATTCGGTCCATCACTACAAGTCACAACAAAACAACATTTATTTGTCCCGCAGTGGAGGCTCACGTGGCTGTCGGTGATGTCGACGGACAACGGCACCGAGGCGTCGAAATGCGTGCGCCGCAGCAGGCGAATTTGCGGGGTGAGGCCGGACTTTACTCTTTCGGAGGCCGACGCCGCCATCCACAGCCCTACCAGGAAAAAAGAGCATAAGCATGAGGCCAGAGCCAGTGTGACCACAGCGGACGACGCTGACGTTGTCAAAAGAGCAAAGAAAGTGGTGAACTTCGAGGACTCAAAGCCGGAAAAAGCGAGGAGTGTCCAGGACTCCGAGCCGAAGGAGTTAAAGAGCAGCAAAGAGTCAACGCCGGAGAAAGTGATGAGTGCAAAGGGCTCTGAACCGAAAAAAGTGATGAGCGATAAGGACTCGAAACGGAAAAAGGTGATGAGCGGCGAGGACTCAGAGCCGCAAGAGGTGGTGGTCATCGAGGACTCCGATCCGAAAGAGGTGATGGTCGTTGAGGACTCAGAGTCGAAAGAGGTGACGATCATCGAAGACTCGGGTCCGAAGGAGGTGATGATTGTTGAGGACTCAAAGTTGAAAGAGGTGACAGTCATCGAGGACTCGGATCCACAAGAAGTGATGATCGTCGCGGAGTCTGTACCGAAAGAGGTGACGATTGTTGAGGACTCGAATCCAAAGGAGGTGATCAGCGGTGAGGACTCGGGTCCAAAGGAGGTGACCAGCGGTGAGGACTCGGGTCCAAAAGAGGTGACCAGCGGTGAGGACTCGGGTCCAAAAGAGGTGATGAAGATCAGGGACTCGGAGTCGAAAAAGGTGACGAAGATCAAGGACGGAGAGCCGAGTAAAGTGAACTCTGAAGTGCCCACGATCTTGCCCGTTCGGATTCCGCAAGGCAAGTGCAAGTCCGGCCGCTTCTGGAAGGGCGAACGCGACCGTTTCCGCTCAGTGATCAAGAGCAGAGGGCTGAAACAGAGCTTCAAGCAGCGTTTGCAGCTCAAGGAGGATCGGGAACGCGCCAGGACTCTAGAGCGAGCCATCAGAGAAGACAGGCAGAGGAAGTTGGAAGACCTCCAGAGAAGGCGTGAGGAAAACAAGAAGAGGCGGGAGGAGAACGCCAAAAAGGCCGAGGTCGTTCAGATGGTAAGTACCAAAATAGCACTTCATGCTGGCGAATGATTAAGCTCATGATTTCTATTGCAGATAAAAAATCCGGCCAAGATCAAGAGGATAAAAAAGAAGCAACTGCGCATGCTGGCCAAGAGGGACACCACAGTGGTGCAGAAGACTTGACAGCGGTGCTCCAGCAGCTCCCAATGATTGGCTCTCGAACCTTTGTCTTGTCCATATTGAGCTGAATGAATTCATTTCCTACACGCTCCAGCATTGATCAAATAACATGACCACTCACAAGCTCACACACACACGGAAAAACGATTCACATCTCGTTGCACATCCTGTAGACTTCTTGCACGTAGGAAAAGACCATCTTTGGATCGATGCGGTTGTCCCGGACCATGGACTCCATGTCGTCCGATGTCAGGAAGTCGGGGATCCCCGCGTACCGCCTAAGGGGAGATAGATGCCTTTACAGTCTTCCAGTTCATGATGACGAGCCATTTTATACTGTGCAACAACTTACTCTCCAGTCTTGAAGGCCAGTTCGTAGTTTTGCTTTCTATTGCTCCTGTTCAACTTCTTGAAGTCGAACGCCTGGGGGAAGAAGTTGTGAATGAGGGCGCAGAAAGCGATGCCGTCAGCCCAGCTGCTCGTGAAGTTCTCGATCTTCACTCCCTGAGAAGCAAGACGGGTGCAACAGTGACAAATGTCACTTCTCTAAGGTTGTCAAGCTTGTCTGCCGACCTCGTAGTTCCTGACCCTGCACTGGCACCAGATGAGAATCGCTTCCATCTGGGGCGACATCATCTTCATGCCTCCCGACGGTCTGATGATGCCCAGCTCCATGGCGACTCCAGCGTGAGTCGCCATGCCACCGCGTTTGGAGTTGCTGTAGGTACAAAAGCAGTTGGAAGACATTGAGTAGAGCACACAGGACGCCGCAAACGTACGGGTTCACACATGGTGAGGGGTTCTTCGTTTCCTCGATGAGTCCTGCCATGTTCTTGAGGAAGAGGTTGTGCATGTTCTTCTCGTCCATGTTCCTCAGCTTGAGGCCCTTGGGGGCGTTGCAGTGGGCGACGGCGTGGCGCGGGTTGTTGCGGTCCATCTTGGAAAATATGAAAAACTTTGACGTGATCAAGAGTCAAAGCGAAAAATGTGTAGCACTGACGACTCGATCGTTTTCGTCCTGTAGTAGAAGAAGGAGGAAGAAAACTTGGCGACCGTCAAGGAATAGCAATCGGAATAGGCTGCGTCTCCGGGTTCTCCTGTCGTAAGAAGAAAGGCGGCAAGACCTATTTTTAGCCCCCACTTACGCACATGTGGTCCATACGACGCTGAACACGGGCGCTCTGCCCACTCAGGACGGCAGCAGCATTGTTCCTCACACCCTTGTCCTAAGAGGATCCGCCTTCATGTCTTTCATATGTCGACAGACACAAATGCACCCGGTCTTCGGTCTCCGGGTTGGAAGACTGCCGGAAAACATCTACACTGGCTCACAGGATGTCATGAGGGCTGGCGTTGTTCCTCTTTCTGCAGTCGAAGGTGTTGATGGTCAAAGACTTGACCTGGCACGAAGTCGTCCCCGCACTTCTTGCTCGACAAGTTCACCACGCTTCTTCAACGACTTTCGTCGACGACCTCGACTTATTTCGTTTGCAGAACTTGAACCCCTGGTTCTCCGGATGTGTTCCTTAAATGGGGAGGTGGGGGTGGGGTGGTTCCCGACGTGGTTGAACATGCTGCAGTCGGGGAAGGAGCACGTCTACATGCGAGAGTCACTTACATCAGACCGGGACTCCTTGATGCACCCGAGGCCGAGGACCGGATTCTACCTGCCACTCTCCTCCGAGCGCTCGCAAAGCTTCTGCAATGAGACCACGAACATCCGCTCAGCATTTTTGTGGACCTTAGTGCTGGTACCGGGGAGCTTTCGACCATGACATGTTCATCTTTCTTCGTCCTGGCCATGTTGATGGTGTCCAGCATTAAGCCACTTTACCGAGGTCCTCCGAGTGTGCTTCCTACTCTAGAGTCGAACCCCTCGACCTAGAGGCAGACGTAGGTCTCATGGACGGTCACTGACATGAGGTCTGTTACGCTAACCCTCATGGTACCGTACATGTCCACGAACTCGAGACCCAGAGCCTGTGTAATACTTAATTGTACACCTGTCACAGAAGAATGGCAACCCTGCTTGGAAGCTATTTTGCACTGAACAAAAAAAGGCAGAGCAAGACACTGCGGGCGGCAGCTGTTCCTGCTGGCCATTTTCCTCTCAGTGTTCTTGTCTTCTTGTTCTTGGCTCTCAAGCGGGCGAGCGCCTGAAACGAGGTCATGAAGAACTTGAACACGGAGGATCTTAAGGCCTCGAGGTCTCGACCTCGGCAGCGTCTCGCCGAGTAGTCATGTCTACCGTCATGCCTTCACCGTCGTCATCCTCTCCTGCGACAAACGGGGCGGCCGCGGCCGCCTCGACTGGCAGCAGCAACGGCAAATCCGTCAACGGCCCCCCGCTGCTCCAGCAAGACTTCGACTCGTTCTATCGCAAGGTGTGCTCCGACCTACAGGACCGCGGCGAGGTGCACTCCATGTCAAAGCTGTTTGCCACGCTTAGCTGCGACGAAGAGCGCATGAAATTTGTGTTGGAACGGAACTTTGGCGGCTCAGGTGGACTCTCTTCCTGGGGGGCGTGGAGAGACTTCAACTTTGCGCACAAAGACAGGGCCGAGTCACAGAGGCTTAGGAATCAAGGAAATCAAGTAAGACAACTGAAGTCCCCTCTCAGGCCAGGTGGTCAACCTTTCTCCTTAGGTCTACCAGAAGAACAAGCTGTCCGAGGCCTTGGAGCTGTACAGTCAGAGCATATGCCTGGCGCCTCACCCTCCGCCGCCAAACTCTTTCCTACTACATGGCGGCGCCGGCCTCGTAGGACAGGGGGACGGTGGCGACGACGGGGCATTCACTCACGAGGAGCTGGCCCTAGGATACGCTAATAGATCTGCCGTGCTCTTTCAGGTAGAGTAATTGACGAATCTTGCCGTTGCTTGACGAAGAATTCGCGGCGTTGTTGAACGTCCTGTTTATGACCGTCCTGATCACGTGAGGAGTTGCAATATATTGGTCTACCAAGTAGGAGGAGGCAAGCAATAACGCCGGCGTCAAGAAGTCCTAGCTTATCCGGGATGTTTTTGCAATTATATGCAGAATATCCGTATATCCGCATGGTGCCGAAGTGGTGACGCAACTGAATGTGAACAACTTTTTAGCCTTCAAGAGTCTTGTCGACTTTTCAGATGAAGGAGTACGACCTCTGCATCCGAGACATCACTCGCGCCTTCGACAACAGCTACCCCAATAATCTCATGTACAAGCTGTTCGAGCGCAAAGCTCGCTGCCTCAGGGCCCTGAAAGATTTTCCTCGGGCACTGGAGAGCATGAAGAGCGCAGAGATGTGGATGAAATACTCTACCCTCTCGGAGACCAAGTCCAGCAGCTTTAAGAAGGAAATCAACAAGCAGGCAAGTGTCAAATACGCTCTTCAGTCTTGAGCACTTCGTCATCATCGGTGAATTCTATAACAACCACCACAGATTGAGCAGCTGGAGGAACGCGTGTCTCAGATGTCCATCGCGGAGTTCTCTGAGAGCACCGAGGCCAAGAAATCTTCCATGGGCCCTCTTAGTCAGGAGAACAAGGCGCCCTCACTGGCCTTGAAAGAGAACAAGGAGTTGCCTGGAGTCAGAAAAGACGTCAAGCTGGTGTACACCGAGGAGCGCGGAAGACATCTCGTGGCAACCGAGGACATCATGCCTGGTAATCTCGTTGTGATAAAGTGAGACTCAATAGCTCACCCGCTGGTGTTGCAGGAGAGGTCATCATTGTGGAAACTCCGTACTCCTCGATCCTCTTGCCGGAATACTACACTTCTCACTGCGGGACCTGCTACTCCAGAGTGATTGCGCTGATACCTTGCTGGTGCTGCTCAAAGGTAGATTGATTGCACGTCCAAGAATAACCGTGTTGGAGCCTTCTGATCCCTGTCGGCTTTGTCCGACTCGTAGGCATCTGCACCTGTGAGATAATGTTATTCTCTCTTGTGTAGGTTCGATTTTGCTCCGATGAGTGCCGTTCAGAGGCTTGGGAGCGTTTTCACAAGGTTGAATGTCAGCAGCTCAATCTGATTCTGGATGCCGGAGTGGGCAAGATGGGAATGTTAGCCATGCGCATTCTCACCTCCTCGGGCAAAATCTACCTAGAATACGTGATAGGGAAACTGCGAGAAGAGGCTGAGGCTGCCCATAGAGCGCGAGTGCCAGCGGCTGAGGCTGAGCGCACTCGCGGGTTCAACGAGGAGGGCATTTACGACCCCGCCGACTACCGCACTGTCCACACGCTCGTGGCCAACAGTAGGCATCGAGGTGTCGGGGACCTTTTCAAGCGATCTCTCATGGCCCTCTACCTGCTCCGCATCCTGGAGATGACGCCATTTTTTTATAACGGAGGTGCAGACCCCAGGAACGTGAGCCTGCAAGACAAGAAGGCGATGGGCGCCGTCATCTTGAAGCATCTGCAGAACTTGCCTTGCAACGCGCATGAGGTCTCCGAGATGGAAATCGCCTCTTCCTCTGGTGCTACTGGGTCTACTACTAGTGGGCCTCCATCAGGCTCTCCACGGGATACCACAGTGCGCGAGATTGGCGCAGCTGTCTTTGGAGTCCTCAGCCTGCTTAACCATTCTTGCGACCCAAACGTGGTGCGCCACAGCTACGGCGCTACAGCTGCCGTCCGTGCTATCAAGACCATCAGGCGCGGCGAGGAGCTGCTGGACAACTACGGCTACCACTACGCCGTCATGCCCAAGGAGGAGCGCCAGCGAAAGCTGCATAACCAGTACTACTTCCACTGCTCATGTGTTGCATGTCGCAATAGCGGCAAATGGACAACTTACCCAGGCCTCAACTCAGTGCCAGCGCCACTGGCGTCGCTTACGCCAGCAGACCAGAAGACCACCATGATAGAATTTCAGCGATCGAGCAAAGCGTACAAGAAGGCATTTGAGAGCGTTTTGCTGGGAGATTACGAAGGATCTTTGTCTGTGCTGGTAGAACACCTCAAGCTGATGGACGCCAATGTTCAGAGGCCTCTGAGGGAGTATAACGATTGCCAGGAGGCCATCAAGCAGTGCTGCAGTGCAGCAGCCAACTGCTACACGACAGTGGTGCCAGCCAAGAAGGCCAAGGACACCACCTTGAAGTGAATTTGCACTATCCACATTATATACTCGGCAATGAAGTCATGAAGTCGTCGTGGGTTGTTGAATTATTTATCTTCTGAATGGGACCGCGCGGATAGGATGATTAGTGATTGACTAATGATGCTTCATGATAATCAGAGCTTTGTTAATCTGTGCCATAAACACAATGCTATAATTATGTTGTGCAAGTACACGATGTGTTTCTTGGGCCGACCTTACGTGACGTACACGTGTACCGTGTGGTGACCATGTTGAGTACTGAGCATAAAGTTTCTATCGTATTGTGTCAGAAACCTAAAGTTTTCATATGAAAGACAGTTTATTCGTCCCGCTACAGTTAACTAACACTCAAGGTAAACAATGCACACCAGGTAGGCTAGTAGACAAACTCACACATTATTAATGAACAGTGTCAACATCGAAGCGAAGTGAAAACTCCGTCCAATGTTACTACAGAGGCTGTTTTAGAGTCCAGGACTTGCAAGTCCAGCGTGGCCAAGCTCGTGGGTGTCCTTCGACTCTGCCTTAAGCACCTTAAGTCACCGTATGCCACAACAACTTCAACGCTAAGTATGCAACGACTATCCATACAACGAGGGCGTGACCAAGTGCCCTACCGTTGCAGCGGGTTGCTCTTGCTCTTGCTGTCCTTCTGCACGTGCATCGTCAGAACGTGCTTCTCGACGTTCCGCTTCCTGGTAGAGGTAAAGCCGCACAGCCAGCACGCGTGATCCTTGACACGCTCGTGCACGCTCTTGATGTGCTGCGCCAGGTTGGACTTGCGTGTAGTCTTGAAGTCACATGCGTCGCACCGATGCTCTCGGCGGTCGCGCAGGTGGACCTCGTTCACGTGTGCATTGAGGTTACGCCGGTACGCAGATCTGAAGTCACACACGTTGCAAGCAAACGTCTTCGGGCGCCCGGAGGGCGTGCGCAGCGACGAGGCGCTGTTCGCTGGAGGCAGGTGGTGAACGATGGTCGTCGTGCCAGGCTGTTGATGCGGCGGTTGGAGCGGATATTGAGGCACAGGATTGGCCTGGTGAACGGATTGCAAGTGCAAGGCGAGGTTCTTCTTCTTCGTGGACCTGTTATCATAGTGCAGAGTTATAACCACTTTCCACCCTAAACACGAATGAAAAGGCTACGTGTGACAGCCACACTCACTTGAATGGACAAAAAGTGCAGGCAAAGTCCTTGGGAGGTGATCTCTGCTGTTGCTCTCTCTTGATGATGGTTGCGGCTGGTTGAGGCTGGGAAGGAAGAGAGATTGACGCAGCCGCCACCGCGGCAGCCGCCGCGGCTGTCGATGGTGCCGTGGACGCATGACTGAAGGTGTTTTGGAGCTGGTTGTAGTGCAGGGGCTGGAGGCTGCTGAAGTTCATGGTAGTGAATGCCGGCTGAAAGAACAAATCATTAGCAGGTCATTATGAGTGGATGGCGCACAGTGTCCCGGATATCAGTCACCTGCTGTTGTTGCTGGTGTTGTTGCGGTTGCTGCTGGACGGCGGGGGCCACAGTTATCTGCTGCTGAGAGGCGCCGCTCGTGTACATCCCTGTGGCGGGCTGGTAGTTCAGGGTCATGTAGTTGGATGGCGTGGACACCATAGTGGGCGGATCAAGGGTCAAGATCTGCGGCTGAGGCTGCGGTTGTTGCGTCAACTTTCCCCTCTTCCTCTTCCTGCCGCTTCCCGTGGCGGCGACCTCGACGTTTTGCACTAGGAGTTGTTGGGGCTGCGGCAGGGCAGCCTTGTTGTGATGAATGAACTGCTCAATGCCTCCTTCCTGTCCGGACACCTCAGCCTTGTGCACCCTCTCCGCGTGCTGCACCACATTGTACTTGCGCGCCGACTTGAAGTTGCAGAAGCTGCACTCGTAATCTTTGACATTTTCGTGCACGGTTTTAATGTGGTAGGCGACGTTGCTTCGGCGCGCGCTACGGTATTCGCAGCGATCGCACCCGAAGTCTTTGACTCGCTGGTGCACGGTCTTGACGTGCTGAGTCAAATTAGACTTGCGGAACGTCTTGTAGTCGCACTCAACGCACTCGAACTCCTCCTGGTGGGTGGGCTCCTGCTGCGTCGCCTGTGCCTGGCTGGCCAACAGGTGCGCCTGGCTTAACGTGAACGACGAGGAGGCCATCACTTAACTTCCTGAAGAACCGACTTCGTTGGACTGCTCATATCGGACGGGTCGTCAATCCCGACGGCAAGCAGGAATCCTCGGGGTCGTCCGGGCCTCCGGACACTTCCAAGGGGCTTTGGATGTTCTCTCTTCCACTTCTGTGGTTTCGGCGGCAAGTTTTTATTTGTGGTAGCAATTTTCCTCCTTGCTGCTACTGATCCAAAGGAGTGGAGTGGAAGCAGTCGCCAGAAATGGACGCCAGCAGTAAATGCGTGACCACAAGGGATGGCGTGGAGAGGCTCAATCCCGCCCCGAGAGTATCCCACGAACTCGGCGACGCCCACCTTGGAGCAGTGGCAAATGTCGCCGTCGATGCTGCAGTCTCGGTAGAGACGAGGCTTGTCCAATTCTGAGAAGCGGGTCTCTTCGCCCAAAGGTTTGCCCCGTTCATGGACCCGCTGCCCGCGGTCACGGAGCTCCTTAGGGATGAGCGGCAGCTCTTGCTGCCGCCATTTTTCCTGGCTGGGTCCTGGCTGCCGTCGCCCACCGAGGCAAGCCTGCCGCCGTCGGCGGCAGCAGCCCCGTGACCAGTTGTTGGTGACCAGCTGTGATTCCGAGATTCCACTGATCCACCGATCGACCGAGAGTGACTTTTCACGCAACCTCTCCTGTGTTGGGCAAACGCAACTTTGGCAAAACTGCAACTTTTGCACAAGTGAACCTATTCTCAGGAAGAGGACCTTGCAATGCGTCAGCTCTGCAGCTCGTTGCAATTCTGGCAGTTGCAGTTGTGGAGAGCCCTTGCAAGACCAGCATTTGCGTCAGGAATACGCAGTCCTGCAGGCAGTTGTTCACGTCCCGCGACCTCTTTGCTGACCGCTCTGTCACCACTGCTGCGACTGTGGACCTGGAGCTTGACTTGTATGACCACGGCTGACCAGAGCCGTCACTGCGACAGGAGGATCATGGGCAATCATTCAGTCCAGAGGTCGTCGGGGTGTCAGGTCGAGGAACGACCCGAAGGAGACAGCCAAGGGATCCGGATGAGTCAGAGCTGTCAGAAACGCTGTTCTCTGGAGTAGCGACGATGCCGCTGTCCAGTCGAGTTCAAGGCTTGACGAGGTCGGACGTACACTAACTGAGAGCACTCACGACACCAGTGTAAACAACTTAACATTTATTCAACAATTCAATATGCTCAGTGCACCTCTTCAACTTCTGCGTGAACATCTTCTCATTGTCTTCGTCCGGTCTTGTCTAGATTAAAGTTGGTGGTCTCCAAAAAGGCCTGCAAGAGATTGATCCAGTTCCAGTGTCACGCTCATAGGTCAATAATTGTCACAGACATGCTCTAATAATAGTATACTAAAACTTTGATGTACCATTCACGATTAGTTGTGTTAGTGACAGTGTAAGTAGACTGTCCTAACCTCCTCACCTGGCCCGCGCTGGACTCGCTTGGGCCAATGTACATGGCAGAATCTTCACTGCCGCTGGACGAGGAGGATTTCAGGCAGCGTTTGGTCCCCTCCTTGCCATAGGAGCGGCTTTCTGCATGTGTGTGAGAGAGAAACACTAGTAGTTGGCGTGATACTCGACCGACTTCTGGCCGTCGTTGCACTCACTGCTCTTGCTGTTCTCATACTGGTGTTCTTCCTTTGGCTGTAGCTGCTGCTTCTCAGGCTTCTTGATCTGACTTTGGTCCATGACGACGTCCGCGTACTGGGTGCCACTAAAAAAACAGTGTTCTCAGCAGGTGCCGACGGAGCCTCTGTGGCGCGTGCATGTTTACCTGAGCACATAATTGACGCAGATGATGCTTTGCTCCTCCGCATTCTTGGTGTTGCAGATGAGCGTGGCACAAGACTGAATCCACGTGTAGCCGCCCAAGCGGTTCATCAGGCGGTAGTAGTTGCTCATCACCTGGCCCTTGTTCAACACTGCAGTGCAGACATGGTTAGCATGGACCTCGTCACACGGAAAAAACGTTGCAACACTCACGGTCCTCGTGCGTCTTCCGAATGTTGTGCACGTCCTCGCCGTGACACAGGTTGTACATTGACTGGTCGGTCAGGTCCTCGGCAGTGTAGTCCAACAATTCCGCTACCCTTTAAGAGGTAGAAGAGAGAGAAACACTGAGATAACGTTCAACACGCAACACTTTTTCAAACTCCCATTGAGGTCGTCCCTGGGGACCCTGAGATATTAGCATAATGGCAATCTGTTGGTCTCCCTGTGAAATCTTCCTCAACTTACTTTGGTTCGCAGTGGAGTATCCTGAAGTCGAACGACAGCCTGGTGACGAACATATCACTTTCTAGTCTGACCTCGTGCACGCTGGGCGGCGGCAGCGCGATGGCCAAGCCGATGAAGCCCATGATGGCCGAGGAGGAGTTGCCGCTGCCCTTCTTCTGCGAAAAGCCAGGCTGAGGGCGCAGCTTCCCCAGCAGTAACACCACCTGCAACAAGTCCAAGAAGCGCATTCATGTCACGATCTCGCACCACGGGTACAAGTCTGTGATCAAGGTGGCGTCGCGCTACACGTAGAGGCAAAAGTTGTCATTGCCGTTCCTCCCAAGCATTCTCGGCCGAGCGAACTCGGCCTGTTTCGCTTGGGGCGCGACTGTCGTCACGCAGACGGCGCAGGCGGCGGCGGTGGCGGCGGTGGCGGCGGCTTTGGCGCAAAAAGCGGTGAACTCCGCTTGCTTGTTTCTCTACCGGCCGGAAATTTCGTCGCCTCGGAGATATTTTAAATGGGCCTTTTTCAAGCAAAATTAACTCCGCAGCTCGCGTGATTCGCCTCAGTCAAGCCTTCCTCGAGTAATAACTATCCAGAAAGAGTCAATTGAAGCGCGAAGGAGAGCTTACCCGATAGCCCGATGACTTGAAGTGACAGCCTCGCTTGGTGAGCGTGGACTTCATGCGGATGCAGAAGGCCCTGTCGAAGGTGGGCTTGCCGGAGATCCGCTCCACCCGGGCGTGCATCAGGGAAGTCACAGGATAGCAGACTGAAACGACGTCAAAATCTCTCGATCTCACGCGTAACTCCAATCATGGGGACGAGGGAGGAGGGGCGAAATGGTTGCATGCAGAGGTTGTTCCCACCTGAACGAGTCCATGGAGCTAATGAGATGGTCGCTGGCAATGCTTGTTCAAAGTACCGGAGACACTGGTGCGCAGAGAGTGTAAAAAATTGCACTCTCTCCGCATCCTTCCAACGGTCTTGTCCAGAACACGGCAATTTTCGCTCGCAAAAATAAAAGAGACACTCGTGTGTTGGACAGACAAAAATTTGCAACATCTCATCGCTTCCCACATATTTACGTACAGGCGGGAACTAATTTTATACTTTATTGACTACAGTGAAGAAGAGAGAAGGAATTTTTTTCTCCAGCCAGATTTTATGGCAATCCGAAGTGAGACAAGCGTCGTTGTGCAAACTTGAAGACTGCCTTGACCTCATGTTGTCAACCAACCGTTTGCAGCAGTTCCGGAAGCCAAGGGTAATTACCCCTTTGTGGAGAGTGAGCAATTTGTTCGGGAGGAGGGGGGGATAATGAGGCTCATATCAGGAAAAATTCCCAGAAGTTTGCCATGAACATGGTGATAGAAATATGCATGTGCAGCGTTTTTTTCCCAGCACAAACATGAAGTCAGTTGAGTGCACGTCAATCTAACACCTTGTAAGACGCTGTTTAAGTCTGCGGTTATCGCAATGAAGATCTCTTGGGGAGCCACAACTTGGGGTCCTCAATGTTCGTGGATCAAACATTTCACTGTCCACCAGAAGAATTGTTGCAAACAACTTGACATGATCTTTTTTTTCTCTCTTCAGTCGGGGAGAACGATTTTTTCGCATCTTTGCACACCAGCACTGGTTATGCTTGAAGAAAGAAAAGTGCCAGAAGCGCCTGTCAGCACTTTTTGTTTGGAGGGTTGGTGCAAAATAGCCAAAATGTGTTGCAAAATCCCTAAACAAGTGTTTGTGGGGCAACTGCAGAATGTGAGTGTTGGGCTCGCAAGTCCATTCATGGTGTTCCATGAAAGGTTTGCACACCTGATCGGATTATTTATTAGTTCAGTTAGACGTGATTAACGTGAGCTTCCTCACTGTTGTCGTCATTTGCGTGTTGACACTGGACGTGGTTGACGCTGAAGTTGGCGGACGAAATCATAGAGACAGCGGAAGAAGTAAAGGACTACTCAAGAAGTGTACTGACCTTGATGACTTTTCCCACCACCGCATGAGGATTACGGTTTCTTAATCTTGTTAGGCGTTACTTACAAGGCTTACCGTCGGGAATGGCCGGCGACGCGCCGGTGCTCTTGGCACCGGAGCCGTTGTTGTTCAGGTGTTGCTGCTGTTGCTGGTGGGGGTGATGGTGATGGGCGAGAGTGACTCCGAGCTGCTCCGCCAGCTCGGAGTGATCGGACTGGTGCACGTAGTCGAAGATGCTGCTGCCGGTCATTTCCACCTGGCAGGAGGAGGTGAGAACTCGTGAAGGTCTCTCTCCATGTGTGGGCTCATGTTCAACGTCAGCGCGGTGGGCGTCTTACCTGAGACAGTCCCAAGTAGATGGAGACGGTCTCCGAGATGTAGAGGAACCTGGCGTCCGAGTTGAGCGCGATGGCGAAGCCGTCCAGTGACTGCAAGATGTGCGTTCCCTCGTGCTCTTCGAACACGTCCATGGCGAGGTCGAAGCCCCGATTGCGCAGGGCGTTGGCAGCTACGTACATGTGCGAGGTTCAAAACAGGGGCTCGAGCGAATGGAACCTACTGCTCAAAGAGTGCTAACCTTTTGGCTTTTTGCGTTCCTTGAGCCACGTGGGCTCTCCGCTGGCCGCGAACTCGCGCAGCCTGAGGTAGGCTATCGTCAGCCTGATGATGGACGCCTTGTCCAACTGCGAGGTGATGGCCGTCGGCAGCGGCAGCATCTTGGCCAGCTCGTAGAACTCAAAGTTCTCCTTTCCTCGACGCGAGCGCGCGGCGTCTCGGGACTTCTCCTTGCGCAGCTCAAGGATCCTGCCACGGTTAAGTCATCATTGCTTGCCAAGTGCTCTACCACTGCCTGCCAAGTACTCTACCACTGCCTGCCGTTCGTCCTTGGCCCGGCAGACGATGACCCGCAACGTGCGAGTCATCCACGTGACCGAGCGCGACGTGAACAGCACGCTTGGTCGCCCTCTTGATCGAGAGCCACGTGGTGATCCGTGGGGACCGATCTGCCGAGGCCAACGAACCACAGCACCAAGGAGCTGCACTCTAGAGCCTGTTGCAAGTCTTACCTTCCTCCTCCGTCGAGCGAGCTGCCGTACATTTTCCCATACTGCACGTGCTGGGCGGCGAACACGTTGTTGTCCATGATGCAGCTGGAATAGCGCATCTTGGCACACTCATTTCCTCACTTTTTTCTAACTCTCTCTCTGTACCTGTAGTAGGAAAATGGCTGCGGCATGTGCAGGTCCATGGGCACGGGGGTGTACGCGGCGGCGGTCGCGGTCGTCGAGGCCTCCTCACTGCTGCTATTATTGCTGCCTTGTTGCATTCTGGCTAGCGGCCAACGACTGATTGGTTCGGCGGAGAGCGCCAACTCGGAGGAGACGAGAAACAGCTCTTGACGGGCGAACGCGGCGTCGCTGGCGGTTCACGCGGAGGAAAAGCGCAAAGAGCGGCGACGTCGTCGTCGTCGTCGTCGTCGGTGGCGATGACGACTGTAGTGACGACTGTAGTGACGCCGGCGATGACGCCGGCGACGGCAGCGACGGAGAAGGAGAAGGAGAAGGAGGAGGAGGAGACGACGGTGGCGGCGGCGGCGGCCGCTGCTTAATTGACTTGGTCGAACGGCGTGTTTTATGGCGCTTTGATGACTCCTGATAAAAGCAGCACAGACGAGAACGTTGGGATCCGAGGACATTCGTAACTGTCGACTGCCTCCTGCTCGTCCCGCCCGTGCTCGGCGACGCCGACGCGCACGGTCACGCACTCCTCGTGTTTCCACAACATCAGAGAGTTGAGCGAGATCTAACCCTTTTATCGCAGAAAAAAGCAGATTGCTGCCAGACCGTGACTGTCGTTGACAGGCTGGCTCAAGCAAACAGAGGTGGAAAAGGCAAAAAGAGCCTCTTCTCGGATGATGTCACTGAATACATGAGTGAAGACGTCGTCGTGGTTCACGACCAAGTCGGCCGTGGCTGTCGTGGCTGTCATCGGCGTGGGAGACCTGGCGACTCCGGCGCTCGAGATTAGCGCGATGTCAGCTTGATGCGCTACATTAGAGTGTCGGTCTTGTACAGTCAGTGAACACCACTTGGGCAGAACAAAGCGAAGCGAATGATATTCCATACAAGAGCAGCTCCAAAAGAGTATGCAAATTTTCCATAGGTACTAATCTCGCTGACTTTGGCCCCTTGGATGACTATGTTTGGCTGTGTATGACCAATGAAGACGTGAATTGAATGTAGAGGAATTTTTCCTTATTGTTCCAGCTGTCCTTGTATCTGGTCATTTTCCCCATGCTCTTGGACTTTTCTCCACTTCTTGGGCTTCCACCCAGCGACGTCCGACTGGGTCAGGTGGGTTGAATCAAGCAGGATGGGTTGAGCTCATCAAGGCCTCATGAGCCTGAACCAGACGGTTGTGGGCCCATCCATTTGCACCCACCTCCGCCTCCTGGTGCCAATGCTGGAGATTGATCAGCACTGTCCGAAACAGTCATGACTGTTCAACCTGTGCCATGACCCAGAAGCAGAGGAATCTCACGAGCTTGGAAAGATCTGGAGTGCAAGACAGAGAAGCAAAATGCTTTTTTGTGTGTGCAATTTCGCCAAGTTGTTTTGACAGCAGAGATTTATTAAGGACCAGAATCGCATCGTCAATGCAAGGTACGGATGAGTCTTTTCTTTCCCTCCTTCACACGGAGGCGTCCAGCAGCTGAGACGGGTCATTAGACAGAGTTAATGACTTAATGAGGCGAAAGGGACCCCGAGCTTACCATGTCTACAACTTCATTGCAGCGGGTCAACTGTGTGATCGATTAATCGATGACTGAATTCTACGAGGATTAGCTTTTAATCATGATGAATTCTTCGCCGGGTGGAAAGATTTGTGTAGTCTGCACAACAGGTAGAATAAGATTAAGCGCCTGGAAGATGAAGTCGTTGACACTGTCAATATCATCGGAGAATTAAGTATCAATCGCTCCATAATGAATTTCTATTACCGTGAGTCGTCGGTGACCTTTTCAAGATTAACGCGCCATCTCGACTTCAGTGACAAGATCATCAATTTGCATCTCTGGAGCCAACGCTTTGATGCTGGTAAAGCGTCGGAAGCTTTTGTTTGCCTGCTCATCAGTAGAAGAGAAGCAAATTTCCCCCGTGGATGCACCAAAGTGTGCAAAAAAGAATGCAAAATATGACTGCATAATTTTCCTGGCCCAAATGCCCGCAAGCAAGTACAAGTGACAGTACGAACAGTGAGTTTTCTTTACAACAATAACAATCTTGGAAGGCGGCTGAGTCAGTGATCTGACGAAGACGTAGTTAAATTCCCCTCAATGACTAGTTTCTATATGATCCAGAGTCATGATACGACAGCCCAAACAAAACGTTGTCTCTTCATAAGATAGGACCAGAATGGACTCAGATTGCGTCTAGCAACAAATCCAGCTGATTGGGCCAAGACCAAGGGCACGTTGAAGGGCATTTCTCAGTAGTGATGCTTGGGAGAGGAGCGAATCTCACTCGTTGAGTCCCATTCGACGCAGATGAAGGGGTGAGAAAATCCGGGAGGATCCGGACCGGGCCAAGAATCCACCTGAGTCGGGCCAACTCGGGTCATAAATAGCACCGAATTCGAAGTTGAAGCTGGCGGCTCTATTAGCATAACTATTCATGTTAAGAGTGCAACCCTTGTGCATATTTTCGAGGGGGAGACACAGTCTCGCTCGCAACTTTGTCAGACACCCCAGAGATCTCTTTGTTCTACCGGATTTTGTTTCGATCGCTTCAATCATTCAAATTTCCCGGCGGTGACAAATTTGAGTCGGATGGAAAATGTCAAATCCAACTTGGAGTCGAGGGTGGAATGTTCGGAATCCGAGTCAGGACCGACTCGAGTCGAAGAAAACGAATTGAGTCGAGACCATCACTATTCTTCAGCATTCTGTGCGTGCCAGAGTGGACGGGTATGTATTGCATTCACTGCATTAGTCTTAACTGTTTTCTTCGGTACAGTATTAACAGTGGAACAGTCTTTTTCCTCGGAGCAGTCACCACTTGAGGACCAAGCAAAATTGTTCAGTCCTGGCTCCGGACACACTTGGGGTGGTCAGCACACCCAGAGAATTCACCACCGTGAATTATTGACTGTGCCCAGCTGTTGTATCAACTCCGCTACTAACAGAACTAATACTCCTAATAGCTCCTTTAGCTAATAACGTAGCTAAAGCTACATCGCTGCTGTGTGAACAGTATTGAGTGTGTTCAGACTTTTCAGCTGCACTGTTGCATCAATTGTACTGTGTTTTACGTTTATGTTCTACGACTCAGTCACTGTGTCTCTCAATTTCTGCTGTATTTAGCTACAATTTTTTAACTGCAGTTGCTACTACTTTATTAAGTGAACTACTATTTTCTGGATGTCCAAGAGTGGCCAGACTACTGGGTTTCTGTATTGATAGCAGAACTATTGCTCTAGCTGTATGAAAAAAATCTTTCTAGTAGTATTGCTACTGTATCAGCGGCATCAACACATTTTTGACTCAGTTGAGTACATCACCTGGATGAATATGTTACTGACGCCATTGCTACTGTCCTATCACCATTGTGATGCGTTTGATTGCACCGATCATTATTTCTGCCTTAGCCACATGAATTTGTCATTACCTGCAATAGCTCCATCATCGTTTCAATTACATTGCTGTTGAATCATCATGTTTTTAACTCTATTCCAACTGTACTAGCATTGGTATGCTTGAATGACAACCCCACTGCATCAGCTTCACTAATGTTCTATACACTACAGCTGAACTAGCACCATTGGCATGTTTTAATTACCTCGTCAGCTGCATTGATGCGTTATCAACTGCAAAACTATTGCATCAGCTGCTGTAATTACTATCTTACTATCGTATAGGCTGGAAATTTTGCCAAGAAAAATTATGCAAGGCCTGGAAATGAAAAAAAAAGACTATTTCTACCACCTCGAGTAGTCAATGTAACAAGCTGATACCCCTTGTGAACATAAAACCGCAATGTGCACGTGGCTGAGCCGGTCCACGACTGTGTACGTGCACGCCGACGTCCACGGCCCGATCATGACTCACACGGTCACGTCCGAGAGAGAGAAAAAAGTGGCTTTGTCCCCCCCCCCCTCCTTCTCCTCTACCAAAAGTGCGGAGTCAAAAAGTCTTTTATCCCATGTTACCCCTCTTGATGCAAGTCCTTTTGTCCTCCCCCCGCTGTTTACAAACATGATGACTCGTGCTTTGTGGCCGCCCCCAAGATCCTGGCCAACGAGGTCGTTCAGCTCCACATGATGATGTTGATCCCGGGCAGGACATTCATATGGAGTGTTGTCAACGCTAACGAATGCAACAGGGGGATGGAGAAATGCCTCCGGTCCCAATTGGCTTGGGCATTCGTTACACACACGCATTCCATCATGGATAACGAAGGCAGAACCATCGTCCACATCTTGCGCAAACTCCTCCGCGACGTCCACTAATCCGCCAACCAAGAGTTTCCTGGCCAATTTCACAGCAGGAAAGCAAGCAGAGCTTTAGACAGACAGAATGAGAGAAAGAGACGTTGGCAGTATGAAAAAAAAACCCTTCTCTCGTCCATATTTTTCGAAGTAAGAAAAAAGTGCATTCGTATTCTGCTCATTTTTGCGCTCGTCTCCTCCTCTGGCGTGCCCAAAAAAATGGGCGCCCCCATCCATCCCCAACCCCCCCCCCCCCCCGAATGCGCTTTGTTTTAGCCCCGTCGGCGCTCCCAGGGTCGGAGGCGCCAAGCACTTTTTTTCTCGCCCACTTTGTATTCGGCGGACGAGGGGTGTGGGGACCACACCATGAGAACAAACTATATCAAGCCCCCACACAGCCCGTTAATTGCAAATAAGAGATTTCATTTGAATATATGCTAAAGAGCTCCTTTGTTTTGCCTGAGCTCTGGCTCATTTATAGGGAGAAGGATGCAAAGAAGTAGAAAAAAGAGTCTCTGTCTCGCTGTGACATGGCGGGCATGCATGTCTGTATGGATATGAGCGGGCGAGGAAGAGTTGAAGCTGTTGCTGATGCTGTTGCTGATGCTGTTGCTGATGCCGCAGTCGCCGCAGCCGCTGCCGCTGTTGTTGAAGTGACTTGCTATAATATTGACAGATTACCGTCGATCGTTGGAAGGAGCCGCCTGCTGGTGGCCCCCGCTGAAGGCCAGCAGGATGCTGGAGGCCCCCGGAGTGCTTTTAAAAGGCATGTGAACAGAGTATGCAAATGAACAAGCATTATTTATAGGCACTCAAGCAGCGGGTACCAAATTACACGGCAACATTTTTATCTGATTGAAGGCTTTTCTCCGGGCATTTTCACTCCTTCTTCATTCATTCCTACTCGCTCTGTACATATTTGTTGTTGGACTCACGCAGGGGGGGCTGCTGAGCTGCTGCTGAGGCTGAGGCTGACTGAGGCTGAGTGAGGCTGTAAAAGCCAAGAAGTTCGCTGGTATGAAATTAATGTCTCTTGAAATTGGCGTGCGCAGACAAAGGAAAGACTCTGAACAACACGCTCGACTCCGCATACATTGACTGCGACTTCGCCATCTCCTCCTCCGCCACCCCTGCCATTTCCATTCAGACACTGATTTCACAGACAATTCTTCTATTCCCCAATGCACTCTTTAGATGGCTGAGAGAGGAGGACCGCACAATTTCCCCTCGATCCACACTTGTCGCGCATACATTTGAACAAGCGCCAGCAGCACCAGAACATTCCACTTGTATGCAAATGTTGGGTGAATCAATCTTGAACTTGTTCATTTTATTGTCAGAAGTGCCTAGGAGTCATTTTTCTTGTACACAGTTCTGCTTGTGAGTGAGCAAAGTTTCGCTTCCGCCCATAAAGAAACATAAAAAGACACAGAAATGCAATCCATTTAGGTGTAATTGCGGAACTGCCATAAAACTTGACAACATAATTATGTCAGTAAGAGGCTTCTTGCGTTTTCCCTCCTTAGTTCGTTACTTAAACAAGGCTTCCGCAGAGCAGGAGAAGCGCATTCATTGACGGAATTTTCCTAAATTGCGGCCAGAGCACGTACGACAACCAGGAGAAGGAGGAGAGCCCGGCCAGGAGCGACGCGGCGGCGACGGCAGCGACGGCGGCGGCGGCGACGACGACGACGACGGTGGCGGTGGCGGAGGAGAGCAGCAGCAGCAGCAGCAGCCACGACTGCAACGTGAGGCGCACAGAGCGCGCCAGCCACAGGTAAGCACTTCTTGCACGCTCACACGGTCACTATTTAGACGTAAGCAAACCGTGAAGTTTCGTCCGCCGAGACAAATTGCTAATGATTGTCAGCGGAGCTCACACAATAAGGGACAAAACGCGTGATACAACGATGGCAGCGATGACGACGGCGACGACGGCGGCGACGGCGGCGACGGCGACGACGGCGGCCAATTTGTCGAGGCTTCTAGCGGAACCAAAGTCGCGCCCATTTGTGTGAAAGTGCCTGTTCCTGCGGCGTTTACGGTCCATTCATCAGGCGTTATCGGAGCACCTACAAAAAAAAGAAAACCCTTTACCTTCCAACTCGTTCATGAGAACCCCGGAGGTGCAGCAGACATCTTCTTACTGTTGATAGCACCAAAAGCAGAGAGAAGATCTGTGCAGACAGAAACACCTTCCTGGTCAAGAAGGTCCCGCAGTCGGCGGCCGAGCTCTCAAACCCTTTGCACCTCATCCGAATATCGATGCTGCACACTCACACAAGCAATCGCCTCCAGAATTGCCTCAACTCATGCAAAAAAAAAACATGGTGTTAAACCACATCATCCCTGGGGGGGTGAGAGCACCAGAAGCCCGGGTCGTCGGCGGGTCGTCGGCGGGTCGTCGGCGGGTCGTCGGTTGGCTCCGCCGGGCTCCGCCGGGCCCGAGGAGGACGCGTCCGTCCCGTGTCAATTTTGTCGCGTGTTGCATTCCTCCGGGGTGCGCGCATGACTTGACTTCTCCTCCCTGAAAATTGCCCCGATGCATAATGTCGCAGTCAGATCCCCATCTGTATTCTTGCGCGCGCTTTTGCTTCTTCCTCCTTCTCTCTGTGCTGCCCCAACATCTCCTGCTCCTCCGTCTCCTCCGTCGCCATCAGTATGCTCTCCAGTTGCCGCGTACACTGACAGAATTTTAAGCGGAGAAAGCACCATTTTCTCTCTGTGTGTGTGTGTGCGTGCGTGCGCGCGTGCGAGCGCGTGTGCGTGCGCAGGAATCGGCACACAAAGAGAGAAAAAGACTCCGCTGACCGCTTCTTGTAGTAGAATTTTTGGGGTGGAAGGCAGCAAACCAGTTTTCCGCGTCGATATCTTGAGCAGTCTCGATCACTTTGATGAGGAGTCCGAGGCCCTAAATCATGAAAACAATCTTGGTCGTCTCCACCACGCTGACCATGATTCATTGATGGCTATCGCATTATACTGTACCACAAGCTGCCGGACTGGAGCGAGCTCTGCCCTGGTGGCTACGGACGCGGTCAAGTCGCCATTTGTAGCGCACACACATGTGCTGTTGTTGTCGTCGAACAAGTTTGGCCGCAGGTGGAGAGAATGACAACTATGACGACGGCGGCGTCGGCGCCCTCCCCGACGACGACGACGACGACGACTCTCCCAAACCCCTCGCAGCAGCAGCGGCAGAGCCTGTTGCGGACATTTACATTGAAAGACCATTTGTCCGGATAAAAACTAAGGAAGAGGCATTCATCGCCGCCGACTGGAAAGAATGGAGAAGAGAAGGGTGCTTAAGTCGGTTTGAGCGTGAGGTCATCTCCAACTAGCACAGTAGTACATGCATTTCCACTTAGGGCACGTAGTAGCAGACGACGACGACCGCGCAGGAGGAGAAGTGGTAACGCTTTGATACTTTTTTGTAACACAATCTATGAAGAAATCGACACGGTTGCTCGCTCAGTCACAGCCCGGGGCCCGTTTAATTCAACGCCAGTTACCACCAAAAAGGCGCTCCCAAGAAATTTTGTTTCACCCTCTAACGCAGATTGATTGGAATCAGACGAAGCAGCAAAGAAAAGACTTCTCCTCCTCCAGGTGAGGCAAAAAAAAAGAGTTGAAGTAGCCGGAAATTGGCCAAGGTAGGAGCAGTAGCAGCAGCAGCAGCAGCAGCAGCAGCAGCAGCGACAACAACAACGACAACAACAACAACGGCCACAACTCAAGCATCATTGTCTTGTGTCCACCACTGTTAATCCACGACGTGGAAGATGAGATGGACAGAAAATGTACGTGCAGCATCGGGGCAATATCGTATTTCTCCTCCTTCTGCTTCCACATGTTTTAATCATGAAGGTCCGCGCACACCGACCGGGCTGTGATGTCCCCGTTGGGAGAGAGCAAGAGAGGCAACCGCGCCAGTTTATCTCAGTTAGACCATCTAACCAGTTGCATTTATCGGAGGACGAGCGAGGGTTCGTGCAGCTGGCAGAATAACTGAGGAGATTCCCCCCCCCCTCGTCCAACTTGGACCTGACCAAGAAAAATATGTGAGCGGCAGCAAAGCAGCAGCGAGTTAACAAACTCTACAAAATTGACGTGCCTGCTATCAGATTCTTGCCAATCCGATCGTTCAGATTGTCTCAAATGCCATTCAACTTGTTTCTCTCTCCAAGAGCAGCTCGTTCAGTAGCATTTTTTAAGGGAGTCACACTATGTTGCCGGGGTTTTTTTTGCCTAGGGAGCCTCCGGGACTGCCTCACACCCACCCCTCCTATGCAAATCAATTCGTTGTAGTGACACAGCAGAGCTTCCAGAGCTAAATTAAGGCTTTTCTGTACGTGCGACTCAATCTGAGCCAGAGAAAGAGTGCAAAGTTTATCTGAGCGATGCATCAGATGACATTTTCTCCTTCCTCCC
>JAAUXU010036131.1_pt1 | contig 28373 bp, 28 predicted proteins | sample 7278151 | NCBI WGS metagenome assembly JAAUXU01 (sample SAMN14350113, study PRJNA611818) | marine sediment metagenome | isolation source: surface marine sediment (1.8m) | place: French Polynesia: Moorea | collected 2018-08
GGAAATGCACAAGCCGCTGTTGTTGCTCTTCTCCGCCTCCCGACTCCACCCGAGTGTGTTTGCAACGTTGCCAAACTTGGACTCGGTGGTTGAGGTCAATGGCAACAACAAATTTGGCTGTGCGGACAATTGTTTACATGAGCTTCCACAGTCACAGACAGTTGGAGTCTCGTCGATTTGACGTAACCACCGCATAGAGGGAGTCTTTACAGGCAAGCAGCTAATTTCTTTTGCCGCACCCTGTACAGCAGCTGCCTACCTATCCAATACCAGAGGCCAGAAAGCTTCAAAGGGTCTCATTTCATTTACTATACTTTTGTACCACGCACCATAGGACAGGGAGACTTTTTTTGGACGAGCCTCATTTACCCAAGATATTGGCTATTCATTGGCACAATGATGGCAGCCGTATTATGATATTAGACTCTCTCCGTTTTCTCCCCTCCCCCAATATCTCCAAATGTGTCCCCTTACAGGGGAAACATCTGTACATGCTACATTATTACCCTGATGGAAAAGGATTGTGACCCTCGAGTGTTAAAGCTGGCCGGAGTTGCCGCTGTTTTTTCTCTCTCTTTCTCAAGATTGTGGATATTGCACTGGAAGAAAAACTTGACACTCTCCAGGTTGCCTCGGTAGAAGATTTTCTTTCCTCCTATTTTCACCATTTGAGCACAGATGTCTGGAAATGAATTTTGGCAACCCTGAAGCCTCAAGGCAGCAATCAAGGATGGCTTCACCGTGGCTCGAGCCAACATGCCAATGAAAATGGTGACTTACACACGTGAAATAAACCACACTCTTATATTGGCTCTGCACAAAAGTGCTCAAAGTGGCAAATTCTTCAGCCTCGATCTCATGTGGAGAGTGAATCAGCCCAAAACCACTGAGCCCCTCCTGCACTTGGTATATGAGAAGAATACATATTCCTCCCAATGTTAGGGGCTCTTTTCCCATATTTTCGTACTGTGCATGCATAGAGCATTAGCGGGACCGATTTCCTTCCCTCCTTCCACTCCGGCTCATCACTCAAAACGTCTGTCCCGCACACGCTTTCCCCAAAAACAGATCAAGTGCGTATTGATCTTGGCTCAGTCTGAGCCATGAAGAGGAGCCGCAGGACCAGGGGGATTCCTATTGGCTCATACGATGCACTCACGCGGGGTCAGTCTTCAGCATGCTGAGATGGATCAAATGAGCGGAAGATTAGTCAACTGACAACACAGTTAAGCAGAATTAGTCACAATCACTTCACAACTGCTTCTGCCCTGGGGCCGCCAATGCATTTATTTCTCTGTCACCGCAATTTGCCCACTTATTCAGGCCGGAAAATTAGCCTCTTTTTTATTCAGGCATTTTCAGTGTGTGCCAAAATTACAAGTCTCCCGCACGCTTTTACCACTCAATAAACGGACTTTATATGGAGACAATAAAACTCAAAACGCGTTTTATTGCGTCGCATTTTGTTTCCCCTACTTTTCGCAGGCCAGGAAGCTTTTCTTTCTTTCCCCCCTCTTTTTTTTTAAAGGAACTGAAGTCTTCATTAGGGTCATAATTAAGTCCACAACCTTGGCAATTTTTATGGGCACTTTTCGTGGGCAGAAATGGACCCAAAATGTCGCTTTGATTGGGCGCAATTTAAGGGGAGGGAGAGCAAATGGGTCTTCTTGGGCTAACATGTAAAGCAAGGAGAGGCTTGCTTGGATTTCCCTGGTTTTTCCGCGAAGTTACGTGGCTTTAATTGCTGCAAAAAACAGGCAGACCCAGGCTTTTGAGGGGGGGGGGAATCAGGGGCTCCTCAGACGTCTCAGCCTCCACCTGCATGCAAAAGTGTCCGGTTTCCCTATTTTTTGCTTCCTGGAGGAGGAGGGAAAAATATATAAGTCTTGGGAATTAGCAGCACGTGAGAGGAGATCCACTTGAGTGGCCTCCATCTAGAGATTGGGTTTCAAGAGGTCGTTCTCATCGGGGTGAGGGGCAAAAAAGCACATGAGGTGTTGCTAAACACACACGTGGTATCCATTGCAGAGTATCCAGCTTTTCTCCTTTTTTTGGCAAACAGGTCACTCTAGTGAGAAAATTGAGCTTCCGCTGATGTCAGGCCCACAGTTGAAGGCCTGCTGCATAATATGTGAGCGGGAAGCAGGGCCAAAACATCTCCCAAATATGGGGAGGACGACACGAATATTGATTCGGCGGCCACGCAATATGCGATTGTGCCACTGGCTCCGTTTGTCTGGCACACACGCTCGTGCACACAATATGAGGCTTTTCCACCCCCTCCATCCCACCCTCGGGGACGCCATCAGGAGAAATGGAAGGGGCAATGGATGCACTGTTAAAGACGATCAGCGCAGCCATGCCAAAATGAAGCCCTCGAAAGCGATTTCGCGTGCCAGATACAGCTGATTTCGATTATAGGAGGGCTTTTTGTATTTCTGCTCCCACTGTTGTTCTTGGAAAGAGGATTAGTGCGTCACAAGAAAAATTTACATGGAGGAGCGAAGCAAAACATTTCCAGGTCCTGCATGTCTGTGCTGATCGCAGTCTGGCTCAGGCTTTCAAGGAAAAGCTTCTTGCTCGCTTTCACCCCTTTTCCAGCCCAGCTGATCGCCATTTGATCCATATGTGTGAGTCGAGTAAGGATGTCTCGTGCAGTGTACAACTTGGGTGTAGTGCAGCTCTTGTGTGCAGGGCACGTTTTAGGTGTGGACAACACCGTGCAGCCCAGGACTTGCGTCTAATGCACAACTCTGGAGCAGTCAAGAGGTGCTGGCCAGCGCACTGCTTATGTGCAGTGCATAGCTCAGGTGCAGTGCACAACTTATGTAGAGCGGACAACTCATGTGCAGTGTACAGCGTATGTGCAGTGCACAACTTATGTAGAGCGGACAACTTATGTGCAGTGCACAACTCATGTGCAGTGCACAACTCATGTGGGGTGCACTCGTTTCCAGCATACATCACCGGCGGAGGACTGATTTGACCATGACATTTTTTTGTGCTCCTATGATCATGCATGCAGCTCTTCTGTGGGGAGAATGAGCAGACAAGCTTGGGACGGTTATTTGAGCCTGGGAACCGGTGCAAGTGCGCCAAGGACAATGTGTGTAGCTCCATCTGCTGGTGTGTGAGTTACAAAGGTCCAACGAGGCTGCCTCAGCTTGAACCCATCTCAGCATAGTTATAGAACGAGAATCATTGTTGAAATGTACGTCCTTTTTTTCTGGCTCAAAATGTTTGTTGGTGAGACGAAAAGGCCAAGTTTTGAGGGATTCGGGTAAACTCCGGATGTTAGAGGTGGCTTTCAAACATTTTTCTCACTAGATTTGTGCAGTAGTTCCACAACGTAGTCTACATACGCAGGTAGCGGCTTGCCAGCTCGTGAGTCGACTACATCATAGATGTCTTATCTACACTCCGTACCTATCGACAAGTCTAATGAGCAAAAGTTTTAAAAGCCGTTCAGATTGAGCCCGAACCCCTTGAGCCCGACTTTTTTCAATCTCAAACTGTCGACGTTGTCCGCATACCGGGGATGGAGTCGAGCCCGGGCCGAGCCCTGGCCGAGCCCGAAACGATCCCCGCCAGTTCGAAGCCGTTTTCCGCGTTCCGTCCCAGGGATGCACTTCGAGCTGAGCCCGACTCCACCCTCAGCTTGACTTGGACTCGACTGACGTCTTGCGGTCACTTGTCCTCCCCTCACCGCCTGCTAGAGATGAGTGAGTCCCGGGGTCTTTGACCAACTCGAGTTCCTCCAGAGTTTAGCAATTTTTCGTGGTTTCGGCCTTGGGCGAGTTTCAAGTACCAGTTCAACGTTCACCAGTCAGCTCGGTCAGCACGAGGACTCGAGGGCAGGGTTGCCAGGCGGCCTCCACCTTCTCTGCTCAACTGGTCATCTGGCAACCCTGGTCTGTCTCCGCAAGTCGCGATTCGGCCTGACACTGGCACTTTTTGCACTTCTTGGACCGAAGGCTGAAGGGGGGAACTCATGACAGGACCCTGTCACGTTCAAGTCTGGCATGCGCCAAAGAAGGCTCCACTTGACTCTAGTTAAGGCCGTCTGTGGCAACCCTGGACTGGAAGGGAGAGCCTCTGATGAATTAGCCCAATGCAGCACCATTGGGTGACTTTCTCATCGGATTCGATGACTTTCCCCTTAACCTTGGGTGTCTCTTTCATCAAGTTTGCTGGTTTTCTCTTGGGATTTCTTGCTTTATTCTTCAAGTTTGGCGACTTTCTCTTCAAATTGGGTGGTTTTGCCCCGACCTTTGGTGATTGGGGTGGTGGTCACACAACCTGGACTTGGTGTTGTCCCCGGAGACGTTCCGAAGTGGCTCCCTCTCCTCCGTCCCGTCCGCCCTCGCCCTCCCGAGCGCGTCCAGGGTTGCCATGTATCTTTCCATCTCTGTCAATCCGTCATCGCCGCTGTCACGAGCAAGAATTTAATGAATTCCGCCAATGCAGAACCAATTAGCCTCTTTCTGCGCCTTCGTCAGATTTATCTGGAACAAGTTTTGCTCGCGCCAGATTTCTCAATATTCGTCATAGGCTCGAATTCCGATCGAAAATGCCGACGATTTAATTGGGCGTCTAATGAAAATTTTCCTGCGTAAATCAGGCCTCCTTTTTTTCCTTCCGTCGATCGCCTTCACTCGCTCAACTCTTCGACGCCTAGAGCGAATCTTCTATTTCGCGCAAACCCTCGGAAAATGTCTACGCCAGAAGGTCCAGAGATAAGAGAGAGGCCTACGCAGAAAGAGGCCTTAGCCGTGGGCCTCAAAAGTCTCTTCTCCGCTCCAATTTTTTTCTGCCTGAAGGCTGTGGATTCTCCTTGCTGCTGCTGCTGCTGCTGCTGCTGCACTCCATCAAGGCCTCTTCATTCTCTGACACGCGCACATCGACCAAGTCTGTTTTTCGTCTGTATAATTGTTAATAAGACAGGAAAGGGTGACAGATGTGGACGTCACTACTACATAACAGTAGGTAGATAGACATTTAAGGAATTGTGTCAGTTAGGACTTGTGCTGGAGCAGTGACTCATGGCATCCTTTGAAGAAAGTGACTGTGATCAAATGCGTTTTCATTCAACCGAATGCCTGAAGACCACTGCAGTTGACGTGGTACATAAATACTGTGCAATCGCATATTTAAGTCGCTGTACTTAGTTGCAGTTTCTGGAGGGGAGACGGTAATTAAGGACGTTTCATAAGGAATCTGGATGTCATTAAGTACCTGTACATGTCAAAACGGGAAGTAATTGCATTAAAGTACACTTCAAAAAGAAGAAAGCGTGTGTAAATGCATTTTCCCCTCAATTCCCCCCTGCCGAAAACTCAGGCCGAGTCAAGAAGAGACAAAGTGTATCATAAAGATGCAACCTTAAGAGCTGTACAGGCCTGAGTCAGCTGCCGAGGTGGCTTTTAGTGCTACTTTTCCCCTAATAAGGTAATCTAGTCATTAGGTACATGTGCAAGAAACCCTCATAATTGATTTCATTTAATTCTCTCAGAGGAAGCAATTGTAATTGCTGATAATGACGGTTTCCCAGAAAGTCTGCAGTCTCTAGTGAAATAATTTATTGCACGCCTCAAACTGTTAAATTTACAGACTTTTACTGTGTTGTTTGTTGCTGCGGGAGAAAGTTGACAAAGCCTTGACAGATTGTCTGAGCAAAGACGAAACTGACAGAGCAGAGTACAAACATCACTTGTGTCATTTTGTCCATTCAGTTTTAAGACAAGCACAAAAAAGTGCAACATCGAACAAGATTTTTAAAAAAATGGGGTGTTTCTCTATCCTACTGCGAATTTGTCACCCTCCGGGGGGGGGGGGAGTGTCTCTTTCTGGACTGGATGTGACAAGATCAAATTTCGACTGTCCAAAACACATTTATGTGTCTTCATTGACCTTTAACGATTGTCAAGGAGCGTTTGAGCAGTGCAAAAAAAAAGAATTGATCCATGTTCGTCTCTAATCCCTTCTACCTGCGTGATGTGATCGAAATCGAAAGGTTCGATCTTTCCCATTCGAATCCTGCATCACCACTCGAAGAAGAAGACGTCACCGCTGAGAATCCTGACAAACGTATGAGTTTCAGTGTCTAAATATGTGCGTGAAAAATTCACTGTTTTTGATCAGCTCGAAGTCGGAGAAAAAAATCGAGTTAGTTTAACAACACTACTGTCCAGCAATGACAGATTGCACCGATATGAAATGTTCTTCTGAAACTGCAATTTCGATGCAATTTTTGAACAATGGACGTGGATGAATTTGCGCAGATCCCACTTGGCTGCTGGCAACACGATGACTTTTGCATGCACTTGCGTGGCCTTGAAGGAGGAAGCAAAATTCAGGCAAGAAGCTCACTTCAGAGGGGGGGAAAAAGTCCTCAGCTGGACGTACAAAGTGGTTACCAAGGAAGATTTGCAAGTCAAACGACTTTTGGGACACCCTGTACAAACTTTTTTCTACTGTGGCTTCCCTCACAAGTAGTCGGAGACGTGGTTTTGGCAGCTTGAATGATAGAAAATGGGCTGTACAACCTTAGGTCTGAATGTTATTCTTGTAACAGCGCTGTTTGGCCGATCCAATCTGGCGGTGAGGATGAAACGTAGGCCTTCACGGGCAGATTCGATGGGCCAAACTATTACGTTGCAACATAATTTTATGTTATTACAAACTATAATCCGTTTTGCAGCATTCGTCACTCTATAGAGCATCGAATATCAGGGAACAACGCTTATCAGTGGCAGGATATTACTAAAGCTGGCCAGCCGCCAAGCCCACTTAGCGGGAATGACATTCTTCACTGTTCATACTGTACACCTTATCTATCTCCCCATATGTCTAAATGCAAATGTCTGTATCTATGTACGTATGTAGCATGAGCAGACAACTGGACAGATTGGCCTGAAGTCGACGTTCCACGATTCATCCCTGAAGGGGGGGGGGGTCACCTTTTGTGCCCGCACCCCAGGGGATTCACGCTCAATGTTAGAAAGTCACACGAACATTTTCTGTCAACGCACCGAGGTTGAGAGGTCAAGTTGTCATCATTCTGGGGGAGGCCCCAGATCGAAAAGGCTCATAAAAGCAGACTTGTTCAGCACCCAGAAAAATGGTCAGATCTAACCTTGGAGGTCACAAATTGAGATCAACAGCCGCCAAATCCTCAATCGCCAATTCCAACCTCAAATGAACTCCGAGGTCAGGTCTGACCTCGACATTTTTGAACAAGTTTGCGTAAATCGCTTTTACTTTTTACCACGTGAGGCCATTCTGACCGATTTTTTTTATGTTTGACGTAAAATAACCCCACCCTAAAGAGTGGGAGAATAAAAAAGATTGACCCCCCCTCCCTAAGCAATGCACCATCGAAGCCTTGTAAAACTCCAGCCCGATTTGTCCAGTGCCCCAGCCATTTACCCACATACAGACAGACGGACATTGTCATTTATATAGATTCATGGCCTTTATTGTAGTAGGCACATTGGGCACGAGGGGGATAAAAAAAATAGGCCTCCGCGGACGAACTTTTGAGCTACAGCGGCTTGGACAGTGGGCAGAAAGGTGCAGGTCGATTCTTCGGAAGACAAGCAAAGAAAAAACGCTGGCTTTGAGCCGAATGCTTCACGTTGCTTCCTGAGTATCCCAACACCACATTGAGCTCTTATTATAATTAGAATCTCCATTAATTTTCACCTAAAACGCTGAATGTTTCACCAGAGGAGTCAAAATGATAAATAGTTTGGGGCCTTCTCTGTTCCCTCTCATCTAAGAGATTCAGTGCGACGTCTCCTGCCACCAGTGGGTGCTGCCCGGTCTGCCCGGTCTGCCCGGGCTGCCGTTAAGTTATAAAGTTGTTAGTCTCTTCCATGCCCGATAGCTGAGTCCGACTGGTCTCAGAACAGACTGAACTTCCATGGATGTGAAAACACAATCATCTCTTAGATAGTAGAGTTGATTAATTAGTCATTTAGTCAGGTAGATTTTTCTTTCACTCGATTTACTTTCGTCGTCTGCTCATGAGAAAAGGAGGAGCCTTTTTCATGAATTTTACTTTTTTTGTTTGAAAGCCAGAAACTCAAGGAAACTCTATAGGCACTCAAAACAGATGGCGAGAGTAGATGGAGTGAAAGAAAATACCTGGTGAAAAAAGTAAGTTGCCACTTTTTGTTCACGCTTTTTTAACGCACATGAGTGAAGGTCAATTTCATTCGTGTGCACTGCATCATCACCCTCTGCTCACGAATGAAATTGACCTTCACTCATGGGCCTTAAAAAGCGTGAAAAAAAGGGGCAACTTACTTTTTTCACAAGAAATAATTATTTCCCTCGCTCTGCTTCTTGGGACAGTAGAAGTCGGGCCTGATGCTGAACTGTCACAACCAGAGTGCTGTGAACAGGACAAACTTCTTGCCCATGGAGGACTCGTTTGCTCTGCAGCTGTGGCTGGTGTGACTCAATTCAGGATAATTATAAGTACAGACCAATTTTGCCACCTCCCCCAGATAATTCTCCCCCCCCCTCAGGGGGAAAAGGGGGGGCTAAGCTTCACTCCACAAAACACTCAGCTAGGGATGTGCGATCATCCCACTTTCGGTTTCAGCTGTCGATTGTTTCTGATTGCACTGGGAAAAAAGAGAGCTCTTTGTCCTTTTTTGGTTTTTTCTTTTGTTGTGAAAACTCCACACATTTTTTACATGATGCAAAGCGGATTTCAACTAAAAGTCCGTCCTCTTCTCCGCCAAAAGTCACAAAGAGGTTCCATTCTTCCATTGGACAATTGTGCACTTTTCCTGGTCAACAAATGCACAATCGTCACTCGTGCTGTACTTTGCCATTGCAAATTCTTCACACACAATAAAAAACGAAAAAAAGGGGCAAAACGCTCCTTTTTTTCTCCCAGTGCAGTGTGTCTTTCCAGAACTGGCCCAAACCTGTGGCCATCAATGTTGAGGGAACTCGAGTGCCAAAATTCGAATTCGTTCCCATCGTCAGCGCACGGCACATTCCTAGTTGAGTGCAGCAGTGCAATGCAGCAGTGCAGTGCTGTCCAGCGCCGTCCACCTGCCCACTTGCGAAATGCTCCACTGATCCAGAAGAATGAGGGAGAGAAAATAAGAGAGAATTATCGCTTCCCGCCAGATTATTTCCGGTTGCCGCGAATATGCAAAGCTCCTGATCGGTTTTGCCAAGGAAATCCGCCATAATCTGCACTGGGTCAGGCAAGGGTTGCTCGCACAACTCTTCTTGTATTTTTGGAGCAAAACCTTATTCAAGGAAAGAGTTCTCGAGAGAGAAGTTTCATGAAGTCAAACGTTAAGAGTTGAAGAAGCTTCCAGAAAGACTTTTTAAAGTAAGGTCCCCCTCAGGAGAGGGGACTGAAAAAGATTTATTTTTTGAGGGAGTACAAGAAAAGAGCAAGAGTGATTTATACTGCAATATGTCAGAGGTGCTTCTGTGTGAAATGGAGGCCTTCCCCCATCCACATATATATATATATATAGGTTATATATATAAAGGTAGAAGTTATAACAATCACCTATGAAATGCATGACCCCTTTTTTTGTCTCTAACCCCGGTGGAAGCAGAAAACAAAGAAAACTATGTGTGGGAGAGAGAGAAATGGTCTCTTCTGATGATAAGAAGCTCTTTTTACTTTTCCTATTCTTTCTCTTCTGTACGATTAATGCTCTCTCTTTCCCAGAAGGGGGGCCTGAAAAATTGGTGGAGGAAAAGAGAGGAAAAAGAGAGCTTCTCTTTATCTCCCCCCCCCCTCCGGGTCCCCCCCCCCAACTCTGCAACCCCGCGTGCAGCAGAGGAGAGAAAAGTGGAACAGATTGGCAAACAAGACGATCATTGTTTAAGGCCATTCGCAATTGCGCAGGGTGACTGCGCCTTTAGGTCTTTATGGCGGATTTTCCGCCACCCACCACGAGTTCCAGTCGGTGTTCATTGTCTCGGCCGTGCCTGCCTGCCCAGAGACTCCCTTTTGTCACTGATCGGCAGGGGTTGCTTCGCCCCCCCTCCGACCCGAACGTGGACACCCTCAAGTACCGCACGGGGCTGATTTACATAACGGCGGTGACAAAAAACAACAAAATCTTTCCCTTTACACGGAGAAAAATGTCAGAGAACAAGAATGCTGGGGCTGCCAGAACAAGAAATGATGGGCGTTTTATGCGCCCAAAAAATGGGCTCGATATCGATGGCAAGCTGAATGCATCTTTCTCCACCGGACAAAGTTGTCACGTACGTGCAAATGTCGTTGCTGCATAAACTCACATTTATCCCGTACGTGGAAGAGATTGTTTGTTTTCCTTTGTCAACCTTTCGCAGTCCTCAATAAGAAAAAGGCCACGATAAAAAGAGGCCAAAGGTCACAGCAAAGTTGTGCCAACTGTCATCCCTGTCACAAGTCAGGAAGACGTATGGAAGAGGGGGAAAAAAAGATTCCCCAGTAAACAAATCTTGGGTCAGATTCATTTTTGCTGCACTGTCCAAGACCCCCAAAATTGTTACCCCCTTCCATCCCTGTCCCCCCCCCCCCCCCCCCCTGCTGCTTCATCTCTTCCCAATTATTGCCATCTTGTTGTCGTTTTATGTGGAGGAAAAAGACGACTTTTAATGCCAATTTCTTTTCCCCCGAAAAAGCTTCTCCTCTTTTTCTGGGAAGTCACAAACGATGATGCCGAGCAAAAGCTGAGGTTGACTCACACGCATGAGTAGTATTAATCTTTCTTTGGCTGAGATCTGGTTTGAGCATAGAAAGAGCTTTCCTAACAAAAAAATGTTCTTTCCATCTGTGGAAATTCTTGTTTATTGATCAATAACGTCTGGCAAACGGGGTCAATCTGGATGATTTTCCCCCTCCCTCGTCGGCCTCGATGGGGGCATAAACCCATGGGGAAAAGGCTCTCCTCGGAGCGGAGCAAAAGACCGTGAACCACAGATTGCCAGAATTACCCAGACTTTACTAAACGATAAAGCGGCCGTAAAGCAGTGTCAAGGCAAGGCTTTATTCTTCGAAAACATCTTGTCAAGGCGCGTTTTGCCCGTGTCATTAAGAGAGCAGCACTTAGCACTCACGAGTGCTCGTGTGAGCAGCAAAAAATGCGCTTCTGCCCCATTTCCTTTTGAGCAATCATCGTTGACCCAGATAAGACTTCTTTGAGGCTTCAACATCCTTTGATCGGAAAAGCAGAGAGATTATTATACAGATACTCGAGCTTTACGGTCGTGCAGACCAGGACGTGTGAGTCACCAACAAGAGCGGCAACCCTGGCGCCTCTTTTTACTCACACACACGATCACCACCGAGTGCTATGAAGGTCGTGGCTTCACACAAACACGCGCGCTGAGAGAGAGAGAGAAGACATTTCCATTCCAATCTACCTCTTTGCACTATATCAGCCTTGATCTTAATACTCTCCAGAGCAACACTGTTGCGGTTGCTGCTCCATGGACACCCCCTTACCCTACCCCCCCCCCCCACGAGGCCCTCGCCACTCTATCTATCCTGAAAGTATGGGAAAAGCGAGAGAAAGGAAGAAATTTGTTATCCTCCCCCCCCTCTATTTGTTAATCTCAGTCTCCTTAGAACTCCCTTGGGACGTGGGTTGCGCTGATCCCTGATTGTGTCAAGATAATTCTAAAGTGTTATTCATTCTGCATTAAAGAGGAAAGATCAGGGCTTCTCCCTGGCTGGCGAGGCCAGATCAGGGCTTCTCCGCATCAGCTGATCGGAGGTCATGTATTTGTGGCCACGTTGGGCCGACTTGGCCAGGCTGCCACAACACACAGATGCATACTCATTCCGAACATCCTAGACAAAACAGACGTCTCCAATGCAGACATCAGCTGTGGCAGAGGAGGAGGCACGATTGGTATTAGCTCAGATGTCCACTCCATCTATATGTGTATCAGCTCCCTGGCCAAGTCAGGGCTTCTCGGCATCAGCTGACGCCTCTTGACCGATCAGAGCTTGATTAAAAACACCGGCCAAACTTTTTTGGGGGAAAGCAGATGAAATTAGGACAAAAACCACTGCTAACTATAATGAACTGAGACCTCCTTCTGCCCCCGTAATTAGATGCCTTAATTGGCCAGGCTTTTTTGGCGTGGGTGAAGGGGGAAAGCACGTGCGAGTGCCACAGCAGCAGCAACAGCAGCAACAGCAGCAACAGCAGCAGAAGGAGCTGGAGACACAATTTATCTTTCACTCACTTCTCCCCAGTTTTCCGCACAGACACAGAGAGAGAAAAGTATTGGGGCTCCTGTGGCTGCAGTGCGTAGCAGTCAGTGCAGTAGGCCCATGTGCGTAGTCATTTTTCACTAGATACTTTTTTTCAGCTTGGCTTTCCTGTCATTGTCTTCTTTTTTGCACTCAAACATTGATTTTTCTCCTCGCTCGAGATAAAAGCGAGGGAAAACGACGTCGTCATCGTGGCAATGGAACGAAGAAAAGGGGTAAAAATAGGAGGGGAAAATGGGCGCTCATTGCTTCTGGCTTCATTTTGGGCAGGTCATGGGCACCCCCAGAAACTGTTGTACCACTGGAGATGAAGCCGAGTCAAATGGGGTTCAGAAATGCTTCAAAAGGTCTTGTTTACACCCTGATGTAAGTCAAGCCAAGCAACACTTCTGGCTTTTCTCACAGGCACAAAAAAGTACGTGGTACACAAGAGATTGGGTTTCATGTGGGGGCTCCATTTGATTAATTGGCAGGGTTTTCGTTACAGCTCAACTCTATCAGACACGTCAAGCCCTTCAGTCTTGATCTGTCCGGTGGAGAAAATGCTCTCCACACATGACACGAAGTGCCTGCGTGCGTGTGCGCACCAGACAGCCTTTGTGTGTGTGTGTGTGTGTGTGTGTGTGTGTGTAGTGCACAGCTGGTGAATGTGGTGCGCGCAGCTTCTGTGTGTGTGAGTGTACGGTGCAGAGCTCATGTGTGTATGCGTGATACACAGCTTAGAGCTGATGCGAGCAATGCACAGCTTCTAGTCGTAGTATAGATCTTAAGTATCATACACAGCTTCTATGCATAGTAAGCTTGGGTGTGTGTAATGCAGAGCTTCTATGCACAGCATAGACCCTTTGTATGCGCAATACCCAACTTCTACATATGCGTAGTATGGAGCTTGTGTGCGCAATACACAGACTTTATTCGCCGTATAGAGGTGGTGTGAGCAAGGCAGAGTGTGTCATGCACAGCTTCAAAACGTAGTCTAGAGCTTGTGTGTGCGTCATGCAGAGCGTTTGTGTGTATTGTAGAGCTCATGAAATGCAGAGAAACGCTCTGCATTTCATACATGCACACGAGGTCTACAATAGACACAAACGCTGTGCATTTCATACATGCACACGAGCTCTGCAACATACACAAATGCTCTACAATGCTCGTGTGTCTATTGCAGAGCTCGTGTGCATGTATGAAATGCACAGCGTTTGTGTGTATTGTAGAGCTCGTGTGTCCGTGTGATGCACACAGCCCGAGTGCGTGCAGTGCACGGCTTGTCCGTATGTTGTGTGCGCAGATAGCAAAGGTTGAATTTCATGCGAAGCCCATTTTTCTGCGCGCCAAAACCAAAGTTTGCTCTGTCACCCCTGAGGAGCCCCCAAGAATCAGGAGGTGGCAAATTGAGCCAGAAAAAGGACTAAGCCTGTGTCAGGTCAGGGATAATCCTTGACTGGAACGAATCGTATGAGCCCGGAGCGAGTCGAAGCACGAGCTCGTGGGATGTTTTCGATGGCTTCTTTAGTTGTAGGCTGGGATTATGTCAAAGTCTCGGATTTTCTGGGGAATTTCCATGGGTCAGAGCCCGAACTCGTCCACGCAGCTGCCAGCCAAGAGGAGGCTTCTCTTACCTGCAAAAATGTGCACGATCAGTGAGAGAAAAAGGAACTGCACAATCCGTAATTGGGCCTCGTTTGCATTGGGCCCATTTTTGCACGCGTTTTTTGTTGCGAAAACGCTGCCAGCGGCGAGTTTCGCCCTCGTCATCTTCGTCTCTCAAAGGAATCCCAATATTGTGCACATGTCTCTGGGCTTCTTTTTTTCTCCTTTGGACGGGATGAGATTGAACAAGCAAGGAGAAATTACGCAGAATTTCTTTGTGCCGCGCGGAATTCCTTCATAAAGGAATTCCACCAGGCAGAAACGAACTTTCCAGCTCAGCAGTGTCTTCCGGAAAGTCCTCCCCCCCCTCCCACAGCCGTGGTACGGAGAATCAGCCCATTCGTTCCACTTGTTTCTGCTCAGCTACTTTCCACATGTGCTATATTTTGTGTCTAAGTACAGACACTTTATTGGTGCTCGCGTGCTCTAGATCGAATCGTCATACACGCACGCACACAGAAGAAGGATAGATCGAGTCATCCTACTACTTTTGAGGGGAGGAGAGAGGGTTTAGGACCCAATAAAACGTGTCCAATCCTCTGCGTCCACCTCTGTGTGTATGTATGAGTGTGCGCGCGCGCGCGTCTACGGGCACGGGAACACGCCAGTGGTTTTCGGATGTTGAGAACTCGCTCTGGCGGTTGTGTTTACGCAGAAAACTAGAAAACAACTGGGAAATACGCGATTTCGTCATGGGCCCACCTTGGCAGGCCCACGACAGACGCCGTCACCCTGCCGGCCCCAAATTTCCATTTTTCTTGCACGACTTTTCTTCTTATCTCTGGGAGCAAAGAAGCCACGTGACCAACGTTCAGGATCCGGCCGAGGTCGCACCTGTGTAAAGGACATTCCGGGAAACGTCAGCGGGGGCTTCTGAATAACTTTCAGCGTCATCATGATTAAAGGTGACGAATGGAGAAGAAGAAGCTTGTGCCAAAAATGCCTCCTTTTTTGCTTTCCTCCTGGTTTCTTTTTTCAAGAGTGGCTGGGCCTCTAAAGGCCTAAAGATAGCGACGAAGGCCTGACACAAAAAGAGGCCATGAAAGGTGGTGGCAAAAGCTGCTAACGCTGCTTCTGTGAAACAAAACAACAAAAAAAGACTCCATCAACTCCTGACAAAAAAAAGAATTTGTCAGTGCTCGTCTTGATGACGTCATCATTCGCAGAAGAATAAGTTTTTTTCGCTGTTAAAAAAAAACGAGGCGAATTTTTGAATTTTCAACGATTTAATGAGCATCGACTGCAATGGGCCTTCGGCCTATCGACTTTCAGCTGCCATCAGTTAGAATTTTCCGCCGTGTTGGCCAAATGGCGCGCGCGCGCGCGTTGTGTCAAAGTCAGAATCGTTTGAGCGTAACTGAGCAGAAAAAGCCAATTTTTTGCAACTTTTTTCTTCAAAGGCAGAAAAAAAGGCCGTCTCTTCTTCAAGGCAGTTTGTTAAGACAAATATATATTTCTTAGGAGAGTGTGAGTGAGTGAGTGAGTGAGTGAGAGAGACGGAACTAAAGTGCTAATTGGATGTGAGCTTGAGACAATGGGTTGGGATTTTAGGTGAGTTTTCTATTTTTTTTTGACCTAATATCGCCTGAAATGCACGGAAAATCTTGCCAAACATTTTAACTTTTAGGTGGTTTTGACTACAAGAGTTGTTTTTTTTTCTTTGACTCCCAGAACTTTAAGTAGAGAACTTTCTATTCTTTAGTAGTTTTGCTTGTGACTAAATCCACATTCAAATAGCGCAAATACGTTTTACATGTAAAAGTCTAAATGCTGCCCTCCGGTCACAGGAGTTGCTACCTCATTCAGGAGTCACTCTCGACAAATATGCTTGTTCTGTGCTCGCCAGTTTGCATCATTTCGAATTCCGCAAGCAAATTTTGCTTGCGAAATTCCGGACTGAATCTCTCGACTTTCCCGGAGAGAGTTGAGAGAAAAAAAATCCCACAATATTTATCTCAATCGTTCATCTCCAAAGGATTTGCCGACAAAATTTTCAATTGCTCCGGGCTTAATCTAGATGCTCAAGACAAGGAGCGGGATCGTGTGAGCCGCCAAATGTGAGTCTCGCGCATCAGGCGCACCTTCTTCTCGGCTCACACGGCCAAACTCGCTGCAGCTGTTGTTTTGTAGCTGCTTTTTTGCCTACCCTTTTAACGTTCAAGAAGACTCCAGAGCATCAGTAAATCATTTCCCAATATTTCTTGCCCCCCCAGGGGGGAAGAGCAAAGGAGGGGGTGTTGCCTCCATGAGGGCCATCGATTTATATCTGTGTGTACGTATGAGAAAGAAAGAGGGAGAGAATTGGCTTATCATTAGGGCTTGATCATCAGAGGGCAAATTGCTAATGACCACATCTCGGAATTTTGGGTCAAGACACGCAAAATAGGGAGCTGCAACCCAAAATTGCCCCCTTCTGCTATGAAAAGTGCAAAAAAAATGACAGATCATGACGAAAAGGTGCCACAGGTAGTGAAATTTTGAAAAAAAAAAGTTGCAATGAAGATGAAGCAAAAAAAAACCGCCCTCAAATGCAATTATTCCCTCAACTAAATATCTGACATTAATTCGAGTCCAATCTCTGCTACCTGCAACAGTGTAGTATTAGGCCACGCTACACTCCAGACACCCGAGCAAGGTCAAGGCGTGGGTCATGGTGAGGCAGCAGATGAAGCCCGCCAACGTGTGGCTATTCCAGCAACTCCACGCTTGATCAATATGCATGATTCAACCCAATCTCCCAATAGCCGCAGCAGAGACAAAAAAGTGCAACTTTGCTCCACTCCCGAGGCCGCCGGGCAACACGTGCAACACGTGCAACGCGCGCAACGCGCACGACGCGTGCAAGTCCCTTCCAGGGCAACAAATCATCCCCGTCATCATCGACGGCGACGAAATTCCTGGGATTTCCTTTTGCAGCCACCCGATTTCCTTTGCAGGCAGGAAAGTCTTTGAATCGTTGCCTATGCAAAAATGCTGTTCCAGAGGAATTCGGAGAATCGCCTTTGTCGTCTCGGTCAGACAAAGTTTTCTTGGAGCGTCGAAGAATGGAGAAAAGATTCCCTTTGAGAGGGGGAGAAGAAAGAAAAAGGTCCCCCCTGAATGAAAGGTGATTGACAGAAATCCCACTGAGGCAATAAACAACAAGGAGGTCTCGTGGGCCGCCAGGTTGAACCCGACCCTCGCCCGCCCCCCCTGGCCGGGCCGGGCACTCGGGATCCTGGCACAAAAAGAGATACATGCGGAGATCTTATCTGGGAGACAGCGCGCGATTAATTTCTTGGGGGCCCCCTTTAATTAGGCATGCTGTTTCCTTTTATGGGTGGGTGGACGAGAGCAGAAGAATTTATCAAGCCACGTGCTGGACGGGCACGGCCACGGGCACGGACGTGGCACGGGACAACCTGCCGGCCGGAGCCAGGGATGGGGCGAGCCCGGCCGGAGTGTCCGTCGGGCTCGTTCTCCACAGTTTCGGGGTCAACCCCACCTGTGTGAGCAAACAGAGAAAGTGTGGTGGTGACACAATGCGAGTCCCATGCATCCAGGCCGGGCCCGACCGCATTGCAATCCGGCCCGGCTCGCAACAACACCATCCTTACCCGGGGGGGGGGGGACAAAGACAGCAACAACAACAGTGAAAACTGGAGTTAACAGTTGATTTGACTGCAGGGAGAAAAAAGTGTCAAATGCAGTGAGAGCCAATTTTCGACCCTGGCCTGAAAGGACTAACGACACCAGCTTAATTGGCAGATTTTTTTGGGGGTGGTGGTCGAAATGATGGATGAGACAGGGGTTTGGGTTCTTCGTAAGTGACTTTGTGGCTCACACGTTACAAGCCTAATCTTCTAATACTGTATTTGCTCATACGTTTTGTGTCTCCTGTGTACACAAGTCGTGGCCACTCAAGATCTGGGCTGAGGAGGCCGTTATTAGGAAATCTGCCAAGAACCCCCCCTCCCCCCCAGGCTATGAAACAACGGAGGAGATGGCGAAGAGTGTCGAGTACAGCACTGAGGAGGTTTCACTTTGCCAGCAAAATGGATGCTGAACAACAAAAGACACACTCGTTGCCCAAACGTACGTATATATAGGAACTGTTGTACCGTGCGAAGCAGCAAGAATGAGCACGAGGAGGAAGTGCAGTTATCGTCACTTGTTAAACAAAGACACGTTATGGCACCCACTTCAAGTTGGCGGCCATAAAACGTGTGAGGGGGAAAAAGGCCGTCCTTGTCTTCACTGCACAGCCTTTAGGAGACAAACTACGAGTTCACTATGCTGCACACACATTAACAAGCAATTAGTCACTGAGTCATAAATCCATCGTCACTGCACAGTCAAGGACCGGGCTGAGGGAGCGGCTACACCAAGCAAAATCGGGCGCACCAAATTTCCCTCAGACAGACAGCATTTTGTGCATTGCGCAACGCGGGCTTTTGCCGAGGACGTGTCTAATTAAGCATGTAATTAAGCCCTTTTGTTTGTGTTTTCTTTTCTGGCAGTCGGAGGAGAGGAAGACATTACGCACATTGGGGTCAGGGAGAAGTCAGCTGAATACAACTCTTGAGAACAAGTGAGCTGAGTCAGAACATGAAGGAGGGGGGTAAGATACTTTAAAGTGGAAAATGTGTATTTATGGGTATTGCGCCCCACCCCCCTTATGAGCCTCGATGAGGTCTAGGAAGCCTTCAGGACAATGCATAAAAGTTAATAAACAAGCATTTCAGAGTCACATCGACAGCTGCTGGGTGTTTTGCTCCCCTCGGGGGGGGGGGGGGGCTGAATGCAATTCTCTGCTCCGAAGAGAATCTATCGACAACGGTTGTTGGTTCAAAAGCAACATTGATTGCAAAAGTGTCACAAACTGTGCACATCTTGTGCCTTCGACCAACTTTTGGATCGATCAGTGGTGGCTGCTTGCAGCAGAAAGGTGGAAAGTGTTTTCAGCCACCCTGTACATACAGCGGTTGTTGCCCCAGCATTGGAGGGTGTCTCCCAGCCTGACCTTGCTGGCTGATTGGCACGACTTCTTGGCGCAATTTTCACTTAACTCTGCTAACTGATCCGTCGTCCTTGTTTTGTTGTAACAGAGATGCGCCCAATAATCTGTTGTTGACAGGAGGGGTTGCAGTGACCAAAGGGGGCTCACAAAAACCTGACTTAATCCCCCTCACTTTATCTGAGAGACACATCTGCCAGAGAAGAATGGGTTCAGCCCCAAACTCTACTAAACAAAATGGCCCAGTTGGGCCAATAATAACCCCCTGAAAATGGTCCGGCAGTTGGGGACAGATATAAATCAGGCTTTTATGGCTTATTGCCTTAGTCCAAATTATGCTACAGGGAATGAATGGTCCATTATTATCATCACAAGAAATGAAGGCGTTAATGTTTCCCCTCAAAGAAATGAGGCGGGCAGATTTTCCAGAACTTTGTCAACTGTTGTGACTGGTCGAGTTTCTCGTTGCCTGCTGACTTTTTTTTGCCCCCCCAGTGGAAATGGAAGCAGATACTTCAGGCCTCAACTTATCTGATCGTACCAAGTTTGACCATGAATGACAAAGGGTGACACAGAAATGGCTCAAAAGGTCAGGGAGGGGGAGGGAAAAGAGCAGCTTCTGCAACATTTTACAGGACCAACGGTGCCTTTTTATGCGACGCCTCCTCTTTTCTCTGGTAAAATCTCCCCTGATTTATTCTCGGTCAGTTAATTCAAGCTAGATTCTAGTGAGGTCAGGCTGACAAAGGCTGTTGTCACTTTAAGGTTTGTGACATCCCGGAGGTCAGGCAAAAGAGGGGGAGCTCCTTGGTTCACCTTTTGTTCAAGGGGGTGACGGGGGTCAGTCCGGTTGGCCCGGACTTAAGCAGGAAAAAAGACTTCATGAGAAAGAAGAAACATGTCACGGTCGGGCGGAAAATAGGAGATTTCTGGACCCGATAGTTTGGGAAACCGGAGACATCAAAGTCGCCATAAAATTTCCCTTAACGAGACGCACGCAGCGCTTGCCAGGGAGAAAAGAGAATGCAGAATCCGAAAATTGGGCTCATTTGTGCAAAAAAGTTGCAGCCAAAATTTCGAGAAACTCTCGTAAATTTATTCGTATTTGTCACACTCGACCGACCGACCGGCAGACGGACAGACAGAAGGACAGACAGGCAGACGGACAGACAGACGGACAGATGGACAGACAGACAGACAGGCAGACAGACAGACAGACAGACAGACAGACAGATACACAGACACACAAACAGACGGACAGACAGACAGACAGACAGATGGATAGACCTTGGCTTTGCATTCTCTCCTTTCTTGTTCCTCCCTCTATGAGCATCTTATTGAATTGGGGAAATGGAATTCTTTGCTGCTGCATCCTTTTACCCCTTTTTTCGTCTGCTTGGACACATCTCTCAGCGTGATTGAATTCAGAGAAAAACGAATGGAACCAAAGATTCTGACCTCCTATTTCTTGTCTGCTGCACAGTGGGAACTCCATTTGGCCAATTATGAGCATTGGGCTGAAAACGCTCAAAAAAGAACAGAACAGAAAGGAAAAAATACAAAACCAGGGCTGGATTTGGGTCCTTTTTTGCCTCTTACTCCAAAGTTCTCCACAGCTTAAATAGGGCTTCTATTGTGCTTTCCTGCGGAAAGATTGGTGAATTTCTCGCTCTGAATCCTTTGACCAGACTTCTTCTTCTGGCAGAGAGGAAAGATAGAAACTCTGCCAGATAAGATCTCGCAGATGTACTGAGAGCATCAAGCACCCAAGTCACTCCTCCATCAGGAGGCAGAAGAAAAGGCCTTTTTGACGGCTCACACTGTACTTGCGCAATCTGTCTGGTAGAGGAGCCGTCTTTGAAATCTCTCGTCCTCTTGGCACCGCCAGAGAAGAAGAAGAGGAAGAAGTAGAAAATCCTGTACAATTTCAGCCAGAGCAGCTGAAGCTCATATGTTTCTACGCAGCTTCCGCCTTTCCAGAAGGCCTTTCTTTCCCACTCGTCGTCCTCCTTCAAAACCAGAGAAAAAGTATCTTCTGAAGGCCTAAAAAAAGGCCTGGATTGGAGTGCGGCCAGACCGGAAGAGGAAGCGAACGTCCTCAGCCTATTGATTTCTCCACTGTCTTCGGAGGCATTTTCAAAAATTGGCAACGCTTTAGTCTGCCTGTACTGAATTGGTTCGCTGCAACCACTGCTGGACGACCGGCAGGCCTTGGCTGGGCCCCAGACAGGCCCAAGGAAGAAGCTTTTAGTGACCCCGGAGGAGCCAAGTCGAGAGACAGACGTCACCTCTTTTTTTTGGAAGGGGGAGGGGGTCCACACGTCAAGGGTCAGCCAGATGAGGTCGGGAGACATGTGGGCCAAGGCCAAGGCCGACAGCCCCAGTTATGCAGACTCTCGCGTGTCAGACTGGAGTGTGAGGGACGGGGAAAAAATCACACAAGATAATATTATTTCATTCACTTTTTAGGCATTCTTTTTTTTTTTCTTTTTGACTCCCCCAAAATTACCCTCTCAGCAGCTGCTTGGTGGTCGAGAGAAGTTTCTATCATTGTACATATTTAAGAAATATTCTAACAAAGATTGAGTCCTCGGCGAAGAAGGATGAAACGGTCTAAAATGCCACCTAAAAATCTAGCCACATGAGATTTAGTGCGAAAAAAGTGTGTCTTTTTAAAAACAGCCCTCAATCTGGCCTCATTGTATGCAATTTCCAGCAGCTGAATTTGCACTGACAAAACGCCTGCGATTCCGGGCCTTAATCTGGCCAAAAAGGCATCCCGATGACCCCGGAGTAAATCAAAAGGAAAGCTGAGAAATGTAAACAAGTCCGTCCATTTCCCGTAAATCGAGTTTCGCTGTTTTTTTTGCAATGGTCACTCTGTCGTCATGCAAGGCTGAGTCCTTCATGGGCCCAAGAGCAGGGGAGAGAAATGGCCTCACTTTGCCGCACGCGCCCGTTTTTATTTTCCTTTATTTTTCACGTTGTCAAGAGGCCTCAGAGGGCCTCCCAAGGCCTCCGAAGGCCGCGGTGGCAAAAAAAAAACATACACAGCGTGGGAAGGAACCGGGGAAAATATTATTATTTCTTAATAATGGGGGCTCCGAGAAGCTTCTCCCACTTTTATAGTCAGTTTACCCCTGAGGTCAGAGTCTTAAATTCCCCACTTTGTGGCTCACGACAAAAATCCCCTTACACCGAAGTCGTGATGAGGAGGAATGTCTGGTATGTGTGTGTGTGTGTGTGTGTGAGAGAGAGAGAGAGACCGAGAGCGAGAGAGAAGAGTGAACATGTCAAAAGCCAGAGAAAACTCTCGCCCAAATTGCTCCAACAGTGTTGCATGTCAAGGCCGGATTGGCCATCAAATTGCGGCCTTTTCTGCTCCAGAGAGGCCGGCCTTCTTTGCGGCTCACACGAGCAGCCAAACAAATGATGTTTCTCACAACACACACACAATTACACAAACAGACGGCAAAAAAAGCCACGTCAAGAGCACACTTTACCCCCTCTGCTGATTAATGCCATCCACATTCAAATAAAATAAGCAATGATCCATAAGCAGCCCGAGCTCATGCCCAAGGCGATTTGTCAAGCCGCAAGCCAATAAATGCAGCGTGATTCATGAGCATTTGCCTGGGTAAACGCGTCACAGAACTTTGTCCTCGCCGCTTCAAGCTCGTCGCTTCAAGCTCGTCGCTTCAAAGCTCGCCAGGATCCAGTCCCGGTTGCCCCTGGCCAAGCTGCTCTGGGGCCGCAAAAAGGGGGCGAAATTGAGTCATTTTGCGGGCAGACGATAATGTTTGGGGAGGGGGCGAACACACCTTGCACTTAGTGGTGAGTGACTGAGCTGCATCTTTTTATTTTCTACTCTCTCGTGCGCTGCGAGGACTACAGGGTGACTACAGGTCCACCAATGGAGTCAAACCACCGGTTGAATCACCCGGATTCGACGAGAAAACCACCCGAATCTGACGAGGAAAGCACCCAAATTGGACGAGAAAACCCACCGCGCTGGCCGTGAACTTGCCGACATCAGCCGCCAGACGTCCCACTTGGCCACGCCGCACCGCACGCACGCGTTGGCTCCGGCTGTCCCTGGTGACGACGCTCTTGAGTCACCCTGTAGGCGCACCCAGGACCCTGGCCAATCACAACAATCAACGCTGCTTCTCCACTCTGTCTCTCCTGAGAGCTGTGTAATCAGAGAGGAAAATAAGGCAACGCCTTCTGCGGCCGCTGAAGCCGCGTTTGCCATGGCGGAATCCCGACACTCACAGGCGCCACTCCAAAGTTGGCCGGGGTAAACGCGCCTTAAGCACCGGGAGGTGACTCACTTCTCCATCAGTGTAATGAAGAGAGCAGGAGATGCCAACGAACGCCCCGCAGCCATTTTCTCTACTTATCTTCTTTTTGATGTTTTCACGTGAGTTTTTTTGTGTCTCGTTGAGTAAATGAGTCCATTGCCCAAATGAAGGGAGAGACTTGACGCAAACCTTAAAGCTTAAATAAAATCGTCACAAAAGTAAGCACAATGTTCACGTTCAGAAGTGAGCTCAGCCTTCCTTGCTACACTGCACAAGTAGCAGCTTTTGTTGTTCTTGCGCTGCCTTAAGCACACAACTGTTAAATGTGAAGTAAATAACTCAAAGTAGAGAGGTTTCACAATGAGTCTGCAATATTAGGACAGTCTATAAGGCAGGGGTCACGTTTGGGCAGAAGTGGCGACTGTGGCGGAAACTAAAAGCCTATTTATACGTGATTTAATGGCCTTAAGTATGCTATTTCACTCGTGAGTGAAGCGCCAGACTCGCAACCTTTTCCTGTATCAGGACAGTCACATTTCTTATATTTTTCATCTCAGTCACAACTTTGTCGACGTACAGCACATGCATTAATAAGTTCGGGAAAAAACAGCATTTGGTCGCTTGCTCCGGGGGGGGCCTCAATTCCGGGGGGCCCTCTGAACGCAACAATTGTACTTAGGTAGGTAGGGCTATATTCTTATACTCATTTGTCCATCGCGCGGCGGCAAGTTCCCATTGAGCACTCGTTCCAGCGCTGGAGGTGCTCGTTGTAGCCGCAGTCGACGACGTTCTGGCAGCGGATGGCGTAGTTGTTCCTCCTCACGAAGCTCTTGGGCTCGCAGCGGTAGAACGTGGCGCTCTGGTAGGCCGAGCCCACGCACCTGTGACGTGGAAGATCATTTCTCTCCGTGTCTGTCCCTGGCCAGACTTGAGCCTTACTTGAAATAGTGGGGACAAGAGTAGCGATTCCTGGGCCTGCAGGGCATCTTGTAGGCCTCCAGGCAGACGCCGTAGCACATGTGGGTCATGGCGTGCAGCGGCAGCGGCCTGTTCCACTGCTCCCTCAGCCTGACCTGCTGGTCCACCTTGCAGACCAGGTGGTTCCTCACATACTTGCGACTCTTCCTCGTGAGGCAGTGTTTCAGAGTCTGGACGTCTTCACCACGTTTTGGAAAGTTTGTCTTACACAGTCTGTGCGTGAACAATTAACTGATCGAAAAATAACAGCAAAACATTTGGATGTGATTTTTTTTTAAAAAAAACCAACACGTGTGTCTTCTTCCTTCGTCTTTGAACATACGTACGTGCTTCATAGGCTAGGTCGAAAAGGTGTTAATTTAGGAAATTCACTTGTGGGGTCTGGTGATGTCTAACTGAGGACAAATGATGGTTTTTAAGAAGAGTTGCATTCACCTACGCCCAACTTTATTTATGTAGTAATCTTCTGCCGTAAATTTGCTGTGAAAGTAGATTTCAGCTCTGGTAGCTGAAAGGAACTGCCAAACTGGGTGAAAATCACATACCCAAGTGCTGACTTGCTCCAGTTTGTTAGAAAAATATTTTTACAGGACCTGCTGTAAAAATAATTGATGACTTATCTTACAATATTAATCTGCTTCAAATGCATTGGGGCATATGCAAACCTCCTTTTCTGTTCATTGTCATTTGACTACCAAGTCTTCGTATAATATGCAGTTTCAAATTTTGGACACCGACAGGGAATGCCAATTTTCGACCCAGCCTAGTGCTTAAGAATGTACAGTGCTGTTGTGATATACATAGAGTTATATGGCAACCATGAGCACGCAGTCCTTGGGGCCCATGAAGAGAATTGTAAATGCTGGCCCAGAGCACAGAAGAGAGAAAGTAACTGCGAAGCCGCAATAAATGAATTTTGCATGAAAGTTTTTCCTCCTCCCTCCCACTTACGTGCCAGTCATTGTGCGTTGGCACCAGTGGTACGGGGTCGGGCAGTCCTCGTCCTTCTGGCACTCGTTGACGTAACGCTCTGGGTCTGATTCCTGCTCGTAAATAATAAACAACACAACAGCCTTCAATGCTTTCAGTGCTTTCCATGCTTTCAACGCTGACCACCTGGAGACTTTCCTCGGTCTGGGCCAAGAAGTACAACACTGCCAGAAACGTCAAGGCCATGGCAGAGGGACTTTTGCCCTCTCTTTTTGCGGAAAAGTCTCTCATAGAGGAGAGGAAATCATGACTTGAGACCTGCTGAGTTCGACGAGGAATGCGAAAACATTCGGGACCTCCTGAAACATGACCTCGACGGAGTTATGCACGCTCAGACGATCCAACGTGTCTCGATCCACGTGTTAACGTCTGACTTGTGAGAGCTCGTGAGAGCTTCTTTATGCGGCTTCCCTTAAAAAGAATATGAAGTGGAAAGCGTTAATGTGCCCATTTCGGGCCTGTTCATTATGAGCCAGCCCGAGCAGCCTTGGCATTTGGCACCCCTGATCGTGCACGTTGCTCTGGCTTTGGCACCGCGATCATGCCAAGTTTTCACGCAAAGACTTCCAGCCTCTGTGTACACGTACACAGATGTACGAAAGTGGCGGCGTTGGTCGTTACGTTGAGACGGTCGATCGAGGTCGTTATTAACCTCTTACCCTCAGCCTCGCACGTTGTCGTATCAGTATGAGCTTCAGCCAGGACCTCGGTTGAGGGCGAAAACGGCCTCCAACGCCGAACCGTTGGCAACTCTGGCTTCAGGCTTGCCAATGAAGTGACGAATCTCAGAATCAAGACTTGCCAATGACTCGTTGTTCAATGATCCACTCGACCAGTGTGGCCACCTCGCACCTGGCTGCTCAACCTGGCGGGCCACGCGGGGCCCCAGACCCAGCAACATCCTGACTGTCACTGACAAAGTTGGAGGGGAAATTGTGACCGGAGGAAAGCATTAAGAGTAACGTCCCTCAAAGGCCTCAGGCCCTACACATCATGACTTTCTAGTCGAAAGTCTTCCACCTTTCCAACGGGGATAGTCTGGCTCCAGAGGTAAGCAGACGCTCCGGCAATTACACACTTTTCCCAAATTAAGCACGACCCAATGATGCGTCAAAACCCGGAATGTGTACATAATTCAGTAGGGATAATATTTCGGGCATGAGAAGCGGACGCACAAACGGTCAGTAATATTATTTACATACTTAGAGCGGGAGGGAAACGAATAGATTCAAAAAGTTGCCCAGCAAGGACCAGTACAAAGCTGTGCTGTGCACTGCGTCGGCCTGGCAGGGCCACTCCAACCTAGTCTATGAGACGAGGATGCAGTCGATTTCTGCCTGCAGTCGACATTTTCGGTCTTGACGTTACCACATGAGTGACCCCAAAACTTCAGGGGAAACCCTGACAAAGTCACCAAACTTGTTATTTACTAATGTGCCTCGAGTTTTGCCAGCTTCTTTTGTCCAGAAAAAGTCCACCAACAGCAACGTTGGCAGACTCACAGGGAGAGTTAAAAGAACGCGCTGCAAATTCCGCCACACGAAACGGTGGCCGCAATCACGGTGATAAATTCCATGATTTCATGTCCGGTGTAAAAGGTGATACCAAAGCACTTCTGTGAAGCTTGAATTGTCTCATAAGATCTGTCTTCAGCCACTTACGTGTCTCTGACATGAAAGCTTTCTTGCCCTGACGACTGGGTGGATAGTTAGGTGCTGTACAGGGTGCGGCAAAAGAAATTGGCTGCTTGCCTGTAAAGACTCCCTCTATGTGGTGGCTACGTCAAATCGACGAGACTCCAACTGTCTGTGACTGTGGAAGCTCATGTATGCAATTGTCTGCACAGCCAAATTTGTTGTTGCCGTTGACCTCGACCGCCGAGTCCAAGTTTGGCAACATTGCAAACACACTCAGGTGGAGTCGGGAGGCGGAGAAGAGCAACAACAGCGGCTTGTGCATTTCCATGTTGTCACTTATGGATCGATGAATATGTGAGTGAGGGAAATTTCAATTTTGCTTCCCACACCCTGTAGGTAAGTGGAAAGGAAGGTAGGAAGGAAGGAAGGGAGGGAGGAAGGAAGGAAGGAAGGAAGGAGACTTTTCTTTGGACCCTGTTCGCACAATTTCGAAGTTTCAGTACCACCCTGGCACCAATCATTTGCCACATGATCCCTACTTTCTTCCCCACCAAAAAGTAACTGTATCACTAGGCAAAGGTCCAATGTTTGAAGGACAGTCGACACTCGTTTTTGTCGGGTGGAAAGTTGAAAAGGTCGTTGAACACGACAAATTGTGTGAAATGCCGACTAAATCGTAGCAACAGCAGTTCATTTTGGGCCTCCCCCATCCAGTTTGAAGGACAACCAGAGAGCACAAAACCAGATGACAATATCGAATAAGCTTTCCAAAAATTGACTGGTTTTTTCTTCTTATTGTGAAGAAGTTGTCACTCTCTTCCCCGGAAAAAAATGTGTCCTAAATCGGATATCGACTGCATTTCAGTAGTCAAGGCCAACTCTGTGGGGGGGCTGACAGAGTCAAGGCTTCAAAGGAATCCTAGATATGGACTTTTTCCTTCCTCATGTTGGTGGCAGTCATAAATTCTCTGTGCTTTCGCCAGTTCCATAATGATTTAATGAAAAGAATTCCTTGCTGAGAAGATGGATTGCGACAGGCCCAGACACTCTTAGAAGGCGGACGCATCCGCTGGCCCTCGGTCACTTGGCCAAAGACAAAGGACACAAAAGTCTCTATTAATAAACAACAGCACAGCTGCTACCTTAGCAAGATCCTCCTCGATAAGTGCGAGGCATCTGTGCAAGCGCAGCCACTGAACAAACTTCTGGCTTCAATGGCTGACCTTTTTTTTGTCTGTGTACGCACAGTACACACTTGTACTGTGCAACGTGTCGAATTGACTGTGGATGTGACAACCAGGCTCAGTTTTGATCTGGGGACTTCTTTTTTGGTACATGTTCCTGGCATACAGCCGAGTAAGCCATGACTTAGACACGCGCAGGCTTGATCTCCCTGCTTTTCATGCCTTATGCGCAGTCGGTGTATGCAGTGAAGATTTGTGGTGCAGAGCTTTGGTGGGGCGTCCAGAGCTTGTGCAGTCCAGAGCTTGTGCAGTCCAGAGCTTGTGCAGTCCAGAGCTTGTGCAGTCCAGAGCTTGTGCAGTCCAGAGCTTGTGCAGTCC
>JAAUXU010116258.1_pt1 | contig 28373 bp, 24 predicted proteins | sample 7278151 | NCBI WGS metagenome assembly JAAUXU01 (sample SAMN14350113, study PRJNA611818) | marine sediment metagenome | isolation source: surface marine sediment (1.8m) | place: French Polynesia: Moorea | collected 2018-08
ATTAGGCTATCTTGCATCCTGGGGTGTCATGACGGCGACAGTGGCGACGGCCACTGTAGAGTCCTGTAGGAGTCCTATCCGTCTACTTCGACTGTCGATGTATACGACCCCTACAGTACTCTACGGTGGCCACCGCCGCTGTCGCCGTCATGACACCCCAGGATGTAAGATAGCCATATATTAATAATAATAATTGATCCTACCTTGCGAATCGCACGTGTTGGTCCTTGCAGACAACAGCCAGGGAAAGTCCGAGAATGAAAGAGGAAGTTTTGCAGCTGCTTTGTTTATGTCACATATTGTTGCGGGTTTGAGGTGCGGGTTGGCGGGCTGGGCGGGCTGGGCAAAATCAATGCGGGCTTGCGGGTTGGCGGGCTGCATCTCAACCCGAGCCCACCCCTAGTCTGCACTCAGTCAGTTGGTCTGTCTTGCTCGTGGTCTATCAGTTCTCTGTGGTGGTGAGGCTTGGCCACCATTTTCGTACCCGATTCCGATCTGAAACCAATTGGCCATCGATCCAGCCGTTGATCCCATCACCTCGTTCTTCCCAACCTCGACCGAACGAGGTCGCTGAGGACCTCCTCAGGACCCGGAGGGGGGCCGAAGAGAAATTCGGTCGCACGGCGGAGGGTAAGACAGAAAGAAAGAGGCGGGTAGAAAAGTAGCTCCAAGGATTTCTTTACTTGTGGAGGAAGACCTCGTTTGCGTCCAGGAGAACTCCAACAAGATCCTTAACTTTCAGGAATGGTATGAAGCATCGCTTTTTTTTACAGGATCTCGAGGATCTCGTCTTGCCATATTCAGGATCGCGTCCTATCATTGCGCGTAAGAACACCTCTTCTACAACTCGAAAAACACCGCCGCCTTTTCAGATTGGACGTGTCCACGGACATCACTGGACACAGCCGAGTTAGGAATGTGATTGTAAGACGGAGAATTGGTCCAGCCTGAAGGTCTCTTTCTGGTCGGATACGTAAGTCAGCATTGTGACTACGCTGGGTTCATAGCTGTGTTGTTCGTCCGTACGGTTGTCGGATCAGGTCTTGCAACCTTACCCCTTGCCCCAGGGACTCGACTGACTTTTGGTTGTGCCTTAGGAGTTTGCGATTCATTGAACTCCATTTTACAGAGGCGGATGCTGGTCTAGGAGTCAAGTGACCTGTATAAGATGTCTACTCAATGAACAAGCGTCCATTTCATACGTCCTGTAGGTGGCGACTGCGGCCGCCAACGTTGTGTCCAACTGTCAAGCACAGCATGGTAAAACTAAATTTTTCAGGTCTCTAAGGCTGATATTTATGATGGTAACCATTGAATTTCTCGCGTTGTCCCTGACGACTCTAGACGCTTGCTCCAGTTCCTGATCTGTTCTAATGGTCACAGAATTGAAGTCTTGGTGAAGCGGGAGGCCTGGTTTTCCTGTCTTGGAAGTACTAAAACTTTTTTCCAGATACGTCGGCGACTTCTATGAGTGTGAGGTGACCAAACCTAGGTGGAAGATGTTGGATTGGCCAGCAACAACCTCGCCCATTCAAGCAATACCTTGGTCTTCAGGTGCTCCGGATACATGTCAGCGTTTGACCTTGGCCAAAGTGAGGTTTGGTCACGTAGACCCAGGGTCCTTGAGGTGCGCTACTCGTCACTTGTCATTGTGTCTGTTGGTCCACTTTGAAGCGCTTTTCATGCTTGGGGAAGCTAATTTTTCCGAGAGGCTCTTGTTCTTCAGACAGCCGGAGGAATTGGAGGATAACGTAGGTTATCTCTTCCAGCAATTTTGATGGCTTTTTTACTTATCGCTCTTTTAATGGTGAGGGCTCTAATGGACATGACGTCAGCTGGAGGCTCTCCCTGTCTCTGAACTACTTAAAAATGTTCCTGACAGTGATGTAATAACCTTAGGTAACTTTCATATCAAAGGTGATGTGATGAGCTTGAGAATGGTGCTTCTCTAGCAATACTGCACGGCAAACTTTCACTGGGAAAGCGCACCCATGAGTCGACTCACTGCCGTATTAATCAACGTTCACTTTTTTTGCTTCGGTCTCCATGCTCTCCATGAGATCTTGACGAAATTGTCTATTGTGGCCAATTCCGGCTTCGCACCCTGTAGAGGATAGCTCACTCTCGGTTACGGTTGTCCAAGATCCTTCCATCTTGTTCGTGGACGATAAGAACACAATCAGGACCTTCCAAAAGTTATGCGATGTCGATTCTGAAGAGTTGACGTACGGATCCTCTAGAGGACTCTTCGACGTGTAGCTATGCCATAGTTAATGTAAACTCCCTTCATTTCAGAACTGGATGAAGATCTGACTGTTAAGAAGACAATTTTGGGCATCTCCAGTATTTGAAGCTAGTAAGGTCACATGTAAGTAATAAATACTGGTGGGTAGGTAAAAGTTACATACGACCTCTATAGTTAATAGTCTGTTCTTTTCCTCCTGCTTTCTTCCCGTGGATAGAGAAGATGTCGGCGAAATTTGACAACAACAGAGCGAAGAAGCTCTTTGACGTTCGTGGAGTCATCTTCCAGATCAGCCCGGAGTCTGTAATCTTCGAGTTTGCCGAGGACACTGATCTTATCGGGGTTGTCGACCCTATGCGCATTGTACTTGGCAACGACAACGGACACATCCCGAAAGAGGATGCCGGTAACCTTGACGCCATCTCCAGATACATTAGCATTGGCGATGAAATCATGTGTGACGTACAAGAGACCGCCAATCTGAAGAAGTTCGTCTACACCGAGGACGAGGAAGAGGTTACGGAGTCGGGAAAGGTGATTAACAGCTCCAGGGAGGTGTCGATCCAGCCTGGATGGTGGGCTGGAGCTGCTGTGTTGGTAAGGGGTAGGAAAGACGGAACGGAGTTTGAAAGGCAACTGGGAGACCTATTTGACCAAAGGGTCAAGAATACCGTGGAGGCGAAGAACGTGAACAAGCCAGCGGTGGTTAAAGAGAAGAGCCTGGGGTCAGCAAAGGACAAAGAAGTATTCAACAAGAAAGATGCTGGACCTGTGAGGGCTCTGGTTGTTCAGCTAAAGCGTCCAAGGGGCGGCCGTGAAAAGGTCAAAGTGTTCAGCGGCTTGATGGAGATTAAGGAGGGCGTACACACCGGCAAGCGCGCTGTCTTCGTGGGAAGCAGCATCATGATTTTTGGTTATTCGCTTGCACGCGCTGATCTGAACTATCACCTGCGCGCTGGAGATGAATTCAAAGTTGAGCTTACTGTTAACACCGACGGCAGCGTCACCATCAAAAAAGGATCGCTGGGCCCCAATACAACACCCTCCGGACCCAAGGACTCCAACCTTATAAAGTGGCTAGGCGAGAGGAGCCTTGACTTCGTAGCCTTTCAGCGTTGGCTGAACGATGGTCTGGTGAAGAAGATTTTCTTCCCGCTGCCGTCAAAAATCTACAAGGGCGAGCTGGCATCTTTTGCCAAAGGCGACGTCGTCGGCAGAGTGGCTGGAGGGGTCATTAGGCTGACCGAGGGTCTGATTAAAGGCAAGACTGCTGTCTTTGATGTCGACGACTTCTATCTGCACAGTGTGCACCCAGGAAATGCGGACTTGCGACTTTTTGTCAGACCTGGCGAAGTCGTCCGCTGCATGGTCCGTGAGCCGAGCTCGAAGGAGAAGGCTCTGTACAAGCGTTACGTTCCATCAATGGAGTTCGACTTCATAGCCACCTTGGCCTTCGTTGGCGAGAAAAGACCACGGTCAGCGGCATTGGGTGTCCACGAGTCTCCGGAACTTAAGACACTCCTGCAGAAAATAGGAATGACCGTGACCGACTTTTTGGACGTGATTACGGCTCCCACAGTTGAGGAGGTCAAACAGAAAGCAATTAAGCAGGTGCAACAACAACAAAGCAACAAGAAGCCCCAGCAGCAACCTCCGCCGCCTCTGATGAGCCAGAATCCACCGCCACCACCTTTTCTTCCGGAAGCTGTGTCGCCGTCTGTAACAAGCCATACCTTGAGACCACCGTTCCCTCCAGGGACCGAGGTACTGAACCACCCTGCAGTGATGCTGTGCGTTCGTGCCTGCCAGCTGAAAGACGCCGATGATCCAGGCACGCGCCAGTTACTCGTAAGTGACGTTGATGTGGACTATGCTGTCTTCCTGGCCAAGGTGTTGACGCAGTCATTACTTCACAAAATGCAGTCAACCATCCGGGACAAGGTTTTGACCAAGAAGCCCGTTTCGACGCTGGACCAGAATCATCAGGCCGCTCTAGTGGGTCAGGCGCTGCAAATCACGGCGGCCCAGAAAGGCATCAAAGGAGTGACGTATCCCCCCCGACCCGTGGCACCTCCGGAAAACCAACATGCTCAACGAGCCAAGGAATTAGCTCAAATGACCAATATCGGAGCTTCGATCAGCCAAAAGTTCCAAGAAGTAGAGGCCAAGCTGAAGTTGGAGATTGCCATAAAGAAGGACATGGCTAAGCGAGCGGCCGGCTCAGACCAGAGCAGGAAGATGAAAAAGATGCTGCAGCAGTTCAAAGCTTCCAAGCAACAAGAAGCCAAGACTGACGTGGATGGAAAAGCGGACCGCGAGCTGACGCCGATTGAGCTTTTGAGGAGGTTCCACGTGCGCAAACTCCCCATTGAGTTAGATGGAGATCTGATTTGCATGGGGCAGATCTGTTACCCTAAAAACACACGTACCAACTTCATGGGGACAAACAACAGGCCCGGTGCGACGAGTGACTATTACGATTTGTTCACTCTCTACTACTTCTTGCAGAATCTTCATAGGGATCACAACGAATACGTGAGGGTGGCAGAATGCGAAGGTGTTTCATTAGTGTCCAGAGGCGATCGCAACAGCCTCATGAGCTATCTCTCTGGAAATAGGGATTCTGTGCCCAATTTGGTGAACAAGACTCACAAGGAGCTCAATCCGCACCTTTTTCAGGAGAGCTTTGGAGTGACAGCCCAAAAGAGGTCATGGCAGGGAGAGGGAGACAGTGGATTAGGGTCGGATACGACCAAGTTCAAAAGGAGGAGTCGCTTCGACGTTGGTCCAGAAGGCAGATCTCCCGGAGTCATGAATCCTTGGGTAAACCCTCAGGACCTGCAGCAACAACAGACTCAAATATCTGTGGCTGAACTTGAGAAAAGGCAACGACTTCTGCAGGAGGAAGAACGACGTCGAATGCTTTTTGAGGAGGAAGAACAAAGACACAGGCTGATAGAAGAGGAGCAACGGAGAAGAATTCTGGAGGAAGAAGAGCGGAGGAGACAAAGGCTGTTGGAAGAGGAGGAGGAAAAGCGTCGCAGATTAGTGGAGGAAAAGGAGAGGGAACACAGGAGAAGGCTAGAGCTGGATAACCAGCCAATGCAATTGTTGGCCAAGACTTCTGCTCGGCAGTCTCGATTTGACGTTCCAGAAGATGAACGTTTTAGTAAGGGGGGAAGCATTCTGCCAGAAAAGCGGAGTCTGAGTCCCACTCGCATGAGTGGACGAGAGCGAAGTCCGCTCCTGGGAAGAGGTCCAAGCCTGGAGAATGAAATGTCAAGAGAACAGTTGGAACGAGAGAGGCAACGCGTAGACAGAGGACGAGGCATGGACGTGCTGAGAGAGCAGAGAATTGAACTTGAACAAAACGGGAATGGATCCTTAGGACATTGGAATAAGGCAGAAGAATTAGGACGTTTACCTGGATTTTCTTCTGCCTCAGCAGAGATATCCGAGTATGGAACTACTAGTGGAGGGACTGACAGAATTGGATCTGCTATGTCAGAGGTGAGACCTCGGGATTCCAGGTTGTCCGGAGGAGGGTACGGCGACATAGGCAGAAGGCAACGGTCTCTTGAACGAGAAGCTCCCTGCGCTGCCGAATATGGTTTCAGATCCCATCGTTCTCCTGGTCGTCTGTCACCATCATCACGAGGTTCAGAAAACATCCAGCAACCAACGAAATTCACGTTCTCAAAATTTGAGACTTCGGAACCCGCGACGAGCACTGCCTCGTCATCATTTCATCAAAGATTGGGACGGGAGTACATACAGACCGGGTTCTCTAAGTTTGAAACCACGGCGGGAACGGCTTCATCAAGTCATCAGAGTCTTGGTTCAGAGCCACTGCAACAGCAAATGGGATATGCCTCGTCCAAGCTTGATGCTTCTTCGGCGTCCTCCAGGTCAATTACTAATGCTATCTCATCAATGCCCTGGATGAAGTTTGAGGACAGTAGAGCCGGTTCCAAAGCGCCGTACGATCCCATGCAACCGACAGATGACGTGGACTTGGCAGCCGTCGATCCTCCTAATCCTACCTCAGAGAGACGGGGTGGCGATCAAGCAAGAAATAGAAGCCCTTCAAGTAGCCGCAAAGGCAGCAGCGCCTTCGTGGCTCCTCCGCCTCCAGCCATTAAGGACCGGTGGAATCCATCTTCGTCACAGCCGAGCAGAGAAGCTCCCCGCTTCTCGTGGCTGGAGAGCAAGCCCTCCAGCTCTTTGGAAGAAAGAGTAACGTGGATGCCTACCAAGGCAAAAACCTCCAGCTCACTACAAGTGCCTCGCGTGCATCAGGAATCTGGAGGAGACGAGGCTGCTGAGCTTGGAGGATTCTCGTCCTCTTTCAGTGGTAGTAGTAGCTTCTCTTCCACTGGTGACCGTGGTGGGCAGGCAGGTGCCTGGTTTGGAGATGGGGGGAAGCATCAATCGCAACAGCAGCAAGGGCGATTTGTGCAGAATCAAGAAGGCGTTTACATGCAGTTTTGAGAGCTCTGGAGTCACCCTCCCCTCGCCCCCCCCCCCCCCCAAAAAAAACCCGTCATTTCGTGGTTCGTGCAGGAAAGTATACAGCACAGACTGAGAATACAAAACACATACGCCATCATTGTTGTGCAGCAGTCCAGTGCACAAGGTTGGAGTGAGCGGATCACTCGACTTCCCATCTCATTGAAACGAGTTATGTGTCCCTTGCCTGAGCAAATGTTGGAAAGTGCATACCTTAGTATGTGTACTCACGAGTACAGGTGTTAATAGAGTTTCCCTCTTAAAGTATGTGTATCATCTCGGACACCTCTTTCGTACGGAGGGTATGGGGAGAACACGGTTTTCTTTTCAGGCATACGATGAGACACTGTCTGCAAATTGGAAGACAAAATGTTCACAGATCAATCTAACCAAAATCGAGTTTGGGGGTAGGTGAATGGGTTCTATCACTTCACCGTGTTTAGTGTGAAGCAGTCCAGCCAGGTGGTAAATGTTTCTGCATTAGGTTCACTAACGGTTCCGGACACCTGTGAAGCGACAACATCGAGGATCCTACCTAGAAGGAATATTATTATACACTATGATGGGCTTCAGAGCTCCATACCTCGTGTCTACCCTTCTCCAACGAGCCGAACTGGGTCGTAGAACCCAAGTATCAGGCAACATCACCCACTTTGATGTAAAAAGTTCGTGGATACTCTCAGACAGTGCGCGACACCGTTGAGGGCCAAAATTGCTACGAGTTTTCAGATGTTCAAAATTTACCAGTGAAAACACCAGAAGTCGATGTAACTTTCAGTCTTCCGAGAACTAATTTCCAGAAAGGTATTGCCCATCGAAGGTGTCGCGCACTGTGAGTCGGGCTAAAAATACAGCTTGAGTCGAAGTTTACAAAAAGCAAACCCCTTCAGTAGTGCCCGGAGCGGTCAGTAAACCCGAGGGAGGATCTTGTCCCCACCCCACCCCGTGACACCATACTTGCGCGCCCACATTCCCTTCTGAGTCCAAGTGACGTGTAAATAAAGTTACCTCGAAAAGTTTTCAGGGTGTCTTTCCCTCTGATTTGACGTGAAATAAATGCAAGTTCAAGATTTAACGTCGTCGTCGCATCATTTTTACGCATGCCTATTTCAAATGAACTATCCTCAAAATGCTGTAACAGCACTTTGTGAGCCTCGAGCATCAGCAGATCCTTTAGGCCTTATCTCGGCTAAAAGGGGGGGGGGGATGCAATCGCCTATTATTCACGGTATAGGGTGGAGGAAAAAGTAAAGACTGTACTCCATAGACCTGGGCAAGTCTGCTGCATGCTTACCTTGACGCTAGGGTGTCAGGGGAGGAGCGCGCGGGCATGTGACGTAACACAAGTTGCAACGGCGAGGAGGTTTTCAACGAGAACCCCTTTGTTTTGCCCCCGAGTGAGTCGACTGCAGATATTACCAGAGTGATGTTGCCAAGTGACTTGGAAGTTGAAGTCAATGTTGACTTCCACAAGCTCCGGCAATAGCATTAATCGAGGTAAGGAAGCAATAATAATTTCCTTCATCATACTTTTCAAGGACAAATTAACATGAGCTCCCAGTTACAACCGACTGGAATCGCAGCCGCTGTGTACAAATATGTGCGTGATCACTACGTAGCATTTCTTGGGCTGGCTTTTTCTGCTTAGTGATCACGGTCGAGTAGCTGCAGAACTTGTGCCACGGAATCTCGGGCCGAGATAGTTAAGTTTGCTGCGGGTATGGTTATTGATCATGCTCCCAAGGTGAGGAGGTTCCTTCGTTATGCCTGATCCTACAAGAAAAGAGCCCTACGACATATGGAGCTCCTGACGGCGCTTGATCATCATGCCAGGCCCTTCTTCCTGCTTCCACCTTCCCGTCGTCACCCTGTACCAAGTGCGTCTTTTCTCTAACCGTTTTTCGGTAGGGAAGCAGGGCGAAGCGAGCGTCTCTGGGTGAGAGAGAGAAAAAAGAGCTTTGTGCTGCGTTGCCCTGATGTCCGGACGGAGCAACGACAGCAGCAGCAGAAGCAGCACGACGCAATCGATGCGCGCGAGCGCGAGAGAGCGAAACTTCAGAGGAGGCAGCAAGTGCAACAACAGCACCAGCAGCAGCAACGCTCGCGTTCCTCTGTCAGTTTGGAAAAGAAAGACTCTTGCGTGAAGCCTCTGAGCAAACTGCCAAGTTTCTGACGAGCGACGTATGTGTTTGGAGTTTGCTCGCTTAAAAAAGTTGGCAGCGCTCCTGAGGAGACGACTGTTAAAAAACTGCTCTTTGTCTCCAGGTAAGGAAGAACCAAGAGCTATTGGATATTTTGCAAACCTCCCCCATTTTTCCCTACTGGGCTCTGGCATTTGGCATTTCGTTGATCGCTGACCCAGATTGCCACAGCAAAAGCAGGTAGTTTGTGTTAGGAATTTCAGCTATTGTGCTGGTGCCATTTTGCGTCGTATTCTATTTTGACGCCACCTGCAAAGACTTCAGGCTTCTCCCTCACTCTTATCTTCCTGTTGAAGGGGTAGAAATCGTGGCTCTTTCTTTGTGTCCCAGTAAGAGGTGCATAGTAATACTCGTATGTCTGCACAAAAGACTGTTCAAGTATTCTTTGTGCCTGCTCAGGTTAGCCTACCTGTACAGCTCCAGTTCACTTGTAATTTCTAGGTCCACTAAACTGCAGCAGGATGAGTACTGGGTGATGAACTGACCACGGAGCATGTCAGTGTGAAGGTACTTCCTCGTCTCTCGCCGTCCATCCCTGGTAGGAAGGATTGGTCAGGTTCATCATCAATTCTAGTCATAGCTCCGGCGCGTCGTTGACGATATCGCTGTGTGGGCATAGTTATTTACATACACTCTGTAACATCATACTACCAACTGTAAAGCTCCGTCCATAGTGCGCACAATGGGTAGAGAGAAGGGATGTGCGCATGCGTAATGTTTGACAAAGCCTGGCAGAGCTAAGCAAGCAAGCCTGCTGCCCTGTCTCTCGCTAAGGACACAGCTGAAGTGTGCGTCAACTTCAACGTTGAGTAGTACTTGGGAGTCTTTAGCAACAATACCGCAATTCCAGTCCTGTCTTAATTGTCTCTCTGCGAGGCTGTAACAAGAGAAGATAGAGAAGAAATGCAGCAAGAAGCTGCGACCTGCAAGAAGCACTCAGTGAGACACTTCCAGCAACGCCATAGCTGGGACTGCGGCATCTCCTGCGTCCTCATGATCCTTGATAGCGACTCCAGAAGCTGCTTACTCGAGAACCTCGCCTCTATCTGTAACGAAGAAGGCTTTGGAGACTCCACTTGGACCATTGATCTGTGCTACCTCTTAAGAAGGTAACATATACAGGGTGCTGGAGCTTTAGCGACCTAAATGCTATTAGTACTGTGAGGTCAAAGAAGAGCATACGATTTCACAGATTCGGCGTCAGGTTCATGTATGCCACCAGAACATTGGGGGTGGACCCCGGCTACGTCAGCGAGGGGTTCTACAGGCGCGTGTTGGACAAGGATGATTCCAGGGTCAACAAAAGGTTTCGTGAGGCCGCCGCCAACGGCGTCACCGTGGAGCAGCGGACCTGTTTGATCCAAGAAATGTGTGATCATCTTCAGAACCATGGACCCTGCATAGTCCTGGTCAACGCCAACATTCTCAGGTGCCGTGCGGAAGACCACATGGGTCAGAAGAAGGCGTCTCTAGTGCTAGACGGCAGAAATCTCTTTTCTTGCTGTTCTTCGTCATCGGCTGTGAAATCATCGTCGTACCAAGGTCATTTTATTCTTGCTGTGGGTTTTGATGCCACCAGCGAAGTCGTGACGTTTCACAACCCGTCGAGGAAGGAGGGAACCTGTGCCACATCGTTCCACAACTTCGACGAGGCTCGCACCAGCTATGGAACTGATGAGGATGTCATATTTATCTACTCAAATAAGTGAAAACAATACTCATAATAAGAGTATGTATAATTACTCGAATACCTGATCAATACACTGCAGAATGCAACACCTTTCAATGGTGGCTTATCAGATAAAGTTGACGGCTACTGTACATGCACACGTACTTGCAGTGTAAGTCATCGAAAATGTCCATTGGAGACGTCTGTGAAAGGAAGTTGGAGGAGACAAGGAAGGTCAGCTCAGGAGGAGAACTCTCCAGAAGGCGGTCAGTGGGGCACAGGGAGAGTAAAAGAAAACTAGACGTGTGAAGGAGCCTCGGTGATTTTGTCTATTCACTTGCACAATGTGAGCATTCATGCACGTGCATGTGAAGGACAGAACAGTATCTATTACTAGACCTATAAGACTTCTCACACATAAAGATCTAGGTGGAGTCTAAATAATTCATTTCTATTGGTCGCGTATTACAGCGTGACTATAAAAGCAAATGTTTGTCTCACGGGGCCTTGCAGAGGTTCATAGTACCTTCTTCAGCTTAGCAAATGCATTAGTAACAAGTTCAGGGCAAACGAAATCTGACACTCCCAGTAGCTAAAAATTAACCAGTCGATAGGTTAACTTCATTTATATCACCACCTGCAATCTAAAGTCTCACATGCTAGTAGAAGAAAACATTCTCCATGAGTAAGAGATGCTTTTTAGTCCAAGTGGATGCCGCAAGGGTGGGTTGGGAGATCTTTTTTTATCAAGTCACTGAACGTCCCGTTCAAAAAATGTCTTCTCGGCGTGGGCGTTGTCCGGATCGTTGGGGGGGGGGGGGGGGGATGGGATCTCTTCGTCTCGGTGAGACTTTTTCTCGAGTTTTTCTTTGTTCCAAAGTTTGGCTTCACCTTTTTATGGCCGCACAAGATGCAAACACGCATAGCATAGCACTGGCCCGTGCGTGCAGTACGTACCAATTCATAACGTGGGATTTCTAAATATGATTGAAAGAGGTTGCTCGGAGTGCCCTATCTAATATTGTTAATATATTATCCGTCTCATGCTGGAGTTGCCAGCCTTTAAATTTTCCACTCCTGAGAAAATTTAACTTGCCGACTTAATGATGTTTGCTCTTCTCAAGAAGCATTTTTCTCCCTTTACCTTGGAAAAACAGAGTCCTTGGCGTTGCGTCGCATAATTGTTCTCTTTGCTGCAGCGGGGATTTCTCTGTTTGACGTAAACCCTCTTGTAAAGTGTTCATTTAACTGCACAGAGGTGCACACTTCCTGGAGGCTTCACGGTTTCCGTCACAAGCGGATGGTTTCTACTCCATCAGACAGAAGCAAGACATACCAGTACTTAAGCATGCGCGCGTGCCCGAAAAAGCTCCTTGACAACGAGAATTTTCACATTTGAGCGAAGAAATTACCTTGGCAATCTTGACATCTTGGAATTTTGCGGATGCAAAGAAAGTGTAATTGACAGTAGGTAATAACCTTCACCAATTGATAAATTTGTTGTGTCTGGAACGTAATAGGTTGCAAGAACACATTACGTGAAGTTGTAAGTTGGAGTTACTAATCATTGCCTGCCCTGTAACTCTCCTTACTGTGTTTCGCTTGTCCCACTGACCACATGTCCAACCCTGTTGACCTTTTGTCTGTCCACGTCCCCATTGGTCACATTGTATGACTCATACGACACGACGCATACGGTTAGAAACGAAGGGAGAGCAGATATCGAATATATCGACCAAACAGGTGGAATCGACTGTTTCGAACCCTTTTTTATCATCGTATAGTACTTACATGCGATCAGACACTACAATGCTTCATCGCGAACACCCCCACCCACCTCCACGTGCACGTACGGAATGTGACGTTCATTAAAGTCGTACAGTTATACTTATAGTTACCTTTGTTTTTCCTCTTCCAGGGGTGAACGATCTGGCCGGCAGCGGAAGTGCAAAGTCGCCCCCCCCTTTTCTGCCCGACGGGTGTTAAAAACCCCGTCGATGGAAAATTATCGACCTCAACCAGCTTGAGGAAGGAGACTTTTCGATTAGACATCACGACGCAGCTGTGATGTAGACCTCAGTGTCCGCTTCTACCTCTCCTAGGAGTTGGAAAAAGTAGTTGATCAATCATGGCGACGGTGATGGACTGCATCGACGACAAGTACTCGTACGACCTTGTGGGGAAGATTACAGAACATGACGAGGACTTCGATTTTATCGTATTCGTGTCCAACTCGCCTGAGTGCAAGAAGGGGATGTTACCGCCGATCATCACGCTCTGCGACTATAACATCAACTCTGTTGGTAAGTTACTCAAACTATGAGAGTGTACTGTACAGTACGGACTGTACAGTACAGACTGTACAGTACAGACTGTGCAGTACAGACTGTGCAGTACAGACTGTGCAGTACAGACTGTGCAGTACAGACTGTGCAGTACAGACTGTGCAGTACAGACTGTGCAGTACAGACTGTACAATTCAGACTGTACAGTGCAGTACAGTACGCAGTGTGAACCGTGAACAAGTGCGATGGGGAAGAAATCAGAAAGGTATTTCAAGAAGCGAGGAGGGCAGCGGACACTCCTTGATTCCTGCACTATGCTTATTGCAGTTCATGTAGCATGCGAGCTACAGCAATGCAATGCATGAGCATCTTAGTATGTAGCATACCTAGACATTGCGTAATGTACGCATTACGGGACAGCGGTGAAAGAGTTATAACAAGGGGGGAGGGTGGACTGGTGAGGGCTACACAGTGCTACATTATTTACTGGGAATGTATAGTTCACTGTAGGATCTCATGCAAAAAAAGCAGAGCTGTGAAGCAATTTTTATCCTGTCAGTTTTTATTTGCCATAAAGGCCCCTTTTATGTTAGTGAAAAAGAAATTGTGCAAAACTCGAAGTCCAAAGGTCCAACATATATCCGTGAAATGAATGATGTGCGTCACTCTGTCTTGATGTCAGGATGTGCGGCCCTGAGCTCCAGCCGCCTGGGGCACGTGGCTGAGCTGGACCTGACGGACAATCTGCTTTCTGACTGGTGTGAGGTCTTTCTCTTGCTGGAGTCCTTCCCATCACTTGAATTCCTGAACCTGTCCAACAACATGCTGTCCGAGCCCATGGATGAGGAGACCGAGAAGCTCTTCTTGGCTTCTTCCTCCAACCGGCGCGGCCGCCACCTGCACGTCAAGAAACTTGTGCTTAACGGCAACAAGGTTGACTGGGCGACAGCCAAGTTCCTCGCCAAGAGGATGCCTACGCTGGAGCAGCTTTATCTGTGTGGCAACGCCCTCGGGGACCCTCCAGAAAAGGGTCTGGAGCATCCGGGACTGACGCAACTCTTCCTCGGTTGCAATCACATCACGCGCTTCGAGGCATTGGGTCGAGGCTGCCCTTCCTTGCGACTGCTCTTGCTGTCTGAGTGCCCAGTGACGTCGGTACCATCTGAGGCATCGAGCCTTTTCCCCAACTTGGCGAGCTTGAACTTGAGTACGACCGAAGTGTCGGCGTGGGAGGAGGTTGACCGCCTACGTCTGCTGCCTGCGTTGAGCGAGTTACGCCTACGTCGTTGCCCTGTGCTGAGAGGCCTGACGGCGCACGAGAGGCGCACGATGCTCATCGCCAGGCTCCCCAACGTCAGGATCCTCAATGGGGGAGACGTCATCCCAGACTCAGAGAGGGAAGACGCAGAGAGGGCATTCATCAGGTACCGTAGTAGTTTTGACAGTGCATAGCATACGCAAAAATAGTCCTACAACGAACAGTTTTGCTTTTGATGTCGTCGCAGTATCACTTACAGTACACACTGACTGAGCTCCGGCACGTGTCAGTCAGATGACCCGCAGATATGTGTGACAAAAAATCGTAAATGGTGAGCGGGACCTTGATATATCGCGCAATTGTGCCTTATGACAGAAACTTTGCACCCTAACTATGAATGAAGACCATTCCTCTGAAGGTACTACCTGGACAGCGATTCAAAGCCTAGCAGATACGACGAACTGGTGTCGATCCACGGCAGGTTGGACCCATTGGTTGAGGTGAACCTGAGGCCGAGCACGCACGTCAAAGTCAAGATTTCTCACAAAGAGGCGCTGAGGGAGGAAGTCATCAAAGTATATCAGACGGTGCAACAGTTCAAGGGGCTGCTGCAGCAGTGGTTTGGCGTGGCGCCGCAGAACATGAAGCTATACTATTGTGACAAGGTGAGAGGGAAGGAGTAGGTGACGATCATGCAGTGTGCATCCGCTGCCAATATTCATTTAAGGGTGTCCTTTCGGATCGCTCTCATATCCTGATCACAGAGGAGTCAGCCTCGGCAACCTCGACTTCTCAGTATACACATAGATTCAGTGCGATAGCCCTGATGGCGCACGAAGCTCGATAGATTATTATTCAGCCTACAACTAAAGGCTTTCAGCTCTCATTAGCAATGCAGATTACATTTACTGCAGAATTTTGCACTGTGCACTCCAGCAGCGCTACATTTTCAAGGCCTCGAGAGCAAAAAAGTCTCTTGACTGTGTAAAATGAAATCACGAAAACTGACTCCACATACTCGAATGCACGCACTGTACATACGTGTGCATCCTTGCGGGCCGGGCTGTCGTCTGCAGCCAATTTGCAGCGCAAAATTGACGCTTGAGTGGACACTTCTTGGTAGACTGCACCGATGTATGCTGGATAACTTTATTATAGACTTCCGGTACGTCTCACGCTCAGAAATTTTTCCAGGATCTCGTTGAGATGGCCGGTCCGGAGGAGATGAAGTGGCCGCAGAAGGAATTGTACACCTACAACGTCCAGAACGGAGACAAATTCATCCTGGACGAAAAAGTACGTGTAGAAGTGCGTATGGCATACTCACATTATAGTCCTGGCTACTTCTGACTCTACTTTAGTGGTCTGTACATGAGAAAAGCTGATCTAATACTAACTTAAGCTTGGTTTGTACATACCGTTCGTTTCAACGCAAAGGCAACTTTGATACATTCATGACATTTCATGGATCATTTGGTATGCCTGGCGATTGTTTTGCGCAAGTTCCACTTATTGTGAAGAAGAGATGGGAATCGTTAATCTAAAAGCATAAAAAATTCTGTACAACTAAGTTGGATAAAAGCCCATGCTGGGCATCCCCTTAATGAGGAGGCGGATGCCCTCACTAATAAGGGAATAGGGCTTGAGGATCGGAAACCCCTGATCCCATGTACACAGGCAAAAAAAACCTTTTCGCGACGTCTTTGACACAGTGGAACACCAGCGTCCTCCACTTCTCTAGATTTTGACCCCGGCAAAGTCGTGTTTGGCAATATCTCATCAATTCTGAAGAGAACCGGGGGACTTTTTATGTTATAAACCTTTCACTTTTATTTTACACAAAGCCTAACATACCACTCACTAGGTTGTCACCAGGTTCTTCGGGAAGAACAGTCTGGTGAAGGTCTATTTTCTGGGCACTTACCTGTGCTCTCCTGTGGCATAGACCCCTGTTGCTTTTTTTCCACACGGAGATCAAGTTCTTCTTCTCTTGTCAGTGGTTCAGGGCAGCAGGGGCCCCCAGGCCCACGTGGACCACATGGATCTGACCGTCATCCTAGCTGGTGGGTTCCTCGCCTACCCGCCTACCAGAGTCACAGTCGTCACCACCTGGTACGCACTGCCAAGGGGGCACATCTGACCCAGCTGATAGTCATTTCCTTCTCAGATGTTTCAGAAAGGTCACCATTACTCAGCAGTGATATGCTGAGTTGATGATAGTCTTCTTTGGCAGATAGTCTTGATAAACAAGGCCATCAAAGTCGAAGAATGCAATGAGCATTTTTTTTCTTGCCACTCCCAACAATTTTGGCTTTGACGGGGATTTCCCCCCTCTCATTTCATTGATTTGATTGCTGCTTGGACTCAGTGGTGTAGTAAGCAACCCTGGATGCAACTATGGTCACAATCGATGTGAGGAAGCTGTTCTCCTCATGCCGCGGAGTCTCAGTGAACTTCCATGCCATCTTCAGATGTTCCTTGTGGCCATCTGAAAGAAGGCGCAGTACCCATTGGGCAGAGACCTTTGAAACCTCCAGATCCTCATGAAGAACCCTGTGTACAGTGCCCCCCCCCCCCCCGAGAGCCCAGACTCAGTGGCCAAACCCTGTACAGTCATTCGTTGATCAGCATCAACAAAGGAGTGAATCAAGGCCACCTTCTCTGGGCTGTGCATCAAAAGTGCAGGTTTTTGGCACTTTCCGATTCCACTCTGAATGCTCTTCTTGCCATTCTGAAATTGCTTGAAGAGCTGATGCACATGTTGTTTGGTGAAGGCATGGTCGCCACAGGCACTCTTGATGGTTTCATATTCATATGCCTCAGCTTCTGTTTTTCGTGATAGAGCCAATGTTTTGATACCACCACGTTGATCAGCCATTGTGAAAAAGGGAATGAAAGAATGGAGATCGCACTGCTTCTGTTTGGCTTACCATGGTATGACTTGTTTGTCAGTAGCACTGCAAGGACCTCCATTTTGAAATACCAACCTCTCAAAACACATAAACTTAGGAATTATGAAGCTTCAGCGACTGTAACATTCATTATTCAATGCCCATTGTAGAAAGCATTCAGCATAATCAGTGCTGAAGACACTTCCTTTATCGAGTTTGACGCAGCCCCAAAAGTCGATTTTGCAGATACACATTATATTGACATAGCAGCTCTTCGTCCTTGTTTATGAAAGTTGGATCCTGTCAAAGAGGATTTTTTTTGTCTTTTAGGTTTCCTTGGGCAAGGTGAGGTCCCGGAACAGCAGCTCGTCATCTTTGGGCAACTCTCCGGGGTACAAACTCGCCTTCTCTCTCAGTCCCAGACCCTTCGCTCATTCGCCCAAATCTTCTGAGATCTCCTCCGGAGTGGCCAGGAATCTCTTTGGAAAAAGTCCCGATATCAGCAGCAAAAAGTGAAGAATGTCATTTGCCCTTGAAACATGTGGTCTTGCTTGTTTGGGGATCCATGCTCGGTGTGTTTAGTACAAGACAAGATGGGCAATGAGTCCAAGTAGAGAGGACAAGGTTGTGAACTTCTTGTCCGGCCTGTTTGACAAAAAGCCACTTGAGAAAGTAATGCAACATTGCTATTCAAGAAAATCATTGTTACTGCTGTGTAAATACAAAGAATACAATTTGTCCTATGAAAAGTGACTTTGGGCGAGTTAACTTTGCTAGCAGTGTGACCCTTCCTCTTCTATGTCAGCTTGCCCGAGCAGCAATGTACACAAACTGATTTTCGTTGTATTGGAGTTGCAATTGGAGTCAGCAATGTAAAGAATGTTTGTATGTGGAGAACATTGTGTAGTAGTGATTCGTTGTGAAAAATAATCTTTCATTTTATGCTGTTGCTATCTTAGCACGATATTCATTCAGTCAAGAAAAAAATGTTTGTGGAAAAGAAATACAGTGTGGAAAAGAATTACGCCCAAGTCTACTTTAAAGTTATGCATTGGATAATCTGGAATATAGAGTTGTAAACTCACACCCTCCATCCCCATTTTTATTAACTCACAACATTGATTTGTCTGACCTAGTTTCTTCACAGTTGAGCCTGCCTGAAGAAAAAAGTGTTGAAGCAGGGATGTTTTCTTAAACTGACTGAAGAAAAATTTCAGCATCTGTGATAACTTCTTAGAAGCAGAGAAGGCATTTTAGACGTGCTGCTGGGACATGCCCAGACCAACATTTTTCTTAGCAGACATTGTAGTTAAGAACTCGTAAATTTCACCAAAACCATGGAAAGGTCGATATTGCCCAACTTCTCTGATCTCAGAAGGGCGCATTTTTTCCAATATTGAAAACTTGAAAGCCTTGCTAGGAGGACTTATAAAATGGAAAAGTTGAAATGCTTTACACTCTAGCCAGAGTGCGAACAAAGTTAGCAACAGATCATGCAGAATATTGATTTTTAACATTAGGCTGAGTGTCCGGCTAGAAGAAATCCTGAATTCAGATCATGAGCAACCAATACTGCAACAACAGGCAAGAGAAGCATTTACACCTAATATGTGCGCCGTGCACACATATACTGGGCTTCACCGAAAAATTGAAATGGTTTTAAAGCTTAATTTTAGGTGTGTTATTCAAAATAACATACATATCTACAACAAGTATATTTAAAATTTGCCACTAAAATTTCTTGATCAGCTGATTGTTAGCATAAAAAGAGCCTCTGTTTGAAAACATTGGATTCGTAATACCCATGGAGCAGGCAAAAAGGTCAGCAATTGCAGTTTGGGCTGATGCCAGGAACCATCATGCTGACATCATCAAGATAACAAAGCTCCTGAAGACCACCATGTATCACATTGTCAATGATTATAAGTCTGGGAGTATCCACCGCAAAGGAATAGCACTCATAGTGACTCAAACTGAACTCCGAGGTTCCTCACAGGGCGGAAAAGATCAATAAAGGCCAACCCAAACACTCCTATGACCACACTTGTCAAGAACCGCCATGTGTTGACCAAGATGATCCACAAGGCCATTCATGAGGACCTGCAAATGTCCAGTTATGTCAAGAGATGTCTCAACCTCCTCACTGACAAGGCCAAGTTGATCAGGGCAGAATGGTGCCCCAAGTTGCTGTCCTACCTAAAGCACAAGGCAGCTTCTAAAGTTCTGATTTGGGTGGACAAAAAGAAGTTAATTGTGGATACCGAGGTCAATCGCCAAAACAGCTGTATCATTGCCTTCGAACCCTCGAAGGCAATGATTCCACCATGGTCTTCAGGGCCGTAGTGAGTGATGGGACCATCATGGACCCCCACTTCATTGAGGCTGGGCACAACCAAGTACCTGGAGATACTAGGGTGCATCCTTTTGCCCTGGATTGACCAGCATTCTCACAGGAATTATGTCTTTTTCCTCCTAGACTCAGCCCTGCGCCACAAGTCCAAGAAGACACAGGAGTTTTTGGTCAAGGAGCTGCCTTTTTGTGAAGGCTAAGATTTGGCCTTATAACAACCGAGATCTCAATCTTCTCAATTATTACATGTAAGGCACATTGCAAGAAAAGGTCAATGCTCGTCTGTGGCCTTCCTGAAGTCTGCCGTCACGAGGGAGACCCACAAGATGGTAAAGGAGAAAATTGTGGCAGCCGCCAAGCACTTCTGAGGCCATTTAGAGGACATCATCACTGCCAAGGGTGGCCATTATGGAATAAAGAGCCTCAACCTACTCCACAAAACCACTACTTCAAGTTGCAGATTGTTCATTTGTTCAGTTTACAAGATACAGCAAATTATATGGATTTTCATTTAGTTGTTCCAATTTATTGGTAAAGCCCTGTAGAATGAATGTGACCAACGGGTTCTCTGGTTTTTCACTTTTGGCCGCCATGGCCGAATTTCTAAAACCCAAGGTTTTTCACTTTTGGACACTCCTGGCGAGCCTGTAGGTCCACCTCTGGTTGACTGATGGTCTCTGGAGGATGTGCCAGAGACTGATCTGCCACGAAAGTAGGATAACTAAGATACACCTAGATTGTTGCTTCCTTTTTAGTTCGAGCACAAAAAATGTAGTTGTTTATGGTTTGGCATCAGGGTTGACACTGTTTAATTGCTAAATCAACTTTTAACTTGGTGAAGTCATGGTTTATGTCAAAGTATGCGTGTAAAGTAAAGGTGTTATGAAATAATTTGTTTAGGTATTTCTCTGCCTCTGGACTTTGTTTAGTGCGTTTATCATTCAGGCGCTATCTAAGAAAGGTTGGGTGTGATTTTTTTAATTTTTTAGTATGTTTCTGCCTTTTTTAGTGCAGGTTTCCATTCAAGGTTTTTCGTGAATGGTTCCCGCATTTTTAATTAAGTCAATACATAGAGGCGCACTGTGGGTCCTCTTATGAGAGGATCATGATACTGTTGTTTTCGTTTCCAGGTAGTCTGATTCACTCCGCAGACGGCAATGAAGAGAACATCTCCACGAAGAAAGTTTGTCTTTTTCCTGTGGCCAAGATCACAAAGTCTGCCAGACGTTTCTCGCATCGGCAATCATGCTCCATTGTATAAACGATAAAAATGAAAAAAGACTTTTAGTTCGATTGCCAAATTGGCAGGATTTGTCTCCAAATGAATGGAACGGAAGTGGACGGGTCCCCATGGTGCAGCGCTCGATCGCCATCCACAGCAGTGATCCTCTCACTCATTCAGCCATGAGGGACAAATCGAGGAATCGACGCTTACCGAAGCTAATCAATTAGACGCCGTGTTCCAAATTTGCCTCCTGAATGATTGAGAGCGGAAGCGAGCGACGGTTTTAAGGTTGCAGTGCAAAAGTATCTGCTTATTAATGTTTTAAATATCGGTAAGAAGAACCCACTTCAGTTGTTTGACTGAAGTGGGTTCTTCTTACCGATTGGTAGGCCCCTGGCATAGTGAATGCTTGATATCCCTCTGGGCCGGACAAGGACGACCTCGAAATGAGCCAAATGCCGACAGCCTCACGTTCCCTACTCGTCCAGACAAGAGCTAGGCAAAGGCGCATAACGAATTGAGCCATTTGGAGGTGTTTCAGGTCATTACTCATGTCCGGACGAGAAGTATGCCCTCACACCAGACGTAACGTGTGGCCTCAGCGTGACTTTTATGGAGGCTCTTATCTGTTATACCAGGTGTGCTGTACTGTGAACATACACTACAGGGCGCCCCCTGGCAACTTCTAGGCTCCTTCAAGTCTTATTTGACACCATGTACTTCAGGGCCTTGACCCAACCAATGTGCTCTCTCACGCTCACACTTTTCATCACTCACACTGCACGTTCTGAACACATCATACTTCCTATTTGTAGCGTTATTGTTGGTTCACAGGTACACGTTCCTGAACGCGCAACGTACGGCAGTGAGACGCTCTCTCTCTCTCTCTCTCTCTCTCTCTCTCTCTCTCTCTCTCTCTCTCTCTCTCTCACTTGCCGCGGTTCCCCCATTAAATCGTGCATGACGGTGGCCCGCAAGTACAAAGGAAAGCCCATCCATGTCACGGCCCCCCTGTAGTCGCTGCAGGGCCGGGCGCGCCAAAGACTCACTCAAAATAGGGGGCAAAAATCATTTGGTTCGATCTGTCCAGCCTCACTTTTGCGGGTCAGCCAAGAAGAAGCCATTTCGAGGGGAAAGAGGTAACTTTTTTCTTTCTTTGCATTGCTTCCAACTGCTTGGTAGTCACTTCACTAGGTCAGCACTACTTGTACGAGACAGGAGGGCCTGACCGCACGTTGAACTGGACATCCATGACGGTGTCATGCACGAGGATGTCTGGTGTAGACGAGGCGATGACCATGCTGTGCATGATTCGGCCTCGGTCCCCCAAACTGCCTTTGCACAGGCAGGACTGATACTAACGCGAGGCTCCCAAACACCCCTCATTATCTTAGTACCTCCAAGGATCCCTGCATGCTGTGCCACAAACACCCTTGACACTTGACCCACAAATGGAACTTCCAATGTAGTCGAAAGTCAGTTCAAAGTCGCGGCAGAACTGTACGTACATTTCTTTCTAAAGAAGAGTCTCTCTTAATTGCCCTGGACATGAATTTTGCCGATAGTATAGTAACGTACGTGAAAATTTACATACGGTGCGATAATAGGAGCAGTTTTATTGCATCACGGAGCAGGGAGCAACTGTCGGTCGTCGGGACGAGGGAGGGCAACAGGAGCAACATGAAGAGAAACCAGAATAGTGCAAAAAAAGAGTTGCCACACTTCTTTACTTCCGGAGCAGCAGTTGGCGTCACCGTCGTTCCTGCAGCCACTGTGAAAGCAAGCCCAGCGATTGAATTGCATTCAACTCCTCCTGCCAGGTCCTTAACACACTTCTTCCTTGCATGTATACTCGCCGTTAGACATGGCCACAACACACACAATATACCATCATAAGAAGGCCACAAACCCTCGTGTAGAACTACTTCGTCTGTAGCATATCCATGCATGCATACCTGCAGCGAGGCAGTGGTTCGACCGAAATTTTCCACTTAAAGTCACATTGATAGAACGAGGTCAACGAACTTTGTCAAGTGTGCGTGTGCTCGACCAACCACCCCCTGGAGCGGCTTTCTCGTATGTGAAATACATATTGAGAAGGTCAATTACTGTGCCACCAAAACATGCACAAAACACACACGTGTAGGTATGTGGTCACGAGCATTTTTAAGTAGAGGATATTATTGTTAAATGCAACTTCCCCAGGGACAATTCGTTATTACTGCTGCTGTGCTACAAACCCACACAAGCTCGTATTTGTGTGAGCTCGTGCACGTAGATACGTAGATTCGGTAGGGGACTCGAGACTTTTCTTTCAGTCAGCTCCGACAAGAAATGAAATATGGACTCTGCCTCTACTGTGCAATGTGCTTTATGTACGTACAGCATACACAGCAAGCTTTTTTCCGAAGAAAGACCAAAATGTCTTAGGTCAATGACCTCTACTAAGTAGCCATGACCGACGTGGCTTTTTATCGTGCCCTTGGCTCCACTCATCAAGATCGAAGCAATAGATTCGTAGAAGGAGCCTTTGCCTCAATCTGTTTTGTTCTTATATCGTATACACTCAGTTGTGAATGTTAAATGGTGATTCGGTTGGGCGTTAGAAAGGAAACTATTAGTAAAATTAATCCTTCATGTTGCTGATTAAAGAGTGCAAACATATTTTTCCCTTCTGCTGATGGCTCAGTCGAGTGGTGATGGTGGAGAGCGTGCACAAAGTCTTACGTAACAAGAAAAATCGGGTTCTTAAGGCTCCAAGCTCGTTCGCTCCCCAAGAACGCCGGTGAAGAAGCCCTGATAGTCTTTGTTGATGTTAGTGAGCGTGAATATTTTCAGTATTTACTGTGTGCCGGTGACAACAACTGGAAGTGAAAAGAGACAGTCGCTTAAGCAACGTGGCTGCATTTGCATTCTCCTCCAACTGGTGATCAATAACGCCTGCGTGCATTCCCACTGAATTACAATCTTTTCAGCAGAAAAACACCATGAGGTTGTGCACAGCTTTGTTCGTCCTCTGCTGGGTAGCTGCGGCCAATGGATCGGTCATTGCCACGAGAGGACGAGGAGACGATGCTGAAGAGGTATCTTGATCAAAGATAAGGTTCCTGTTGACATGAATATCAGCAGGAACAGTCGAAAAATTACTCTTCCTCATCCCCTAAAGCTGATTGCACAATAATTGTCGACTTTTTTCAGCCTATTTCACGCGTGGTTAGACAGACAAGCTCCAGCTCTTCGTCTGACTCCAGTGCTGGCGACTGCGACTTTGGCGTTGCGCCGGACGTGGACATGTGCGGGTGGCGCAACCTCAACTTGTCGGCGTTCGAATGGAAGGCCAGCATGGGCAAGAACAGCTACTGGGTGGGAGGACCGAGGAAGGACAGCAACGATGCCAATAAGATCGGTCAGTGCTCTTTTTTATTAGGCCCGAGCTGAAAAAGTTATGTGAGACGATCTCAGGTGGATACACGTTCTTTGAGACGTCGCAGCTGCCCAACTCGCCGAACGCCCAGAACACCGTGAGTGCCATGATCGCCAGCCCGACGTTGCAATCGACCGGATCAGATGGATACTGCGTAAGCTTTAGGTAAAGTAATCGGTCGGTTTACGCTGTTGGTTAGGTTGACATGCACGATATGTACATATACTAGTACACCAATGCAATCAGTATTTTTGCACCGTTTTCAAATCGAGCTCCAGCAAGTACCCGTGCAGGTCTGAGCAGCCTCTCACATGTACTAGCACCCGTCATGTAAATTTTCACTTGTATGGACGTATGTGTCAATCGTACACATAAACTATATGCGTCAAATATGACAACCTTCCGAGAGAAGTAACCTGGGTGACTCCGTGTAAAATGAAAATCTCGGGAAAATTCCATACAAAGAAAAAGCAGGAATACTTCATGTGTCTCGAACTCTTTCTCTGCTCACCTCAGCCTTCCTAGAACTATCAACGTCCTTTTTAATATACGTAGAAGTAATTATTGAAACTGCTTCGCCACAGTTGTTTAAACTTTGTATTGATCAGCTACTCCATGAACGGCCTCTCCGCGGACAAGCTCCGAGTCCTACTCCACCTGTACAAGGAGGAGAATGAAGTTAATGGCTCGAAGGGCGATGACGACTTCGAGGATTTTGGTATCTCTGGCGCGCTCAAGAGCAAGGACCGGGACGATGATAACATATTGTCTACTTCACCTGCTGCGCTAACATCTATGAATTTCTTCCGCGACAACGTCGTACTCGCCAGCCTGCAAGACTCCACCAGAGGAGAGTGGAGGGAGGCCCACGTCATGTACACATTCCCGGACTCTCACAAGGTACATTACACTTTGAGATGTGCCAATTATGCAGAAAAAAGTCCCCATGTACAGTACAGGCTTTTGTCCGTTCATCCAAAAATAAACCCATTGCAACTTAGTTGGAAGATTTTCTACTTGTGGAAAGAATGGTTTCTTCTTTAGTTGGAAGACATTTTAAAGGCTTTAGCTGGGAACTCCAATAGAGGATGTTTTTTGCATACTTCACACTGCGCCAGTCATAACACGATACGTAAAAAAAACGTCATGGCAATATTATCAAGGACTTGCACAAGGGATAGATGGCCTGGACCCTGCCACAATTTACAGGGCAGACTTAAACGAGGATTGTACCGCGTATGACTTTCATATGAACTTCATGTGATGAATTTATTAGTCCTCGGATCGATTAACACAGATCTGTGACTCATACGACTTTGACATGAACTTCATGGAATGGGTGAATCAATGTGTTCGGACGTATCAACAAAGTTCTGAGGTAGGATAGATATTATAGTTGCGTACCGTTGACCACACGAATGAGGCTTGTTGATCGTAATGTGAACTTTTATGCTCTACAGAATTAAGATAAAAACTAAGGCATCTATCCTCATTCAGAAATGCATACGAAGTTGGCAGCAAAATGAACTTAACCGGAGTTCATATGCACTTGGTATGAACTCCACATGTATCAATCTGGCAGGGGACTTGGATATGTTCGGTGGAGCAGTGTCTTGACACCAAAATCAACACTGTACGCGTTGAGTACACTTACGTGCACGTACGAATAAGTGCGTACATTCGGGATGACATGCTTGGCATTTTGACCATCAGCATGATGCTGCTACAAAACTTTCCTTAGACGTCTAGTTCTCAGATTGGGGAAAACTCTGTACGCATAGGGAAGGGCACCTCTCCGAAGACACTTTTTGTAAAAACTTAAAAATGCTTACTAGAACAGAAAAAATAAAAGACCGGAACAGCTTTTATTCCCGGAACACTGCATTCATCAGAAGGATTATGCATAATTCAATGTGGCCCCCTTCAGCCTCCACAATAGCCTCAACTCTCCTTCTGATGTTAGCATACACCTTGGTGATGCTGTCCTCATCCCTTCTGGCCCACTCCTTCTTGATGCTGTTCTTTGGCAGGTCGACACTCTTGTGTGGCTTCTGAAATGCCTTGACCTCAATGTGGGCCTAGATGGAGAAATCTAACTGGTTCACAGCAGGCAAAGATGACGGTCAAAAGTTCTTTGGCCAAAAAGGATGCAAAGTTCCTCTTTAGGTACTGTTTGGTCTTCTTGGTTGAAGGGCAAAGAGCAACAATTTGTGTAAAGACAAAGTCTTCCCCAGAGTTAGTTTCAACACATGGCTTAACATACTTGTCCAGCTGGCAGCATTCAGCCTCCCCTTTGAACGTATTGGACTTAAAGGAAAGTGTACCATGTGTACAATAAGTCGTCGTGCATATATTTTGCCAGCCAGAAAATGCTTGTTGCGTTGGACAAAGTTGGAGCTGGTGTCGATAAATATCAATCGATCCTAAATTAATTTTCTAATTAATTATAAACTCTGAGCTTTCTATGATGAATGAGGCCTTGTCTTTGGCCTCATGCAGGTGGCAGTGCTCGTGCTGGTGTGCCCAATCTTCAAAATGCTGTCATTCATCAAGCAGCTGTTGTTATAACATGATGACAACTTTTGGAGGAGTGCACAGACAGCAAATGTCACATATGCGCATGGTTTTAAGGTAAAATCTGAACCATTATGGTGTTGATTTAATTAATCTTAATGTCACTTTAGTGACAAAAAATTGCGCCAGAAACCTCGTCTGTAACTCTTTCGGTGAGGGCCAGGGTCAGGCGATAAAGAACAATTTTATTGGTCCGGTGCAAAAATACTCTCTACCACAGAGAAGTCCCAGGTACAATCGTCTGCATTCAGCCCAAACGATGATGTTGTCGACGACATCAGCCTTAGTCAGTGCAGACTAACACCAATGTTGATCTTTCCAAGACATTGATTAGGAAAGAGGGGAAAGCCAAAACAAATAACACCCTCTTAAGAGAACCCATCCATTTTTAACAGGCTCACTCGCAAAGAAAGCGACTTATCTAACATACGTGGCACAAGTACGAGTACATACATAGCTTCCTGTCAAGAGAGTAAGCTCATTTTTTGCTCACTTAATCTGGCCATAAATAGCTTTGTCGCACAGCAAAAAGGACAGGCTTCCAGGAGACTTTCTAGTGGCATTGGCTCCATCTCAGTCGTGTACAGGGTTCATCATAAGTGGCGTCAGTTCTAGAGGTTTTTGTCGGCCCACTGATCTCTATAAAGTGGTAACTGATGATGGGGTAACAGCGGGTAGGGCAGTTTAAGTGTTATTAATCAGTGGGCTCTTGGTGGATGAGACCTTCACATCTACTTCCCACCCACGTTGACGATCCTCTGAAGCAACCTTGACACCTGAATTGAAGGGTTGTGGCAACTGGACACAAGGTTCAATTTGATGATGACCTTACTGTTGCAGCAGTGACCTTTGCATGGCGAAGACTTTGTAGGTCACAAAGTTTCGCAAAATGGCCAAAAAAGATCGAGTAATAACCAGTCAAGACAATGGCGCAACAATGATATAAACCCTACAGTGCTCTCTAGTGGGTCAGACTAAGGATATTCTGTGTTGCTTTCTTCCTTTCTGAACTACTCGCCAATCTTCTTAGTCCACCCGTAACTGCAGAATCATCTCTTCGGACGGTTCTTCTTTGAAGTGCGAATTCCCTTCGTCAAGAAAATTTTATCAGTCAGCAGCTAATGATTCACACCGTACACGTAAGTGCTCAGAGCTGCTCGAGATTAGCTGTTCGTGTGCAGAGTTAATATCACCATCCCTCGACTTCGTGAACTTTCTAATGGTTTCCGCAGAGACTGAGCTCACTTCCCTTGAAGTCTTCAAGCAATTCTTATTGCACCCAGAAACTCCTTAATGGCCGAGTACTGCGAGTTAGCACTTACGTAGACTCGGAATTTACGGACTCCCCGTGAATTGAGTAGGCAACACGTGTACCGATTCTCAAGTGCGCAGGCGCAGTCGTGTGTAGGTGTGGTTGCGAGCCACCGCTCTCGACTCGAGCCGAAAAAGCTCCTGGGCCACAGAACGGATGGAAAAGTAAAAAAGTCATTGCGCAACATGCTTCGAGAAGGCCTGCTCGACATTTATACGAACGTATGTTTCTGTCTATTTAAGAACTTCATTTGCTAGCGATTACTTAGGTAATTAATAGAAGCTTTGACTACGGTGCCTCATCTCAGATTACCTCGGTTGAGTAATAATTTTTGGGATATAGAGCCAGCGTTTTTCTGGGCTGAGTTATAATTGCACTACATACCATATGTGCACTGCACAGGCACTGAAAAAGTGTGTGTGAGTGAGTG
>JAAUXU010054975.1_pt1 | contig 28368 bp, 22 predicted proteins | sample 7278151 | NCBI WGS metagenome assembly JAAUXU01 (sample SAMN14350113, study PRJNA611818) | marine sediment metagenome | isolation source: surface marine sediment (1.8m) | place: French Polynesia: Moorea | collected 2018-08
AAAAATCCCAGAATTTTACCGGTTTTCATATTTTCTTATCCCCCGGGGGCAAAGCAGCCACTGCAACCCCAAACCCCCCCCCCCCCCCCGCTACCTGCCTTTCAATTTTGCAAACGAGCTGGGCGTTAGCAAAATTTTCATGCCTGATCCTAATGGCCCGACGACGACCAGACCCATGCTCGACTGCACTGTTTCCAGACTTGGGCGCTTCAGAGGAAGGATTTGAGCTCATGCAAAAGAGCTTTTCTCTTTCTTTTTTGACAGAAGCGCGTTGTATCCCAATGCACTAGAGAGAACAGAGAGAGAGAGAGAAGGTGTAGCAACGTGCCCAGCAGTAAGTCTGTGAACAGCATGCACAATGCCGCCCTCTCTCCCTCCTCAGTCGTGACACTTTCAAGTGTTAAGTAAAGAAGCAGAGAAGAATAGACACCATTTCTCTTCTTTCCTCGGAACAATGACTTGTAGCTGGTACAAAGAAAAGGAGCAATAAGTGCTAAAAGATTGTGTAACTGGAACCCCGCCAATAATGCTGATCCTTACAAGTTGACGGCGGAATTGGGCCCTAACAGCAATGTTATCGCTGTGTTGGTCTGGACTGCGCATGTGACGCCAGCAACCATTTTCAATCCTGGACAGAGGGCCAACAAATGCATCCCAGCTGCAAGGCTTGAAAGTGACCAAAAATGGTGACTAACAGACCAGGTCAACTATGAAAACTTCAGGGTGAGATGTGTCAGATTCACCTACACAGAGACAGGCAGCTCGATGTGATCTGAGCTATGGACCTACAAGTCGCTGTCTTTCTGCTCATATTCCTCTCCATCAGCACCCTCGCCACCCTCGGGATCTGCTTCGTTGAGCTGCGATCCTGCTGGCGCAACCGCCAAGTGAAGCGGGCGAACCGCGAGCGCAACGCCGCCGCCGCAGCCGCGCTCGGCGTAGACGACGAGGAATTCGCCGCCGTCTGCCTGGCTGCTGCAGCAGCCGAAGAGTCCACTGCCGCAGTGGCGGCCGCGGCGGCGGCTACGAGCCAGCCACAGCCAGTGGCAGGCCTGGAAGAAGCCCTGACGCCGCGCGAGATGCAGCAGCTCATGGCAGAGCTCGAGATCGAAGGTGCAACGGCCGCCGCCGCGGCAGCTGCCGCGGCTGCGGCCGCGGCCAATGCCGCCGCTCGCCGACACGAAACTGTCCGGGGCAGAGAACGAGGCCGTCGTGGCGGGGGAGGAGTAGACCTCGTCTATGACGAATACGGCGGCCACCTAATGGCTCGCAGTGAGTACGAGGAGCAACATGAAATATTCCATAGTGACAGAATGATGCGTGGAGGGGGAGGAGGCGGAGTTCGTCTTGACTACGCCGGCGGGCCCATTAGCGATGGTGTGGCTGCAATCTAACTGGATCGCTGACGGACCTCAGTGATAAAAAAAAATCAAAAGTAGTTCTTGTTGCAATTCGTTCGTGACAACGTTGCATGTCCTGTACAAGATAAAACACAATATGAAGAATGGACGTGTTCAAGCTTTGGCACCTGCGCCGAACCTTTCGAGAGCATTTATCAATCACTGCTTTGACGCCAACATTTTCCGTGTTCGTGCTCGTTTTCTCCCCTCCAGGGACTCTTATTCAGGGAACACCACTAATACCACGGTTCACTCTGTCATTCGCAGATGGGATCCCTGGAAATTGAGAGTGACATTGCTTGCATTGGCGAAGTCGAAGTGATAGATTTTCCGGTCATCGTCCTTGGTGATTTTGCGAGTGAGACCTGGCAGGAGCATTTCAGATCTGGGAGGACAAGATACGTGTAGCAGAACTGGATGCCGTTCCAACTAGGAACTTCGCCACTTCTCTGGCTCGGTCCTGGCACTCTTCATTTAGCCCTGGGGCCTTTTGACGGGCTTCGAAGCTGAAACCGTGCCGCAAAGTCCTCCTTGACGAGGACTGCAGTATGCGATTTAGACCAACACCAATGAGTCCTCTTTTCTGTCCGGAGATGTTTGCACCTAGTGCGTACACACTCATGCAGCAGAATGTCGATCTATGTAGTCCACCACATGCTCGGTCAGCGACAAAACGTTCACTAAATCGGTCAGCCTCCAATGCATAGCACAAAAATTGGTCAACAGCATTGAGCAAATCGATCAATGACAATGACCGAGTCCGTTTTTTTAAAGATCTTAAATTAATGATAATAATTAAACGAGCAAATTATTCATGGCTTCTACACCAAAAACCCCAAGCATAGAATTGGGCCATGTAAAACACCTTGCGTTGTTCAGGCGAAGCATCTAGATGCGCCCTAGTGTTAGTTGAATACTGAAATTCTACGACAGAGCCGAGCCAATAGTCAAAACCTAGGTAACGCAGTACACGGATGGACCATGACCCAAGTGCCGTTTACCCTCCCTCCCCGACGGGTGTCTGGGATCATGATTCGAGGTGGCCTCACAGATGCATCGGTAATGATTGAAATATAAAGTGTAAAATATGAATACCTAAACTTTTTCTCTAAAAAAGACTGGCCCCAAAAGTGCCCTTTCAGATACGTGAATGCCACGACCACCACGAGCCGCTATCACCTGCCCACTCATGGCTGCAGCAAGGACGCAAGAACCGCAGACCATAGGTCGCAGCAAAGACCGCGTACCCGACCAACGCTGCATGTAAGAACCAGGAGCAAAGTCTTGTGCACTAGCTTGAAACATCCTAACCATGCATTCGAACTTCGATGCCTCATGTCCACACCTCTTCACTCGAATAGGCCTAACGGGCTGGATTTCAAGAACGAAGGCCCACAAAGAAGTCTTACCCAAGAAGAGAACACTGATACAGTAAAAGATATACGGCTCCTGTTTTATAAGGATGCTCTGTCACACGCAACAAGAACCCACTGTGGATTCCCTATGTTCTAATCTTGAATTATTGTCGCATCCTTAAATCTTACGCGGAGTCGCATAGAGCGCACTCGAAAACCCTCCGGAGCAACCCGAGCGCCTGCTCAATAAACACTTATACGTACAACATAGAGCTTCCCGCCGTTAATGTTCTGGGGTATATCAAGCACACTTGAAGGGTCCCCCCAAAAACGTATACGCACTGCGAAGTCGCTACACTGCTCCAATGCATTTACCAAGGGGAAGAAGGGATTCGATTTCCGATGCGATGGGTTATAAGTGCAAACGTGTGTTGTACAGCCTATACAGGTACATACGTACAGACAGACCATGTTTTGCTGCGTACTCTGTGTGCCTACGAGCCAAATTTTAATGGTACACCTTCACATCAGATGGTGCCAGGTACTGTAGAGGGCAGACCTCGCCACAGTACGCGTATGTAAGTCGTCGAGTGATGCTTCACCCACTAAAAAAACCACCTGCTTCAGCCCAGTCTTTTGCCAGTGAATGTTGATACACGTCGTTCAATGGCACTAAAAGGTTTTCACGGGGACAGACTGAAAGCATGCGGAGGCAAGGTGAAAGAGACCAATATGCACGTGCATCTGCAGCCAAGGGTGCTCAGATTTTCAAGTTTATTTACTGCCACAGCACTTAATCCTTCAATCCCACCCTCGCCGAGAAGAAGGGAAAGCCTTTTGGTACCTCTGAACTGAGTGCATTAAGACTCCCCCCCGGAAATGACTGCTAAAACTGAGTGCTAAAAAAAAATCTACCTGCTGCATGGGATGTTCGGGACACACATGGACATTTGGAGTTCGATTAGCATAATCCGGTTAATGTCCTACCTTTCGTATCTCTCCGCCAATACCCGAGCGTTCTCCTCCACCTCAGACTTGGCCGCCTCCGAAGACGACTTGTCCAAGTAATTTATCACATTCTCTGACAAGACCTTGACGTCCTTGTGGCGACCCTCTAGAGCCTGAGCTTCTTCAGTTAGTTTCTGAGAAATGAAAGAAGGCCGTGAATCTGAGGATTATGCGGTATCACGAATAAATTAACGGCGTCTAGCTGTATGTACTTAATGTAAACACGTGGGTGATTAGTACGCGTAGCCCGACTCACTTTCAGAGTGCTTTTGATCTCCTTCATCTGCTGCAGCGACCTGAACGTGGTATCGACAGCGGCTACTTTGTGTTGGACAGACGCAAGTGCCGTCGTGAAGCCGCGAGACTTCTGCTCCAGGTCGTCCCACTGAAGCGCCAGTGACGCCAGCGATTCCTTGCGAGCTTTGAGCACTTCGGTTGCCTCCCTCAGATGGTTGTTTAATCCCGCTTGCTCGTCGCTAACTGAGCGGCGGTTGATGACATCAGCCTTGCTGAGAATCTCCTTGGCTAAGTCGTTGTAAGGGTCCACGTCGGATGCGCGACGCGTGGCTGCCTGCCGAAGAGCTGTGTCCACCCGGCCTATGGTGCCCTTGACTGCGGCCAGGGAAGAGGGCTTTTCCTTGGAGGCGGCGGCTGCGGCTTCTGACACTGTCGTAGCCGCGGCAGAAGCTTTGGTATGCGCCGCGCGAAAAGCCCGCCATCGACCGGCGCTCTCTTCCAACGCAGCTCGGCGGCTGTGAGCAGAGTTGAGGGAATTCTTCACCAGCTGGTTGAAGAATTCTTGCTCGTGGCTGACCTTGTCTTGATCGTGCTGGTCTAAGCTGGCCCAGATTTTATTCGCGGTCTCGTGGATCTGGTCGAGGAGATCCCTAAGCTTGGTCTCCCCGCCAAAGTATCGCTTGTGCTCCTCCAAATCGGACTCCACGTTGGCAAAGTCAACGCCTGCTGCATCTAGCGGGCGCAGTTTCAACTGAGCTTCTTCCACCCAGTTATTTAATCTCTCCACGAGACTGTCGTATCTCGTGCGCAGCTCCTTGTTGGTCTGTAGGTACTGTCTCCGCTCCTCCAGCTCCGCAGGCATGGAATGCAGCAAGGCACTCGCCTGGCTCAAAACTTCGAGGACCCCACCCGGCAGTACAGCACCTCCCTCTCTCTCGGCCCTCTCTTTGGCCGCAGACGCTTTGCTCAGATGGAACCGGACACTCTCGTCCAGCTGCTGGTGATCCGCAATCTTGGCTTCGACGTCCTCCACACTCGTCCGAAGCAGCGGCCTTGATTTCACTTCGGCTTCCTTTGAGGCAAGCCAGTCCAGGTCGGTTTCGATCTCGCCGACCAATCTGCGGTGCTCCTCGGCGGTTTGCAAGTGTTCCGCGCGTTTTCCCTCGACGGCGCGCTTCAAGGCGGCCAGCTGTGCTTTCAGCGACTGTAGCTGTTCCGTGATCTTGTTTCGGTCTTGCGCAGAGCCGTCGGCGGCAATCTGCTCACCCTTGTCCGTCGCCAAGGTCAGGCGGGCTTCGCACTCGCGAACTCGGGCAAGAACCTAACGGGAGTAGCGTTCGCTCAAGGCATTTTCTTTTCCTATGATATGAAAAGAACGTCGTACCTCGTCATATTTTTTGGCTTTCTCTCCAGGCGCTGCTCCAGATTTCTCCACCTCTCTGACCACCTCCGCATATTCAATGACAAATCCGGTCACTCCAGTCACGAGCTCCATGAAGGCGTGTCTCACGCCCACCAGGCCACGAATTTTCGACATCTGCCGAGGGCATCCATTACACACCATAACTTGTAGCATAGTCCACATTCTGCATAACCCATTTACCTGTCCTTCGATGGCAAGGATCAGCTCCTCCTGTTGTTTGAGTAGAGCTTTCAACTCAGCCACATTTGCTCCAGCAGTTCGGTGAAGCTCCTCAAGTTGGGACCTAAATATGCACATTACATATACTGCACATACTGTACGTGAAGGATCACAAAGTACAAACAATGAGTGCAAAGCGATTTGAAGCACGTTACCTGAATCTTCGTAGGTCTGCCAAAATCTTCTCGTACGCAGCCAGCACTTCTTCGGCATCTTCGGCACGATATCCGATCGGCCTACAGTTTAAGGGATCAATGCAGAAATGAACATGAATTAGTCATTAATGAAAGAAAATTGTACCTATTGAGTAGCTTTATCTCCCTCTGTATCTCGTTTAGGTGCGTCACGCTCTCCTCGATCTTGACTGCAGTTCGTCGGTAGTGCTCGATATTCTTGGACAGCTCGCCCACCTAATGATGAGTAAATCAGTAGAAAATCACACAGGAGCACTTTTTGGCATACCTTCTTGGCTGTTCTCTCCGAGATTCTGTTCATTTTGTCACAGGCAGTGTCCATCTCGTCTTGGAGCGTGAGTCGATCTGCGTCGCTCAGCTCTGGGAGCATCTGGTTGGCCTGGTCCACCAGTCGAGTAAGGCTCTCTCTGGTATCGTCCTCTTCCTTTTTCAGCGTCCTGAAACAAGCAAGTAAGTCAGAATGTGCGTACCACACATCAGCCCACGCATAAGGTGCTTTTGAAACTGTACCTGAACTTTTGGAGATGATCGTCCAAGGTGGCGATATTGACGGTGCCTCTCATCTCGGCTGCGAGCGCTCCCTCAGCCCTGGCCAGCCATTGGCAGCACGCATCCAGTTCTGCCTCAAAGCGCCTGCGAGGCTCGATCTTCTCTTCTAGATCGGACACTCTAGTCCTCAACTTCACTTTGAAGTCCTCGAATGTCCTCTCGATCTCTTTCAGTTCACGCACTAAGTCATCGTTGTTGTCACCGTTATCACTGTCTTTTCTCTTGGTTAGAGCATTGATGCTCTTCCTCAGCTTGGCCACGTCGCTCTCCTCGTAAGCGCGGACCTCTGACTCGGCTTTCTTGAGCCTTGCAGCCTTCTTCTCCAATGCCGCGGCTCGCAGAGGGTCATAGACGTCAGATGTGGACAGCAACTCAGAAGTTTTAGCTTTCAACCAGGTGGCAACTGCAGTGGCATCTTCGTCAACCTTTTTCTTTTCTTCGGCTGCTTGAGTCTCGCGTCTCAGCACCTCCTTGGCCAATTTGGACAGGATTGCCTGGTTGGCAGAAAGCATCTTGAGGTATTCCTGCAGTTGCTCTCGTTCCGAAGTTTCCAAATCTGAGCCTATTGCCGCAACTCTCCCATCTAAAGACTCCAATACCAATGTCTTGGCATCAGTTTCTTTGGCAAGGGCAGATGCTTCCTCGAGTGTAGGAGAGCCTTGAAGAAGGGAAATCTTCTCCTTCATCCAACGATCGGTAGCCTCAATTTCTGCACGTGTGTCCTCATAACCTATAAACGATTGCCAAAGTTATAGACTCAATGTTGTTGCTCCGTCACATTTGTGTACCAGTGTGCGCTGCTTGAAGTATCTGTCTCCTACGCTCGAGCCGCCGACGCAGTTCTGCGGCGCGGCGCTCAGCGGACGCCGCCTGCTCGCTCACGTGTTGTCGGTCCATCTCGCCAACTTCACGCGAGGCGCACTCAGCCTTCTCTTTGATAGACCTGAAGCAGTAATAAATCTGTAGAAGCTTGCATGATTTTGTACGGAAAACAAGTGTTCGCCAGCACTCTTATGAGCTTGCAAAACCGAGAGAAGCTTGATGTGCAATCCACAAACGCAGTGTACGGTACAGTGTATGAGTTAAAAACACTATTTTGTACGTCATACCTCACTCGCGTCGCTCCACCTTCGATGCACTCTGTGGCCAGTTCTCCGTTGGCCCGCGCCAAGCGCCGCTCAATGGTGACTCCTGAACCAGGCTCTAAGCTTTCAAAGGCCTTGGAAATACGCTCAAACCAAGACTGAGCCTCGGCGAAGGCGGATCGGTAATCGTCCACTAAGGATTGCTGGCTGCGTCGCTTGTCTAGAAGCATGCCAACCTAAAGGAGGGTCCATAAACATATGCTATTGAACAGGGTTTTAAGAGGATTGTTTTGGTACGTGTTCATCCAATGTCTCGAGAGCAATCTTGAGAGTGTGGTCTTGGGGTGCTCCAGCTGCCTGTCGTCTCGCCTCCAAATCGTCTAACGTGGCCTGCTTCTCCAGGATGCTCTGGCGCAGGTCGGTGATCTGAAAACAGTGAACCATCACTTAATGAAACTGAGCTTCAGGGTAGTGTACGGAGCATGCGCGGATATAATGTATGACCTTCGTGCCAATGTTCAGCCTGCTATACCTGATTGAGCTCAAGTTGAGCAGCGTCTGTGCGAAATTTTGCTGGTCGCTGGAGCATCTCGGCCACTGAATTTTCTTGGTTTTGGATCCAGGCTTCCAATGCAGCGCTGCTTTTCTGGAGACTATCTAGCTCGCTGGCGGCAGAGTTCAGTAAGGCCAGGCGAGATTGAACCTAAGAGAAGGTCACACCGTTACTTTTCTTCTTTCATCGTGTTCTTAAGTCAATATTGTTTCCATGCTGGTGACTACAAAGGACAAGACGCATTCACTCACCTCTTGAGCAAGTCTCTCGTATCTAGGAACGGTCTCTTTGGCAGTCACCTCTTCCAAGAGAGTCTTGGTACGAGCGCTCTGTTGCTGCCTGTCGGGCTCTGGGTTCTGACAGAGTTAGGGCAAAAAATAAGGCAAGAAAGGCGGCAAAGTTGCAAAAAGGGTACGTATGTACATTTTAGTGCTTAGCTAAACCGACAAATGTAAAGGGTACTAGAATCTACTGTGTTGCTGCATCTCCTTACGAAAGATGATGATGTTTATAGTAACGTGGAGAAAGGGTTTGAGGCCCCTCTGACGTCCCCCATCCCCGAAGCCCCACGCTTGCGCGACGACTAGCAGTGCCGTGGCTCTTCGTGAAGTGGGACATCTTTGTAGGATAGCAATTTACTGCACGATCTGCTCGCACCCTGTACACATACCGGGTGTGGAGTCAAAATTTGCACACTTAATTGGCGCTTAAGCAAGATTCTGTGTCTTTCGGATGGGAAAGAGTTTATCGAACTGTACTTTATGAACCCCACGATTCTCGGATACTACATAAGAGGTGATTTTCAGGTGCCGTCAAAGTCATTGAATGCCTTCTCAAGCATTGAAAGAAGGTAAGCAGGTGAATGTGCTCAGTTCACTTTATGCTTTTTTACCAGGACAGAGAGAATCCTGGAAAGATTTTGGGTCTGCTTTGAAAAAATTTTGATCAACACCTCCAGCATGTCCCAGCTGCGAAAGCCGCTCTCCAACGAGAAAGGACTCTCGGCCTTAGTGGAGCCTGTCCTAGGCCTACCGTTGGACAAACGGGGCCAAATGTCCAACTGGAGCAAGTAGGCCTTTGCAGGAAGATCAAGTCGTAAATGTTGCCATTGCCGTATATGTGCTTCTTGAAGTGTTTGAAGCACTAAAGCATCTCTGTGAAGAAATCTCTGCTATCTTCGAATGGCATGTCCAAGTACTCATTGCCGTGCAACCGGCCACGAAAGATCACCAGTGGCATCAAAAAGTAAACGAGAAGGAAAGTCGAGGCCTTCGTCAGCGATGACGAGTAAAATTGTTCATGACTGATAGATTATATTTTTTAGAGCCACCCACGCCAAAACCGGAAAAAAACTTAAATGTCCAAGAAGAAACTATCCAAAAATCCGGGTACTTCTATAGCTCTATCCCGCAGTGCGTACGAAGACACGTTACAGCATAACTATGGGGATAAATAATGTGAAGCACAGAGGAAATAAAAAGAAAAACGGCACAAAAAACAGTGCACAAGATAATGCTACGGTCGTACTACAGAGGATTCGAACAAGACTACACATACGAGGGGTAGCTAGGGTGATGTTACGGACAAGTCAGCACGGTTAGACTAGAAATGTTACCAATTGTTAGGCGTCCCTACCTGATCAATAAGTTCTTCCAGCCTAAGTTTAACCTGAACTTCTCGGTCCTGGGAAACAACAGAGGCGCCTGCTGCGAGAGGTGTACCCGGCCTGGAGATGGACGCCGTGGCGGCCTCGCATGCCTGAACGGCGGTCTGAAGAACGCTTTTCTCCGATTGAAGTCGATTGTGCAGGCCCTGTACAGGAGAGAAAGTAAAAAGCAATCTACAACAATGAATGTGTACTGCAAGCTCACCCTGAAGTTGTCCAGCTCCTTCTGTATGTCCTCGACGTCTTCGACGGGTCTCTCCATCTCTTGTCGAATCTGCGGCTCCAACTCGTCCAAGTTGCGCACAATATTGTCGAGGGCGTCTTCATATTCCTGCAGATAAACAGAATTGCAGTGCAGTTGCAGTTACCAAAGTGCTTTGTGGAATACGTGAGGAAATCAGCACCTGGAACTTTCCTAACGAATCAGACAATCGGTTTTTGATTTGAGCCCCGGTTTGCAGCAGCGAGTTGTAGCTTTCTTGGTAGTTTTGGTGCTGCTTTTCGACTACTGGCCGGATCTCCGGGTTGGTGGAGGCGTAGCGAGCGATTCTGGCCGCTCCACGCTCCCTCACGGAGTCCAATTGGGATTGGTAGGCGCGGATGTCCGACATCAACCGCTCATGACGGTCAATCTGCTCCTGAGTCTAAAAAGAGCAGCTTAGAAGACAATGCACCAAACACTTTCAGTACTACACCAACCTGATCTCTGGTCGTGATGTACAACGAGTTATGCGCCATGAGCTGAAAGTTAGTCTGGAGAAGCCACTTCTCGGTTTCCTGCATGGCAGTGTGGTAGTCGTTGTACTCGGTTATCTCCTCTTCGATTTCCCGACGAGTTAGGTCGCAATTCCTCTCGAGGTCCGTCAGCCGAATACTCAAAGCCTCGACTCTGTCACAGGCGTCCCTGTCATTAGTCATCTTAACAAACTCTTCAGCTTCTCTTTTAGACTCCGCCAGCTCTTCTTTCTTTTTGCCTATCTCGGTACTCAGACCCTTGGTTCTCTCCAGGAGAGTCCTCATTTTTCCCACTTCTCCGTCGGATTCGTAGTCGCTCTCCCTCAGCCTAGATCCCACTTCTTCGCAGAAGAGAGATATCGCTTCCAAAGAGGACATCAAGTCTTGCAACCTATGCTGAGCTCTCTGGAAGTCGGATAAGGCACTGTTTACTTCCATTGCAAGCAGTTCATGTCTCTCCTTCATGTCACTCATGATCCTTCTCATCCCTTCTAGCTGGTCTTCCTCGGGCGAACCGCTTCCCGAGGCCACGGTCGAGAAAGCCTTGGACACGCAGTTCAGAAGGTGCTGACCTTCGGTCATACGTGCGGTCACTCCATGAAGCTGATCGAGACGGTCACTGAGTGACAGTGGAGACGAAGGCACTTTGGCGTCTTTCACAGTTTCTAAGGCCAGCTTCAGCCAGTCCTCGAATTCACCCACAGCTCTGTGGAAGTCTGAGTGGTCGCTGACGGACTTCTCAGTACGACTAAGTAGAGTCTGCAGCTGTGTATAAAGAGTGGTGTAGGCAGCCTGAATGGCCACTGCGCGGTCGCGCACGGCAGGACACGCCGCCAGCTCCATCAACACTTCGCACTTGTCATTCAAACCTTCAATGTCGCCCTTGCGGCGAGCGGCTTCTTTTAGTAAAGTCCGTCTTCTCTCCAAGTCCTCGATTTTCTCCTCTGCCGATCTCTGCATTTCTGCATCAGCTTGATCCTGTAACTCTCTCAGCCAGGTATCGGCGGCGGCGGCACTGGAATCAAAGTCCAACCAAGCGGCCACGCACTTGTCCAGTTGCTTCTTGGCCACTCTTGCCTGCGAAAAAAAAAATTGCTCATAACACGAGGCATATACGCTATGCATGCAATATTCAGAGATTCCAGCTTTGAAAGTGACAGTACCTGATTCTTGGCTTGGTCGAAATCGTACTTGAGCTGATGGTCAGACTGCTTGATGAGGTCTCGTCCTTCCTCGCCGGTAGTCTTCAAAGTCTCCGCACTCTTTGATGCCACCAGTCTCAATAAGTCGTCGCCTCCTGCAAAAGTCTCCAGGAGACGTCCAACAGTATCGCGCTTTTTCTCTGCTTCTGTTCTCTCTCCATGGGTGTCACCGCACCTCTGGAGCTCAATCTTAGCCCTTTTGATCCAATCAGCGGCTTTGTCGTATGCATCTTTGTAGTCCTCGTGAGTCGCCACAAACTTTTCAAGTGCTTCCACGTTGGTGGCTACTTTCTCGGTCAGCTTGCCAAAACGGAGAATGCTGTCCGAGAAACCTTGGTTGGGTATATTGGGGTGATCAATCAGCTTCTGCTGAAGCCTCTCCACAGTGGCCTTGTGAGCCTCTAAATCCCGGGCAATTGCTTTATTCTTCTCCAGGTGAGCTCGCTTCTCGCCCAGTGTATTATGCAAGACGCCGTCGTCGTACTCTGCTTTGGACTCTGCTTCCTCAATCCACTCCACGAGGAGTTTGTTGGACTTGTCGATGTCTCCAAGGAGGTCAAATCTGTTGCTCAGGTTAGTCTTGACATCCTGAAATTCTATCATCAATCGGTCAAAATCATCCTTGAGCGCCATTGTATCACTGTCAACCTTCTGAGCCCCGGATGGTTCAGTGTTGAGCAAAACTCTTTCCTTGAGGTCAAGAACGTATCTTAGCTTATTCTGACCATGCTCCAGAGACTGACGAACGTCTTTCAGCTCTTGCAATTTGGCGGCAATGGCCTCATGGGTGTTTTCGGCAGCTCTGCAGCTGGCAAGTTTCTCCTTTGTCGTGTCAATGAAGGCCTGACAGTCCTGATAAAGAGCATTGTGCTGGTGGTGCTCCTGAAACCTCATTTCCAGACGTCTCATCACATCTTTGGCCAGCGATATCAGGGCCTGGTACTTTGCAGTGAGCTGAGTGACAGCATTGGATATGCGCGAATCTGCGCACGTCTGAAGCAGAGCTTGTCCGTTGCGATTGAGCTCATCGAGATCCTTCTGCCAGTCAAATATTTTTTGAAGTTCGACCTGAAAGTCTTCGAGAGCCGTGCGCTTGCCTTGCAGGTCGCCCTGGAATTTGTTATAGCCCTGGACAGTTTCTTGAGTCTTGTTTAAGTAATCAATGGCTTCCTGGTGTAATTCTTGGTAATCCGTCCACCTGACAATCCCACCTTCCAGGACAGATTTTACTTTGGACATTCTTTCGCTAAACTGATCATATTCATCTTGCAAGAGAGCCACTTCCTCTTCAACGATGTCTTTGTCATCTTCAAGGGCAATGGCACACGCATCTGCCGCCGTTCGAAGGGCTGCCTCCAGCTTCTTCTCGCCCTCAGGCAACTCGGCTTCCAAAACTCGTAGCTGAGATATCTTGCTGGCCAACGACTCCTTGTCTCCAGTGGGCTCAGAGCATCGTGCCAGCTTCTCTTTGGCCAATCTCAACCAGTTCATGAATTCATGGCCAGCTTCCATGAATAGCTCATGTCTCTCCACCATTTCCTTTTCGCGGTCATACAGCTCTTGTGCTTGCTTGGACAGGTTCTGATACTTCTCGGTTATTTCTGTCACTGGAGCTGAAGCAGTAGACAAGGTGGATTCACTAGAAGCTGCAGCCACGCTCTGGATCATCGGCTCAAAGGCTTGGATGTCTTGCAGGATGCTGTTAGTTCTCCTGAGCGCAGCTGTGCGCTCACTGACAGATAGTGTGGAGATGCCCAAGGTACTTCTGCGAGTGATCATGACATGTCTGATTTGCGAAGCCTGCTTAAGCCTATTTTCTCTCTCGTCGATCCATTCTTGTAGTCGAGATACTGACTGTTGCGTGTCTGACCACTGCAGCAGGTCCGTCTCCACGCTTACCTTTGCCGTGGACATCTTCTTGGCCAGCTTGTCCCAGTCAGCCTGCAGTTCTTTCATTGCCTGCTGAATCTTGTCCCTGCCATCAGAGCGGGTGTTTCTGAGGGCTTTCTCGCCCCAGTCAATGGCTTCATGAACATAACGCTGGCCTTCCTCTTGGTTCTGGATTATTTGCCTGATCTGATCCAGCTGGGAATGTAACTCCTCTCTGCTCTTGCCCTCGGTGGAAGTGTTGGCGCGGACTTTGCTCCAGGCGATGTCAATCCAGTCGCGCGCAGCGTTCAAGTTCACGTCGAACTCGTAGTGCTGGTCGTAGATATTGGTGATTTTATTCAGCACGTCTGTCGATAACTTGCATGTGGTCTCGTAGCGAGCTACGATTTCCCTCTGCTGAGCAGTGACATTCGCTTCCAGACACGAATTCTTCATCTTGGCGGCCATTGTATTATAGTTCTCAAGGTCTTTTTGTCCCTTGATTAACTTCTTATTTAACTCTTTCACGTCTCTCACAGCTCTTTCTTTCTCCGCCAGAGTGGCCAACAAAGAAGTTTTTGCAGCCTTGACATTGATATCTGCTTGCTGCATCCAGTCGCTTAGACGTTCAGTCTCCTCCTTGAAATCCCTGAAGACATTCATGATAGAACCCATCTGATCTCGCTGTTGTTTGATGTCACCAAAGAGTTCTTCAAAATCCCTGACCCTCGCGGCAACTTCTTCCTTGATAACGGAATGAGAGGATGCCGGAAGATTCTTTAGCAAGACATCTCCAGCTTGCTGTACTTGCTCGAGAAGAATCTGACCCTGAGCCTCCTTGTTTAGCAGATGATCTAAAGCTTGAATGACAGCCTCCACGTAATTCTTGTCGTTTGGAGACCTCTGCCTCATAGTGTGCAACTTGTCCTTGCACCTCTGAAGGTAATGAGCAAGACTTTCCTGGGCGCTTCTGAAAGCCTTAAAGTCCCGGTGCTGATTTTCGCAGTCACTTAACTTGCCCTTGACTGCCTGACTGAGTTTTTCAAATCGGTCGCTCAACTGGAGTCCGTCCTGAGTGGATTGGTTGTGATATCCGTCAGCAATTATCTCCTTTGTCACGGCCCGCAACTGATCAGCTTCCAGCTTCTCGCAACGAATCTTTTCATCTAGGGCTCTGAAATTTTCCATTCTTGTTCTTGTATCCAAATCAGCATCATTGGTATCTTTGAATGTTTTCTCGGCAGCCTCCAACATCTTCCCGAATGAGGACAACTGTTCTAGAAAACCTGACCACTTTCGAATTGAGTCTTCCAGCGAGAGTTTCAGCTCCGCAAGTCGAGCAGCCAGGTTTCCCCAGTCAGACTGAAGCCTTGCAGTCTCAACCTTGATTTGACCGTGGCCGCTGGTGGAGGTGTCGGCCAAAACGACCTGAGCGAGTTCAATCGTGGCCTGGACTTTGGCGAAGCCTTCGTCTTTTCTCGTCACCAGATCGCTGACTGCTCTCACCTTAGCATCGACATCTGCCTGAGAAGACATGCCCATCTGGGAGACATGATTAAGGTCACTTGATCTATCAGCTATCCATTGCTGACACTCTGACAGAGCAGCCTCATAATCTGTATGAGTCTTGACTAACTGTTGCCACTTTGACACCAGATCTTTGACCTTCAGAGTGACCTGCTGGTATTTCACTGCCAGCTCAGTGAGTTGACCATTGCTACGTCCTCTGATTCCGCCACCTTGAAGGACTCCCTGGCTCAACTGTTGTGATCGTTCAGTGACGACGTCAATCTCCAATTCTTTAGCCTTGACTTGGCTCTGGAGGTTCTTCAGCTCTTCCAGTTGCTCACACTTGCCAGTCAGATTAGGGCGCATATCACAGGTGTGCAGCATGGTGTCGGCGTCTCTGAGCCAGGCGAGGCACTCGTCTCTCATTGACTCGAAGTCTGCCCACTGACGGATCTTCGCCTCCAAGCCCTCTGCATAAGACTGCACAGTGGAGACCAGGCCCAACCACTCCTGCGCTGAAGCATCGATCTGAGCACGGATGTTGACTTGTCCTGAATCTACAGTTCCTGGAATTACTCGCTCCCCCAAGGTTCGAACGGCATCACATCGGTATTCCTCCTCGGGTAGGGTCAGTTGCAGACTTTTCAGCCTCTCCAAATTGGCATGGAGACTTAATCTCTCTAGAGAAGTATCACCCCACATGTCGATAGTATTGAGGGTTGCATTCAACCACTCTGAAGCTTCCATAACAGCCTTGGTGTACTGATGGTGGTCACTTACGATGGCCTCATAGCGCTCAACGTGATTCAGCGCCTTGGCCAGAAGTGCTGCGTGTCTCTGAGAAGCCTGCGCCACAAAGTTGTCCATTTGAGCACTTCTTTCAGGCAGTTCAGTGGCCTTCTCCGCAAGATCATCGAGTACGGGCTTATGGCCCTTGATGTCCTGCAAGAGTGCCCGGTAGACTTGAAGCTGTCCTTTTTTCTCGTCCAGAGTAGTCCTAAGTTCGATTTCTCCCTTGAGTGCATCCTCAGTTTTCTGCAGCCACTTTGCAAATTCTGAACTGCTCTCTTCGTAGCCTTCCCATCGATTCAGTTTTTGTCTCAGCTCCCGATCCAGTCGTGCCAGCTTTTCATAAAGCTCATCTGTGGCGTGCTGAACATCCTGCATCTGCACTCGAGTTGCATCCCTTCCTTCCTGAGCTGTGGACGCAGCAAGCAACTCCCCGGCCTCCACAGTTGCGTTGAGCTGCATGAGCGTCTGATGCCGTTCACCTGAAAGCGCCTCAGTGGTCTTGGCCAGACAGGCAAGTACAGTATCTCGATCTCCGCCGAGACCACCACAATTAGCCTTGTATTGGTCTTCCAGTTTGGCCAGGAGCTCAGTGTATGAGCGGTATTTTCCGTCATAGTCTTGCTGTGCACTCACGGCCTGCTGACACTTTTTCAAGATGTCCTGAAAAAGAAAAGGTTCCATTACACATATACGGTATATACTATACATATATACTGCACAGTACGCCATCACGATACGTATACATATATATGACGCTACATGCAGTACCTTAATGGTGGCTTGTACTCCATGATAACGCGAGTTGACTTGTTGCACGTTCATAGATATCCTGGTCTCGCTGCTCAGGTGAGAGATATCAGAACCTTCTTCTGACATTTTCTCAGATTCCGTATCAGACTGGCGAAGGTTAAAAATCACGGACTGATGGGAAAAAGGATTGCTGAAGTCATAACTCTTGAACTTCGTGAAGTATATTGTGAAGGCGTACCTGCTCCAACTGGTCTGCGAGACCGATGAATTCCTGTATGGGAGAGTTCCACGATTCCACCACGCGCTGAAATTCCTATGAAAGTCCGAACATACAAGGAATTAGTATCTGGAATTATCATCACTCCATCGTACCCTGTTCGTAGCAGAGGACATGTTACCTGGAAATGATCCAATTGGGCCTTCTTCTCCTCCAGCGAGCTCTTGTTTCCAAAGGCCTTGAGCGTCTTCTCACTCTCCGTCAGCCAGCTGATGATTTTGTCAAACTGGCTTTCGTACTCCAACCACTGCTGAAGTCGATTTTGAAGTCCTTGCATTACGTCGTCTACGCTGCACGAATATTTCTCGAAATCGTACCTAAAAATAGATTGGGATTAACTTATGCTTTCTCGACGGAATATAATTTTTTTTAAGATTTACTTCACGTTGTCCAGATCTCTTTGCATTGCCTCTCTGGCTCTTTCAGGCACCTTTTTACTCTCTTCCTCCTTCACGTGCCTCTCCAGCGCCTGTAGGGAAATGAGTTTGTTCAATCATATGAGCCAACTGATCGGTTCCCGCAGAAAAACCCTTGTTTCGCTTATTCTACTTTGTGCTCGTTGGGAGAGAGACTATTTTGACAGCAAAGTCAAAGTTACTTTAAATCAAATGCGAGCCGACGTTCTATATGACTAAGGGCTAGTACAGCGTTGATTGATACTACCATACTATACTAAGATTGTACAGCATTCTCTGGTACTCCAGTATTGACTTACCTGGATGGAGTTCCGTCCTTCTCCCATGGCCGACCTCACCTTTTTGACCTTAGCCAGCCTGGACTCGATAGCTGATCGGTTGCCAGCGTAGTCAGTCAGCACTCCCACACAGGCCCAGGCTGCTTTTTGCCAATCCTGTCAACATAAATCATGTACCTGTAGGGTGCGTTTCTCTAAATGTCCGTGCGCATAAGCGCAAGGTGCATCCATAGCGTCCACACTATCATACGCATTATGTAACAGTCATGTTTGACACATAATGCGTACGGCAAGTATGCTAATGCATAAGAATGTTGGTGTAATTGATCCAGGTCTGACAGTTATCGCCGTATTGAAATGCGACGTTATTCCCTGGGTAGTAATCCACAACAGGGATAAATCACCAGAATCGGCAGTGAAGTCTCACCTGATGATTCCTCTGCAGGTCTCGATAACCCTGTACGCATTCTGCGCAGGCCTCGACATCGGTTACATCAGATCTCATCTTCTCCAGTAAGTCGGCATATCTCTCGTTCACTTTGTCAATGTCGGCCTGCATCTCCGTCGGGTCGGTGTGCGGATTGGCGCGAAGGACCGAGGCGCCGCTCTCGTTGACAGAGTCAATAATCCGCCTGTGAGACTCCGCATCCGATAAGTCAGACTTGAGTTTGAGAAGCCGCTGGCGAGTTTCTTGAATCGATAGCCAATTGATTCCAGGCGCCGCGGCGGCGGGAGTGGCGCTGGCGGCCTCGGCGCCATCCAGCCACTGAACAGCGTGGGCGAGATTCTGCTTGTACGCATCCCACGCTTGCGCCTCGGCATTCTGGCGGTGCTGCAGCCCTTCCGCCGCCTGGAGAACCTCATCCCATCGCCCAGAAACTTCTCTGAGTTCTCGTCGGATACGATCTCGACCGTCGCTGCTGGTGTCGGCAAACAACCGTTCGCCCAGAGCAGTGAGCGCGTGCACTTTGGCCGGTGCATGCTCTTGCTCGGCGATAACGGACTGCAGTAACTCTGATTTCACCTCAGAATCGTTCTCAGCCGAGGCCTTGTCGATCTTGTCTTCCAGTCCTTTCAACCACTTTTTGGCATCATCGAGCTTTACTGTGTAGTTTTCGTGTTCTTCTACCATGCCCTGCCGCTTGGCCGAGACCTCCTTACTCAGGACGTGCAATAGTTGATATCTGTTGCTGATCTGTGTCACAGCAGGCCTAAGATGCTCTGCGCCTGTGTTTTGCAGTAAGGCATGGGCGTTATTGACAAAGTCGTCGACCGTCTTCTCATAGGCAATGACATCGGAGCGCTTGGCATTCAGCTCGGAAAGGCATTGACGCTTCTCCTCCAAGCCAGGTTGCAAGATCTGCTCTCTAAAAACGCCTTCGTAATGCTTAAACCAGTCTGCGTGCTTACGAACGTCTTCGTTAAACTGCTTCCATTGGGCGTCAGCTTTCTCCACATTGATCTCCACGTCATCGATGAGAGCGGAATGAGTGTCCCAACTGTCCTTAACCTCTTGGAGCTCTTGTTGCAGCCTCTGGCTCCCTTTGGCAGAGGTGCCCTTGCAAACAACTGAGCACTGAGCTTCCAATTCTCCGAGTTTGGCATCTCCAGCAATCTTGCTGTTCTTCAGCTCATTGAGGATGAGCATCTTCCTATCTAGATCACTCTTTTCGCCCGAAACGTCAGCACATTGGGCCAGAAGATCACCTTGAGTGCCCAGAAACTCTGTGAACGCTTTCATCATCCCGACGTAGTGGGTGTGCTCTTTAACGCAGGAGCCTAACTTGTCCATGAGATCCTTGGACTTAAGACCAATGTTCTTAAAGAGAGCTCGAATGGACTCGATGTAAATATCAAGAGATCGGTCCCTTGTTTCATCCACAAGTTCCTGAGCTTTGGCACACACTGCGTCTACCAATGAATTGTGGGCCGTGATCTCTTGATGGATCGTGCGATGGTTTTGCAGCTGGCCTTTCTTCTCCTCCAAAGTGGCCCGAGGCTCCGTGTGTTCCTGCATAGCAGTCTCGATGTCTCTCAGCCAACGTGTCAGTCGCTCTTGCAGCGCACTGAAGTCTGAGAATTGCTGCAGACAAGCATCCAATCTACCAGTTGCCGCCTGGAGATCCTCGGACAATTGGTCCCAACTACTTCTTAGGGCAGCCAGCTGCTCGCGCACAATCTCCTTGCCATCTGGAGAGGTGTGAGAATACAACCGCTCCCCCAACTCCAATAGCGAGTCAAACTTAGCCGCCTCACTTGTGCGGAGGTCCTCCAATTCCTCAATGCTGCCTCTCCTCTCTTGTAGGACCTTGAGGTCACCAACTGGCTCGCCACATCTGATGGCATCCTCGCTGACATTTTTTATCCAAACAAGGAATTCTCTGTGCTGGGCATCAAACGAAGAATGTTCCTTCACGAAGACTTCATATTTAGCCTGCATTTCCTTAACATTCTTGCCAAGGAGGTTGTAGCGGTTGCTCAGCTGAGACATCGAGGCTAGCAGATCAGACTCCTGTCCGAGGGCAGCGGTTTCCTGCGTCAACTTTTGTTGAGCATCGTGCTTGGAGCTGACATCTCTCGACACTTCTCTCAACAGCTGGGCATACTTCTTTTTAGCATCAGTGTCTCGCTTCATCGTGTGATCCTTGATGAGGAGTTCTTTGGCAGACAACCAGTCAGCAAAGTCCTGAACCTCCCTCTTGACTTCCTCTGCATGCCCACTCAAGGATTGCAGTTGCTCTTTGTAATTGGAGGCTCGTTTCATCAGATTCATCCACGAGTTTGAAGCATCCTCCAGCTCTTCCTTCACCACTTCTTGTCCATCCCTGCTCGTGTGTTCTAGCACTAGTGGTTGCTGCCTCAGACACACGGACAGATCCTTTTCAATGGAGTTATTGGCGCTCAGCAGATTGTCTACATCTTCTATCTTTTTAGGCGAGTCGTTTTCTTCCGTGGGAGCAATCATCAAAAGCTCCAGCTCCTTCTCGGCGACCCCGATCGCATCCTTACATTTGTTCAGCAGATTCTCATAATTTTCGTGATTAGCCAGCATCACTTTGGCATTGTCTAGCTGCTTGTTGGCCCTGTGTTTGACAGCATCGTACTCTGAGTTGCAATCAGCCATTACCTTGGCTGCGTCAGCACTGCCCAGAGACTTAGCCTTATCCGTGAGATTTGCCACAATTGCTGCGTGACTAAGAATATCTTGCTGGAGAACTTTGGCGTCATGAACGCAAACTTTTTTCTCTGAAAGAGTAGCACACCCGACTTTTTCGCCCTTGTCCAAGGCTGCTTTTGTGGAGTTGAGCCACTTGCTTACTTGATCGTAGTTTTCTTCAAATGATGTCCACTTCATGGCCACCGCTTCCACATCCTTCTGGATTCCGTTCATGTAGTCTATGTGTCCCTCCCAGCCATCGCGCATCATTCGAATGTGACCTCGAATTCTGTCTCTGTCACTGGAAGCAATGTAAGCAAACAAATTTTCGCCTGATTCAATAGCAGCTTCCAGAAGACGATGGCCTTCATTTCTATCGCTCATCAAGTCGCGCAGCTCCTCAAGCTTAGCAATAGGGATCGCCTTACTAGCTTTGGTCTTGCCCAACTCTTCAAAGGGTTTCAGTTTCGTCTTTGAATCAGCCAGCCATTTCTCATAAGCATTGATGGCATCACTTTGAGCATCTTTGCTTTCAAAGACTTTGTCCAATTTCTTTATCTGTTCAGCGACAGCGGCTTTGGCAGTCTCTAAACGTTTCGCCAGCTGATGAGCTTGCTGAGGAATCCTAGAGTCTGGAGTTTTCTGAGAAATCTCTGTACTCAACTGAGCAATCTCTTCTATTACCGGCTTTTTCTCTGTCAGCACCGATTCCATGTGTTTCAGCCTATTGGAGGCTTCCTTAAAGTTGCTAATCTCCACCGGTTGACTCCTCTCTTTTCGAAGAGCCTCCTCTTGGTCTTTCAGTAGCAAAGACATATTCTCAGCTTGCTTCTCGTATTGCTTATGGAGATTTAGGAGTCTGTCGAGGTCAGCCTTGATTGTCTGAGCCTCTTCAAGAAGGGCCAGCTTCTCTTTTCCTATGCTGTCGATTGATTCTTCGATTTCTATCGCTTTTTCTGGCTCTACAGCCTTGAGCATGAGCTTCGCAGACTCGTGCAGTGATCCCATCGTAGACTTTTTGTCAGTAAGTTGATCAATAACATCATCGACAGTGTCAAGCTTCGACTCGAGGTTAAACTTGTCGCTGGAAGGATCTGGTTTGCACCAGGTTACCTTGTCTCTGCACGACGCCAGCATTTTCATCTCTTCTCGCAGTCTCTCGACATAATGTTTTTCAAGGATGCCATAGAGAGAACCGCATGTCTTGCTGGCGTTAGAGTGCAGAGCTTCTACTCTCTTTTCCAAGTTTCCAAGCTCCTTAGTCAGGGCACTCGTATCTGCAGTCTTGTAATGCTCCCTGATAGCATCGATCTTTCGTTCAATGGCCAGAAGTTTGTCATCAAATGACTCGACTTCCCCTTGAAGTTCTCTAGCTGTCTCTAGTCGGTCAAAGATCTCTTTGTCACTGCCGGACATGTCATCGCACTTGGCCACCTGCTCTCTGATCTTGGCTAAGCAATCTGTTGCTTGCTTGATGTCGTCCCGGACTTCCTTCGCGGAGTCGCCGACATGTCCAATGGCCTTCTCCAGCTGCTTGGCCGTCTCTTCGGCTTTCTGTAACCTTTGGTCGAGGTGTACTTCAATGTCATCTAATTCTGGAACGTCCTCGTTTGGGTTGGCATTCCTCAGCTGATCAATCTTCTGGTCAATGCCGTTTTTAATGTTGGCGTAGGCTGGCAATTCATGCTTATATTTGTTTAGCTTGACTCGGGCCACCTCGGCATCAGACACGTTTTTCAACGCATCGGCCATTCCAGCTTCAGCCTCGTTTACCCAGGAGAGCATCTCATCCTTGCTCTGTTCCAGTTGCCGCCAAAGAACCAACTGACGCTCGAATTCACTCATCTTTCCTTTCAAGCTGACGCCCAAGAAGGAAAACTTTTGCTGCACACTCTGCAACTCTCCCTTCAGGGGGGAAACGTCAAAGCCCGGCACCGTGCTCAACTCTTGTACCAGCTGCGTCTGGCGCTTGTAATAGGCCTCAAAAGGATGGCGCAGTCTCTTGACCCCATCAAGGCCGCTACGGCACTTGTCGGCCAGAGTAGCGGCCTCGCTGGCGCTTCCTGCCACCAATGGAGATTTCACAGCTTCAAGGATGTCATCGGCTGCCTCCAGTTGGCCAGAGATAGCCGCATGTTGTTCCTGACAACTTTCCCACATCGTCAGTAGCGTCTGCGACTTGACATGCTGCTCCTTGAGTAGGCCGGCAACTTTCTCCCACTTGGAGGAAGCCTCCGTCAGCGCGTCCTCCACAGCCTTGACCTGCGAAGGATCGCCGCTATTCATAAGTTCTCGGCCAATGGCTTGGTGTTTTTCTTTTAACGAGATGCTGTCCTCGCACTCCTCGTTTATAGCTGCGACGGCCGCTGAGGCTACCCTTAAAGCATCAATGTTATTTTCCTTTACGTTGATCTTTTGCACCCTTTGCAGCACCGCCTGCAGCCAGTCGGCGAGTCTATGTTCCGCTTGTCTAAATTCCTCCCATTTGTCTTCTAAATCTTGAGCCTGTTGTTCTTTTACTCTCACTAGATCCTTTAACTTCACAATCTTCTGTAACACGTCGGCTACCAGGAGCAAGATGCTCATAGGCTTGCCATCCCTTAGTACATACGTCTTGCTCCTTGCAGCAGTCTGCTCGTCGTCGGAGCCTTCAGTCTTTCTCGTCTGACACTGCAAAGCCAACTCGTCCAACTCCAAGGAAGCTGCCTCAAGGTCTTCAGCCGAAGGCTGCTGACTACCACCTTCCACAGTCTGCTGTAAATGCTTTAGGGCAGCCACAGACTCTCCGTGCCAAGACAGAAAGCTGGACCATCGTCGCAAAGCTTGCTTCTTAGCTGTGAGTAACTGCCCGAGATCAAGATATTTTCGCTCAAGGTCCTTGTAGCTGGCTTGGACTGCCGGAGAGGCCGCCGACACTTCTTTCTTGGTCTTGTCAAATAAAGCTGCTTTGTCTTCATGCTGCTGAGAGAGATCGTGGCACGTGTGAAGTCCTACTTCGATTCTTTCTGTTGGAACTTCATTCAAGGAATTCGTTCCAGCAGTTAATTCCTTCAACCAGGACTTCAACCCGTCCAATTTTCCTTGGAGATCTTGTCTTAACGCGACAGCCTCGGACAGTTCGTTGGACTGTCTTCGCGACTCATCAGCTAGATCTGACAAGCGCTCTCGTGTCCTTGAGACTTCATTTCGCAAATCACTAGCTCCTTCGGGGCTCAGACTGGCAGCGACGGAGTCACATTCACGGGAAAGATCCAAAAGTTTGGGCTGGCGCTGGGCGATTTCTTTGCTTAAATCGGTTATGACGTCCAACCGCTTGGTCAAAACGTCTTGATCAGCCGACTTCAAGTCGAAGGGCTCAGCAATTACTTTCTCTTTTTCGTCCAGCCACGCTCTCACTTCCTTCTGGCCTTTTTCGTAGTTCTCCCAAGCCTTTACTAATTGTCCCAGCTTCTGGTTCCAGTGGTCTGATGCCGTCTTGACCGCTTGCCAACGAGAATTCAGTGCATCGACCTCTTCGGCAGCTGAATTACTACAGGACATTTTTTCTCCCTTCTCTGCCGCTTCTTTAATTGCGTCTTTCATGCTCGCCACTTCCTCGCTGAACACCTCTAGAGCCTCCAAATCCATTTCGGCTTCACCCAGAGTAAGCGGCCTGCTGAGGCCCATGGCCACTTTGATCTCTGCCTTTTCCAGCCAGGGGCGTAGCTTGGACAGTTCTTGCTGATAGTCCTGCCAGTGCTCCAGGTCTTGGACGACGCTGGCACTATGTTGGTCCACAGACGTGTTGAGTGCTTCCACATCCTTCTTCACCTCTGACACTTCTTCTCTAATGCTATTGACATCAGGAGAGGGAACACCCTTGAAGAGGCTTTCAGCGTCTTTCTCTAGAGCCTCCAGATTGCTCATCTGAGACTTTACGTCTGACTGGAGCTCTCGAGTCATGCGAACTCTGTCTTCCGGAGAAATGTCGATTGTCAGGATCTAAACAACGAGAGAGGTCACTTAAAAAAGGGCTCTTGAGAACTAATTGAGCTTTCTGTTTTACCTGATCCAACTGCGATTTTGCCTGTCCAACCCATCCCTTAAGCTCCGCGAGATTTTGGTTGAAGTCGGTCCACCGCACGTTGAGATCTTCCAGGTTTTTGATCTTATCGTCGCACTCTTGTAGCAAGTTGTGCAAGCGCTTCTGCATGCCCGCCATCTGAAATGGCAGGAGATTTTAATCAAGTTGCTCGTATAATGTTGTAATGTGCCAGTTCCAGCGACAGGCAGTGTTCGACCTATGCTCTCTCCATATGAACTTCCCCTCAGGGGATCCCAACCTTCCAGGACGCCAAAGACAAGTTTACGTAACAAAATTATGGCGGTGGTTCCCTCCGTGGGACTAAGGCGGTGGTGAGGAAACCTTACAGACCTAAGAGAAACTTTAATCAGAAAAAAATGTATTTATACCTCGCTCTCCAGAGCAGCTTGCTGCTCTTTTCCCGCGACTGAGTTGAGAGTATCAACGAGCTCCTTCATCTTGGACAAGATGTCGTCCGTGGCCCTCTTTAGCTCAGTCCTTGTGTCCTGTTTGGCCCTCAAGTCGGCCTGAACATCGGCTTGGTTTTTCCTTGGCACTACCCTCTCAAGCTCCTGCTCTGTCTCATCAAGCAGCCTAAGCATTCCTTCTCGATTGGCCTTGTACTCTCTCCAGATAGCCAAGTGCTCATGCAAATCTCGTAACCTCTGTGCAGCCCGAGCACAACCCCGGCTCCAAGCCAACTCAAGCTCCCGCACGTCGTCGTGGAGGAAATCTGCAGCAAGCAAGCAAATGATATAAAAATACTCGCCTGCCGATAAAATCGAAGTAAGACTACTCTGTACCAGGGCTCTTAGGATCTCTCAAAATGTCTTTTCCTCGCTGCAGTAGTCCAAGGACTGGAGCGCGGTGATCGTCAAGACGCCGAAGAAGCGCTTCCTGGCGGTCGGCCAGGGAAGCCACTGATTCCTCAGTATCAGGAAAGCGATCGTCGAAGGCAGCTCTCTCGATGTCCTCCAGTAGGTTCATCACCTAATACACAGGTGGATAAATTTCAGCTGAGAAATCAACACGAGAGTGAGTTCGTACTTGCGCCGCTTCTTCCCGGAAGCCGTAGCTCCTGGAGTAGACGTCGATTTTGAGCATCGTGACCTCGATAACGGGTATCATGCTTTTGTATCTATTAATGAGTCCTTCGAGTCTTTTCTGCTCGGTAAGCCCGGAGTCATCAGCGCGGTGGCTGACCAGCTGGTCCAACTGCTGCACGAGCCACTTCATGTCTTCTCGCCTACTGTCGACGTCGCGACAAAGTTGCTGAAAGATCAAATGGTCAAATTCAATTTGTGTATGTGCACAACACAAGAGGTTATTGTATACTTGGAAAGCGTCCTTTTCTCTCTGGAAGTCTTCAACACTGCCTGCGACTTCCTTGAACATTCTGGCCAAGCTGTCATCCACTGAATCCATCCACCGGACCATTTCGCTGAACTTCTTCTCATATTCCCGCCACTGCTCCGGAATCTGCCACAAAGATGTCAGTCACAATGAGGAACTTTTGGACAGTAGATGGAAAAACGTCAAACCTAACCTGTTCCAGCTGTCCGAAGAGAGACTTGATCCTGGCTAGCGTCTCCTCCCACTGTCTTTCCTTGGCCTTGCAAGCAGCATCTATAGCCTTGGAGTCGTCATTGTTTTTATCGTCTTGGACCTTCTCGAAGAACTTTCGAGCCAATTTTCTCATTCTTTCCAGACTTTCGTCCACCTTATTAATGACATCGGTTTTGTTAAAAAAGTCAGTGTGTTCTTGGATGATGGCGGCTACGTTTTCGCTCTGTTGGAACGCAAGATTTTCTTCCTGGATTTGCCGTTCAACCTAAGGAGACAAGTAAATGTTACTTGTATACGTTTCAATGTCCTGTATTGTGTTAAATCACAATGATACAGGGCATTGTAACATGAACTCTTAAAAACTGGAGGTGATGCCAAAAAGCAGTCCTTCTTAATCGTGATCCATTTAAGTAGACCCTGACCTCCTTTATCTTCTTGGCCGTCGCCTCCTCCTCGAGTAAGAAGTCCACTTTGATCATGTGAAGAGGAGCAAAGGATGCCACCTCATTCCACTTGACCTTCAAGGCTGACGTCTTTTCATTTAGCTTCTTCGCCTCTGGGCGGTTCAGAAAGGCCTCGAGTGCCTTGGCAGAGTCTAGATACTCCTTGAGAAGTCCACCGTTGTCCTTAGCGAAGAACCGCTTGTGAGCGTCGGCTCCGTCGCGGGTGCTCACTTGGCGCGCAGCGATCATGGTCTGGGCCTCCTATAAGAAGACAGCTGAAGAGATGAGCAGCGATGTAAAAGAAAAAGTAAGTGTTACCTGCAACCAAGCTTGGGCAGCTTTCTCTGCCGCCAAGAACCTCTCCCATGATTGAATGCCGCCCAGCATCTTCTGGTCCAACTCCTTGACATTTTTCAAGCTCTGTTCGAAGCGATCGTTCAGCACCTGCATGCGGGCAACGACGTCACTGTTATCTACGCCTTCCTTTCCCTCAGTGTTTTTCAGCACACTCTGGAAGACGTTGTTCTTTGACTGAGCCATGGCTTGCATGTTGACCGTTTTGGACAGAAAGGGCCTGTGCCGGTCATATTCAGCCTGCATTTGCTCGAGGTCTCCTCCGGCTGAGTCTTGGGTCACCTGAACGAGGTGATCGACCTCACTGCACCATCCCAAAATGTCTCGCTCGCCCTCGTCGATGGCTTCTAGCTGTGACAGTAGGTGGTGGAAGAGCTGGATCTTGGTAGGGATCATAGAGCGAATGATCACCAGGTTTTCCTTCTCCTTCTTCAACACGAACATCATGTTTTCGATCTCGTCTTGATCATCGAGCTCCTGCGTCATGACAGTTACGTAGTTAAAGGCAAACTTCTATTATACTGGACAGCCTTAAAGTACCTGTGCGAGTCTTCCGAACTTTTTACTGACATCTTTAAAGACTTCTTCCATGTCCCCGACCTCTGAGTGCAAGCCCACTAGAGTCTCCAGGATCTTTCGTATATTGGCAGACTCCACTTTTTGCGGAGTCGCCAGCAAGTCCTCCGACCGCCTGAGCCACTGGTCCAAGCGGTCCAGTCCCGATTGATAGTCCTTCTTGGTCCGGTTCACATCGCCCGCGTGAACGAATCTCTCCACGTAGCTGAAGAGCTAAGATAAGGTCGAGATGTGTTATTCCCGTGAACAAGTATAACCCTTCTCTTAGTACCATCATTGTGTTGTGCGTATCAGGACAAAATGTATCATAGCACATCAATGTTAGGTATATGGACAATCTTTTCTTACCTGCTCCCAGTTAGAACTGAGAACTGAGAATTTATCTCTTAAGTCCTGTCCCGTGGGTGCGTCGCTTGTAGCCACCAGAAATGCTACGGTGTCCTCGAGTTGATGGTACCTGAATTAGAAGAGTACAAATCGAGACGGAATATTATTAACATTGTAACTCATTTGGCATTTCGAGCTGGCTCGGCTCGACTCAAAATCATCTACCTACGAGCCGAGCCTCCCATAATATCTGAAAAGCTGGACAAACGCATTTGGGGCAACAGCACTGAAGCTGTGATCTGTAGTACTTGACAGAAAGGACACAGAAACTGTTAACTCATTCTTGTGACTTGTGGTCTCTTAGA
>JAAUXU010090265.1_pt1 | contig 28354 bp, 32 predicted proteins | sample 7278151 | NCBI WGS metagenome assembly JAAUXU01 (sample SAMN14350113, study PRJNA611818) | marine sediment metagenome | isolation source: surface marine sediment (1.8m) | place: French Polynesia: Moorea | collected 2018-08
ATAGATTTATAATGCATGACTGGGCTGTTGTTACTTCTTATAATGTTCATCTGGCACCGGCATCGTTGAATATTTCCCACCAGCCCCCCCCCCCCCCCCCGGGCAGGTCAGACTCACGTGATCGATTCCATTATCTGATCATCACAGCAGGAGAGAGACAAATGAATAAGACATGGCCTCTTCCACATAGAGCTAACGGACTGTAGTGTAATGTACGCGTGATGAGAAAAAGATACAGTTCAGACAGTGCATCTATCAGCTCCCCGGGACGCCCGTTGCACGTGCGCCAGTCGTATCTGCGTGCGTGCGTACACACCTACTACGGCTGCGTTCAAAATGTAATTGGCGACCAGAAGTTGTACTGAGCCACGTCGAACTCCGCGGACAAAAGACAGCAAATTCTCGTCGTCGTCGTCGTGTGTCATTAAACGCTGTCTCGTGATAATGCTGCAGGAGATGATGGCACGATCCCTTTGAGGAGCAAAAGAACTCTCAATTGGCCACGCTTGTATGAACCAGGCACGCTGTGAATGCACACGCTGCTACAGATAGCACATGTATGTAATATTAAGGACCGGAGATGAGTAGAAGCAGCTGCATCGGGGTCGTTCGATTGTCAACAGGAATCCGATGAATCCCACTCATCTTGAGGGGAGGACGAAAACAGCTGGCAGGAGCAGATTTTTCCCTCATTTTTCGTAGACGACAGATTCTCAACTGCAAAGTCTTCACTGTTGACAACGCGTCTTTTCTTCAAGTGCGCACCCAACTCCACAATATGTCCATGCAACGTGTACACACGTACGTGCGTGTGTGTGTGTGTGTTGACGTAGGTAGTATTTTTTTTAGTGGGGTTCTTCCTTCTGCCCATTGTTCATCTGTGTCATCCCGACTTTCTCCTTTCATCCCCGGATTTCTTTTCACGCGAGGGGATTTTCTGAATTCCTCCATCGCCCGACCATCATTTCCCCTGAAAAACTCTCGGTCGAAAAGCGACACAAAGGAATTTTGGGGCAGAAAAGCCGAAAAGTTGTTCGCCTCCTTGCGTTCTCCCAGGCACGAAAAGTTAAGCCTCAGACTTGACGAAATCTATCCGACAAACAAAAGCGAGATTGTAGCGCTGACATCACGTGTGCTGGCTCACGAGAGACCAGACCCACCACACTTCTCCGGGCATGAAGAATGTTAACGACGTCAACCTCTGGTCCGGGGTTGTGCGCTATTATGCAAACAAGCCCGGAGCATCTTTACATCGATCTCTCGGCAATGTCTTTCCCGGCAATCACTCCCGCCGGGTAATTTACATCCCAAAGCCCGGCAGAAAAGCAACGCATGATATTAAGAGTCTTTTCCCCTTTCCGAAACATTGAACTAATTGCCTCTCTTTCACTTGGGCGTATTCTCGGGAGGGGCGGCCCGACCCCGGCTGCGGCTGCGGCTGCGGCGGGTGCGGCGGGTGCGACGGCGACGGCGGCTGCGGCGGCGGCGGCTCCAGCACTCATATTTCCCATCTGCTGCCGCAATAATGAGCATGGAAAATGGGAAAAACGGTAACGGCGCGCCATAAAAGTGTGCTTATCGGGTCCTAATGGCATCGGTTAATGAGAGGATACGACGCCGGAGGAATGCAAAAGTAAAATGCCTTCGGAGTCTTCTTCGCCAGTCCAAATGGAGCTATTGTGCGTGCGTGTGTGAGAAGCAATCGACGTTGTGCAAAATTTTTACAGTGTTCGTTAGTCTGCACTGTATTATTACTACAATTTGCAAAAGACTGGAGCGATGAGAGAGAGAGAGCTGCTCTCACGCTGAGTCAAGTGTGGTATGGGTGTGTGTGCATTTTTCACCATGATGAAGGCGGTGGGTGCAATGCTCAAAATCTTCCTTGAATGCTTTCTTTGTGCGCTCGTTGGCGGCGTCTGCACGCCTGGCGTTGGCAGTTGCCCATTTCCACTTTCCGGCCGCAACGCGAGCGGAGAAAATCGCAAATGGGCATTTACATGAGGGAGGAAGTTCGTCCATTACGCAGCAGGCAGTTTAGCGATTTGAGTTGCACGAAATGAGCGAATATAATTGCAAGCTCGACGCTCGCCGGTCGACCACGCTCGTGCAGAATTCATACTATCTCGAAGGGGCGATATGCACATTTTATAAAGGACTGTAACACACCGGGAAAAGCGAGGACGCACAATGGCTGTAGCCTTTGACACGCACACGCACCGCAAGTTCGTCGTATGGTTGTGTAAGGATGCATGCGAGCGTAATTCACACGTAGGCAAAGTACAACAACGGGCTACATCTACAGCAAACGGTGGACAAAGCCGAATTTGCAACTCATTTCGGAGGTGGATAACGGTCTGGGCCAAGTGCAAGTCGCCTTTGTGGACCCCTGTACAAAGAGCACGAAAGAATTGGTGGGGAAATCACGGAACCCCGTAACGTTCCACCAGTAAATATGTACGGACTGCGATAGTGTACTTCCTTCTTGGATTCGAAAGCTGGCTGACTGGTTAATGAGTGATATGAACTGACAAGATGCATCCGCCAGCTATGCAGAAAGTACTGTATTATACATCGTATTGCATTGTCTTATATTAGAGTGCCGGAAACATCATCGGCATGATCGCTTGTTAAAGCTCATGCAGCAATGCAGGCTAAAGTAAAACGGCATTGAAGCTCACTTGAGATGATCAACTGTTCCCGTTGCATGTACAATGTACACATACCCGGCACAAGTTTGTATATATGGGTCATAGGCGCGTGCGAACCTTTCCGTCCGCAACAGTTGCGACCCCGAGATTAACGACTCCGGGACATCCGTCCAGGCGCTTCCGCCCTGGCACTTATGACTGCATAATGTTATTGCGTGCGCGCTGAAGTTGAGGGGATAATTTTTTTCTTCACACCTTAACTTGGCGGGCAAAAAAGTTTCGATAAGCCCCAGTGTTCTGGATAAGGTTAAGGGAAAGATGGATAGACCTGAATTTAGCAAGGGAAGCTGAATGAGGCTATGTACTGAGTTATATTAACTGTACCACTACTGCATAAATATATTGTTCATGTTTTGTTCCAAAGCTGTATGAACTTGGATATAGGAGTTTTTCCTCCTTTTCCCCTCGTTTTAGTCAGTAAACACGAACCGTAGATGTACGAGAGGTGTTCAAGCATAAACGACACTGTTCTTTGTATTCACTTACATGCCAAGGTCCAGCTGCGTTTGTTTTTTGGTAAATCATCTTTTGACCTTTCCAAACAACTTATTTTAACGTCATGTCAGCATATCCGTAACATAAGACAAGCCACAATCACTTAAAACCAGGTGTCCTATCAGATGACTCCACTGTTATGTAGGAGGGATGGAGTACGTAGGGAAATAAAACTCTTCATTGAAGTGAACAATTGAGCTTGTGAGCAACATTGTCAACCAGGATCGATGATTTGTGCAAGTCAATCAGTGTGAGGGCCACAGAAGAACAGCTTCTGTTAACACCTGAACATGTCCTAAAACTGTGTATTTTTGAAAGCGGAGGACCTCAGTAGACAAACCCACAATCAAAAGAGAAAGATCAACTAATGCGACATAAATAGAAGTTGTTTGGAAGATGATTCACCCAAAAAAGCACGGCTAGGGATTGCCATGCAAGTGAATACAAAGAGCAGTATAGTTTATGCTGGAACACCCCTCGTATATGTTCAGTTTGTGGCAACTTTAGTTGACTGTGACTGATCCTCCCATATTTTAGGGTCCACAGAAGTGCGACACCAAATCTACGAAAGAAGATACAAATATAGCATAATTTCATAATTCGTATGTTGAAACGTCAATGAACAAGTGTCTCCACCCTGATTCCACACCCTGTACGTATGTGCTGTCGTAAGTGTGTCACTGGATGGATTCGACGGGGAGGGAGATACATTTTTATACTTCACTCTAGGGAAATTCTTTCTTTTTTCTATCTTTTCCTTACAAAGAAAAAAACTGCCAGGAGGATCGTGAGGAACGTACTAAATAAATTAAAAGCAATCTTGCCTCCCTCACACAGGACTCCTGTTGCCAAAGAAATAAGAACGACTACATAAGAATAACCATCTTCGTCACAATAGCACCCATCTGCACACTTGCATACGCACTCCATGCTGATGTGGTTTCTGGCATTCTTTAAGGAGGCATATTTATGATATTACCGTATGCATGGCCGTTTGCTGTACACCAGCTGCATGAACAGACCCATACCAAGCACTGTGTTCTTTTTTTTTGCAAGTTTCCTCCAAACTGTGCCAGGTGCAGGAAAGTTGCAGTCATTTCGCAGTGGATGAGCCAGAGCACACACATGTACGTAAATCGATATCCGGGCGGAAGAGTTGCAAGTGTCCATGCAGTGGACGATGCATCGAAGCGGAGACGTCGTCGGGAGTGTCGCAGCGCGCACCACGTAGAGCGCAGCCCAACGCTCACTTGGAGTCGGTAAGTAAGAAATTAGGATTCATGGGAATCTGACTCTTATCTTAGGTCGGAGCTTCAGCGCTTTTTTCTCTCTTCGTCTTTTCGCGGACCTAAGGTAATTCGATCGCCAAAACAGCCCCCAACATGCACACCCCTCCCCTTCCTGTGCCCCCCCCTTCCCCGCCTCCTTGGCCGGCAAGAACAAAGACAGTCCACCAGACACCCAGAGTGAGAGGAACAACGCAGAAGTGTAAAAAAACCCTCTCTCATTCATTTCCATCTAGACACTTCTTTAAAGTGGATCCAGACACATTGGTTCAAGTTTCTTCCCCTTGTTGCACACGTATAGTGTGAACGCTGCCTTGGTCCTGAGGTACATGGTGTCTTCTTATCGCGTCGTTCCAGGCATCAAGGGTGTTTAAAGTAAGTACACTTTTTTCATTACTACAATGTAACGTCAGTGTGCGACCTTCCGCCTTCCTACGATAAAGTGACGTAAGAAGTGTAGAACCAGAAAACTTCTTCCTCTTAACACCACCTCCTCTGGGCTGCCTGTTAATTCTGATTACGTAGTGCTGGCGCCAGAGGTATGACACCATGTACAAAGAGTGTCCACCTCTCACCTATGACGTACTGCAGCTCTCGAACGTGTCTGTTTCGTGCTTGCCAAAAATCTGGTACCTGCCACGTTCTTTTCCTCGTTTTAATATCAGAGATACAGGGAGTGGAACCAGTCACTGGTGCGGCACTCGCCCAATGAAATCTAGGTGTGCGCGTGCTTGCTGCCACTGGCGGGCGTGTGTGTGAACGCGTGCATGAGGGCGGCTGCGGGGAGGAAAACTCCAGCCGTGACTGTCACACGCAGGTGAGCGCACGAACTAGGCAACGAAAAGGGGCTCTCTGGCTGGTGGCACAAAGCAACTTAGCACGAGATAGGCAGAGGGAGAAGTTCGTACGTACTACGCACATAGTTAACCTGTGTAGGAACACGTACGTGCAACCAAAGTGAGTCGAGTGGAAATAATTGTCATTATCGGTGCGTGATCGGTGCTCGAGGCCAGTAACCCTTCTTTCGGTGCAGTCGTGGATGCAGCTTCCTTCGAACAGGTACTTCCTACCATGGGGACTTGCAACATCTGTCTGGAGAGCCTCCTCCAACGCTCGCCAGAGGCTGACACCCAGAAGCAAGGCACCGAGGAAGCCGCAGGCACTGCCAATCTCTCCAGCCTGGTCTCTGCCACCCCTTGCGGCCACGTCTTCCACACGGTCTGTGTCACCCAGTGGTTGCAGCAGGAAGAGCAACATCCACTAGGGCAGCAACAGCAGCACTGTTGTCCTCAGTGCAGGAGACCGGTATCTGTAGGAACGCTCGTCAAGCTCTTCTTGGATCACGAAGGATCAGACAGCGGATTGGGGGGAAAAGATGGCAACAAGAGGCCAAAGCAGAGGAAAAGGACCGGAAACACTAACAAAAAAGAGAAGATTGTGGTACGTACAAAGGTGAATTTGCCGGGTTCGTCCGGGTCAAGCGATCGCGGGAGCTCCGAGGACGTGAGGGAGAGACTTATCAGATCGGAGAGGGAGAAGGAGGAGAACAGAATCATTCAGGTAAAGTTGTTGGCATTTAGAACGACGTCACCATCTTACTGCACAATCAATGTCCCACACACTTTGTGCAATAGGACGTACTACAATGCCAGCTGGAGGACCTGGAAAGCGAATACCAAAAACTCCGCAAGCACTTGGCTGTGATTGAAGACCAACTGCACGAGAAGGTGACCGAGGTCAGCGGTCTTGAGGCAGAACTCTTGGGAGCAAGGAACCAGCTACAAAAGGCCACACAAGGAGAGGAAGATAAGATACCTGCTGAAAAAGTGAGGGACCTGAGGAGGGACTTCGCGGCGCTCGAGCGCAACAACGATGCCCTGAGAGCACAGGTAAGCGCAGATCATATGTTCAACGTGACATGCTCAAAAAGTCATACTTTTTTCTCGTCCGTGCGCACCACTATTGCAAGGTCTTTCACATGAGACAAGAGATTAGAACCAAGGACTTGGAGATCCGGGAGAAGACTCAGCGGTTGGAGGAAGCCGAGGAGAGGGTGAGGGCAAGCGAAGAAGCGGCCAGGGGGAGGCCGGACCTGATGGACAGGCTGCAGGTATCCTTTGGTGTTGCTCAGTACAAGTGTACATTGGAGCTCTTCACACGATCCATTACAGAACGAGCTTGAAGATGTGCATCGCACGGATATCTATTCCATCTACGAGACCGTGGACGAGGAGACGACAGTTCCTAGGAACTCGAGGATACCTAGGGTGAAAGGCAACAGAAACTGCTGCTCATGCGTGAAAGCAACTGTTACCATCGTCGTCCTACTCACGATCTTCCTCGCCCTATTCGTCGCGTTGCCGCTCAAGCTAATCTTTTCAGAGAAGAAACTGCCAGTTTCTACATACGAGCATTAAAAACAGTCATAATAATGTTTCTTCTCCTTTTTGTACACACATACAAACAATCACCGGTAAAAACTCTTATTTTGACGATCTCACACCCCTGATGCGCCTCGCCAGCTGGATATCCTTAGGGATAATGGTGACCCTCCTGGCGTGGATGGCGCAGAGGTTGGTGTCTTCAAAGAGACCGACTAAGTAAGCCTCCGCGGCCTCTTGCAGGGCAATGACCGCCGAGGACTGGAAGCGCAGATGGGTCTTAAAGTCTTCAGTGAGTTCCCTCACCAAGCGCTGGAAGAGGAACTTGGAAATCGTCAGCTCCGTGGACTTTTCATAGGCCCGGATTTCCCTCAAGGCCGCAGTGTTCGGACTATGACAATATGTCCTCTTCAAGCTCTTGAGGTCCGGGGCAGACTTCCTGACGATTTCGGGGGCGAGCCTCCTGAGCGGCTTGCCGCTAGCGGACGAGGGTGCCATCTGCTTGGTGCGGACCATCTTCTCTTGATTGGCTCTCAGTGATCTTGCCCACCTCTGTAAAACAGACGTCCTTACCAGCGCTGCGCCAGGACGCGAATGAGGACTTTGCAACATCACACCGGCTCCTACTGGCGAGCAAGACAGACCTCGATGTCGACTCTGTAGTGTGCTCGATTGCTCCAAATGAGTCTATCACGAGTCGCCTTATCTTGATCGAGGGAGGGCATAAAACTTATCCCCGGAGAAGTTTCTGAGACAGCTGGAGACACTGGCGCTGGAGGTGAAAGCCATCCGGATCTCGATCCGAGTATCCCCAACGTCTCCTTCAACCGGACTATGTCTTCACTGACAAAAGTTTGCTCGGGCAAGACTCTCGAGGCCATTTGAAAGCGCAGTAATGCAAATTTCTCTTTGTGGAAAGTTTCTTGCTGCCAAAATTGCAATTTAAGGCTCCGATAGAAAGAAATTTCAGAATTGTCACCCGACGAAAAGCATTTGAAAGGATGGCATCGCAGGTGGAAGACGCGTGAAAGTACTGGGAAAACTCCCAGAAATAGTCAAAAAGCCGCTTTTCGACGGAAAGACTCTACGGCTCGAGCGAGAAAGGGGATTGTCATTGTTCTGCCGCGGGGTCCGACCCAGAGCAGACCCCCGGAAGCATTCGGGGCTCATGTTCCTTCGTTCGTCCGTCCGGGGCGGGACGCGAACCGTGGGGACGAAGGCAGGGCCGGGCCTTGCTGCTCTCGATGTGCGAACTCGTTTCCCTCCCTCCGTTTGCACGTCCGCCTCCGCCCCTTCGGCCCTCTCACTTCTCAGCCGTGGCTCTCGAGGCCAAGGCAAGGGGCAGGAAAGACGCCGGCCGCCGCCCAGATGAGAAGAGTGACCGCGGCGAGCTCGTACGGGTTCCCTCCCGGCGGGCTTCGGTCACCCCCTGTCCTCCGGGGTTATTGGCACTAGTGGTATCGACCTCATGAGGCGCTGGCAGCAGAGCCTTCTTACAATTCTACAGAGGTTGCAACGTTAGGTTAAAGACGTTGTGAGTAGTGAGAACACCTTGCATCTAAAAATGCATTCATGAAACTTAACATCCTTATCAATAACCTCTTATCACATACTTGACGGTGATATGTTACACCTACAGTCAGTGGAGTTGAATATATACCTTAGGCTATTTGCAAAGTCCACTATGTTACAGTAACTAATTCTTAAGAGACTTCCTCACTACGCGATCGTTTTCAATTTCATTTCAAAGTTTTCCAAGCATCGGCTGATGCAGCCATCATGGTTGCCGTCCATCAGCAACGGGAAGGTGTCTTAAGTGTAAAAGTCCTCGGACCAACAAGTCCGCCGCCGGTGAATTTCTGCACCACTTTCCTGGCCACGGTGGTGCCGCCGACGCCGCCGATATTCACTTGTGCTTCTCATCATCTCCCCTGCCGAAGCCGGAGGGACTGAGTAAGCTGCTCTTCTGTACTCTGCAGTTCTACCTCCTGCTGACGCTGCGCTGGCACAGCACTTGCAATCTCGAATCTCGCACGTACGCACACAGAGGACACGCGTCCTGCGCCGGGGACGCGGACGAGGAGAACATCAGCGACACCGACACCCAGTGACGCGAGACCGGGACGACGCCGCAAAGGAGGAACCGGCCGCGTCAACGCCGGGAACGTGCTCGTGCGACCTGTTCGAGGAGACCGCCGGGTTAGTCCGAGTAGTCCCGAGGAAACACCCCTTCTTGTCGGCCTTCACTCCCTCCCCCCTTTCTCAGGCGATAACGAGAATCCAAAGACCTTTTTTCCTCCCGTCAGGAAGCTTCCTTATCGCCCATCCTCCTCCCTCCGCTGCCTCACGCACCCGCCGGCGTCGCCGGCCCGACGGCAGATAAAGCCAGACGGGTAGAGAAAACGTCCTCGCGAACTCGCGGCCGGAGGTCCACGTCGCCCCAGAGGTCTTCGCCGTCGCCATGCAGGCCATCAAATGCGTCGTCGTCGGCGACGGCGCCGTAGGTACAGCTTTGAGAGTTTGACCGGCCTTTATACATATGTCCTGCACCGTATTTCCCGCCGCCTTAGACGCACCCTAGTGCAAGAAGTACCCCGATTCTGCGTGTGTTTTCACGGTCCTCTGGGAGTCCCCGATTTGGTGATACGAGAAACCACGACCGTCTTGTGTGTGTCTTTAAAGGCGGAAAGCATGGTACGGATACCTATGCATATGCGTCTCCTCAACACCTCAAAAAGCAGTACTGTCAATACGGTCACCATTGCAGCTGCTTGATTGCTGTCAACGAGTAGAGGTTCCTCAGCAATTTGCGTCTCGTGGTCATATGACTTGTACGAGGGTTGGGATTGACAGATCTGGTTTTGCCTGTCAGGTCTTCCGCTGAGCTTCGTCATTGCGGCACTGTCATTTCTTCGTGTTCTAGGTAAGACGTGTCTGCTCATCAGCTACACGACGAACGCCTTTCCCGGCGAGTACATTCCCACTGTGTTCGACAACTACTCCGCCAACGTGATGGTAGATGGCAAGCCCATCAACCTGGGACTTTGGGATACTGCCGGTCAAGAGGACTACGACCGGCTCCGGCCGCTGTCGTATCCCCAGACAGTAAGAGCTGATCCGTGTTTGTCCCACGTGTTCTAAGTTGTTTCTTTTCTCCATCTGCTAATGAACTGTTCTCTCAGGACGTCTTCTTGATATGTTTCTCCCTGGTGAACCCGGCCTCCTTTGAAAATGTACGGGCCAAGTGGTACCCCGAGGTCAGGCATCATTGTCCGAACGTGCCTATCATATTAGTCGGTACCAAGCTCGACCTCAGAGAAGACAAAGAGACCATCGAGAAACTGAAGGAAAAGAGGCTGGCGCCCATCACCTATCCGCAGGTGCGTGCTTTATATACTGCCGCAAGATTACGAAGGAGAACTACAAACTTCCACTGCGACTTATCAGTACATGTATAGTCAACGATGGTGTACCGATAAATAGTGAGCATCGTAGCAAGTTTTCATCACCATCACCTTTGCTCTTGCAGGGCTTGGCCATGGCGAAAGACGTTGGCGCCGTCAAGTACCTTGAGTGCTCGGCCTTGACGCAGAAGGGACTGAAGACGGTGTTCGACGAGGCGATCAGGGCCGTGTTGTGTCCGGCACCCAAGCAGAAGCCAAAAAGAAAATGCTACATTCTGTAAGGAAGACGAGACTCTGAAACGATTAATAGCTTGCTTGGAAATAAGAGAAGTGTCGGCGAGACAAGGATATAGTGATAACGCAATTAAAGCCATTCAACGTGAGAGCCCCGCTGCTGCCTGACATGTGGGTATACATCGCTCAGTGGCATTCAAGCAGCATGTGTGTATACGTATCAAGTTCGGACGACGTAATGATATCGGGGAGCAAAAGTGCTCAGCACAGAGTTCAGAGAGGTTCTCTTCTTTTTTTTTTTTTTCGGAGTGACGATATCAACAACGCATTTCCAGGAGATATAACCACGATGCCTGCTTATACCTATAACCTTTAACGTGTTCCAAGAAGTGTCCCCGCGGGATAAGTGAGTCCCCAAAAAAGTTTATGTGCTATTTAGCTTCCATACCTAATACTGGATGAATAAAATCAATGGGATTACTGTACCAGTGACTGCGCTGGAACGGTGCGCCGCTGCATGTTCGCGCCACAAGGAAGTGTTGTTCCTCACGAGAAAGAAACAAGTTTGAGAGGAACGAAATCATCTTCTGTTTCAGTCATGGCAACGCTGCTGTCGAGGCCTGACTTCTGCATGGGTGGTGCACGGTTCTTACGACTCGTTGCGCTGAAGTGCAGACAGTCCTCTCCAGCTCCAATCCAGAGATGCTTTGGCGGCGTCTGTGGAAGCGAGTTTCTGGAAACTACCAAGAACTACCAATTGGTCTTTAGACACAAGTCGTCTGCAGATCTGGTGCGCGGGTACTTGCTCCTTTCTATCTGCAGGATACCCTTCTTCGCCAGAAATGCCTATCAGGTTGTACAGTCATGTGCACTATGTTCGACAGTCAAATGGCAATCATTGAGTTAGACATAGAGTAGTTACAATGTAATGCTCCAGTACACTAGCAGGGAGTATCGCATTAATCATGCACATACCTACCTATCGACTGCAGGTGTTCACGGCTTCTCAAACTTTGTTGGGTCCTCGTCTCTTTGAACTAGTCTTCATGCCACTGGTGTACGATCGATTCATCGCGGGAGAGAAGAAAGAGGATATCATGGCCACCATGATCAACATGACAAGGGTCGGACTGAAGCCGCTGCTGTCTCCCATGCTGGAGGATAACCTGGGCATGGATACAGTAGATGAAGCAAGGCAAAGGTTAGGCAATAACTTCACCTACTTATGAAGACAATACAGTTATTATTGAATGTGCAGCGCAATCCATGCACGGAATTTAAGAGCCATCAAGGAGTGTTTGGAATTATGCTCGGACCCTGTTTTCAACGACCTGGAACCGAAGGCGTTGGCCATCAAGCTAACAGCATTCATGGAACCGGATCACTTGGTTAGATGCTGACAAAATTTTGTGTACGCATACACATACGACATGTTTGGGCATCTTAACTCATTCCAGAACACGTTGAGTCAAGAGTTAAGCAAAGGTGACCTGGAATCCTTGTTAAACAGCATGTCAAGCTACATAGATGACGCCCGAACAGCCCCAGATACCCCAAAGTCAATAAGGCGGATGCGTCGAGGGTTACTCAACGTAGTCGAATTAGGTTGTAATTGACGAATGAATGATTTCTCTTCTTCAAGACATGCGTTATGAAGAATTCGTTTCATCACACTAAGGTCGATTAGCTCGAGAGAAGAGAATAGTATTGTTCATCGACGCCGAGTACTCCCATCTGCAGCCAGCAGTGAGACTCATCACATTAGGTCTGATGAAGAGGTTTAACAAGGAGGACCAAGTTGCTGTGGCCAACACATACCAATGCTACCTCAAGGTGAGCTAATATGTCAGCGAATTCGTTTCCACCGTTCTCCGGGAAGTCCTGGCGTCCATGTCATAGAACGTGTAACATGCTTGTTCCCAGCCAATCCTCGGCCGCAAGTGCAGTCCCTTGAATTATCCTCTGCATATTTCATGACCTTTCTCTCCCTGGTGTGCAGCCTGTCCCACTGAAGTTCAAAATCTTTGAGGTACTTTCAGGCCAGCGCATTTGCTGCCAGTCCTCACAAACTTGCACACTGTAAGCGGGACTGTAGTACATGACAGCTCCATAACCCAAGCTGCAGATCACAGGACTTCTGCAACGTATTCATGCTCGTTGCATCTATTTTTGAATATTTGGTGTGGCATCTAAATTAAACTGATTACAAGTGTTCTTCACCTTGTGGTAATCAGGGTGGAGCAAGATTTCATTCGATCCCTCCTTTTGACATTTGATCAAGGTCACAGTGATTTTTTCTGGGCGGGTAAAAGGGGGGGTTGTTTTATTTCAGTTTCCTGGCAGTTAGTGACTTGTCCCAAGTATTTTAAGTCAAGAAATCCATGATGGAAAGTGAGATAGTCTGCAACAGCTTATCTACCCAAAGCTCGTCGACCCTGCACATAACTGATCTAGTCACTTGTAGTACAGTCCTTAGCGTAAGTGGTGTCCCCTTGGGTAGGATGGGGGAATTTGCCAGTTGAAGTAAGGTACTTGAGGGGGAACTTTAGCATGGTATCGGTCGTCGGACACTCCGACTGAAGATGCAGTGGTGCAATCAACGTTGTGACAGCCCATTTAACGCTGGAGCGCTTAAAGTGAAGCTGCCCCCCCCGAGGGCGCCAAGCATTGAATTTGCACCTTTTTGGTTTGGTTTGGTTAACGGAATTGGCCAAAATTGCGTACCCCCTGCCCCCTTGCCTCTCCCAGGGGGTAACCCCCCACTCCCTTACCCCTGACGGCTAATCGCACTAAATAAACAGTGCTGTTTATGCAGTGATATAACGCATGTGACGCAAGCAGTTAAACCTTCGTGAACTGAAAAAAAAGTATATGTAGGTGGGTGGGAAGGGTACGTACTGTACAAGGCAAGCGTTTGTGATGGCATCCAGAAAGTACACCTGGTCTGTGTCAAAGTCTGCTTGGTCCCGGACGGAGTCTACTTGGTCGACACTCACCTTCTTTGCCCCATACTTTTTGGAACATGGAATATGCTTAAGCCGTGAAATTAACAGTTCACTTGATGATGAAATTGAGAGAAATGGGGCTGCGTGAACATGAGCTTGCGAAGGCAGAGCAGTTTGTCCGGTATTAACTTTGATTGAAGCCATTCTTTACTGATTTCCTCCTGAAAGTGAAGAATTCGCTGGTAACAACAAACTTCTTGGATTAGTCAGTAGGAGAGTAAACATTTTCCTCGAAAGGCTTGTGCGAGGTAGATTCTGCTAAACCGTTATTGAAGCCACAGCTCCTTGCAAATGACAACCTCTAGCTGTGACAATATTTGGAAGTAATCTTTAAACCCTTCCAAATAACTTCTACTTACTTCAAGTGCAAAGCACAAGCATTGCAAGACTTGCAAGACTCATCCACTCTTAAAAAATACACAGTTTTTGGGGCATGTTTAGATCTGAAAGGGGATGAAATCGTCTCAAATGTGGCACAAACTAATAGCCTCTCACAAAATCATGTTCTCTATTCACTCAACTTCTCCGTATATACGAAAGTGTGTGTGAGGGGGGGAGGGGGTCTCACAGGATACATCTCTTTAAGTGCTTGTGGTTTGCCGTGCGTTAAAAATCAGCTGACTCGAAGTTAATAGGAGTTGTTGGGAAAGGTCTGCCAAAAAATTTGCAGCTAGTGGTTTCCATGCATGAGGAGCAATGACTTCAATCCTACTTTTAGCAAAACTCCCTCGAGCTTTGCGTAAGGCGACAGGCGTCATAAATAGATAATGCGTTCTTTTTCTTTCTTCAGGACTCCAGGCAACATGTGCTTGACGACTTGGCACTATCTCGAAGGCACGACTTCTGTCTAGGCATAAAGTTGGTCCGCGGCGCATATCTCGAGATGGAGAATGCTAGAGCTAAAATTCTACGAATATCTAGTCCCATCCACCACACCTACGAGGCCACTAGCAACAACTTCAACTGGTGCGCCATTTTTCACTGTGAAAACACAGAAACAGCCTGTCGTGTGTAACTACGCGCATGCATTTCTACACACGCGTCCAGGCTAGCTCGCCACCTCGTCAGGGAGACCAGAGGTCGTCGCCATCCCCCCATGTTTCTCCTGTTGGCCACTCACAACGTCGGTTCGGTGTACGCCTCCATCTCTGAGATGAAAGCGTCTGGAGTCCAAGCACACCAGGTGCACTTTGCACAAATCAGTGGCATGGGAGATCAGGTGGGAGAGCTTTGGTCTTGCTACATGTGCATCGTCAAATTTCTTACTGTGTCACTTGCCTTCAAGTGTGGGTGTACAGACTGCACAGAGTGTATGCAGGTCTGGTGTCGTACGAGTTCAACCGCCAAGTACCTCGACAATTTCCTGTAACGTTGCGTGACAACGGAGGATCATGCTTTTGACAGGCATTTTCTCTTTTGTTCCCAGCTGTCACTATCTCTGTGCCATCACGGACACTCTTGCTTGAAGTTGGTTCCATGTGGATCTGTGGCCGAGGTCTTGCCTTGGCTGTCCAGGAGGATGCAGGAGAACGCAGCCGTGCGGGAAAGGATGGATGAGGATCGAAGAGTAGTACGAAAAGAGATATTAAGGAGAATTAGGGCTGCCGTGAGCCTTTGAAAAAAGTTTCTTTCAAGTTCCTAGCACTGAAAGCTAGGAGCATGCATTTTTGATACTCGCACCGCACACGCATGTTGATGGAGGAATAACAAGTCTGCTTTCTAGCGGTCTTTTTTCTTGCTAATGTCAACAGGTGTTCATTACACATAGCGTGAGTCTGTTGGCCCCACTCAGACTGATACAAGTACACCACGCATTTGTCTGGTCGTAGGTTGCTGCTTTCCTTGGAGCGGCCATTTCCCGAGTGCTGAGTGGAACGTGACGAGCAGTCATTGTTACTCTAGAGTGTCCAGTTTGTGCATGTGCAGCTCGCTACGAGATGGCCCCGTGCCAGACTTAATTGCACAGCAGTTCAGGACGAGAGCAAGACAGTGGTCAAAGCTTGTTGCTTTCGCTTCAGCCTCTTTTGTAGCAAGCTGGCACTGTTTGCATCGTCTCCAGAGTGAAAACAAAGTTGAGCCTTTTTCACTCACAGCCATTCAGGGGGATCATTCTTATGGCACCTATCATTAGACGGGGATAGGAGCATTGGTCATAAAATCAGTCAGCTTTACCTTCCTCCCGCCCCCTGACTGGCGTGCATGACATAACCTAAGGGGACTGAAATCCTTTCTCAATCCCACGACGACTTTCTTCTCCAACCCCTTTCTACGTATGCACAGAACTCCACCAATAGTCTGCGTAGGCGCGTGCATGCCTGCGTGCAATACGAGGCTGGAGGAGGGCAAGGTCGTTTTTGAGGGAGAGAGAGAGAGAAGAGAGCATCTCCCTCTCCCCCACGCTCGCGTACCTCTCCTCCTCCTGCTGCTGCACCTTCGTGGTGGCCAGAGACATGCCCGACGCGCACGCGCTGCTCGCCGGCGCTGTCTCGCACGGGCCTAGTAGTACTACAATATGCTTTACTGAGTCCATGGTGAGGAAAGAAAAGGGACGGAGAGAGAGAGAGAGAAGGCACCGTTTGGCAAGGGAAATTGCATTCATTCCCCTTGCTTACTCTCTCGCTCTCGCTCTCATGCGGCGCTCGCACACACGTGTGTGTGCGTGCGTGCGTGCGTGCGTGCGTGTGTGTGTGAGCGCTGGACTGTGGAAGAGACTTCTTCTCTGTCTTTCGCTGTGTCGTCCCTCCCCCCTTCCTTCCTCTTATCAGTCGACGGCAAAACACACATGAGACCGCTGCTTGGCGAGCGTAGCTTTTGGCTTCAGCCGAGAAAGACGTGCTGCTCTTTCCTCAACATACTATGGACTGCACACTGTGATCAGGATGAACGCTGACGTGTTATACTCGCTGGTGGAAGGAGCAGTTTCCGGATAAACTTCTCATCTCACCTTCGGCCTTCTTATCCTGGGCTTACACTACTTATTGAAGGTGAGCGCGTGCGCGCGTGTGTGTGCGAATGCGTGCGTGTGTGTGTGTGAGAGAGAGAGAGCAACTCTATCATCATAGCTGTCGTCGTCTTTCCGGTAGAGTTATTGAGTACTGTTTGCTTCTTTCTCGACGACCATGTGATATGTGCCTGAATAATATATAGTATCTTTGAATCAAGTCTGATGTACGATATCCGGCGTCTGCTGCCAATGCCATGTTTTCCTTTGATGCGGTGGGTGCCATACCCATGCCAAGCGACGATAATGGCAATCTTCTGCCAGACGCAGATGCACTTCCCTGCTTATGGTGATGCAGTGCAGTACACCACCCAGCCGGAGTTGTGAAGCAGTACCCGGTACCCCAGTGGGTGCTGACAGTGAAACAAAGCGACAATGTATGCGCATATGTAATGGTTCAAAGCATTCGTGCTGGTCTGATGCAACAGGAACTGATGGCACATCCAAACACGACCTGTATGTACGACATATCAGTACTTTTTTTCCTTCCCTGCTGTCCAAATGCTGAAGCACAAGGATAGTTGAAGGTTGCCTTTTTTTTACAACTGCTGCAATCCTGATACTCATAGTCATTATTTTCCTTCCATCTTTTTACGGCTCCGCCGAGCCCATCCGTCACTGTTTGTGGATCATAACCCTTTCGAGAGTTGTAAAAGGCCCGTCCGTTGTATCGTCGTGCTAGGCGCGTTAGCGTTTTGGGTAAGTTTGGGTTGAACTAAAATGCTTACTCATACAGACCGGAGGGTGGCAAGTGATCAGTGTAGCGTGGCCAGCACCAGGAGGGAGATCTATGATAGATACTGCGTAAGAAAGGAGTGCCAGAATGTAGAGAATCACAGCAGTGTTGGGTAGTACGTGCCAACCTTCAAGATGATTTTGGACTTGTTAGTCCTGAATAGCGGCTGTATCGTCAGGAGTTGACTTCTTCCTACATCTTGGACAAGTTGAAGGACACATCATCATGAACACGGCAATCTGTCACTATACGGATTCTGTCAAGCTCCTGAAGGACTGCAGGGATGATCCTGGACTGCTTGTGTCATGTATCCACAGAGTGCTCCGTTCACATTGCCTACTAGAACTGGGAAGCTGTGCTAGTTTCAGTCGTTCATAACCTTGACAACAAAGTTAACGGGTCCATTTTTTCCGTTACTCTATGCAGTACTCGTAAAACGTCGTCTCTCGCCAGTGAAAAAAGATAAGGCAGAAAGATACTTTATTCATACAAATTACGTTATTTCCGGATGACTATCTGAGTCAGCACAAATCATTTGACTTTTTTTTCGGTATTCAAAGATTTTGTGTGGGTTTTTTTTTGAGCATGAAATGTAGCAACAGTGGAACATGCTTGATCGTGCAACTCGCTTATCCGTGCAACTTTGCCAGGCCCCCAGAGTGCACGATTAACACCTTCTGCGCCCTTCAGCCCTCTGGGACATCAGACAAGAATTTCTACGTATGCTGTACAAGATTGGTTATAAATACTCAGAGGTGATATAAACATATGCCCCACCAGTTCAAACAGTGAGCACAAAAAGTTTGGAGTCACCAAATAAAGTAGTTTACCTCTTTTAATAGTGATGGCCAGGTCTCCAGCCTCTACCAATATAATTTGTAGGTATAGCATTGCTCTTTCACTAGAAGTTAGAGTTACAGGACCTCGTAAATTTTAGTGACAACTCTGAACCTGATTGTGGGACAAAGAATGTTCACTTGAGTAGCGGAAAACAGTCAAGTTCTCCTCCAATGAGACCAAAACTTAACACGCATGGGTTGGACACGAAAAAGTTTTTTCGAGTCTCAGTCTTCCAGGCCTCGAGGATGTCTCAATGAAGTTCCTTCACCATGCGAGGTGGCCAGAGTCTACCCATAGCAGCAAGTCAAACCCAAAAAGTATTGTGAAACGGCATGGCTTCCGTTAATGTAACAAACTGTTCACTGGAAAAAAAGTACACGCACTGTTGTTCTTTGGTTCAGGTGCTGTTGTCAGACGTATTAACTTGTGTTTATTGAGTTTCAGGCTTGTTGCCAGAAGTATTAATTTGTGTTATTGAGTTTCAGTCGTGATACCAGAAGTATTAATTTTCTATCTACACAATACTCAGCTGTTTGTTCCCCCTGTGATCGTTCAGCAGAGACGAGAAGAGGCCCAACTTGTCATTAACTGTAGTCTTAGCACTGTTAACACGCTATTTCAATTGTCTCCGAGGCGCCGACACGACTTTCTAGACTTGAATTCCTTAAGATTTAATGAAATTCATTGAAAGTACTGGCAAAGACATGGTCACTGTCTGAGTCGTCTAAGAACAGAGCAAGCACAAATGCTGGAAATGAATGAAAAACAGCTTCATAGTACGTATTCTTGTCGTCTACTTCACCAGCACTTTAGCCCTTCTCCGCGATCTAATCTAAAGCACTGAACTGTCTTGTCTGAGGACAGTGGAGTAGTCAAGGCCAGTGCACATTTCGCACTACAATTCTGAAGTTTGCAAGGCAATCGGTCATCAAAGCTGTCCAATCGCTCGACTTGGGGCTGCCAAATCTCCAAATTTTTGTCATCTTCCTTTCTCGGTCTTCGAGAAGTCTTTTCTCGTCATCTCTTTCAACTTGCCCACCGGCGGATTCTCCTTTCAGATCAGCTCTCAAATATCTCCCCAATTTCTTGAGACGAGGACTACAATGGACCCCACACTTAATGTCCCCGGCCGACGAGACGAGCGACGAGTACTTCATCAACGAAGTCATGTCAACCTGGGGTAGACGCGGTCCCGCCTGTACTTGGGCCGAGTCGGTCGTCCCCAGCAGTGAGACTCTAATTCTTGAGCAACCATTGTACAGCGTGCGGTGCCCTTGAATCTGAGTGGGCGTCGAGATGGTGGGAGTATAGTGAGGACCAAATCGATGATGTCACTTTACACTTTCTTTTCTCCTACTCAGATGAAAGCAGCAGTTTGTGTGTGTGTGTGTGTGTGTGTGTGTGTGTGTGTGTGTGTGTGTGTGTGTGAGGGAAAGGCCGGAAATATGAGCCGCAATGTTCTTTTTTTCCCTCTTGCTTACTCCTTACACGTACACACTGATATCCCTTCCTCACATGCAGCTTCCGAAGCGTTTGTGTACGTGATGCGAATGTCGGAGAGAGAGAACAGGGTTGTGTCTGCTCACACCAATTACTTATTTTCTTCCTCGACTAAGGCAACAGTCACACGTGTGCTTTTTTTATGATCATCCCTAATACTAATGGGTAAAGATGCTTTGACCTAAAACCTCTGAGGTGAGGAGCTGTCGACTTTTTTCGTATGTTACCTACGCAAAAATACCTCTGCACACAAGTAATACTGATGGTCATTGGAAGAAAAAAACCTGAGTGTGACTGCAGCCTAAGTGTGAACTTCACTGCATAGTCAAGTGCAGGGGGAGATGTCTAACCACAGATTGCACTGCAGGAAGCACATTAAACACAACGTGTCTTTGCGCAGCCTGCAAGAGTTTCCAAGGCACGCTGGCAAAAAAAGAAGAAGCCCATTCGCATTCATATTGCAGCTTATTGTTTGCGGGCGTCTGCACAGAGCGTTTCATGTATGGAGAAAGGCCGCAGTTGTGACAGTTGTGCCAACAAATTTTTTGACAGATGACGACCACTTTCACTCGATTATAAATGCTAAAAGTCCGATCGTCGCTGCATAAAAGTCACAAAGCCACGTGTTCAGGGTGTGCTGTGGCTTTGTTTAGATACTTCAAGTGTGGCTCTGGTGATCTGGGAAGAGACACCAGAGATTCTTGTCTGCCCGGAGCTGTTGCTGAAGGCTGTATGGAAAGAGATGTGAGGACAAAAAGACTGTCGGGGCAATGCGACAAAATTTCTTCACACTGCAGACACTTTTCAGTTTCAGTAGGACTTTCTGTGCCTTCTTGACTTTGAATGATTGCCATCAACTCCAACCTGTTGAAACAGTGTTTTCTCCGGAAAAGATGGCAGCTCTGGGCAGGTCAGTTTTTTTTTGCACTTGTTCTGACAGATTGACCGAAACAAAGCTGTCTCTGATGAGGTGACTTCCCGGTACTTCCCGAACAGCGGGTTGAAAGGAGCATCAAGTACGTGGAAAGCATTGACTTTAAAGAGATGCCAGCTTTCCACTATGCCAAGTGTCTACGGACTGCAGCACGGAATGAGGTCCCTCCCAGCTCCGGTCGGAGCTTGCAGATGACGCGTGTCACGTAGGACTTAATATCCTTTTGCGTAGCAGCAGTGCTGATTGCGACAATTTGGCGGAGTCTGACTTGAGTGGCGTCGCTTAACCAAACTGTTCGACTTCTTTTTCTCTTTCAGGCCCGCACTTTGACTACACAGTCCTCATCTATGTACGGCTCTTCTCTGTGAGTCGTTTTTCCTAAGGCTTCGTCTGGTGCAGGAGAGAGAAATGGATTTTTCAAGGGGGGCCGAACAACAACAGCAGGAGGAGCAGTTGAAGCAGCAAGTTTGAGCTGAGAAGGCCAATAATGCAGGCAGAAGAAGAGGGTTCAACGAAATAGTAAGTAGTAGGGAAAAAGTCACTGGAGTCCCACCAGTTGTGCAGCAGAAGAGAAAAAGGAAGGGGGCCCTCTTGAGAGAGGCCTTGAAGGAGAGTGAGGGGAAAAAATAGTGACGTGGCGGAAGAGGGAGGGCAGAAAGAGAAGAAAAGGCATAGCTCCAATCTGGTAGCGCCTGTTCTTTTCTTCAACTCCACCAATTCTCCCCTGGGGGAATTTCATCCGCTCGAGGCGGCGGATTCTCGTTATTGTGTGATGATACCCATTACGTTCTGTGTGTGTGCTGCAGTGTGAGCCTCAAAAAAAGCCGCCGAATGGGAGCACACGAGTGTGGCGCGTCGTCAAAGCAGAGGTGGGACAGAAGACGACAAGAAAAACACTCTGGGATTGCCAGCGAGAATGCGCACCAGCACTGACGGAACACTTGCTCGTGCTCGAACACAGTCGAGGGACGCTTTGGTGCTGCCACGCACTGGTGCGTCGGGTCAGAAAGACCTAGAGATTCTTCGCCAGTCACGTCACTGTCACACTGGGGATGGTGCACATTCTGATGTCCTTGCTATGCAGCCAGGGAAAATGGTATTGGCTTCCCTCACAAAACATAGACTGAGAAAGAATTAGGGAGAGCATCGACATAGTCACGACGTAGGATATTCGGCATACCTACCGGGATTTGTGCGTCCCTACATCCCATGAGCAGTGTGGGCCATTGTCAGAAGCAATGAAAGATATCAAGGAGTTTAACGTTATCCTTATAAAGATGTAAGCTTTGCAGTTTGCGACAAAAACTATGACACACATGCAGTAAGACGAGACACATCGCTCTCAAGTTGGTCGTACGTGGAACGGACTTGCACTCTCAAAAAAAATTGTCGGAACTCGCTTTTGCAAGTGTCAGTCCTTTTAGACTCTTCATATATGACAGAAAAAAGGATCCTGTACGTGCTTGCAGTACCTACAGGGTGTCGGAAAAGTCCTCAGCCCATCATAGCCTGTGAATAGCTCAAGAATCACTGAAGGTCACTAAGGAGCTTTGGGCATCAAATTAAAGCTGAAAATCACACTTTAGCCTATGCACGCATGGTGAGTTAATGACTTCCTTCCAAAAAAGGGCCAAAAATGAAGTCTTTCTGTTACTGTTGTCCAAATCTTGCAAAAAAACACCAACCAGGACTCTTCATCTTCGGTGCAGAAGCGTGATCTTCAGCTTCAATTTGATGTAAAGACCTCCCCCTCGTATCCCCCCGGATGGATCCCCACTTTGTCGCACGTTTATGGCTGTACACTGTCAGCACTGCATTGTTATGTATGTGCGTACACATAATGGGCCTAGGCCTAAAAGAAAAGAGCGATCTATTTTCCCCTCAGCTTGCGTCTCGGGCACTATTGAGCAGCACACTAACGCACTCACCCAGCACCCGCACGACCAGCATGTGTGCAGTATATAAGGGGTTTACTCGGATGATGCCACTGCCAGATGTGTTGACCACAGCAGTTCCTGACAGAGCCCCTCTCCTCTCGAGAGGGATCATTGGCACAGAAGGGAAAGCTGCTGAATGATTATCGGACTCTCAGAAGATATAAACAATATTTTTTTTACCTCTCTCCCCTCACACGTAATGGCAGTGGAAAGCTCTGTTTATAACATAAATATCCTCCTCGGAGCCCTGGCCGGTACTCCTACCCTAGTCATTCCTGAGCCTCTATCTCCGGGATCTGCATGCGTGGAGCAAACATTCACTCGCACCCACACGTCGCACATGCCCAACTAATCATTTAGAGCACTTTAACGTACCGCAACGAGTGCTACAACTTCGTGTATACATTCAGATCCACTTCCCATGTTTGCAAAGTGTGAATATGTGTGAGGGGCGTGCTGTGCTGCACACACGGACGGGATACCCGGAGCAAGCAGCCCCATGCGCATGAACATTCTTCTCCTCAGAGAAAGTTTACGTTACTCTCACTTTGACTGCCTAAATAATTCTTACCCTCCGCCCCCCATCAAATTGTGTGTCGTTGCACAGCAATGACCATTAGCCTGAATTCATTGGTGAACAACGTGCATTAATTGTGCTTAAATGTGCTAGAGGCCACAACTCAAATCCGACGCGGTTTCCTTGAACATTGAATCACAGGAAGTCCACGCAAAAAATGTGAGCTTTCAATTTTGTTTTTATACCTCTAACATACTTTTTCTGACAGTACATTTCTGTAAGATGACTGTGGACACTTGCAGAGTAGCGTGCAAACCTGCACAATCACACCGATTAAACTCAAAGATCATAGTATACGAGTTCGAAAGTTCAAACCCGGGTTGCGGGTAGCCACTGTTGTCCCGGGCACCCGGAGTCGGGTCATACTTCTATTGAACCCTAATTGTACTGTCCCTAAATGCGTACTGGGGGGGGGGTTCCACCTCAAATTGTATTACGCGATTTTCGGTTCACATTGCACGGTTGTGAGGAAGCTTTGGATGATTTCAAGAGTTGCCATTATCAGCCAAAGCCTTTAACTGTCAATCGTTAAAACAATTTGTCACATTGTGCATCAACTTGGTCTCGCTACTGTGCAGATTCCTGGTCTAAGCGTACAATTTGAAGTGAACCCCCTTAGTAATGGAGGGAGACTCGCTAAGTTTTGGCTGCTCCTCTCAATCAAACTTTTGTTTTAATTGGTGTACTATGAATGAGTGCTCATGCTCTCGTTGCGTATCGCTGTGATACTGACTTCAGCTGCGGCGGCCATTGAAGTCGATCAAGGACACGCTCTGCACTTTAGTTGACTTTCGCGAGCTCAAAGTAATGAATAGTAGGGGTTCTTTTTTTTTTAAGGGGGGACCCCACCCAATGTTAACAGCAGAGGAGATGGTCATTTACCCCCAAGTCTGTCTCTAAGGAATTCCTTACCACTAAGCTCGGCTTGGCCCCAAACGGTTCAGCGGTCTGGAAAGGAGAGGCGTCCGCTACTCATCCAAGCAAGGCTTTCTGAGCAAAACACGCATACAAAGTAAAGACGTTCTTGTGTACACTACAGCTTTTTTTAGAGCAAATTTCTGGAATAGTTGCACTTTCGGCCATCGACGACCCTAGAGCGACTACACTTACCACCGACTGTAGATGAGGCAGTATGCAAGCATAACATAAATGAACAATTACTGCACACAGCTTTCACTTGCGCAACGCCGATGCGACGCAAAAGTTGGTTTATCACTGCTGTTATAACTCTGTAGTAGTTACTAGTGTTGTATGGATTTGCCAAACGGTGACTCGAATCCGAATTCTTTAATCACCACTGTAAATCCTCTCGGATATGTAGTTTGACTGGAGTTCAAACTTAGCGCTATTCACGCTTTGATGGGTAAGATAAGAAAGATAGGTTTTGGTACGATCATTGAAACAGCTTCTTGTGACTCTGTGACTTGGCGCAGAAGCCTGTATTTGACGTATTTTCCCATCTGCAAAAGAAATGGTATCCAAATCACCGAAAACCGTGGCTCGAGTCAGTCCTGATCCGACTCCAGACTCCGTCACGCACAACACTACCACCTACTACAGAAGTTAGTGTCGAGTTTCCAGACGATCAAAGAGAAAACCTTACGAAAGCACTTAGAAAAAGACAAAAGAAATTGTCACTTGATCTCGAGTCTCTTTCATTGCTTCGTTTATCAGAACAAGGTAGCAAGAATGGCTGAAGACCTTGCCGACCGCTTGGATGATCTCATCTGCGCCTTTGACGACGCAGTCGGGGCTGCCGCTGCCGGCTTTGACGCCGCCACATTCCTATGCGCCGTGGCCGCGTGGATCGTGTTGGGTGGGCTCGTCCTGTTGACTGCTTCACTGCTCTGTCGAGGTGGCTCTGGCGGAAGTGAAAATCAAGCATTGCCCGAAGAAAGGTTGCTCTCCAGTCCAAATGCCAACAGCAGTAACTGTTCGCTAACCCAACAATCAGAGGAAATTATTGCCAAGAAGCTGAGTGAGTTGAAGCAGGAGGCCAAAAGAGAGAGTGAAAGAGAGGTCAACGCCGGGAAGTTGACGAAGACAGTTGCCGGTGCCGTTCCCGACGAGGCTGCCACCCGCGGCAAGCCGCTGACCGTGCGGGCCCGGATGCAGACCGTCGTTCAAGACGCGGAGACCAACACCCAGCATGAATCTAGCAGTCCGTATCCGCTAGGAAACTCCGCTACAATTGTTCTCTCGCAGAGCGACGCCGGGACGTTAAACGGCGGCGCAACCGTGGTCTTAACTCCGCCGCCTCCGTCGGACGAACGCGGCGATGGTGCCGTCGACGCTACAACGTCCCCTCCCAGGTGCGTGGGCTCGGACGCCGAGGCTGTGGAGTGGGTCAACGAGTGCCTGGCCAACCTCTGGCGCTCGAAGAGCGCCACTGACGCGATATTGCGTCAGTGGAGGCAAGCTCTCAGTGATTACAACAGCCAGACAGTTGCAGAGGTAAGTGACGTTGCTTCGTACCAGTGGGTTTACTGAATCGCTGCCAGAGCTGTCACCTTGATACGCGTCTGCGGTGTTACCACACATCATCCGACACTTTCTGGCACGCGTAGCGATCATGATGCATCATCACGCGTTGAGCGGATGACAAGGACGCTCTTGGCTCTCCAAGACCTCAATGGAAAGTTCTCTCGTTTATCCGAAAGTAGCTATCACAGTTGAAGCGCGCTCCTACCTCCAGTATGAAAGTACGTGTGTGATCAAACGACGAAAAAGTAAACTGTGAAAATCAGGAGCGTTTTTCTTGGAGACCTAATTACGCCAGCAGAGGAGTGTGTGAGTCCTTAGGGCTTCCTCCCTTATGTGAAAACTAGCTGAACCTGCATCCGGCTTTGCTCGGAAGACTTCTATAAATCGCTATTTCTGTCTATAATCGTATTCTCTCTCCTCGCCCACCACGTACTTCACGCTGTCCATGCGCCTCGACCTCACCACGCACTTCACGCTCACTATTTTTGTTGCCACTTTTGGAAGTAGCTGATCCGGACACTCTCGTCCTCTCCCCAGCTCGTGGCAGTGATGGCAGCGGGCCGTCAGTTGACGGGTCAAGCCCCAGTTGGGCTTACTGGGTTTGTCCAGCTCACTGTCCACTTCAACTGACTCTTTGTCTTCCCTGATCCAGCTACTGATAAGTACTGGTGCCACACAGCTAAGTCACGCAGGCTTAGCTATACCTATTGGTATGGCTATCTATGACCTATGCAGTAAATGCAACATTCGACCTCAATTTCGGCCTCAAAACAGTCTCGTAATGCAACTTTGCATAGCCTGTGTCCTCCCTGTTGACCCAAAGGTCTCGCATGCCAAAAATGAACCAGATCCGTGAAGAAGTGAGAGCGCTAGAGGGACACAAACATACAAACAAGCATACATCCCCGAACAGCTTTATAGAGAGAGGAGGGAAGTCGTACATTCCCCACTTAACTGCACCTTTTGTTGGAGGCACCTACGTACCGACGTATGTAGTGCAGGTAATGAGCCCGAAGAAAAGCTCCACTTGTACGGTTTCTTCTACGTGAGTGTGGTTGGTCTATAGCCACCGGAGCAAGACAAAAGAGTTGGACGACTTGGTCCTGATCCATTGCATGAACACGCGCTGAAGGTCAAGGGAAGCCCTTGACTTGAGCAAGTTCGAATTGATTGAACATGGCCAATACGATAATCGATACTGCTGCACTGCATCTGCTCGTACATGCTGTGCTGTGCGTATACCCGAGCAACATTTTGAGATAATGTATTGGAAAATACAAGTTGAACGTCGGTCGCTTAACGCACAACACCTGCAGTGCAGCATCTGGTGCCAGCAGCGCTGAACTTCCATCAGCCCGTGCTATCACTCCGGGCTTAATGACTGGCGATCGAGATGATGCTGACTTGGCAGCCCAGTTTAATTGATATTAGGGGGAACGACTTGGCATGATGCGTCGGCATCTTCGCCCTCCATAGACTCGCATTCACGTCTCTGGTGTCCGCGATAAATGATGTCGACTGGCATGAGAGAGCGCTAATGACCTCACTCAGTCTTTCTTTCCCGGCTGCACTGAGCGTGCATGTTGATGCAGCTCTGGACGGACATGGGGAAGTCCATATCAAATTGGTCCACGGCTTGGGATGATCTTAAAAGTGAAAATCTTCTCTGTTCGGTCCGATTTCTGTACAGATTCCTGGTCCGAGTGCTCAGTTTGAAGTGTGGACCACTTAGGGTCTACGTCGACCTGTTCGGAGATATGTACATTAACATCCAGCCACCAGGCTAAGGAGAGGAGCACATCCGAGCAAAAAGTTGAATTTCTTATGCTTACAAGATGAATTTTCTTCAAGTCTGGGAGCATCGAAACATGACACGGAAGACATCTTAGGGAAATTTCATCACGTTCCGTGGTCACTTCGACATGTCCCCGGTCACCGTCTCAACAAAATGTCTACAGACCCAAACAAGACATTTAGTTCGACGAGATGGAAGAACTGTTTACAACACAATGAGCTGTAAACGAGCCAAATTTAAATCGAATGAGCTTGGCCTATGCAAGCACGAGTCAAATCGAATGGACACTGACGGTCATGTTTCACTTCCAGGAAGGACTTTCAATCGACTTCTTGGACATCTCCGACGACTCCAGCGTGCCGCAGTTGGACAATATCACGACGCAATCGCATCCTGGAGACAACATGGTGAGGAGATCTTTGCCAAAGCCTCCGTTCTCCTCTGTGGAGCCCACAGAAAACTATTTTTAAAATGAACAACATGTTGGTCGCACCAGGATGCCCTGAGTTGGCTTCCTATCTCATAAGTCATAATGGCCTGTCTCCCCGACTTTCCCTCCCTCCTTAAGTACTTTACCGAAGTTCTCGTCTTTTTACACCCTTCCCAATGTCGTCTTGCGCACCTGCCTCCTACGACTCCCTGCCAAATTTATTGCGACGCTGCTTTTGCTCATATTTCACGCAGGAGCAGTAGAGTGTCAAGGAAAAGAAAGTGGCCTTCTTGCTCTCTTTGCCGTCTTTGTGCCTTGCCTAATTGGACGCTTGCCCTTCTCACAGAAACCTTTTTTTGGTGCCCGTCTAAATGTATATATGGTGTCTGTCTATGCACAGTGTACACACATGAACGCCATCGAACTAACAACATTCAGAAAGTCAGGACCCGGTAAGCATACAGTGCCTGTCCTAAAGAAGTGTAATTGGGGGGGGGGGGGGGGGGGGGGCAGCACCCCCAAGGCACAAACTGTGTTTTTAAGGGAAAAATATAAAATGTGGTGCCCCGTTTTGTGGGCAACAAACCAACATTAAAAAAAATAAAAA
>JAAUXU010014644.1_pt1 | contig 28338 bp, 20 predicted proteins | sample 7278151 | NCBI WGS metagenome assembly JAAUXU01 (sample SAMN14350113, study PRJNA611818) | marine sediment metagenome | isolation source: surface marine sediment (1.8m) | place: French Polynesia: Moorea | collected 2018-08
CAAAATCAACGTTACATTCTGTTATTTGTGCAAAATCAACGTTACATTCTGTTATTTGTGCAAAATCAACGTTACATTCTGTTATTTGTGCAAAATCAACGTTACATCCTGTTATTTGTGCAAAATCAACGTTACATTCTGTTATTTGTGCAAAATCAACGTTACATCCTGTTATTTGTGCAAAATCAACGTTACATCCTGTTATTTGTGCAAAATCAACGTTACATACTGTTATTTGTGCCTAAACCAAAGGTAGATTCTGTTATTTGAGCTCAAATCAGAGGCAGATTCTGGTAATCGTGCAAAAAGTGAAGGTTTCTCCCCATTCAGAATGTTGGTTGACTGGACACCATTGCAAAAATGGACTTGATTTCACCCGAACGAAGTGTGCCAAAATCCAATTTCGACTGTGCGTTGCCTACACTATTCCCCCTTTTCCTGAGACCAGACTTTTTGGCGAATCACCCGCCCACCCATCACTGCCTCTGCTTTGACAAAGGAGAGACATAATGTTTTGGTCAGCAAGCAGCAGAAATGATTGCAACTTAAAGGAATCTGCCATCCCCCACTGAGTCCTGCGGGATCCCCACGTCTGTGGAACATTGATGGCCACAAACAATTCTCTTTAACCCGCCCATAGGAGAAAAAAAACCAGCGTCCGCCACGCCCATTTCGTGGTAGTTTGGGGGGCGTCACTTTACGCGCCAAAAAATGACAAGATATTATGAGATTTACATTACCATACTCAGATTACTGAGATTAGACTTCTTTCGCTCTCCTTGCCAGCGTCCAGCCAGAAGCTTGGGTCTAAGGGAGCGCTCACAATAGCCGAGTTGTACGCAAATCGACGCATCTTAAGATGAAAACATTTTCTTTTGGCCAGTCCTTAGATGGAGAAAATGGCATCAGGGATAGCAGACAGGACAAAATGGCTTTGGCCAAAGCATTTACAGGCATATCAGCGATTGTTCCTGTGACAGAAGGACGGGGTCGCCACAATCCGGAGGTTGCTCCCGTGATAGCTGGTCAGGGTGGCCACCATGGAGCGGTTGCTCTTGTGATAGAGGGACAAGGTTGCCACTGTCATTCACAGCATGAAAGGCAGGTTTCATCGCATGGGCGGCAACCCTTGCTTGTGGTGGATCTGGTTGGTGACTCAGTCGGTGGGTCAGACGCCCGATGCTGAATCAATCTGCGCAGTATGTTGATCATTCCTTTTTTGACAGTGCTGAGAGTGACCACGGCGCCGTCCGGGGGGGGGGCTGCACAATTAAGGCCTTCTGAGGCCTTTTTCGTCTCTCCCGCCCGTCCCAAAATGGTCACTGTCGCCAGCACATGATCGATGTGAGAGGAAAAAAAATCCAGAAAAATGTTTCCACTGTACTACGTAATAGAGTGAGTCCAAGAAAAATGCCCCAGTTGTCGTTCTTGGATCCTACATCCTTCTTCGTGAGCGTGACCACCGTCTCCATGGTCGACTTCACCGGCCTGCTGGAGTCTCGGACAATGGAGCTATAGTTGACGACATATTTCTCCTCCTGCAAGAAGTTTTAGGTTGTTAAGGTCCCAAAAGTTTGCCTGCACCCGACGGACGAACCTCTTTGCTCTGTGCCACGATGAAACCAAGTTCATAGCGTCAAGGGACAAGCAAAGTACGATATTTTAAAAGCCAAATGTGGCTAAGAACTATTGAGTCGTGAAAAAGTTTGGAAAATTTGGGCACCCATTCAACAGGGTTAAAAAAACACGAATAAAATTTGTTGTTTCCCTTTCTTCAAAGCAAACTTTTGATTCTCCCACCTCTTTTTTGTCAAATATCCCTATGTATAAAAATGTACACGTTATGATCGTTATAACTCGTAAGTAGAGAGCGGGAAAATATAGTACTTTTGGCCTAATAGCCGTCTTTAGCCGAAAAATCACATGATGCTGACGAAATCAACATAATTCTCACATATTTCCACCCAATGCGCCAAGAGCATTAAAAAAACCTACACATATTTTACCGCACCCCAGTGATGATGACTAGAGTGTATAAAATATCCCGCGTACGTAGTAGGTAGGTTTGTAGATGAAATCACATCAGGCGAGGCTCTTTTCTCTCTCTCACGCACGCCACGACACCGTCGGGGTGCGCGCTGTGACCGGAGCCCTTTTGAGTCCTGTCCCTCTTGATGGATGGACGGAAAAAAAGTCGTCTTGGAATTGGTTTGCCCGAACGTGTGTGCAGCGAAGAACAATTGTTTCCCGGGCCTTTTAGGGCAGCACCTCCAATTTTGCAGCGATTGCTTTCTTTCTGTCTCTCTCTCTCTCACACACAAGCACACTTTGGGAGGGAGAGAGAGAGTGGACTTCCCCAAAAGTGCAATATCACTATGGGCATGCCCATTATTTCAGTAGCTCCCCATTATTCTTGACTATGCGTACTAGGGGGGACGAGAACAAACTACACGTACGTCTGATTCTGATCAGCACGCACGCACGTAGGGCGCCGTCTAATTTTATTGTGCATTGGCATGCATGCATGCTAATGCCAGAAGGACTTCTCTCTCTCATTTTCTCTTTCTCTGTACCGCCAGCAGCGCCAAGTGTGTGTCCACGCGTGTTACCACTGACGAGGAAAGCACACACAAACAAACAAGCTCTGCATTATACACACACACCAGATCTAAGCTACACACACACAAACGCTGTACGTCACACACACAAGCTCTGAACTAAGCACGCACAGGCTTAGAAGCTCTGTTCTTCTATCCATGTTCACATCCACACACACTCACACGCATGTACACACAGTAGCTCTGAACTAGGGATACACAAGCACACTCAAAGTTTGTACTACATTCTAGTTCATTCAAACTCTGTGTTACACTTATCTGTGTATTCTCGTATCCACACAAACTCTAAACTTCAGACGCAGGCACACACACTAGCTCCGAACCCGATACACACAAGCTCAGTGCTACACACATCCAAGTTTTGTGCTACACGCACCCTCTGAGCTGTACACACAAGCTCTGCGCTACACACCCACCCACTATGTACTTCATACACAAGCTCAGTGCTGCACACAAAGTCAGTACCACACACAAACTCAGTACTGCACTCAAGTTCAGTACTTCACACAAAATCAGTACCTCACACAAAGTCGGTACCACACACAAAGTCAGTACCACACACAAACCCAGCACTGCACACAAACTCGGTACTACACACACCACCACAAGAAACTCTGCACCACGCACACGCACGCTCGTGTCACGCTTTGGAATGCAAAAGATGGGTCAGTGCTCATCAGCTTGTTTGGGTCAATGGTTACCCCCTCCCGCACACCCAAACGCGCACACTCAAAGAGAAAACAGTGCGTTCAATTGGAATCTGAGATCTGGATATCCCAAAAAAAGAGAGTCTCCTGTTATCAGTTGAAGCCCAGTTCTGCCTCTCTCTTACACACAAGTGCATACGCACGAGCTCGCACGCACAGGGCTTCCCCAAATGCACAGAGGTTCGCACACACGTGCATGCGCAATATAATCGATCTTGTCCATTTTACTGCAAAGGACTGGTTGTTACACGATTCGAGACTTGAATCCAGGTCAGTCTGAGTCGTTTGTCTGCGACACTTGAGCAATCGCTCACAGCTGTGTTCACTGAAGACAGGAAGGAAGAAGAAGTAGAAACAGCGCTTGATAAGAAAAAATACTGATAAAGTGGACCGAGAGAGGCCAAAATCACGAGAAAAAAAACCTGTTTGTGGCGTGGTGAAATGGGCGCATGCCTAAGGAGGAGCTCGGTGAGTGAGCGAGTGAGTGAGTAAGTGAGTGAGTGAGTGAATGAGTGAGCGAATGAGTGACTAAGTGAGAAAGCGAGTGAGCGAGTGAGTGAGTGAGTGTGCAAGTGAGTGAATAAGTGAGTGAGTGAGTAAGTGAGTGGATGAGTGAGGGAGTAAGTGAGGTTTAGCTAGGCTGGTTAGGCTCAGTTTAGGCTTAGCTGGTTTGTTTTGCCTCAGTTTAGGGTAGTCTGGTTAGGCTCAGTTTAGGCTTAGCTGGTTTGTTTTGCCTCAGTTTAGGGTAGTCTGGTTAGGCTAGTTGAGCTGGGTAGTTGGACAACCCAGACAAGGCTAGTGAGGCTGATCTAGTTGAGAAAGACCAGTTGAGCTAGTCAGGTTAGGTTAGGCAGGTTTAGCTAGCTGTGCTAGTCAGTTGGGGCTAATCAGCGTGGGCTAGTTGAGCCAGTGACGCTAGTCACATTAGTCAGGTTAGACTAGTTGAGCTCGCTAGGTTAGTTTAGCCTAACTAAGCAAGCCGGGCTAACCAGGAGAGGCCGCGTAAGCTGTTCACGTTAGGTTTAGCGTTAGGATAAGTCGGTTTGTCCCCAAGCACCACTTAACAGCCAAGGCTAATTTTGCTCAGGAGCCCGCGAACTTTTCACCTAAACTGCAATTACATGTGATTTCGATGCTGCAGCAGAAGAGAAAAGGCCAGGAAGAAAAATGAGCAGCATTTCAGGCACCGAAGCTCAGGCTCCACTCGCATATTCCAAGCTATGACAGAGGGAGACACCAGAGGCATTAGAGGCAGCTCAATAAATCAAAGACAGAGCCAAATTGGGGACTCGACGACTTTTATCATTCCTTCCTTCCTCGAAGACCCAATTAAAAAAGCTGAGATCAGAAATCGTCAAGTCCAATCGTTGAATGGGTGTCATTTTTAATTGACGCAAACTTTCGAGCAGGATGCAGTTTTTGGGCAGGCAAAAACCTTAAAAAATGGGCACTGCTCAACGTTGTGAAGCTTCTCTCGAGCTCTCGAGCGGTGAGTGTAATGTGTGAATGTGCAGGGAGGAAAAAAAGGGGTGAGAAGGATCATAGAGCACAAGAAGAGTTGGGAGCTTTTGGAATGGAATGTGAGCAAAAATGACGTGGAATAAAAAAAAGTTCCTCACACACTCTATGACTGAGCATGGGCCAAACCTGGTAAAAACCGTGTGAGGCAAAAAAAGTCAATGTCACAATGACGAAGCTTTTCTGTCGAAGCAAAGTTTGAGCATATAAAACATATGAAGATATTGAAAATCAGTGATTTAGCATCTTTTTCATCTCAGGGAAAAAGAAAACAAACTTTTTGTTGGAGAGTAAAAAACAAAAATAGAAAAGCTATAGAATTTTTCGTGTGTTTTTTTTACTCCAGATCGACGTCAAAAAAAAGATAAGCGTTGGTTTTGCCCACTTTTCTTCCTCGAGAGGCTGTTAAAAAGCTTTTAGGGTGTGTTAAGATATCGATGGAGGACCTGTGTAGTCCTTTCCTTCTCCCTCTCTTCTTTATCCACGATTTATGTCTCTTCTTTCCCAGATAAATCAGACCACACGCAGGCCTGTGCAAACGTAGGCCTACTTTATAGTGGACAAGTGAGGGGGAGATTTCATCACCATCCTGCGTGTGTTCCTCCGAACAGGAGTGTTTTATGTAAAGCACACTTTGGTAAATTCCACGTATGTATGTTTTTTCTTGATTCTTCCAGGTAAGTTCCTATTCATCACTTGCAAAGAGAGTCCAGGAACAAACAGGTTTGCCATTTGGAGAAGATTTACCAAGGAGAGAGCGGTAAAGCCTGGCCAGGTCTGGTTTCCCCAGTTTTTTCTCTTGTTTGTTTGTCAAGGGAGGGGGGAGGAGGTCAGCAGGGCCTGAGTAGGCCTCACGATGCGTGCAACAGCTGTACGTAGTGCAGACCCGAGTAAGTCAGAAAAACATTGAAGGGGTTGTTGCATTTTTCATGAGTCACGCTGCATTCTCGTAGCACGCACGCGCACACGCACTGACCCCTGAGTCGTGGGCTCGCGCGCAAGCAAGAATTTATGGAAATGCTTTTTTGATGAGGGAGCAGAGAGGAGTTGGAGATCTGGTGAAATCAGGTATCGCGGTACAATAGGCCTATGGGCCTTGGACATGAGGGGGAGGGGCCGCCTCTTCCACCGCAGGCCTATGGGCCTTCGACGAGGCGTCCTCCTCCAGTGTGGGCCTAGGGGCCTTTTACGCGGCGTCCTCCTCCTTCGCCCTTGTAAGGCTAAGAACCTTGCACACCGGATGTACATTGAATCGAGTGCATTTCTTTTTTTTAGTCAGTTCTGCATGCAACAGCAGTTGCTCTAATGGCTCAATCTCAGTCTTCTAATTGCCCTCAGTAGGGTCAGCCTCAGCTGATGGGGATGACGATTATTTGGATTTAATTTGCGCGAAATTATCTTTTTGCAGATGCAATTTAGAATTAGTAACTTGCAGCTTTTGAGCCTGGAAATTGGACGCCTCCCACCTTAATTTGTATTTTTTTGGCCTCTCATAAGCTCTTAACTTCCCATAAGTCTTTTGATTAAAGGCCTAATGCGTTTGGAGTGACTTCCATCAAGATTTCACCAAAGATTTTGATCTGAGAGTCAAAAAAGCTGTCGAGAGCGTTGATTGGAAGCGAATTTTTTTTTTGCAGTTTCACTCCTGCAAATTAGCTGAAGTCTTATGCAAATTCGGCACATTTAACACTCTTGACCCTCTGAAAGGCTGAAAGCCTTTTTTGAGCTTTCGGGGTGTGGCAAAAATTTGCGAGGAAAACAGCTGATCAAACCCAAGCAGCGGAGGTTTTTTTTTAATCGCTCATGCATGCATGTCTGTAGGCTGGCTGGCTGGCAGAAAGGCCGAGTGGCAGCTATGCTGGCTGGCAGGCAGGCAGGCTGGCAGCCAGGCAGGGTCCCTGGCGTTGAGGCAGTCCAGGGCATTCCCTCATGTGCCTGTGTTCATCTTGTCTGTCATGTTTTCAAATTGAGGAGGTCAAGAAAGGCTTCATACACGCCTGTTCGCCGAGAGTTTATTAGATTTTCAATCGCGATAAGATCCGAGCAATGATTATTATTATTTTTTCCCTTTTTTTCTCCCTGCGTTGATCCTAATAATCGACTTAAAAAGTAACAGTTGATGGCAGCTCCATGTGAGAAAAACAATGGCCTCTTTTCTTCTTCTTTTTCCTCTTCTTCTTCTTCCAGGGTGCTTCAATGCATTCAAACATGCCAAAAGAAATAATCTTTTGAGCACAGACAATGCCCCAAACATTTGGCAGTGGGCCCAAGTAAGCGTGCGTGCGCATGGGCGCGCACAATTGGCTCCCCTCTATCGAATTCCTCACACCGCATGTAGCGAGTGAGCGAGAGCGAGGGAGAAGGCCTAGTCAGGCCTAGGTAGACAGATAAAAAAAATCTTCTCCTTCTCCTCCTCCCCCCACTGGGAAGATACGCGAAACGTCAGCGAAATGAATTTCCAGGCTTCGCCGCCGCCGCCGTGGTATATAATTTCAGGCCTCATATAGGCCTATATCAGACAGGCATTTGTGGGCGTGAGAAATTAATGCAAAGGGATCATAGGGGTCCAGGCCTGGGGCCTCCCACGGCCCTTAATTCGAAAGAGAATGCGTCAAAAGTCGTGTGTGCGAGGCCCGAGATTGTAATTGTAAGGTCAGAGACGTCGTTGTATGAGTTACACGTGCAATTAAGCTCGTTGTTCCGAGGCAATTTGCCAATTGATTTATGCCTAGTGATTACCTCATCTATGCAATGGACTTTGCTCATTAATAGAGGGTACAATTTATGTTTTAATCAAGGAAAAGAGTCCAATCTTGCTCTGTCAGAGTTATCTGAATATGTGGCCACTTTGAAGAAGTTCAAATCGGACAAATTTATTGTTTGTGGCCACTCAAAAACAACGTTATTGGCAGGGCCCGGAATTTTAGGTTGTTCACCCAAGAAAATATTCTCGCGGGGGGGGGAAAATATTTGGGCCATATGAAGACAAAAAAATTCACTTTTTGATAATTTATCCACGTGAAATGACGGTAAAAAAGTCTAAAAAAAATGGCTAAAATGCAGGCATCTTTTGCAACAGTTCAGAAACTACTCCGGTTTGAAGAAAGACTAACGAATCCACTGACGGCATCACCAATGGACGAAATAGTTTAAGAGACTTTCATCTGGTCTAAGCGTCGTAGTCACAAATGAATGAAACATATGCTGATACATTCACATAAAGCCAAAAAAAGCTGAAAAGATATTTTTGAGCCAGAAAATCGTACCTAAAATCCCGCCCTCTGGTTATGAGGTCTGTAGTAGTCGTAGTAGTCGAGAGAGAAATGTCTTTGTGCTTTTCTGAATGATTCATCTGTGGCTGCGTCACCGTGTGAGCCCTCAAAAAAGTGATCAGTTCCATCAATGCTGACTTTCAAGATCTTTTCTGGCACGCACGCGTGCGCACACACACACACACACACAGGGCTAGGCCCCAGTTGAGAGCACAGCCTCTTTTGCTCCTTATTTGGTCTGGACAAATGTCTGCCAAACTTAGTACGTGACCAATTTCTCTCTCTGTACGAAGAGCTGAGGCTACTAAACCGGGCACACAATAACACCAGAAGGGAGAACGTAGTTCAAATGGCCACTTCAAATGTTTTATTTTCTGGCCCTGCTTTATCCGGTCAAATGTCTCTGAGGCTGTGGTAACGGTGAATTTTGCACTGACTGAGTTTTTTTATTTCATAAAGCAATGAAGAAGCCAAAAAAATGGGCCCAGACATTCCCGACTGAATTCAAACTGACACTTGCTAAAGAAATGACCAGGGTTGCCAGGTTGCACTTCCGAGGCCAGTTTTGGCAAAGCTTCTTTTTTGTTCGACTCCCGTTGGCATATTGTTCTGAGGCACCGTCTGGCCTGACTTAGCTAGCGCATTGCGTAAAATTTCCAGTCTGGCACAATGTTTTGGCACCACTTAGGCCCTGGCCAGCGTCCTGGCAACGCTGAAGAAATCCGAGCTCCCTTTTATCAATTAGCAAAGTCGTCCTAAAAGCGCAAATGCTTTTTGGCGTCTGGAATTTCGTCTGCTTCTGTTCTCTTAAGCCTTTTTGTAAGGGAAGGTGGACTTTTCTGCAGACGCAGCAAAAAAAACCCTGCGATTTTCGTGTGTTAATTTCTCTCGCCAATCTTGTTGTCAGTGAACTCATCAAGTTCTCTGCGCTTTTCCCACTTGTCAAAAAGTGACGCCCAGGTGCCAATCTACAAAATGCACGTCAACTTTTATTATCGTGCGTCCCTAAACAGGATCCAGGGGTGACTCATGAGCAGACGGAGGAATTTTAGTTGAGCAACTACGAAAATGCGGGAGACAAGCATTTTAGGTGCGTAACAGAGAGGGAGACGCACAAGGGGGTTCGGGGGAAACAAAGGGTTGTCGGTGGGGAATTTAGGCTGCTTTGAAGAGACAAACTGTTTATAGCGAAACACCACACTTGGGCGATTTATAGGAAAACGTTGGCTTTTGGATAGGGGATTTAAGCAAGTATTGAGCCAAACATTTAGACAACTTTACCTAACAATGGCTTATCGGTGGGGATGCTTTAGAGAGCTTTACGTATATCTTGTTTGCTTGTTCAACCTTCTTGGATGAGAATTGCTGAAACTGTGCTGTCGTCGCCTTTAAGTCATCCTGACCACTTACGTTCATTGACTGAACTACAGATATATTTGGATGAGAAACATCTGTATCTCAGATGTCATCCTAGAGTTTTTCCTCGAATATACTGAATATACTATTCTGCTGGCCTTCCGCAGATAGTCAGACTGTGCAATAACTTGGCAAAACCTGCAGAAAGATCCTTTTTTCTTGCTTGTGGAAGCCTAAAATGCCGCCCCTCATCACGAGGCCCACGTTTAGCAGTAGGGTTTAGAGGACTGATTGAACTCTTGAACCCTTAATAATGCGGGCCAGGTGATGAGATTGGAGATAGGGGCAGCGGTAGCACTTCGTACCGATGTGATATAAAGGCAGTAAAGTACAATTAAGGCAGGCCCACATTATCTATTTGCAGAAGGTTAATCTGTACGTGCTAATTAAAGTTGGCCAGAAAAAAATCCCTGGTGTGTGTGAGCTCCCACAATAAAAAGAAGGGGATCGAATTTCCCACACGCACGCAAAGTCTTTTCTCGTATTATTGAGGGGTGTGAATGGTTAAGGTTAGACCCAACCATGACCCAATGTAACAGCCTCAATGACCTTGTCACACAGATTTGATTAACACCTGTGCGTGCGTGCGTGCGTGCGTGAGCCAGTGGGCGTGTGTGAGACACAGACAGTGTGTGTGTGTGTGAAGGGGTGTGCTGCTTGCTGTCTGTGTGTTGCTGCGTGTGTGAATGGGCGTGCTGTGTGTGACTGGTGGAATGTGTGACTGTGTTTATCACCGTGTGTGAGTTTGACCACGCGTGTGTTACTTTCTATGGGTACATTACTGCAACTGGGACTGTGAGTGTCACTATCTGTGTGTATGTTGTTGTGTGAGCATCTGACCATGTGTGTATTGCTGTGTGTCTGACCGTAGGTGTGTGTGGGTGTCTGTGTCTATGTCAGTGTGTGTGACTGTGTGAGAGTTTGACCAAGTGTACCTTACCTTCTACGTGTGATCATGTGTTTGTTACCTAGTTCTATGTGTGACCATGAGTGTTGCTATGTGTGACCATGAGTGTTGCTATGTGTGACCATGAGTGTTGCTATGTGTGCGACTGTAGATGTAACTGTGGGTGTCATTGTCTCTGTGTATATTAACTGTGTGAGAGTTTGACCATGGGTGAGTCAACGCGTGTGTGTGATTGTGTCTGGATCTTTTACCGTATGTGCTATTGCGTGTGTCTGACAGAGTACGTGAGTCTGAGCGTGCTTCTGGGTAGGTCAGGGCTACCAGATCTATGAGAACAGAAAATGCCAAGTGCTGTGGAACCAACCGCCTAGCACCTCACAGAAATTGCCAGAAAGACACTTGAAAGGAGATTTGCGCCTAAAGCGCCAGACACTGACTGAATGCGAAATGTTGTCCCGCCAAAAGGGCCCCCAAAGCCAGATGTCTTTACAATTTGGCGGGCAATTATGGCATCTGGCAGCGCTGGAGTGCGGGGAGGGACGGAGGCAGTATAACAACTGCTTAAAGCTGAATGATATCCGGCCAAATAGGAGACGATTTTCGTATGCGAGATCCATTCGTGACCTCTCCCTAGGAGCGGGCCTAATTGAAATAAGATTCGAGCCCCCCCTTGTTGGGATCCTTGAGGAACCGCGGGAAACAATTGCGCTCCTTGTGATGCAATTTTATGCGTGTTTGTTTGTGTGGTCGTGAGCTGCACCTTTAAGATCACTTTTGGCCTCCTCTATTGCACGACTTCTTTTCTTTAAGCGGGACCATAAAACGCTTGACACATACAACAAACACCGTGTGAGGCGCGCAAAACGCTCTGCAGAGAAGGGGCTCCTTATCACACGATATTGGTTCCTCTGACCTCTGCAGCCCCAGCGATTCGATACACGTTCCCCGACGTATACAGCACGCACGCGGGCGCGCGCGCGCGTGCACGCACTTCCCATAAAAAATGAGATCTTTTCTGCGCGCGCAGATTCCCCCCCTTCCTGCCTCTGCGCAAACGTAGTGGTAAAAAAAAATAGGTTAGAAAAGAATCGCCAAAAAATATAAATGCTTGTTGCAATCTCTTGACGCTCAGAGCATGAAATATCGTGAATACTGAGCTGTAGGACGAGAGTGATGGCTGAGAGAGTCTTTTTTGCGTCCACTCACGCGCCATTCCCGCATTCCATTGTCACTCCCGGAAAAAAAGGAGGTAGAAGGAGGAGGAGAAGACCTCTGTCAGGCCCATGGACGCGCACACGCACACAGAGAGAAGGAGGCTTAAGAGCATTCAAGTGTCTCCAAGAAATTTCCCCCTCTTTTTTTGTGTCTCCCCTTCTCTTTGAAGAGAAATGCGGCTTGTTAAGGCAAAGAGCCTCTCGCAATTAATCCTTCTTTTTCGCCGAAATCACAGTCGTAGATAGACAAAGTCCGGGGAAACTTTGCTCGTCGGGTCTTTATTGGGAGAGAGACATAATATGTGCGTGGCTGCGGCTCCTGGCTCGACTTGGGGTGGTTCACGGGCACGATGGCGGTCGACGACGCGCTGATTTCCAACCCCTTGTCCAGGTCAGCCTTGCGCTGATGCAACCGACTATGGAGTACGAGGGTTGCCAGACCACTGAACATTGCTGCAGAGGCCACATCCTGGTTGAGATGGAAGAGGAGGGAAACACCACCAGTACGATGCCGCCTGAGCAACACTCGTCGCGTGCAGCACATCTTGGCCGAGCACCCCTGGTTTTTTTCTACTGGCCTTCCGCTCCAGAGGCTCCATCGTCTGGCAAACCTGACTTTGAGCGACAGACACGAAGCAGACGAGAAAAGCACATCATCATCATGCGTACGATTGTGCTTGATGGAGCACATATGCGTTGATGCTTCAGGGAGGGAGCAATCATTTTTGTTACACTCTGTAGTGGAGGAAGAGACGTCATCTGGACAGATGTAATGGGCATTTTTGACGCACGCGGTACTGCATGATTGGCTTTACGGAGGCGCTGTTTTTTTTCTCTCTCTAAGCATGCTTAAGGTCACATCATCTCACAAGCACGCAAAAATGCATGCACGTAGGGCATGTGTGATTGACATCACAAAGAGAAAAAAGAGAGAAAGAGATTGAATTAAGAAGGGTTAAGCACTTCCACCCTGACCCCACAAAAGAGCTCTTGTATTGTGCGCATGCCTGTGGTACTTACATTTGTGTGTGTGTGTGTGTGTGTGTGTGTGTGTGTGAAAGAGAGAACGTGTAAAGTGAAAAAATATGCATTGCTTTTTGGTTTTTATGCTGGTGAAGACTGGGAAGGGTTGCAAGGTCAAGGAGACAAAAAGTGATAGTTAAAATTGAAAGTCATGAATCTTATTGACTCTTTTTTCACCGTCTGAACCATAATTGCCCTATTTCTTTTGCCCAAGGATTTGTTACTCAAAGCTTGGTCGTCGCTCCAGGAGAGACATGTGCTTGATCTAGAGACCTCTGAAGTGTTTTCATGACTTTTGGCAATAAATTTCACCTTGGCTCACACAGGAGACAATGAGCGTTTCACATTAATCAAGCGAGAAAAAAAAACAATCTTTTTCTTTCCTCTCTCTTTTCCAGGTAAGAAACCATTTAGAGGAAGGCTTTTGTAGTTTTCCTTTGCAAGGGGGCGAGAGGAGTCCCGACATTAGTTTCCCATAAAAGAGTCCTCAACCAAGACTCCTTTTTTGTGGCGAAAACAGCCTCTTCCCCACGGCGCGTTGGGCCCAAAAAGAGTTGGGGATGGACACGGGCCCGGAAAGTGTCGGGCTTCGGACCTGGAGGGAGGAGACGTCGGGCCCGGACCCCATGTAGTTCAGATGGAACCAAGTCTGCACTGCCGTACTTGGTACGGCCGCCAGTTACTGACTCGACTGAGACTCACGCATGCGCGCTTAATGACACCAGCGTTGCCACTCGACAGGCAGGGAGGACGCAAAAGTGCGTTTCGGCGTGTACATTTCTTTATTCTGTTAGTCTTCCCTCCTTGATATCCGTTGCCAGCTTCCTCACGCACCCTGTAAACTGCATCTGGGCCATGGGCATGGCCAGGTCAAGAATGCTGGATGGTATCCAACCGCGATAGTCGCAATCCACCAGCCAGACGAACTCGCACTCGTCAGGAGAAGACACCACCGGACGAATGATCTGCGCCCCGGGACCGTTCCAAGCCCTGCAACAGATGGATGAAAATGGAAGCTGCCATGCAGAAACGTTGACGGCACGATGGAGCACAACGTGCCGAAGGCCAAGATCGCTTATCCCTGAGGTTACTTGCCAAGGTACACTATCGGTGCTCATGACTGCACTTCATGGTCCAGGGTGGCGGTCAAGTGTAGTCATCCAAACATGTCGTTGGATGGGCATAGATTGCACAAATTTCGTACGAACTTTCATGCATTATGTGGAGAAATCTCATTCTTTATGGCCCTCTCTTCCTAGGCCATCTTCTTCAATATCTTGGGAACTTGACATGGTTTATACAAAGTTCCTCGGACATCTTGTCTCATGCAGCCATGATGGCGTTTAAGAGCTCATCCTTGGACTTCCAGGCCTTAGTGTTGGTCCCATTTGGGTTCTTAAGACAGGTGATTTTTTGCCATTGCCGGAAACTTCATGCTAGATTATGTCGGAGCACGTCCTGAGGACGTTCTGGATCTTGGGACCAGGGGTTCTTTGAATAGTTGCGTTCATTTTGAGGGCTCAACATTTAAAAGTTTCTCATCACAGAATGGCATTACCACATCAATGCTTTTGTTGGAGGGCAACTTGAGAAGAGTTTTGCATGGGTCCAGACTCTTGACCTTGGTATTGTGGAGAAGGACAATACCAAGCTTTCTTTTATGCCTACAAGGCCTTATTCAGAGGCCCTTCTTCACAGTCTTGCATCGTCTTTCCGGAGGTTTGGTGTTCCTTGTCCAACCTGATCAGTGACTGGGCAGGATTTTGGCTGATCTTGGCGTCGACTCCATCCTGGAGCTTTAAGGTCTGAACCGATCTGGGCCAGCCTGAGTCGGCCTGTCAGATGTGCCAATGCTGTCATTATATTGTTTCCTACAGTCGAAACCGTCATTTCAAGACCAACTCCTGTGTCTCGACTGTTAACAGAGGCCATTTGGAGCACATATAGATTGACATAGTGCAAAATACTGCTAAAAGCATTTTTGTCACAAAACTTAGATGAATGTTGCATTGGTTAATGAGTTACAAGAATTGTTCTTGAAGCTAAAACTTTTGCCCCACAATGTTTGCCCAGCCAAGGAATTAAACTGGACAGCAAAGTGACGATTTCAGGTCAAATGTGAATACAATACTTCCTGCACATTTCGTACCTGACAATTTTAGAGCTCTTGGGTCCAGGGAAATCCACAGAGCAGCCACCTTGCACGAAAGTATCACCATGGTATTCAGTCTTAAAGAGGAAGACGAAATCTCTGGGTGAGACAACACCCCCTGGGCCTCCCTTGGCTGTCACTTGGTATGAGATGGCCACCTTATCGTTGAGGCGCTGAAAAGATCTGGAGACTAGTCTAAGATTTCTCCAGTTGTACAAACATGCTCTCCTCAATACCTTAAGTATCTTGTGCTCTGTGATAGTCGTGTTCCACTGGCAGAGCTTTTCGGAGTCCTTCATATGGTAAATCAGCTTGTCCGGAGCAATGTCAATTCTGGCAGTGACACGATATATCTTTTTCCCTGGCAATAACACCAGCTATCACTTATATGCACGTATATAATTTTGTTATAGTCATTGCCCCACCTACTACAAATAGATCATGGACACATATGGATATCTTGCCTTGCTTGTTTTTCCTCATGACAACCACATCCCCAAGCTCATTCTTTTTCTCCTCCTTCCAGCCATCCTCTGAGTTGGCAATCTCTAGTGCCTCAAGCCAGGCATCGTCTGCTAGCTTTAGAAGTTCCTCATCCTAGATGGAAAAGAGAAATCTAGACTATGCGTTGTATTTTACACTTTTGTCAAAAGGATGTTGATTGTGTCAGGGAAAGTCACACTTACTTGGTTAGTACTTTAAGTACCTTACCGACTCCTTTGTGGCCATCTTTGTGAAATCCCTATTTTCTTCTTAAAGGCAGTCTGCCAGACTAACTTGGATTCCTGCCATGGACCAGGAGAGACAGCAGAGAGAAAGAGAACAAACAGACATGACTCTTTCGGTCAGAGTCATTATGAGAACAGACCTATAATTTACCAATCAGCTCCTAAAAACATGAGCTGATAAGATAAAAGGGATGACAAAATGGGTTCCTTGCTTCCATAATGCAGCACTGTGAGTAATCTCTTCTTTATGCACACGATATGATCCCCAGGAAGAAATGGGGCAAGCAGGCATGGCACTACAAGACACTTGTGCTTATTCAAGTGTCGTCTATACCATCTACTGCCAGCATCTAGATAGATGTACCCATACACGCACTTTCAGGCCTCTGCATGCACACACAGATGCAGGCATTGTGCAGAAAGGACGTACACAGGGACATGTGTTCTTATACTGTATAATAGATGAGTGGGGGAACTTACAAGTGCTCTGTTCCATGCCAAGGCAGAGTCCAACTGTACCTTATCCTACATTGACAGCCCCACAGGTCTTCCGTCACTCACAATAGGGTCACTTTTCTCTCGCACGTCCTTCAGGAAGCGAAGGGATTTGTAACCCGAGCACCGGGGCGCATCTGTGAGTCGCGGCCTCACCGAGGCACTGCACGCGCATAGTACAGCGCTTTCGCTCTTCTGACCGTGCTTGGGAACTCTGCACTCTCACCTCTGCTGCAGGCTTCACGCATGTCAGCACGCCGCCATAGGTCGTCCAAAACCGGCACACGTACGTGTTGCCCGAGATGGTGGGATCTCGGGCTCGGCCCGACTCCATCCCAACTCTCTCTTCCTCGCCACTAGAGTAAGTTTTGCGGCAAATCAAAAGACGGTGTCTAGATTTATTGCTCGCTTCTTTCTCTCTTTCCTCCCCAAAAATCTTTGTCCAGAGGCGTCTAAATGGTAATTTAAGTCGACTTTTTAGGCAAAAAGGGAGAAAGTACTGACTTGGAGAGGGCTCGAAAAGTGTTTAGTGTAGAAGCAAAAAAGTGCATTTGTGAAGAGCGGTTTTTTGCACATGTTTGCGCACGCTGATCGATTGTGTACACTCTTCTGGGCTACCTCAACATCTGGTGGGAAAAGTTTGCTCCCACCTCAACCCTTCTTCGAAATGAAGCGCGCTCGCAGGCATCGTTTTTAGGCAGGGCTTCACTTCTTCATTATCATATTCTTTAGCTTCAGCTTATGCTCAACGTCTTCTCCTTCAGCTTCTTCTTCAGCTACTTGCCCGGCTTCTCCTTCTCCAGCTTCTTCCTCACCTCCTTGTCCGGCTTCTCCTCCTCCTTCTTCTGTATCATTGTGTACAAGTAGCCCCATTTTCTGAGTAATGGCCCTGTCTCACACCACAGCCCCCTCCTCCTTCTCTCCATATAATAGCAGCAGGTGGCATGTCTAAATCTGGCCCAGAGAATCCAGAGAAATTGAGCGGTGTCTCATTACTGGGGGGAAATTAAAATGGAATTGCCTGGATGACCAAATTTGATCTCTGTCTCTACTTATCTCGGCCCTCGGTGCTGCTGACTTGCACAAAAGAAAAGAGGAACAGACGGGGTTGGAATGTTGTCAGCTCCGAGTCTTCAGGGTTATAGATGTTGTCCTCATTGTGCAGTCTCTTAAAGTGTAACAAATAGTGCTTTAGGTGGGGAGAGAACGAACACGATAGAGGGAACTACTAATTCACACATAGCCTAACCTAGCCTCATCTAACCTACACCCTGTTCAACCAGAATTCAAACCTAACTCCAACCTTCATTAGTTTCTCATTAATAAAAGGACTACCTGGCTCGAATACACGTTGATCCGACCCTACCCGATCATATAAGCCAAGAAACTAATACGAATCGATCGATCCTAATTCGGCTCAGATCCGAGATTGCTCGAGCCGAGATCCGATACATCCCTAGTGAGCACCAATTCTCCAGCCTAAAGGAGCCAGAAAGATACCGTGCCAAAACATTTTTTCCCCTCATGTGGGCTCAGTTGGCTTGAGCTTGGGATCAATACAGCTCTAGAATCAACAAGGCCGTGGGTGGCCTGAGGTCTCCCTGCAGTAAGAGTGAGACAATCGTGCAGGCTCCATCAGGTCTGGAGGATCATGGAAGGCCACAGCAACAAGTGTTGAGGATGATGGACTCCATTTTCATCAGAATGAACTAGCACAAAAGCTCTCTTCTCTTACTTTGGCCAGACGACTTTAGCTTGTGGCTCAGCCAAACTGGGCCCTTCGGACCTTCGTGGTCGGCCTTCGGGAGGAGGTAGAAGTCAGACGCCATGAAATAACCGAACCCATTTTCAATCCCAGCTCGCAATTGAGGGGGGGGGGAGTGACCCCCACCTCTGTCCCTCCCCAGGGGACTCCCTCACACCTTGCCAAGTTCGGTCGCTCCAGTAGCCTCCGAGTCCATTAGCAACAGCAAAAGCTTTTTATACACGTACTTAGACTGAAGAGAGAAGTAGTTTTTTTTCCTGCCTGTCACACTCTAAGCGACTCACACTGTAGATCCACTGGGTCTTCTTTTCTTGCACAGCATGCGTCACACCTATCCGGTAGGGTCTAATCCCTTGAAATGGCCACCTGACACCGAGATGACGGATATCCGTCACCAAAATCATCCTCCGAGACAAATATGAATATGTGATGACGTCTTTGGTGCCCAAGCTTACGCAGCTCTCTATATTAGGCAAGTATGCTGAACTTAAATGCTGCCTGTCCTTTAGGCTGAGGAGCGGTGGAAGTAGGATCATAAGCCTGGTCTGATCTTGCCATCCCCGCGGGTGGGTCTCTCCAGTCACTTTTGTGTCACGTCACAAGTCTGAGCCCGTTGCTCCACCGTATTCTTGTCAAGAGAAGACACTTTTGAGGCATCTTCACCCGTAGAACAATACGGCAACGAGGGCTGAGTGCGTGGTAGGGTCGAGCCTCGGCCTGAACCCAGAGCAAGCCCACAGGCTCGAGTCGGTTTTTACCAACTTAAAAGTCCGGGCCAGTTACACTTCGCTCAGTCTCCATAGCAGGGGACACTTTCACAGTACTTTGAGGGAAAAAACACAGATACTTTCCTACTCTCTATGAGCATTTCACGGAAAATGGGGGTCAAGTCAGTGCCTTCTTCTATAGCGGAGCCCGCTGGCCAACAGCCCAATCACTCCCGATCCGTCTTGGGGACAAGTTGAATCAGTATGATTGCGAGCAACACTTGACAATGAAATCCGCTTAGTGAGAAGTTCAGTGTCCCCGTCAATCTTGTTCACTCACTACAGGATCAGTCGCAAGTCTTGCATGAGAAGTAGGCATTGTTTCAGCGGAAGCTTCCGTGTGATCCCCAAGAAGCTGCCCAAGTTTAGTCCAGAGGCCCGACCTGGTGGGAGTTAGGGACGAACTCACGATGCACCCTCCATTATGGCGTAGGCACGTCTACGCACAGGTTTTACTACGAGGCCAGAGCATAAAGTTGGCTGCAATTGAACTAGTGGATGTGACTCAGACATATGAATACAAGAGTAAAGTTCATTTTCTTGAATGCAACTCCTATAACTTGAGTCATTGTCTATGCCACAGAGGTGCCATGATGCAGGTATCACAATACAATATTAAGTCAGAAGAATATAAAACTTTATAGACTAACGTTAAAGTACTGTTTTCATTTCACAACAAAGTTTCCTTATGACCTGTGGTAACTAACCTATAAAGTCAGCCATCTTCACGAAGCATCACTTCTCTTACACTTGAAGGGTTGCCATTATATTATAAAACTCAAGGGCTATTGTTGAACGTTGCTGAAATCCATTTTTCTAAGTCTTTATTGGCACAAAGTCTTGGATGTGCCAATTGGCCTCATCTACCTACCTTGTACCTGCGTCCACACAGTGTGCAAAAAATCATTCCACTCACTTAAGCAATGGTTGCGTGTTTGATTTCTTGGGATTGCCACAAGGTTGTACATCTCTCATACACACACGACAGCGACGTCGTCAGCACGTTTATCAGGGAATTCCGATTGTGTGAGCGTGCACTTTCTCGCGCAAAAAAAGCATTTTCGTGATTGCTCGCAACAATGGCCAGGGATCAACGGGGTAGACCTGTCAGGGCCTCCCCCCCTCCCCCCCCCCTTCGCTTATCGACGAGCGGACGCCTTGAATAAATTTCTGGGAAAGACTTGGCCACAATTTATGGGCAAAGGCCGATTGACAAGTTGTTAATGGCCGGCGGATATCTTTTTCATGGCCTGTTCGCACTCCTCCGAACTTATCTGCCGAACACTCGTGCTTGAAGGCCTCACCCACCGCTGTTGAGTACGTCAAAGCTGTGGTCGCGCACACGTGGGACTCGGACGGACCTGGAGTGAGTGACGGACTGCGCCCTGAACACGTACAGGATGAAACAACGTGTCAAACAGATCGAGAGTCACTCAAAGTCATCCCTTGAAGGGGCTCATCATCCCTCTAGCCGTCAATGCTGAATTCGTCTTGGTTCTGCACAAACACGATCCCTTCAAGCGTCTCATTCTTGCATCAACTGATCCTTGCATGCATTGGTCCTTGTATTCAAGTCATCCTCACATCCAATGATCCTGGCATACCTAGTGATCCTCGCATTGATCCTTACATGCGATGCTCCTTGTAATCCTCATGCCCAGTGATCGTTGCATCTGACTTATGAGTGACTTGCCAGTGATCCTCATAGTCCTCGTATCCAGTGATCTTTAGAAGCTTCTCATACTGCAACCCTTCTATCAAGTAATCCTCATATCCAGCGATCCGTCCTCACTGGGGCGAGCTTGGTGGATAATTTGAAAGATTTTTCCGTGACCCCACAACAGCAACAGCTACAACTCCACGTAAAGCAACAGACATTGGTTTGCTGTCGTCGGCTTTTTTTGACTCTCGAAAGGGTCATCAAGCAGTACAGTAGAATGCCCATTTAGTGAAGTTCCTCTGTCAGCGGTAAAGCATTCACTAAATCAGTCAGACCCCCAAATACTAGGTAAAAAATTGGTCACCAGCAAAAAGTTCACTAAATTGGTCACTAAATGGGCATTCTACTGTACTGCTTGATGACCCTTTAGAGAGTCAAAAAAAGAAGAAGCCGACGACAGCTAACCGATGTCTGTTGCTTTACGTGGAGTTTTTTGCTGTTGCTGTTGTGGGGTCACGGAAAAATCTTTCAAATTATCCACTAAGCTCGCCCAAGTGAGGACGGATCGCTGGAAATGAGGATAACTGAGACTTGTTGCAGTTGTGGGGTCACAGGAAAATCCCTCAAATTTTTCCAAGGTCGCATCAGGGAGGAGGAATACATTTTCTTTCCCGATCTAATCTGAGGTCCCGTCGAAGGCATCGATCACAGCTCTAATATGTACTGACGGACGCAGCTAAAACAATCATTTACCAGCCGAAGATCTGGCGGGGCCATCGCAACTTTTTGGGGGGATTTTCTACGGCGATTTTTTTCATTAGCCTATCTGCACGCCCCATCTGGGCCCGTCCATGTTGGGCAGATGGCAGATATGCTCTTCTTCTGGGCGGGGACTAAACAGCTTCTCTGTATGGACACGGTGAAGCCGACCTACCTCGAGCCACAAAGCCGTGCAGACAATGACGGCACGCTCATGCCGGGCTTGACTAGGGGTGTGGCGGGCCAAACCCCAGCAAGCTCCATCCCGAGCCCGAATACGAGCTTTTTGGGGAGGAACAACCCCGACTTGAGACTTGTGATGAGTTATAAGCGCAACATGAACAGGCCGAGCCAAGTAAAAGCGATTGCAGAAGCTCGACAGCCCGCCCAACTGCTTCGAGTCTCACTCGCATCACTAATCTCAGACTGACCTTCTCTGGCACGGAGCTTTTCAAGGTGATTGAGGTCGGTGGCCTCAGACGCACGTATTGCCAGTCGAAGACTTGGCTGATGCTAGTAGTGATCAACTTTCAAATAGTCTATGATGTCAACGTTATGCACCTCACGGTCGGAGTTGCTAAAATCCAATTGATCAAGGGCTGACATGGTAGAAACTAAGTAGATCACCCTGTAGGTGGCGCTTCCAGAGACCTCAAGCTGTGCCTTAAATTTAACTGTGTGATTTATAGGACCCATGCTTCAATGTGAACTATGATGATATTTCTTCTCCTCAAGGATTTGGTCAAGGGTTCTTTTTGATGACTTTTCTCCAATTGAAGATCGAGTTGATAGATTGATGACTGTAACGAGAAAAGAGTACAAAAATACTTTTTTTAACGTGAAAGTTTGATAACTATCTTTTGCAAGGCACGGGGACGGCTGTTGCTGATGAATCAGATGCAGCTGATATAGGCGAGCGCTTATGCAAGTACAAATTTGTGAGGTGACTCGTCATAAGAGCGAGTTAGTGATGTTCTCGGGCTGAAGCAAAAGCTGTGTGAGCGAGAACAAAGTATGCACTGATTCCTTCTATACGGGGTGTCCCAAAGATGCGACCCTTTCTAAGGTGACTGCACATTCAGCCAGATTTAACTGTTTGCGGGTTGCGCAAAAAATGTGGACACCTCTGTTCGGGTTTGCCAGGCATTTTCCTGCACAAACTGAGGTCACATTTTTGTTTTTCTCAGCAAAACTTTGCCGTCAATGCAAATAGGCATTTTTTTTCCTGTGACTGTTGTCATAGCTGCAGCCATGGCAGCCCATTCAGCCCTCGGCTTCTGGCTGCATCCCCATGATTACCTTACCTGCAAATGTGGATGTAAAAGGCACAACTTCCAGGCAGCGTTGCCAGATTCATGACGACAGAAAACACCAAAACTGGCCAAACACTGAAGGAAATATGAAATGCTTCTCCCCTGAAAGGAATCAGAAAAAAAAATCGAATTTGGTATCTGGCAGCACTGTCTCCAGTTGAGGGTAGAGTGACGCACTCAGGATGAAATGAAATGCCCTCTAAACCTCAAACAAAAGCGGATGTCCAAGCAAAAGAGCTATTGGGAATGCATCACATCCTGTGGGTCGGGCCCGGGAACATCACTACTCTGCTCTGCTATCACGCAAATTTCTTTAGCGTCGTGTCGAATCGTAGAAAAGAGGCTGCATGAGGCCAACGATGATGGCACAATCGATAGAAGCGGCCGTAAAACCTTATCTGCGAAATTGTTAGTGGAGAGAACAGCAAAGCAATCCTTTTTTTTTCTTCTGCTCTAACCCTTGAGTTGCACGCGTAGAGAGGGAGAAGAAAGGGTTGAGATGGCTCAATCGATTGCTCAAAATAAGGCCCAGAACTTCCATTTTACGTCCCCAAAAGGCGAGTTTTTATTCCATGTGATGAAGGCCATTGAAAAGTTCTTAGGGGGGGGGGAGAAATAAAAAAATAAATGTGATGCGTTTTCTACACGCGAACAGTAGCTGAATAAAGTCCTCCCCACCCCCCAAAAATAACAGTTCAGTCGTTAATTTTGAGCTGACCATAATGGGTCTTCTTCGCCCAGCTGAATGTAGTGAAAAGCCCACCAAAATGCCCACATTCTGGAGTGGAAATGTAGGAAGATGCAGCTGAGAGTGCTTTCAGTCAGAAAAGTCCTGAGATTTCGTCTCGTCTGGTGTCTCTGGCTGATTTTATTGATGCAGGTGGAGATGCCCACGCGCTGTTGGAGATGTGTCGAGCCCGAGCCCTGACTTGGCTCACCGGAGCCCGGCCACACCTCCAACCCGACCCGCACACGCAGCTCGGGCCTTCGAGAGAGAGAGAGAGAGATTCTAGAAGTCTCATCTTTTATCTTGCACACGCATTCGTGCATGCTCGCTGAGTCGAATTGGAGTCAGATTGAAGTCTTGGCATCAGTTTACAATGGCTTCGCTTTTTTTTGCTACTCCATCGTCCATTTTTGGTGAGATACACGAACTGTGTGCGTGCGTGCGCGCGCGCGTGCGAGTGCGCGCGTGCCGTGACTCCCATTGTTAGCACAAACGATTCGATGACGAAATTCCGATAGAGACGTCTCTGTCTGTGGGGATGTAGCCGGGCTCGGACTCCTCCGGCATCACTGTGAAGACCCTACCCAAAACAGGGTTGTTGTACAGGGTCTGGCATAAGTTTGGAAACACAGTCAGTTCACGTCTTATGTACTGAGGGCTTTTTTGTCCATGCATTATATGAGACTTCTTCTTCGAATCTCTTTATAGTAAAGTCACTCACTCACCATTAACATCCGGAGGCTTAACTAACCAATATAAGTACAATGTATTCGACTAACAATGTGGCAGTGACAAACAGCAGAAACACAATAACTTTCAACGCTTCTCCCAACTCCCTTGGCGTGAACAACTTTAGAAAGGCGTCCGGGAACAGCGTCGAATGCGACTCGGACGACGTCTCCGGGAACTTCATCGTGTGCCTGGGCTGCTCTGACTGTGACTTGTTGAGTTTGTACAGTTGTTCATCGGCTCTGAATTCGAATCAAGAATTTCAGTAAAGAATGGATTTTTCACACAAGCCTAGCATAAGTTTTGCCCCAGCATCCTTGACTAATGGAGCTTCGGTCTGTTTGTTTTTAGTCCGTCACCACCCAAAACCACTCGACTGATCTCGACCAAAGTTTCAGGAAATACTAAAATCTCAAGGGATACAACGATTTTGTGTTTTCAACCTCCTATATTTCCCCTATTTTTTTTGAAAGAAAACCGGGTTAGGTTGCTAAATAAACAGTTACTAAATGACGGTTGCTAAATTAACATAAACTCCAGTTTTTGACCGATAAGTCGAATTTCTTCAAGACTACAAATATGATCACCACCCTCGATTTGTTTAATGATATCAATGTCTTAGCTGAATTAGAATTGAAGGGCTGTGCTCATGGTAGAAAGCATAACACAAGCCCTAGTAAGCCCTGTCATGAGCACGACGCTCTCCCAGCATCAGTTAGGCCTACAGTACAGGTCAAACTTCTGCAAGACCCTGTAGATTGGAGAGCAGCGTGGGAGGCCCCTAAAATAAGGTTGCAGACAAGATAAATTTGATAGCTTCATTACCTTTTGAGTCTCTGCATCAAAGTTGCTCCGGTTGTTATGCTCGGAGACAAACAGATGCCAGTGATGAATGTGCCGAGCAAAGCGTTCAGTGCAGCAAAAACAAAGGCCTCTTCTTCACCGCTAAACGACGCAGGACAGGCGGGAAATCGAATTTCCGCTCGGCCGACTTCGTTTTCGCGCATTTCTAATTAAGGCTTGGTAGGAAAATGGCTCGTGCAAAAAAAAAATAAATAAAAGGGGAGCAGCCTCTAATGGCCCCTAAGCTGACGGACAGACAGACAGACAGACGGACAGACAGGCCTGGAAATCCTTATCTGATCATCTAAATTTCCCCCCTTCTCTTTTCTATCCCAGTGATTGTGCCATCTCCCATATTTCAATGTCTTTGCCCGCGTGCATACACAGATGAAGAAAAGAGCAGGAAGAGACCTGAAAGCTACATCGGCGAGAACATTAAAAGCATCTGGTTCCCCATATTTCACCCACACTCAGAAGAAAGATGGGCCTGCCAAGCCGCCTATAGGCCTTGCAGTCGTTAGTTGAAGCCATTTTCTCGACACAATGGGTGACATTTGGGTAGAGGAAGAGGAGTGAGGACAGAAATGGGGAAGAAGAAAAGACTTGACGGGGAGAAATGGGCCGTACCTTGTGTGGTTTTTTTTGGGGGGGGGACCCTGAGAAGCCGCAGCAACTGCTACTCTAACAGTTTGACTGCCTTCTTCACGGCAGAGTTGCCAAATTTGCCCACTCTTATGTTTTGTTCTTCACATTTAGCTCTACTCAGTGAGATTGTGAAATTTTTGGGGCGCATTTTCCTAGTCACAGTCGGGCAACACAGTGACAGTGGAAGCTCCATTTTGCGCAAAAGCTCTGATTCAGTCGACAACGTGAATGAATAAGAAGATTGCTCCATTTCTTTCTCTTCCGATGAAAGTTTCAGCTCTAGATTTTAGCCAAGGTCGCACTCACAAACAAGTTTAGTGCAGCAGAGATGGAAGCCAGAAGAGAAACAAAAGAATCACAATCAGATTGTGACTGAGAAAGTCTTCATCATTGCTGCTCCTTGACCTTCTGGTCGTCATCGTCACCATCATGGCCGTCGTCGTCAGGAGCCGCGACTGCAGAATGCTGCTTCTCGGGTCAAGAAATGGCAATCTTCTTCAAGAAATGCTTGAAAAACAGTAGCATCAAACTCTTGTTCACAGCTAAGAGCTAGCAAAAAAGTGATATTTTGCCCCACCAAAATTCTTCACCTAAAATTCTGTGGTGTGCTTTTAACCTTGACCCCAACCTTTCTCGATTTGGTAACTGACTGTACAAAATTGAGCTTCTACTGTGTGATATAACCTGGTGGCACTTTTCTCCCACTGATGCAGTCGAATCCGTTTATGGTGACAACTTTTCCCATATCCCAACAGGAAAAGGAACATTTACGAAGAAGACTTGTTCACTTTCAGGGTGGTTTTGGGGGGGACGGGGGTTCACACCAGGGAAAAACAGGGATGTCTGAACAGAAAAAATCATTGAGAAATGCAGGAGACTGATCTGCGTTTTTGGAGACATGCAGATTCCATCTGCCTGGGTTGATGACCAAAGCAGTGCAAACAATTGTTCAGCAGCTCTGCGAGGCCACCAAACAATGCTGGACAAAGTTCTTTTGCAACAAACATGTGTGGGCAATGAAGAACACGGATGTTGTCTCAGGGCCAAAGAAATGATTTTCCGCTGGTAGTGATGACTTCATCTGGTCCCAGGAGTGCCACCATAAGCGGACTCTACTGTACACTGATCTGTGCGTGGAATAAGCCACAAAGAGGCTCCCCTCCCTCCTTATTGCCTGCAGTCACGTAAGGAAGGGTTGAAGGAGCCCCTCCAGAGTTCTAACCCTTTCCCTCACCGCGTCTCTTTTTTTGCCATGACGCATGGCCCAAAAGTGTATATGAGAAAAGCGGCTTCGCTCTCCCTCTCGCTGGCTCGCTCGCTTTTGTCTTCATTTCCTCTCATAATGAGAGGCTCGATCACAAAGCTAAGGCTGAGTCTATAATGAGCAGAAAACGAAACATGGGGAGGGGAGGGGGTTACACAAAACTCAAACGCACACGAGCGAGAGAAGTCGATAACTCCAAGGAGTCATCGTCAAAGCTTGTGTACTCAGACGAGGCCCTGTAGCTGCCATCCTTGTCCATGTTTTTCTTCCTCCCTGTACTTATTCGATTCAGCTGACTTCACTTCTCTGGACTTGATTTTTGACACAGTTTCGATTAGTATTAAAAGTAGAGCGAGCTGAAGCACAGAAGAGTGACGCAAGCGAAGCAAAATGAAACACAGTGAAGCAAACTAAGCAACATGAGGTGAAATGAATTAAAGTAAGGTCAAGTAGAACGAAGCAAAGTAAAGACATTGAGGACCTGAGCAAAGAGAAGTAGGGTGAAGCAATATGGAGTAAAATGAAACCACAAGTTAAAAACTAAGCAGGGTGAAGCAGAATGAAGCAAAGCAAAGCTGATGAAAAAATTGATGCAAAGTGAAAACAACTAAAACAAAGCTAAAGCAAACTAAAGTTATCTTTCACAGCAGTTAGGAAATAGAAGATAGGCCAGATGCATAAACAAATGCGCAGGAGTCTGGCGTTCAATTAGTTTGTCCGCCTTAGTCTGCTTGCTCTGCTTGCTCTGCTTGCTCTGCTTGCTCTGCTTGCTCTGCTTACTCGGCTTGCTCTGCTTGCTTCGCTTGCTCTGCTGCTTCGAGTCAAGGAATGAGCAGCAGACACAGGAAGTCTCGTCGGGCTCCTCGACGGCCAAGACCTTTCCTTATCTGCCAAATTTGCCAGCCGAAGGTTTGGAACGAACGTTGAAACGTTGTAAAAATCGCGCTCGCGAGCGCCCCCTTCACTACTCTCCCCCCCCCTCATCTAACCCAGACGCAAGACCCAAAAAGGGTGGGGTCGCCAACCCAAATGTGTGCAAAAAAAAAGATGCGAAATCGCTGAAGTGAATCGGACATCAGTTGAATTCTCCGTCTTTCTCTTGGTCATTGGGTGTCCAAAGACTTTTTTATGAGAACGAGGTCAACGGCGGCAACGACGAATTCGCCGATGGCTCCGTCGACACAATCTGCGTCTGCGTAGCAGGAGGAGACGTCCTTGATGGTGACAAGAGGCGAGTGAGCAAACCTGACACGACAATCAGAAGAAGGTGATGAGAGGCAAGTGCATCACGGACTGGGGCTGCACCGGCTTGGGGATTCGGCCCGCCTGCCTGACCCGGACACATTCCACACGTTAAGATAACGCATCAGGTTGCAATTTAGTGTACAAAGCACCATGTTTTTAACAATAAAATTTTTACGTTTTTGTGCAAAGCACTGGTAAAATTGAGTGAAAACTGGGCTAGTAGGGAAGGCACCTATTCATTAGAAGAAAAAGAATTGCTGAGGGCCTAACCTAACTTGACTGTCCTCCTGCAGTGACTTTGTGGTCACTGGACTTGCAGGGAAGTACAAGTCCTTCTATCGTTACATTAAAAGAAGAGCAACAGTTATTTTCAAATTTGAACGTTTCGGCACAGAAAATGAATAGCAATGTCCAGCTGAATGAATCAGACTGATTTATAGATGCAGATCTTGTTGATCTGGCAGGGGTAGACCATGTGGAAGTAGCTTGACCTTAGCTGCTGACCCCTCCTCCCTCCCTGGCAGCACTGACCTTCCTCTCCCCTGTCATCTGGGTCTCTGTAGTGCACTTG